>Ga0207701_10002436_pt1 | contig 19306 bp, 15 predicted proteins | sample KBSSwiSSwithPhiX_FD_184294 | JGI IMG/M metagenome (GOLD analysis project Ga0207701, IMG submission 184294) | Switchgrass rhizosphere bulk soil microbial communities from Kellogg Biological Station, Michigan, USA, with PhiX - S5 (SPAdes) (version 2) | ecosystem: Environmental > Terrestrial >... | reverse complement strand
GCAGCTGACTGCGGACAGTCTCGTCTGAAAGCTTTGCAAGATTAGGATGCGACCAAGAGTGATTGCCGATTTCGTGTCCTTCTGCGACTTCGCGTTGAAGAACCGCCGGGTTCTGTTGAACACATTCACCGAGCACGAAGAATGTAAGCTTGATGTGTCTCTTCGCGGCCATATCAAGCAGTTTCGGGGTGTTGGTTGCATGCGGGCCGTCATCGAAGGTCATCGCGATGTATGGCCCATCGACGTTCACCTCGGAGAACGTGATTTTCCCAGTAGCACTCGTATTGTGCGGTGTAGCGGCTTTGTCTTGCGCGCTGATAAGCGTCGGCAAAACGAGAAGAAGCGCTATTACGAAAACAGAAAAGCGTATCATATTAGGTGGCTGCACAGGTATCACTGATTTTATTGGAGCAAATCACGCACGCGCCTGACCGGGGCATACCATCACGCATCAAAACTCGTAGGCGACTGTTCCGTAAAATCCGCGCCGCTGACCGAACTGCGGCGCGCCGACACCGATGCCGCTACCGCTGCGGAGTTCGTAGACTTTGTCGAAGAGATTGACGACATCGAATCGGATTTTGAGGGCGGTCTTTTCCGTGATCTGAATCCGGCGCGACAGATTGACGTTGAATGTCTCGTAAGGACTCAGCTTTTGAGTATTGGCAAAACCCTGGCGCAAGCCATTGCCGTAAAGCCCATCAATGCCGGCCCTCCAATCCTTCCATGTGTAGGACACTCCAGCCGATCCGGTGAAACGCTGATCGTGATCTAGGAAAACCCAGTTCTTTTTGATGTAGGCGAACTCGTCCGGATCGAAAAGAAATTGCGCGGAGCTAACGTTCGTTCCGCGGGCCCATTCGTAGGCGGCGTTCAGATAGGCCTGGAAGCCGCCCTTATCATAGTTGGCTGTGAACTCGCCTCCGTAAATTTCGCCGCGCTTGTAATTGAACGACGAAAGGATCAGCGCTTCGCCGAATTGACCCTCATCAAGGACCGAGTGCGAGCTTTTGTAGAAGCCATCAATGCCGACATTGAAACCGTCGGCAATTTTCTGCGTTGCACCGGCATCGAAGTAGTAAGCACGCTCCGATTTCACGACGGAGTCTTTGTCAATGGCGGATTCGTTAGTCGTGCCGGCGAACTTCGAGATGGTGGCTTGGCTCACCTGCTCCAGTGGCGGCGGTGTGAAATAACGCGCAAAGCCGGCATGCAAGGTGGTTCCGCTGAGCGGCTCGTAGACGATGTTGATGCGCGGACTGAGTTGATTCTCGTGCGCGAACGCGTCCACGATATCGAAGCGACCGCCGAAATTGATGGTGAGTTGTTCAAAAGGCTTCCATTCATCCTGCAAATAGAACCCATAGAAATAGCCGTACTTGCCGCTGTTATCCACGATGCGCAGAGGGATATCGCTTGTCTGGTTGCCATTGGCGTCGACAGGAAAGACAAGGGTAGCCGTTCCGACCGTGGCGTGCTGTTCCGAGAAAAAGAATCCGCCGCGCAATGTGTGCTGATTGGTCAACTTGTAGCTCGCGTCGAGCTCGAGACCATTCGAGAAAATGTCGCGATCAACGCGTGAAGCTACGCCGTTGAAAATGAGATCGCCGGTATTATCGGGCCGAAACAGGACCGAACTATAAGCAGTGAAAACCGACGCCTGTAGATTGAAATCATCAACCTTCTTTTGATAAGCGAGAATGGCATACGCATCCCCCTCAACCTGGGTCTCGTCGAGTGCGGCAGAATTGAATTTCGACCTTCCCTGGTCCACGAACTGTGGCGTTTGTCCGGGGCTATTCGGAATTTCGAATTCACCGTGATAACCGCTGGTGAGCAATACGAATCGGCTCGTGTCGTCGATAATGTAAGACGAATACCCGAACATTCGGTATTGATCAGTGTCGTCGTGGAGAGGGTTGGCGCTGCCGGTGGGATTCTCGATCCCGATCCCGTTGTGCAGGTAAGTCCCGGTCCAATAATAATTCAGCTTTCCGGTCACACCGCCGTACTCAAAGCTCGGCTGAATCGTGTCGAAGCTTCCACCGTAGACCGATGCGTCGCCCTCTTGGAAAGCGGCGCCGCTCTTTGTGTGAATATCAACGATGCCTGTATTGCGGAATCCAAACTGCGCCGGCAGCGCGCCAGTAATGAGCGAAATATTGTCTGCAAACCGGGTCTCGAGAACCTGGCCAAAACCAGGGATGCTTTCCGGAAGAAGCACGTCGTCGATGCGGTATTGTAAATTCGCATGTTCACCGCGGACATGAAGCTGCCCGAACGAATCCTGCGCGACGCCCGGGAAACGCAGCATTGTTTGGTTAAATGGCGCGTTCTCGCCCTCTGCCTGTGAATCGAGCCGATCAGGCCCGACCGTGTAACGTGTCGCGCCAAGGCTCGGCACAATTTGTTCACGCGAGATGTCCATCTCCTCACTTTGAACGACTACGCGCTGCACTTCTTCTGTGCCTGCGGGTGAAGCAGCTGGAGTCGGTGAAGCAGTGGTCGATGTTTGCGCAAAAGCGCTAGTTAGAATCAGCAGTGGAGTGCCGCATGTAATTAGAATTTTGTTAGTGATCTTCAATTGTCATTAAAATTTTGGGGTTGGCGTGGCCCTCACGATTTTGCGAGAAGGCGTTACCGCTTCGCGACGTAGCGCCAAGGGCGACTCCGCTGTGCGAAGCGCCGGAGGTTTGTAGGGCGTTTGTGTCAAACGCCTGCCCGCGATGCTAGTAGGCGGGCCGATTCGTTAGGCGAGTCTGAAAGGGCGCCCTACGACTCTACCGCGGGCGGCGCGTGGGCGAAGATGTGCGCGTTGAGGAAAAGAGGCTTAACCCACGTCGACGTCAGTTCCGCGCTTGTGGCGAAGCGAACATCAAATTGCGGAGCATTGATGAGTGGCGGCTGACTTGCATGCTTATAACTACCTGACGCAATCAGCGTAACCGCGCAGACGTGGTCAGTGCGATTCGCGTCATCGTGAATGTATCCATGCAATTGAGGCGAGGCGCTGACGAGAAGTGTCCAGGAAAACGCTGCAAACAGAACGCTTGCAATAAGAACGCGCGCGCGAGTTTGAGAACGCCCCGAGCTGTTCATCGGCCTGAAGCCTGTGACAATCGAAGGATTCGCGCAAGCAATTTTCTGGGGAGCGCACGCGCCCTCGCGTGCCGCAATTGGCGCCTTAGCCAATCGACCCGATGAATGCCACGGATTAAATGCCGGATAATGGTTGGAGAGTTCGCGGCGAGGCGCCACGAACAACACGCGAGGCGCGTGCGCTCCCCAGAAGCACCTGTCTTAGAGCAAATGCTAATCTCCGGCTTTCGCGTCCGGTGCGAGTCTCGTTTGGAACGCAACGCCATGACTGGCCCGGGACGCGTTTGACGCTGCGCGTGCGCGGACCTTTTCCGCCCATTTGGTGTTCTCAAAGTATGGGTCCTGATCCGACGGGACAAGGTTCCAACGGAGATGTCCAAAATGACGCCAGCACTCAAGAATCATGCCGTGATCAAACGGCTGTCCCTTTGCGGTAACGACGACACAGTTGTTCTCGCGCCACGTGTCTCGGTACGCGTCACCCCAGTGAAGTTCAAGCGTCTTAAGTTTCAGCGTGTCCAGAGCCAGGAGCAGGTCTTCCGTCCATTGAAAGCAGTAGCCGCGTTTCCTCCAGCCGTGATACACGAGGAAATTGTTGAAGATTGGGGTGCCAAACATGTTGTACTCCGGCCTTAGTCGCGCCACCGTGGCATAGGCGCAGTCCGCCAGGAGCTTCGCTTCGTTCGGATCCACTCTCCGTGAAAGCTTCGCTAGCTGGTTCGCCAATTCTTCGGCTTTGGCAGACTCCTTTTCCGGCACTTGGAAATGTGGCCGTAGCTGTCCAGCGCCAACAACTGCACTCGAAGCAGCAAACGCCGCAATCACGCCGGCGACAAGTCTCGTATCCATTTAAAAATCCTTCGAGGAAACAGCATCCGTCGCGGGTATGGGGCGCAAACTGCCACGCAATTTTTGCAAAGCAAAACTGAACCGGTTCCGAGTCGTCCGGGCTGCTTGGGCGGATCGGAACTCAGCCGGCTAGCTTCTCCAGGGGCTGATTGTTCTCGAACTTCGTGATGTTTTCGATCGTCGTAGCCGCGATGTTCAATAACGCTTCTCGCGTAAAGAAAGCCTGATGACCGGTGATGATCACGTTTGGAAACGTGAGCAGCCGAGCGAACACGTCGTCGCTGAGAATCAACCCCGAACGATCCTCAAAAAAGATTTCTTCTTCCTCCTCGTAAACGTCGAGGCCGAGGTAACCGATCTTGCCGCTCTTTAGCCCGTCGATGATTGCGACGGTGTCCAGCAGCGCGCCGCGGCTGGTGTTAATCAGCATGACGCCCTTCTTCATTATGGCGATAGCCGCTTCACTAATCATGTATTTGTTCTCCGGCGTGAGCGGGCAATGCAAGGTGATGATGTCTGATTGCGCCAACAATTCATTCAGCTCGAGGTAATGCACGGCGAGAGAGCGACAGGTTGCATTTGGAAATGGATCGAACGCCAAAGTCGGACAGCCGAATCCGGTAAGAATTTTCGCCACCACGGTCCCAATTTGTCCCGTGCCGATCACGCCGACTGTTTTGCCGTGCATGTCGAAGCCGACCAAGCCGTCGAGAGCGAGATTACCTTCCCGGACGCGATTATACGCGCGATGCACCTTCCGGTTGAGCGCCAGCATAAGAGCGATGGTGTGCTCGGCTACGGCGTAAGGCGAGTACGCGGGAACACGCCCGACTGTGATGCCATATTTTGTCGCGGCTGAAAGATCGACGTTGTTGTAACCGGCGCAACGCAACGCGATCAGCCGTACGCCTAACGAACGCAGTTTCGCGATCACTGCCGCGTTCACCTGATCGTTCACAAAGACGCAAACGGCGTCGAATCCCGTGGCGAGACCAACAGTCTCCTCATTTAAATGCGGCTCGAAAAACCTCAATTCGTGACGTGAAGCATTCGCCGCGCTGACAAATTCGCGGTCGTATTTCTTTGCGCTGAAGATTGCGACTTTCACAGCTTAGTCTCCGCGATTGGCCTCGCGATCACAATAGCGGCTAAGCCTGGCAGCAATCGGGAACAGGACGCGCATTTTTTTGTTCGCGGACTTGCCGATTCGCCATGCAAAGACGAACACTCTTTCAAGCCGACGTGCCTTCTTGATGAAAAGCAAACCGGGGAGCAAAAAGGTTCATTTGATTCTCAATGGGAAAGTAGCCGCAAATGATGCTCTCAGGGCCGCGGTCGCTCGGCACCGTAAAGCCGGCCATCGGATCGAGGTGCGAGTGACATGGGAAAAGGGAGATGCGCGCCGGTTTGTATCGGGAGCAGGCCAAGTGGATTTGCTGATTGCAGCCGGTGGGGATGGCACAGTGAACGAGGTCCTTCACGGCTTGATGGACCTCTCCGAGGCTACGCGACCCACGTTGGGAATAGTGCCGCTCGGCACCGCCAATGATTTCGCGATGGGATGCGATATTCCGCGTGATCCGTTGAAGGCGCTGGCGCTCTGTATGAGAGGAGAAGGAGTGCCAATCGACGTCGGCAAGGCCAATGACCACTGGTTTATCAATGCAGCCACCTCTGGTTTCGGTGCCGAAATTACAGCGACCACTTCACCGGAACTCAAACGACTGCTTGGTCCAGCTGCCTACACCGTGATGGGTGCAATTTTGGCGATCAACCTTCATCATTATCAAGGAAAACTGATCTTGCCCGACCGCAAAATTACTAACAGCGGTCCGGTAGCAATTGTCGGGAACGCGCGGCAGACTGGCGGCGGTATCCAAGTCGCTCCACGTGCATGCATTGACGACGGTTTGCTGGATGTACTTGTTGTTCGTCAGATCTCGCCAACGGCATTGCTCGCCGCCGCACGAGAATTGCAACAGCTTCCACCCGATGGCGAGTATATCTCCTATTGGCAAACGCCCTGGCTGGAGGTCCATCCTGAAGAAGCAATTCCTGTCAACCTGGATGGAGAACCGTTACGCTTTTCGACGGTCCGGTACGAGGCCGTACCAAAGGCGATTCAACTGATTCTTCCGCCGGACTGCCAATTGCTTTCGCGATGACCAAACTGAAGACCTAACGCCTGTTATCAAGCAAACTAACTTCTGATCCGCGGTCTCCAGTCCGCCGCCGGGCGTTAACAAATTTCCGGGCCCTTGCTGGGAAAGCCACGCTCCCCCAGCCACGGAAAGTGCCGGCGCATGTGTGCTACCCGCCTAAGACCGAATCGCTCAATTGCCTTGGTGCGAATGTGCGCGATGGCTTCTTCAACAGAATCCGTCGCATAAATCAGCTCCAAATCCGAGGAGCTGATTTTCCCGCGCTGCGCCATTTCCTGGATGAAATCGATCAGGTGCCTCCAGTAATCCGTTCCCATAATCACGATCGGAAAATGTTTGATCTTTCCGTTCTGGATCAGAGCGAGCGCCTCAAAAAGCTCGTCGAGGGTGCCGACGCCGCCGGGCATAACAACGAAGGCGTAGGAATATTTTATTAGCAGCGCTTTGCGAACGAAAAAATAATGCAGCCGAACACAACGATCGAGGTAGATGTTAGAAGATTGCTCGAACGGCAGCTCGATGTTGCATCCAACCGAGCGGCCACCGACTTCTTTTGCGCCACGGTTGGCCGCCTCCATGATGCCCGACCCGCCGCCGGTCATCACCGTGAATCCGAGCCGGGTAATCGCCGCGCCCATCCTCAGGGCCAATTCGTAATGCGGATCGTCAGGTTTGATTCGCGCCGAGCCAAAGACGGTTACGCAAGGACCAACGAAGTGGAGTGCGCGATATCCGCGCAGGAAATCGCGCATGACTCGCAGCAACGTGCAGAACTCTGCGAATCGCGAGTTCGGGCCTTCGAGGAATATCTCATCAGCACGCTGCGGTGGAGTAACAACCGCCGCCACCGCCGAATCCGGCGCGGGCTGCATCGGAGTTTCACTTCGCATTAACGCTCAATGACCGCTCCGCACCATTTCAATATTTCCGCCGCATGTGACTGGGCAGAATGTTTAGCTCGCTGCGGTACTTGGCGACGGTGCGTCGCGCAATGGGAATGCCGCGCTCGGTCAAAATCTCGACGATCTCGTGATCGCTCAGCGGCGCGCTGCCGCTTTCATGCTTCACGAGGTCGAGAACGGCTTGTTTCACGCTGGTATTGCTCAGCGATTCGCCGGTCGCAGTTTGATAGCCACCTGTAAAAAAGTATTTCATTTCGAAAACGCCCTGAGGCGTCGCCATGTATTTGCCGGACACTGCGCGGCTAACAGTGGTCTCATGCACGCCGACGGTTTCGGCGACTTCTGCCATCGTCATCGGTTTCAGATCCGATGGGCCGTGCTCGAGGAAATCGAGCTGCCGTGAAACGATCTGCTGCGCGATGTTCATGATTGTTTGCTGCCGTTGATGGATCGAGCGGATCAGGAATTTGCCGCTGCGGATTTTGTCCCGAATGTAGTCTTTGACGTCGCTGCTCTGCGCTTCGCCAGACGCAATGATGTCCTTGTAGAGATTGCTGATCCGCAGATGCGGAATCTGTTCGTTGTTGAAGGAGATCTGATATTCGCCATCGACCTTTTCCACGATCACGTCCGGCAACACGTAATTCTGCGGCGCGGCAGCAAAGATCTGGCCGGGACGAGGATTCAATCGCGCGATATTGTCGGCAGCCTTTTGCACATCCTCGACGCTGATCGCCATTCGGCGCGCGATCTCCAGAAAACGATGCCTGCCCAGGTCGTCCATGTGCTCGGACGCGATTCGGTGCTCGAGGCTGTGTTCCTTTCCTTGTCGCCGCAATTGCATCAGCAAACACTCACGTAAATCACGGGCGCCCACACCGGCAGGATGAAAAGTTTGGATTAATCCAAGCACCCTTTCGAAATCGTCCTGCGGAATTCCCGAGTTCAGCGCCATCTCATCCGTGGTGCTTTGGAGAAATCCGTCGTCGTCGATGTTGCCGATGATCAGCTCCGCAGCTTTCCGGTCATCGGCGCTAAGCACGGTCTGGTTCAGCTGCGCGATGAGATTTTGCTGGAGCGTTTCCTGAACTGGAATGGAATCGAAGAGGAACTGACGCTTCTCGTCCGCGTCCTTCGAACCGCGCCGGCCATCGAAGTTGGAGCCGGCCGACTGCGCCATATAATCGCGCCATTCCTCATCCAGGCTGGCCAGTTTTTCGAATTCGTTCCTAAAATTTTCGTCGGCTGCAGCTTCAGCCTCGCTGCGCTCGTTCACGCCTGACTCTTCCGGCAATTCTTCCAGCACGGGATTTGTTTCCATCTCCTGTTGAACCAGGTTGCGCAGCTCGAGCAGCGGCGTCTGGAGAATGAGGAGGCTCTGTTGCAGTTGCGGGGACAGAACTTGCTGCAACGCGAGGCTTTGCCTCTGCTGCATCCCCTGTGCGGCCATACGCCGAGTTTACCGGTGTCGTCAGCAGCAGGCAAGCGGGCTCCGCCACGTTAAACCGTTAAAACGTTGACGCGTTAACGCGTCAAGAAGACGCAACGAATTATTTCATTCTGATCGTCCGTTCACCATTGACCAGCTAACAGGCGCATCGCAGGCGATGATTTGCTTGAAGACATCGGTTGAACCGGACGACGGAAGCGCGATGAGATCTGCTCGAAAACCGGGTCGTATCTGGCCGAGTGCATTTTCGTATCGCAACGCTCGCGCGGGATTTACGGTGGCCAATCTCAAAATTTCATTCGGTGAAATATTCGGAAAGTTCTTTTGAAAAGCACGCATCTCATCGAACAAGCTTAAGGTCTGGTTGCTCGCGAGACTGTCGGTGCCAAGACAAACGTTGAATCCCAAGGAGCGTAGGCGCTCGAATGCGAACGGACCGTGGCTAAAATAGTTGTGACTTCGGGGACAGTGCACGATCTGAAATTTTGGATTCGATCGTTCGAGCAAATCGAAATCGCTTTCGGTCAATTCATTCAAATGCACCACGATCCACTTTGGTAGGACCCGACCGGAGCCTATCCTGAGCGAAGTCGAAGGCGCGCTGAGAAAGAGTTCCAGCGGCGTCTCATTCCTACAATCATTCATCGGTCGCCCGATACTCTTGATGAACTCGTAGAGCGGCCCCGAAGCGTCGCGGAACATCTCCATCTCTTCGCGCGACTCGGCCAAATGCGTGGTGAGTAGAATGTCATTTTTTTGTGCGATCTCCTCGCACCGCAGAAAAAGATCTTTGGATGCTGTGAACATCGCGTGCGGCGCGAGCCCCCACCGCGGTGTTTGGAGTGCGGCGATCCTGCGGCCGCGGGACCGCTTTGAAGGCGCGGACATGTTCGCGCAGGCCATAGATGATCTCAGCGCGTCAATTGCAGAATCGACAAATTCAGTTGCGCGCTCCGGCGCCCGAATATCGATCAGTTCCGCAGACCACCAGGTGCGAATCGGTGGCTGAACCTGCGAGATCAATTCCGGAAAAGCCGTCAAATTCGCAATCGCTGTTGTGCCAAATCTTTTCGCTTCTTGGAAACCATCGTTGATTGAGGCGAGATAGTCCTTGGGCGAGAGCTCCGATTTTTCCGCGTTAATCGCCCGGATCCAATCGGTAAAAGATTCTTGTGGCGGGATCTCCCCGCGCAAACAGGTGTAATCGAGATGACAATGCGCGTTGATCAGCCCCGGCAACAACATTTTTTCGCCGAGGTCGAGATGGTTTCCGGCGTTGCGCGCTTTGATCTCGTCAAATGTGCCAACATCAACGATCTGATTCCCTGAAACAACGACCGCACCGTTCTCGATTGGCGCACGGTCCATCGTCACAACGGTGCGTGCGCGAATGATCATTGGTGTTTGCTGTAGCGGCGGTCTGTGACCGCCGTCAACTGCCGATAGGAAACAATTCGGCGCTCATAGAGCGCCGCTACGGACCGGCACTCTCGCCTTTCACCACTTTGCGGAATTCGGCGACCAGAAGATTGCACGCTTCCTGGCAAAGCAACGGAACTGTAGCCGCTTCGCTGCGCGAAGCGCGGGCGTCGTCCTCAGGGCGACGGCTACAAGCCGCCATCACTTGATCATACGAAGGATCAAATTTCTGTTTCGGCAACTTCGTCGATGCGATTACGCCGTTCCGATCGCGTTTCCATAGAATAGTTCTGAGACATCCGCTGTCGGAGCGACAAAAGTCCGCCACAAGATCGTTGATCTGTTGATCCGAAACTTTTGCGGCAACGCGATACATTCCTGATTGACGATCGAGCGTCTCGCGCAAGGCCGTCGTTTTGAGGCAGCCCCTTTTCCACCCCGCGAAAACCGCGAGCCGCCCTGGATAAAAATAATCCAGCGAACGTCGCAATTCGTCGAGCGTAGCGAGCTCCAGCCTCCAACCATGTCGTAAGTTCGGCGCCGTTTTGAGCGGACGATAGTTTCCCGCGTCATCGTACTTTGCGATCTCGAGGGCGTCTTCCGCGTTTTGATGCGTCTGCAATTGATCGAGCGATTCGTCATCGCGATGCGACACAACAAAGCCGCCGGTTGTCGTTTTACGCACGAATAATTCGCCGAAGCCAAAAGGCGGAGTGAGGGCAGATTCGAGACTTCGCTCGACAGGATTTGTCATGCTAGGGCGTCCGGCAGCCGTCGGACCGGGAGCGCCGTGCTAGTGCAGGCAATGAGCGATCAAACCGCCTGCGCGTTCGAGAAACTGCAGGTCTTCGTCGTCGAAGGCATTCACTTTATCGCTCTCCGCGTCGAGCATCCCGAGAACGTGCCGGTGATCGTTGCGCATCGGCACAATGATCTCGGAACGAGTCGTGTGGAAGGTAGGCAGATAGCGAAGATCCTTGCTCACGTCCCCTACGATGACAGGCTTGCCGGAATCCAGCGCAGCGCTGCACAATCCCTGAGTAATCGGGAAACGTGGATACGTCGCCGGTTCCTCGCCTGTTTCCGCCAGAATTACGAATTCTTTCTTAATGATCTTGTAAACGCCGACCCAGCGGTAATCGCGCGCAGCGCGAATCATCTCCACGAGTTGCCTCATTCGTTTGCGGGTGCATCCTCCGGCCAGCGCGAACGCACCGATCTCCTGAAGCTTTTTGCACGTGGTTTCTGTCATTCGCGGGAAAACAATCTGGCGTATAAAAAACCGAGCGCCAGCAGGATTTCAACTTTTTGCAGAGAAAGCCTGCTCAAGAATAATGTCGGCAAACCCGGGATCGGTGCCGATGGAGGGAGCGTAAAATAATTTGCGACCATCGATGCTATATGGATTGTGCTGGAACACCCAGCGTGTGATTCGCACGTCATCCCGAGCGAAGTCGAGCGAGCCCGTAGGACCGGCTAACAGTTTCGCGACGGGATTCCTCGACTGCGCTTCGCTCCGTTCGGAATGACCGGTTACGATCCCAAGCAATCGCGGAATGTCCTCGTAGCTGTGCAATCCGTCAGAAATAAAAAATGGCACCACAACTACGTTTGGAGTTTTAGTGAATTCGCGCCAGTCAGACACGAGGGGCGGTTCTTCCATATAAACATTGAGGACAGCCGCGTATTTGCCGAGCGCTCGAATCTTTTCCGCTTCGCGCTTCGCTGCGACTGCGCTGTTTTCATTCAAATCGGTTCCATGAGCAACGATCAGCAAGCTGGTTTCGGCGGGAGCTGCATCGGGTGCAACGTCACCCGCGCGCTTGAGCAGCAGCTCCGTCATCAGCGGATGATTCCCAACCGGGTCAGAATATCTCCAGATCTGTCCATTCGACCGTTTTGTGATCCGCCCATTCAGTTCAAGCTCGCGCGGGACTACAGTCTGCGTGAAATATCCTTCGCTAATGAAATTCGGAACGACGTAAACTTCACGTATCGCTTCCGGATCGAACAGGAAGAGCGCGTCGCGTAAGCTCGGTTCTTCTTTCCAGAACGCGCACCCCACATCGGCAAAAACTTTCCGACGCCGAATCTCTGCCGCATGTGCCAGCGTCGGCGCGCTGGAATCTGGATTCACAGTTGATCCATGCGCAACAATCAAAAGGCCGCTGTCGTCGGACCTCACGCAACAAACGTTCAGCAGGCTGTCGTGAGCGCAAGTCCCAACGACAACTGACGGATCCCGCAAAGCTATCGAACAAGTCATGGCGATGAAGAAAACGCGAGCAGTCTGGACTTTGCTTGCGAAGATGAAATAATGCGACTGGCGGCAGCGATGGACGAGCGGAGCGACAAAGAGATCGCTGGGAAAAAGCAGCGCGATCAGATGCTGAAGCTAGTCGCGAAAAGCTTTTACAACGAACTCACGAACTACGGTGTGAGCGAGCAGGAGATCATCCACATGGCTTCGCATCTGCTAGACAATCTCCTGGCTAAGGAAAGCAAACCCGCCGAAGGGGTAGAGTATTACAACGACATCTTCACGCTAGCATCTGTGAAGGACGAATGGACGGAGTGCAAACAACTAGCCGTCCAACACGTGACGCTTCGTCCCCTACAACCGCCGGACATCAGCAAGCTGAGTACCTGGCTAAAAACCCCAGCGGTGCGCGAAAGCTTCGTGCCGGCGTTTCCCGAAAAACAGCGCGAGCTGCGAAACTATTTTGCCGATCCCACACGGGAATATTTCGGTGTCCACTACGATGACCAGCTGGTGGGAATCGTCGGCGGTGAGAACATCGATCTAACGGCAGGCAAACTCGAGATGAAAAAGCTAGTGGGGGAGTCCGGACTGCAGGGCAAAGGCATCGGGAAACGTGCGACGTTCGGCTTCCTTTATTATGCTTTTATGATCCGAAACTTGAACAAGGTTTACATCCACTCGCCCGACATCAATATTCGCAACATCAATCTCAACAGTCGGTTCGGTTTCGAGCTGGAAGGCGTTTTCCTGAACGACATCATCCTCGGTGACAAACACCAGGACGTTCTGCGCATGGCTTTGTTCAAATCAGTCTGGTTACAAATCTTCGCCGACAAAGCGTGATATTTGCCGGACGAAATTCTCACAATCGGCGCAGCGAAGCGTTTTCGTAACCGAAAGGATGGCAGGAGTAAATCTATCGCTATCCTGCGGCGTTTTCGCAATTGTCGGCCTAACAACAATCTTCCTTTGTAAGCGTCTATGGCGAGTTATTTACTAGCCGCCTTCGCTGTGGCGACAATTTTGTCGAAACGCGGATCACCGCACAAAGAATCCCAGCACGGATTGAAGCGGAGGTCGCTGTAGGTTACACCGTTCGGGATCGTTGCGACCTTTTCAAGTTGCTCGAGCGCCCTGTCGCGCTCGCCGGTTTATGCGTAGACGAATCTTTTCGGATGAGCAAGAAAGAGATCGAGACAGAAACGCAATAGTTCTCCGTGACCCTCTATGTCCTCTGTGGTTAAATAGATCCATGCGTTTCCGCACCTACAAAAATACTGACCTGACGGTAAGCGAGGTCGGCTTCGGTTTGTGGACAATTTCAACGGGTTGGTGGGGAAAGTTCACCGAGGCCGAAGCAATCGCGCTGATGCATAAGGCGTTTGATCTCGGGATTACGTTGTTCGATGCGGCTGACACGTACGGCAACGGATTGAGTGAAGAGTTGATAGCGAGGGCGTTCCCAAACCAGCGAGACGAAATCGTGATTGCGACAAAGGTCGGCTACGATTTTGTCCATCACGGTGAGTCGCGCGGACGCGGGCAGCGCGAAATTCCGCAGGATTTTTCTCCGGATGCGGTCACACGCGCGACAGACGCTGCGCTAAAACGATTAAAGACCGACCGGATTGATCTGCTCCAATTGCACAACATCCGAATGGAGCAGGTGAATGACGACCCGCTCTGGAAAACGCTCGAGAAATTAAAGAGCGAAGGAAAAGTTCGCTACTACGGCATTGCGTTGGGGCCGGCAATTGGCTGGCTGTATGAGGGCGTGAATTCTATTCGCGAGCGTGAACTCACGAGCGTGCAACACATTTACAACATGCTCGAGCAACATCCCGGGCGCGCATTTCAGGACGCAGCTACGGAAGCCGGTAAGGACACGATGTTTCTCATTCGCGTGACGCATTCGTCCGGAATGCTGGAAGGCAAGTACACGGCCGAAACAAAATTCCCGCCGACTGATCATCGCAGCCATAGACCGCGGAGTTGGCTACTGAACGGGATCAAGAAAGTCGAACAATTACGATTTCTCGAAAATGCTGAGCGCACACTTGGACAAGCAGCGTTGCAATGGTTATTGGCAGATGATCGCGTCGCTTCGACACTGCCGAACATTTATAATGAAGAACAGCTCATCGAATTCGCCAAAGCGCCCGACACCGCGCCGCTAACATCGGACGACATGGCGAAAATCGAGGAGCTGTATTCCGAGAATTTCAGCATTGAAGAAGAACCGCCGAAATTCAAAGGGACAATGGAGCTGGCGGGAGCAGCGACATAGAAGGTGAAGCCGCGATGGGTAGCGGCGAGCGAGCTGGGAAACGAGCGAGTTTCAATGGAGCTGGCGAAGGAAACGGCAGCGGCATAGCAATTGTTGTAGGGCAGGCGCTTCGCCTGCCTAACGAATACAAAAGAGGCAACCGGAGCGGTTGCCCTACAATCAAACGGGTCGGTTCGTGCCAATTCGTGTAATTCGCGTCTCTAATCTGAAGCATCTTCTTCCTCGACCGGTTCGGCGCGGCGAATTTCCGGTTGATCCTGAGCGCGCCGCTGCGAATGGCCGGCGATCATCTGACCTTTGTAAACGTCTTTGAACACCTCTGCGATCATGGGCGCGGCGGCGGAGCCGCCGTGAACTTTGCTCCCGACGTCGCCTTCGTAAACAGCCGCGAACGCGTATCGCGGTTGATCGGCAGGCAAAAATCCGGCGAACCACGCCGCAGTGCGTTCCTTGTGTTTAGGTCCCCATTGAGCGGTCCCCGTTTTACCGGCGACTTCCACATTCTCGAGGCTGGCTTGGTGGGCCGTGCCGCCAGCGCCGTTGACGACGTCGATCATTCCCGCACGCACTTGCTCCAGCGTCTCTGGCGAGATATCGAGCGTTCGTTTGGCACGCACTTGATAGGCCGTCACTATTTGGTTGTCGAACGTCTGCACCTGTTGAACGAGCCGTGTTTGGTAAAACGTTCCGCCGTTCGCGACAACGCCCATGGCCTGTGCCATCTGCAACGGAGTAACCTGAACGTCCCCCTGGCCGATCGACATGTTTGCGATGTCGCCATTTAAGATTTTGCGACCGTGTGTGGCTTTCATGTATTCGTCGTTTGGGATGCGGCCTTCTACCTCGCCGCGCAGCGGAATCCCACATTTCGCGCCGAAGCCCAGCTTCAGAGCCCAATCAATGATTGGTGCCGATCCGGTCTTTATACCGGCCTGATAGAACCACGTGTCGCACGATTCCGTGAGCGCCTGCACGAAGTTTAGTGCGCCGCGATCGCTCTTTTTCCAGTTGTGGAAGGTGACATTGCCAATCTGAATCGCTGGCACGCATTGATATTGGTCCTCCGGATAGACAGCGTGGCTTTCCAGCGCCGCAATGCCCACCGGCACTTTGAACGTTGATCCCGGCGGATAGGACGAACGATACGCGCGCGGCAAAAGCGGAATGTCCGGATCCGACTGCAGGGCTTTGAGTTGATCGGGTGAAATCGAGGGAACGAATACGTTCGGGTCGTACGCCGGCCAGGACGCGAGCGCGAGGACGTCGCCGCTGTTTGGGTCGACAATCACCATGGCGCCGCGTTTTGCTTTTGCTGCCAACGCCTTTTCGGCCAGCCCTTGCAGGTGCAAATCAAGAGTGGTCACCACGTTGTATCCGGGCTCCGGCGGGGTAACGAGTTTCTCCGATGTTTTTTTGCCGTCCTTGTCGAACGTCAGTTTGTATTCGCCGTTCTTGCCGGTAAGCATGTCGTTGAAGGTCTGTTCGAGTCCTTCGCGTCCCTCCGTTTGTGGCCAGATCGTTTCGTGGTTATCGACAATGCCGTCCGGATTCCGGCCCGTTTTTCCGGTGTAACCAACAATCTGACCGGCGACCTTTCCGTTCGGATAGATTCGTACGTAAACAGGCCGCACCATCATTCCGGGCGGCAGCTTGTCCTTGATTCCGTCGTACTGCTGCGGCGTCAGATTGGGTGCGATCTCAAATGGCATGATGCCTCGGTTGCGGTAATGACGAAGGATCGCCTCATCGGAAATCCGGAACATGCGTCCTATTAACTTTCCGGCCTCATCTATTTTTTCTCTCGTGTAGCTGAGCGCCTGTGCATCGGAGAAGTTCAGCGGCGTTGGGAACGTTATCACCAGATTGTAACTCAGCCGGTTTTGCGCCAGCGGCACTCCGTTGCGGTCGGTGATCTGTCCGCGCGGTGCCGGTATGTCGAGCATGAACGTGCGCGCCAGCTTTTGCGTTTCGAACGTGGGGACGATTGTCTCCTCTTCCGGCGAACCGCTCGGACTCGGCGCCGGCGTTGGCATGAGCGTCTGCGCGTGCGCGATTGCCGACAACGCAAAAAGCGCGAGCACAATCTCCGCCTTACCTGCAGCTCCCCTAATCAGCCTCATTTAAATGAAAAGGTGCCTAAATCTGCGCAATCTGCCGACAAATCAATGCCGCTGCAAAAACAGGTGAACTTCTTCCGCCAATTTTCGGCCAATCCCTTCCGTAGTTGCGATCTCCTCGATGCTCGCGCGGCGGAGCCGATTCACGGACCCGAACCGCCGCAGCAATAGATTTTTCCGGTTCTGGCTCACCCCGGGGCAATCATCGAGAATGCTTTCTTCGATGCGTTTTTTCATCAGCAGTTGGTGATACGCATTGGCGAACCGATGCGCCTCATCTCGGATGCGCTGAAGCAATCGCAAGGCAGGAGAATCCATTGGAAGTCGCAACGGCAACGCGCGGCCGGGCCTATAAATTTCCTCGTGTTCTTTCGCCAGCCCTATAATCGGGAGATCGTGCAATTCCAGTCGCTGCAATTCACGACAAGCGGCTGAGAGTTGGCCTTTTCCTCCATCGACAATGATCAGATCAGGCAATCGGACTGCGACAAAGCTGCCGTCATTTCGAGCGAAGTCGAGGGATCCGGTTGCGCTAGCTTTCGGTTCCACCTCGGGCTCCCTCGAATTCGCTTCGGTTCGCTCGGGATGGCAGGAGATTCGCTCCAACGCGTCTGCAGCATGCTCCTGTGAGAATTCTGCCGCGTCAGCATTTGCTCTCCGTGTTTCAAGCAGCACACGCGAATACCTCCGCCGCACGACCTCTGCCATGCTGGCAAAATCATCCTGCCCTTCCACCGTGCGCACGCGGTAACGGCGGTAGCAGTCTTTGTCAGGCACGCCGTCGCGAAAACAAACCATCGAGGCGACCACATGTGTCGTCGAGATATTCGAGATATCGAAACACTCCATTACTCGAGGCGCCTTTGAAAGATGCAGTTCGTCCGCCAACGACTGCACGTCCGCCATTGGATCAATTGTACTGGGCAAACTGCCGCGCGTGAATCGGCGGATCGGCCGCGTTGTGCTGCGCAAGTCCGCGACCATGTTGCGAAGTTCGGCCGCGTTTTCGAAATCCATTTTTTCCGCAGCCTTGTGCATTTGTTCCTCGAGCGCGGCAATCATCTCTCGCGATTTGCCTTCCAAAAACTCGCATGCTTGCTCGACGCGCTCGCGATATTGCTCGGCGCTGATCTCGCTCAAGCGCACGGGCACCTGATATGTCGCAGACTTTAATTCTCGCTCTGTCGGTGCGCCGCGCCCAAACGTCAGCACGCCAAATCTCTTGCGCATGAAATTCAGTGTTTGCCGCAACGCGCCGGCATGCGCGTACGGACCGAAGTAACGGCTGCCGTCATCCTTTTTGAATCGGGCGAGTCGAAAGCGAGGCCACTCTTCCGAAAGATCGACCCTGACCACGAGGAACCGTTTGTCATCACGAAACGAAATGTTGTAGCGCGGCCTGTATTCCTTGATCAGTTTGCCCTCGAGCAAAACCGATTCCGCTTCGCTGCGGACGGTGTGCGTTTCAAAATCCCATGTCGCGTCGAGCATGGCGCGGGTTTTCAAATCCGCTTGGGCCAATTTCGAAGGCAGGAAATACGAGCTGACGCGCTTACGCAGGTCGCGCGCTTTGCCGACGTAAATCACGCGATTGAACCGATCGCGCATCAAGTACACACCGGGCTTGTGCGGCACCTCGTGCACTTTCTTTTGCAAATCAGGCTTCTCCTTTTTCGATGCAGCCACGAGGCCGCAACTTACCCGAGGACGGGGCAAAGTGGAAACCGAGCGTCTAATCGCTGTGTTCTGCTGAGGACGCCGGACGGTAATATTTCGGCGCTGTCGCGTGCGCTGTCTCAGTGCATTTGGCGTTGATTACACGCTCTTGTAGCCACGCGCCATGGTCTATCCACAGGTAGGGCGCGCACTCCGTGCGCGCCGACTTGTGAACCCGAGACGGCGGGCTTAAGACTGCCCGCCCTACCGACTAGCTACAGCATCAACTGAAAAAAAGCGCCCGCGATGTTTCGCGGGCGCTCACAGTTTCTACTCGGAAAACGACTCTGTCGTTACGGTCTCGTCGTAGTGGTGGTCGTCGCTTCCTCGTGTGTAATCACACCGGCAGGCCGAGGCTGGGCCAATACTACTTTTCGCACCACGACTCGATCGCCAACTGTTGAGTAGTAAACAGTCGCCGGCATGTCCGGGCGAACCGCCGACCAACTTACAACACGACCTGCGGGATCAACCACCGTGGTATCCTTCGTGTAGTAATAACGCACGGGCGCCGCAGCCGACGTCGTTCGGAACATGAAGTAATCTGAATCCGGCGTGTAGGTGACGATACTGCCCGCAGCGCTGGTGGTCGTCTGCTGGGTTGTGGTCGTACCAGTTACCGGGTCCGTGGATGTTGTGGTCGTTGTGGTCTGCGCAAGCGCTATGCCGAGCGATGCCGCGCAAACCAAGCTTGCCGCTAATATTTTGGTTAATCTGATTTGTTTCATATTTCTCCCTCTGCTTTGATTCAATGGATGTTCTCGATCGTTTATTTTCCCAGTCCATTAAGACGGGAGTTTTTTTATGTTCGCCATTGATATCGTAAATTCCGTCGCCGGTGGTTGTGTCCTGCGCGATGATCAAAGCGTCCGTGGCAGAGCAACGTAACACTCTGGCTATGCAGGCTTTACCCGGTTTCCGCGATTTCCTGCCCGAGGACTGCGCCAGGCGCAATTACATTTTCGGACGCTGGCGCGAGGTCGCCCGACGCTACGGTCTAGTGGAATGGGAGGGCCCGCCTCTGGAGGCAACCGAGCTGTAC
>Ga0207701_10002435_pt1 | contig 19306 bp, 16 predicted proteins | sample KBSSwiSSwithPhiX_FD_184294 | JGI IMG/M metagenome (GOLD analysis project Ga0207701, IMG submission 184294) | Switchgrass rhizosphere bulk soil microbial communities from Kellogg Biological Station, Michigan, USA, with PhiX - S5 (SPAdes) (version 2) | ecosystem: Environmental > Terrestrial >... | reverse complement strand
TGATCCAGGTGCTGGCAGGTGAATGGACCTTCGCCCGCCGCAGATCCAGCCCGCTCGCCTGTCGAAGGCGATCGATGAACTGGACCTGGTACGCGCGAAACGCGGCCATGATCTCGGAGCGTGAGCGCTGCACGGCCGGTTGAAATGAGCTTGGGGCCTTCAAATTGATGCGAGCCGGCGGCTCCATCGTTCGAACGAGAAATCGGCCGACGAGATCGTGGTTGAAGGGGCCCTCGCCGTACAGCCCGCGGCGGATGGCTTCGGCGATGCCCTCGTCGAGCTGTGGCAGATAGAGCCGTGCGGTGACGTTGAGATGGTCGAGGCATTCGGCGATCGACCAGGAGCCGGCGGCGGGCCGCCAGATGAACTGTTCTTCGTTCAACGGTGAGACCAGCGCGTCCGCTTGCTCGGCGAGGCGTTCAAACTGCTGCTTGTACTCGTCGACTTCGGGGGCGAGCGCAAGCGGACCAGCCACGGGCTCATTGTAAACGCCGCACGCGCGTATAATCCGGGCGCGGTTCACACAAACGCATGACTTATTCGCGCCGCGAGTGGCTGTATTTTGCCGGAACGATTGCGGCCGCAGCTGTCACGCCGGCGGCGAGCGTCAGACTGCGCGCTCGTATCCCGCAGAGTGCGCCCACTGCCCGCACACGGATCGACACGCATCACCACGTATTCCCACCGCCATACATCGCTGCGCTGATCGAGGGAAAACAGGACGCGCAGGTTGCCAAAGCCTGGTCGGTTGCCCGCACGCTGGACGACATGGAACGAGCGGGCGTCGAGACCTCCATCCTGTCGGTGACACAGCCGGCGGTCGCGTTCGCGCCGGTTGACGTGGCCAGACGCGTGGCTCGGGAATCGAACGAGTGGGTGGCGAAACTCGTTGCCGACAACCGCCGACGATTCGGCTCGTTCGCAACCCTGCCGATGCCCGATGTCGAGGGCACACTGCGCGAAATCGCCTACGCGCTCGACACGCTGAAGGCCGACGGCGTCTGCCTGCTCACGAGCTACGGAGAACGGTGGCTGGGGAATCCGTCGTTTGCGCCGGTGCTCGACGAGTTGAATCGGCGGAAGGCGGTCGTCTACACGCATCCGGCCACGGCGGACTGCTGCCGCAATCTCCTGCCGGAGATTCCGACGACGGTGATTGAGTTCGGGACGGATACGAGTCGGACCATTACCGACATCGTGTTCAGCGGAACGGCGGATCGCTGTCGCGATGCGCAGTTCATCTTTTCGCATGCCGGCGGGACGATCCCCTTCCTGACGGAGCGCCTTGTCCGCCTGCCGGTTCAGAATCCTGCAATGCAGAAACGCGTACCGCGCGGCGTACTGACCGAGTTGAAGCGGTTCTTCTACGACACCGCGTGGTCCGCGCACCCGATGGCGCTGGCGTCGCTGACGAAGCTCGTGCCGGCAACGCAGATTCTGTTCGGATCCGACTACCCGTACCGGACCGGCGAGGATCATGTGAAGGGGCTGATGGAGTACGGCTTCACCGCCGTGGATCTTCGAGCCATCGAGCGCGACAATGCGGTGAGGCTAATCCCGCGGCTGAGTTAAATCCATACGTGCCATCTATTTACAGGCAGGCGTGGGTCCGATAGAATAATCAGGCGCCAGGCTGCAGGTCACCCCTAATCCTGACGCTCCTCCTACAATTCGGGCCGTTTTTCGTTTCTTCGGCGCTCCTCCGAACGTTCGGCGGGCTCAGTCGAGGCAGGCCGGTCCCTTTCGTCTCGCTTGAGGTGTGTGGTGCTCGCAGGGAAATTGCCAGGTAGACGACTGTTCTGGGTGGGCACCGGCGTGCTCCTCGTTGTGCTCGTCATCGGAGGCACGGTTGCGCAGAGACTGAACAGCGCAGCTCAGCCGACAGCCGCTCCGTTCTCTGATTTCCTGACCGGCATCTCGGCGGGATCGATCAAGAGCGTGGTCGTCGATGCCGACACGCTGACGTTCGAGACGAAGGACGGCAAACGGTTCGAGAGCATCGCGCCGCAGGGATACGCGGCCGCCAATCCCACGTTCATGACCGGTCTTGCCGACCGCGGTGTCCGCGTCGACGTCAATCCGGTTCGGACGTCGCGCGTGAGCAGCTTCGGTGCGCTGGCTCTCGGTCTGCTGTTCTTCGGCTTCGCCGCCCTCGCACTGTTCCGCGTCGTGACCGGCCGGGTGCCGACGCTCGAGAAGGCCCGCACGATTGATCCCGAGGCAGTGACGGTCACATTCAAGGACGTCGCCGGGGTCGACGAGGCCAAGGACGAGGTTCAGGAGATCGTCGACTTCCTCAAGGATCCGGCGCGGTTTGCCACGATTGGCGGTCGCATTCCGCGCGGCGTGCTGCTCGTGGGCCCTCCGGGTACCGGGAAGACGCTGCTGGCGAGGTCCATGGCGGGCGAGGCCGGCGTGCCGTTCATTTCCACGAGCGGATCGGATTTCGTCGAGATGTACGCCGGCGTCGGCGCGTCGCGGGTGCGCAAGCTGTTCAAGGAGGCACGTCGCCACAAGTCGTGCATCATCTTCATCGATGAGCTCGATGCCGTCGGACGCAGCCGCGGCGGCAACTCGCTCAGTCACGAGGAGCGCGAGCAGACGCTCAACCAGCTGCTCGTCGAGATGGACGGCTTCACGCAGAGCGACAGCATCATTGTCGTCGCGGCCACCAACCGCGCGGATATCCTCGACTCGGCGTTGCTGCGACCGGGACGCTTCGACCGGCAGGTCACGGTCGGCAATCCGGATCTCAAGGGGCGCGAGCAGATCCTTCGCGTGCACTCCCGCAAGGTGGCGCTGGAGCCGGACGTCGATATGCGAGCGATCGCCCGCGGCACTCCCGGCTTTTCGGGTGCTGACCTGGCAAATCTGGTGAACGAGGCGGCGCTGATTGCCGCACGTGCCGGGCATTTGACCGTGACGAACGCCGATCTCGACGCCGCACGCGACAAGGTGCTGATGGGCGTCGAGCGCAAGTCGGTCGCGATGAGCGAGCACGAGCGGGTGACGTGCGCGTATCACGAGGCTGGCCACGCAGTCGTGGCGGCGATGCTCCCGGATGCGGACCCGCTGCACAAGGTGACGATCATCCCGCGCGGCCGGGCGCTGGGCGTGACCATGCAGCTGCCGGAGGCGGACCGATACACGCACTCGAAGCCATTCATCGAGTCGCAGATTGCGATTCTGATGGGTGGACGTGTCGCCGAGGAGCTGTTCCTGCGTCAGATGACGAGCGGCGCGTCCAACGACATCGAACGTGCAACCGAACTGGCGCGCAAGATGGTCTGCGAGCTCGGCATGTCGCCGCTCGGTCCTGTGCATTTCCGTCGTCCCGCCAGTGCATTCGACAACGACAGCCGCGCCTCGGGCTTCTCGGAAGGGACGGCGCGACGGGTCGATGACGAGATCTCCACGCTGGTCATGAAGGGATACGAGGCGGCGCGGCAGATCGTCGGGCATCAGCGTGAGGCGGTGAAGGCGCTGGCCGAAGAACTGCTCGAGGTCGAGTCCGTTGACGCCGACCGCATGAAGCAGATCGTCGCCGAGCATGTCGTGCCCGAACGGCGGGCGGCCCAGGGCTGATCCAGCCTGGCCGGGCAGCGAAACGCTGCTCACGCTCAATGTTGAACGGCCGAGGCCGACCGCGAGGTCGGCCTTTGCTGTGTACGGGCTGTAGTACCTTTGCCTTCTGGCCCTGTCGTCTGACTTTTCCCGAGGCTTCCGTGACTCCCACTCCATTCATTCGACTCGCTGCAGCGACGCTACTGGCTGCGACGATTACCCGTTCGGCGGAGGCGCAGCATCTCACCATCGGACCGTCGCTTCCTGCCACCAGCCCGTTCCTGGGCGGCGTGCCGCAGGGGGCGGCGACGACGTCACCGGTGTTCATCTCGATCGGCGATGCCATCAAGCGCGCGCTTGCCTATAACCTCGGCGTCCTCGAGGCGGAGGAGCGGGTCGATCGCGCACACAGCGCACGTCGGATTGCGCTGAGCGAGCGCTTGCCGCACCTGAACGCGAGCGCGTCTGAAAGCCGGCGCACGTTCAACCTGGAGGCATTCGGCTTTCCGCTGATGCCCGGGTTTCCCCGCTTGATCGGGCCGTTCAACGTGTTCGACGCGCGCGTGTTCCTGTCGCAGTCGGTGTTTGACCGATCAGCCATGAAAGACCGGGACGCTGAATCGCACACCCTCACTGCGGCGGGCCATGAGTATCGGAGCGCCCGCGATCTGGTGATCCTTGTCGCCGCCAATCTGTATCTGGAGACGCTTGCCTCGGCCGCCCGCGTGGACACGGCCCGGGCGCAGCTGCAGACGGCGCAGGCGCTGCACACGCAGGCACAGGATCTGAAACAGAGCGGCATCATCGCCGGTCTCGATGTCATTCGCGCCGAAGTGCGGCTGAGCAGCGATCGGCAACGGGCAACGGCCGCCAACAACGAGTTCCAGAAGGCGAAGCTGCAGCTGGCGCGAGTCATCGGATTGCCGATCGGACAGGAATTCACGCTCAGCGCCCAGCTGCCGATGGCCCTCCCGTTTCCGGATATGACGCTGACCGAGGCGCTCGAGAGCGCGTATCGCGAGCGGCCCGACTACCTGGCGACACAGGAACGAGTCCGCGCGGCCGAACTCTCGCTGCAGGCCGTGAAAAGCGAGCGCCTGCCAGCCGTCAAAGTGAATGCGGATTACGGAGCCATAGGCTTGGAAGTCAGTTCAGCATTGGCGACCTTCAACATCACGGCGGCGGTGACCATGCCCATCTTCGACGGCGGCCGCATCGAAGGCCGCGCCATTCGTGCGGAGGCGGATCTGAAGCAGCGCCGCGCCGAAGCGGAGGACAAGCGCGCTGAGGTCTACTACGACGTCCGCATGGCGTTTCTCGATCTGGAGGCGACCAATGAGGAGCTGCAGACCGCGACGCGATCACGTGAGCTGGCCGCACAGCAACTGACCCAGACGCGCGATCGCTTTGCCGCTGGCGTGGCCAGTAACGTCGAGGTGATTCAGGCGCAGGAAGCCGTGACGCTGGCGGAGGATCAGTACATCTCGGCGTTGTACGGATTCAACATCGCGAAGGCACTGCTGGCGCGCTCGGTCGGCAGCGGTCCGGAGGACGTCGAACGCTTTCTCAGCGGCAAATAGCGGACGGTGACCAAGGAGTATCGATGAGTACGCGAAGCCGAATCATCATCGCCGTCGTGGCGGTGGTGATCATTGCTGCCGGCGCCTGGTTCTGGTCCACGCGCGGCAAGGAGTCCACCGACGACGCCCAGGTCGAGGCGCATGTCACGCCGATCGCCTCGCGCGTCGGAGGAACCGTGCAGGCCGCAGCCGTTGCCGACAATCAGCGCGTAACGGCGGGCGCGGTACTGGTGCAGATCGACCCGCGGGATTTCCAGCTCGCGGTGGAGAAGGCACGGGCGGAGCTCGCTGACGCGGAGGCAGCCGCTGCCGCGTCGCAGGCCAACGTCCCGATTGTGACAGCGACTGCGAGCGGCGGTATCTCGACAGCGCGCGGAGGCATCGCTCAGGCGCAGGCCGGGATCACGGAGTCCGAGCAGGCAGTGCTCGGAGCCCGTTCGCGTGAGGCAACAGCGCAAGCGCGTGTGCGCGAGGCGGAAGCCAACGCCACCAAGGCCGCCAAGGACGTGGAACGACTGAAGCCGTTGCTAGACAAGGACGAGATCTCGCAGCAGCAGTACGACAGTGCGGTCGCGGCCGCCAACGTGGCCCGCGCGACGGTGGATTCCGCCACCGCCCAGGAGCGTGAGGCCCAGGCGGGTATTCAGGCTGCCGAGAGTCGCGTGAAGCAGGCCCAGGCGACGCGGGAACAGGCCTCGGCGCAGCTGCAGACGGCTGACACCGCTCCGCAGCAGGTCGCCGCGACGAAGGCGCGTGCGGCGGCGGCGGAAGCGCGCGTCATGCAGTTGCGCGCTGCCGTGAAACAGGCGGAGCTGAATCTCGAGTACGCGACCGTCAAGGCGCCCACCGGTGGTGTCGTCAGCCGCAAGACGGTCGAGCCCGGGCAGGTGATTCAGCCCGGGCAGCCGCTGATGACGATCGTGTCGCTTGATCCCGTGTGGATCACGGCGAACTTCAAGGAGACCCAGCTCGAAGACATGCGCCCGGGGCAGCGCGTCACCGTCAAGGTGGATGCGTACGGCGGCACGACGCTCACCGGGAAGATCGAGAGCATCGCCGCTGCAACGGGCGCGCGATTCAGTCTGCTGCCGCCGGAAAATGCGACCGGCAACTTCGTCAAGGTCGTGCAGCGGGTGCCCGTGAAGATCGTCCTGGACGAGGGCCAGGACGCACAGCGGATACTGCGGCCCGGCATGTCGGTTACGCCGACGGTTCACACCCAGTAGGCATGGAACAGAAGCAGGTCAACCCGTGGGTGGTGGCGATGGCGGTCATGTTCGCCACCTTCATGGAGGTGCTCGACACAACTGTCGTCAATGTGTCGCTCCCGCATATCGCCAGCAGCATGGCGGCGACCACGGAAGAAGCGACGTGGGCGCTGACGTCGTACCTCGTGGCGAACGCGATCGTGCTGCCGATGACCGGGTGGCTGGCGTCCATGTTCGGGCGCAAGCGGCTGCTGATGATCTCCACGGCCGGTTTTACGATTGCGTCGTTCTTCTGCGGAGCCGCGCCGAACCTGGCGTCGCTCGTCGTGTTCCGAATCATTCAGGGAGCCACGGGCGGCGCGCTGCAGCCGCTCTCGCAGGCGGTTCTGCTCGAATCGTTCAAGCCTGAGGATCGCGGCCGCGCGATGGGTTTCTGGGGCCTCGGGATTGTCGTCGCGCCGATTCTCGGACCGGTGTTCGGAGGCTGGCTGACGGAAAATTACAGCTGGCGCTGGATCTTCTACATCAATCTCCCCGTCGGCATTGCCTCGCTGATCATGACGCGCATGTTCGTCTTCGACCCGTCGTACTTGAAGAAGGCGTCGCAGGGCATCGACTACTGGGGCATGGGCATGCTGGTGGTCGGCATCGGCGCGTTGCAGTTTGTGCTGGACAAGGGACAGCAGGCGGACTGGTTTGCGTCGACATCGATCGTGATGCTCTCGGTGATTGCGGCCATTGCGCTGGTGGCGCTGGTGGTGCACCAGCTCAAGTCCACACATCCGATCATCGACCTGCACCTCTTCAAGGACCGCACCTACGCCACGGGTGTCTTTCTGATGACGGTATTGGGGTTCGTCCTCTATGGCAGCCTCGTACTGTTACCGGTCATGCTGCAGACGCTCTTTGGCTATTCGTCGCTGGAGGCGGGGAAGGCAATGGCGCCACGAGGCGTCGGGTCGATGCTCGTCATGCCAATCGTCGGCTATCTGACCGCGCATATTGACCCGCGCAAGATGCTGGCATGCGGTCTGGCCATCGGTGGCGTGACGCTCCTGTGGCTCGGACAGCTCAATCTCAACGCCGGGTACTGGGACATCTTCTGGCCGCAGTTTCTGCAGGGTGCGGGGATGGCGCTGCTGTTCGTGCCGTTGACGACCGTGTCGATGGCGACCATTGCCCGCGAACGAATGGGCTACGCCACGAGCATGTTCAACCTGATGCGCAACGTTGGTGGCAGCGTCGGCATAGCCGTGACCGCCACGATGGTGCAGCGTCAGCGGCAGATCATCGGCGCCACACTCGGCGTCCACGTCAGCGCCTACGATCCCGTCACGCAGTCGATGTTCGAGCAGGTCCGGAACGGGATGATCGCCGCCGGGTCGGACGTCGTGACGGCGACCCAGCGCACGTATATCGTCCTGCACGGCATGCTCGTGCAGCAGGCGTCCATGGTGTCGTTCGTGATGCTGTTCCGGTGGCTCGGCGCCATCTTCCTCCTCATGCTGCCGCTGGTGCTTCTGATGAGAAAGCCGAGCGCTGGTGGCGAGGCGGTCGCGGCACATTAGGTTCCGGGTTCTACCGTCGCCGAACTGAACAATGAACACGAACCCGGAAGTGAGAACCCGGAACACTGGACGATAATTTCTGCCATGGACATCCGCGTCGTGATCGTCGGCCTTGGACCCATTGGCGCCGCGGTCGCGCGGCAGATCGTCGAGCGGAAGGGATTTCGCCTTGTCGGCGCCGTGGATATCGATCCCCAGAAGCTCGGGCAGGACGCGGCGAGGGTCATCGGCCTGGAGAAACCGCTGCGCGTCAAGGTCACGAACGACATCGGCAAGACGATCAAGGCGGCCAGGCCTCACGTCGCGGTGCTGTGCACGAGCTCTGCGCTGAAATCGGTGGTCGGCCAGTTTGAGGACGTGCTCAAGCATCGCGTGCCGATCGTCACCACCACTGAGGAGGCCGCCTATCCGTCACGCGCGAACCGCAGATTGGCGGCACGCCTCGACGCCGCCGCACGGAAGGCGAAGGTCGCCGTGCTCGGCACGGGCGTCAACCCCGGGTTCACGATGGACGCGCTGCCGATTGCGCTGACTGCTGTGTGCGAGCGCGTGACGTCGATTGAGGTGCTACGCGTGCAGGACGCGCGCATCAGGCGGCTGCCGTTTCAACAGAAGATTGGCGCAGGGCTGACACGCGAACAGTTTGCCCACCGCGTTGACGCGGGAACGGTCCGTCACGTCGGCTTCACCGAGTCGATCCAGATGATTGCCGACGCAATGAGCTGGAAGCTCGATCGTGTCACCGACGAGATTGAGCCCAAGATGGCCGACGCCGATGTCGCCAGCGACCTGCTCTCGGTCAGGGCTGGCCAGGTCTGTGGGCTGGTTCAGCGAGGCACCGGCTACGTGAACGGCGAGCCACGAATCCGGCTACGCCTCGAGGCGTACCTGGGCGCGCCGGAATCCTATGAGTCGGTGTTGGTCGAGGGATCGCCTCGAATTCACTCGCGAATCGACGGCGGCGTGCACGGCGACATCGCCACTGCCTCGATGGCGGTGAATGCGATTCCCGCCGTCATGTCCGCCTCACCGGGATTCAGAACGATGCGCGATCTCCGATTACCATCGTTCTATGGCGGTTCATAGCGTCACTATCCGCGACGCCAGTGAAAGCGATGTGCCCGGGATCCTGGCCATCTACAACGACGTCATCGCCACGTCGACTGCCGTCTACCGCGACGACCCCGCCTCGCTCGACGATCGTCTTCAATGGTTCGAGGCGCGCGCCAGTCAGTCGTATCCGGTGCTCGTCGCGGTCGATGACTCTGGCATTCTGGGCTTTGCGTCGTATGGGGACTTCCGGGCCTGGCCGGGCTACCGATTCAGCGTCGAGCACACCGTGCACATCCGCACCGATCAGCGTGGCCGCGGCGTCGGCACGCTCCTGATGCGCGCGCTGCTTCAGCGCGCCATCGAGCAGGGGAAGCACGTGATGATCGGCGGTGTGGACGCGGACAATGAGGCGTCGCTTCGGTTTCACGATCGCCTCGGATTCGTACGGGCTGCGCACCTGCATCAGGTCGGTTTCAAATTCGGCCGCTGGCTCGACCTCGTGTTTGTGCAACGCGTTCTGGGCGACGCGTGAAGACACCACTCCCTGACGTCGTCCTTCTCAAGCTGCCACGAGGCGAATCGGAGCAGTTCGTGATGATCGACCGTCACGAATTGTTCCCGACTGTTCCGAAAGGCCAGCCGGCGTCGCGCGAGCTGTGGATGGACCAGTTCGCGCGCCTCTTGCACCAGCCTCCGCTCGACGAGGCGGCAGTACGCGAGGCGCTTCTGCGCCGTGGCCTCTCCGGCCGCGACATCGATGACTTGCTGACGGCAGCTCGACGGAAGTACGAAGTGATGACCTCACAGCCGACGTCCTGGGAGCACATCACGCGCATCGGCTACCGCAATCCTGACGGACAGGAGATCGTCCGGAAGACCGATGTTGGCGGGCCGCAGGGTCAGCGCATCTATGTCCTGCGATGCACGGTGTGCGGGCACGAGTATGCGGCGTACGGTTTCGACGCGGATATTCGACGATGCCCGCACTGCCAGGACGGCCCAGCGGGCTTGCCTGTTCCTGCCGAAACATGACCGCGTTCGATCTGATCATTTTCGACTTCGACGGGACGATTGTCGATTCGGCGAGTGGCATCGCGCAGTGCATGGCCGCAGCCTTCGATCGGCACCGTCTTCCGCCGCCGTTGCCATCGGACGTTCGCGCGCGCATCGGGCTCACACTCGAAGAATCGATCCGGCAAATGACCGATGGCCTCTCCGATCTGGAGGTTGCCGCTCTCGCGCGGCAATATCGCGAACTGCATGCGTCAGTCGCCGCGCCGGCGATCGCGTTGTTTCCCGGTGCCGTCGAGACGCTGGCCGCTCTGGTCCCCGACCACCGGCTGGTCGTCGTCAGTCAGAAGGCACGGCGAGGTCTGCTGCAGCTGATGGGGCAGCTCGACATCGAGCGCTATTTCGATCTGGTACTCGGTTCAGACGACGTGACGGCACTCAAACCCGAAGCCGCCCTTTTCGAGCGACACGTCGCACCCAGGTATCCGCACGTGGCCCGGGATCGCGTCCTGGTCGTCGGTGACACGGCGACGGACCTGCAGTTTGCGGCAAACATCGGTGCGAGCGGATGCTGGGCGGAGTACGGTTATGGCGACGCGAGACGTTGCCGCGCGTTGAGCCCGGTCTACACGGTGGCCGACATCACTGACGTGACATCGGTGTGCGCTATTTCGCCGGCTGGACCCCGACACGCCTCCCGTCCTTGAGGTTCACCAGGGAGAGACGATTGCTGGTGAGCAGCACCTTATAGGGTGGCGTCAACCGGTTGAGATAGTAGTTGTTGTACCCAGGCACGACCAGTTCCGTTCCATCCGCGAGACGAAGCTTCGTCCCGCGGTTCTCGGCGGCGACGACGCGCGTCAGGAACGCGGCATTCTTCGGAAAGACGCCTTCCACGTGCTTGATCGGAATCTCTTCGCCGGCGACGTACAACCACGCGGCGGGGACGTGCTGACCGTTGACGAGCACATCACGCATCACCACCATGACGTCTGCAGCGACGACTGCCACTGATGTCGGATTCGCGAGCAGCCAGCTCGATCCACCATTCAGCTTGACGACGTGGTCGTCTTTTTCTGAGATTGAATCGGGGAAGTAATCGACCTTCTCCATCGTTTGCGCGCCAGATGTGGCGGCGACGCCGAGACCGAACACGAGGACACAGACGATCGTTCGCGCGCGGGTAGGACGCATACGCACCCCCAGGTCAGATCGAGAGACCGGCTGCAGTATACGCACGGCTGGGTTGACGAAGTAAAGCGGCGAATACCCGGATTGACGGTTCTAATGCCGCCACTGGATGACGCTCCAGATATTGGAGAAGTCGTCGGTCCAGGTGCGATTGGTGCCGGGCTGAAGGTGCTGCCACCGCTTGTCCCTGGCCAGGACACCAAGCGCTGCCTCTGATCTGGCGAGCACTGCCCAGTGCGATCCGTACTTTCCGCTGTCGAGACTCGCGGGATTGTCCTGAAACTGCACGCGGCCGGCCAGTCGCAGATCGCGCATCACTCCAGCGACGACGGGACGCAGATCGAGGTGGTTATTGGAGATGTGGATCGCGAGAGCGCCGTCCTCGCTCAGACGTGACAGGTAGAGCGTGACGGCTTCACGCGTCAGGAGATGGATTGGGATCGAGTCGGAGCTGAACGCGTCGAGCACGATGACGTCATGGACGTCGGACCGTTGCTGGAGCGACAGCCGTGCATCTCCGATCACGACGCGGCATCGCGATCCGCACGTGGCCAGGTGTGTGAAGTACCGCGTATCCCGGGCGATCCGTTCGACCTCGGGATCGATTTCGTAGAAGGTCCACCGTTGCCCCGGCATCGCGTATGCGGCCAGCGTGCCGGTTCCCAGTCCCACAGCCCCGACGGACGTCATCGGCGCCGGGCGCGTCGTGAAGATTTGCGCGATCGGACTGTCGCGATGGTAATAGGTCAGTGGCTCGTCCGAGCCGATGTTCTGGCGTCCGTGAATCGTCGTGCCGTGAAAGAGGGTGAAAGAGGGATGCTGCGGATCGGCGATGACACGGTAGGTGCCGAAGAACGTCCGTGACGCGTCCGCGACATTGACGAAGCCGCGCCCGCCGATGACGGCATAGAGGCCGAGTATCACCAGCACGCACGCGCCGAAGCGCCGGCGCTGGCGCGACACGCTGAAGGAGACGAGACCTGCGCCGGCCAGGAGGACCCACGCGATCAGCGCGGTCCGGATTCCGGTGCCGGGCCATTTCAGCGCGATGATCGTCAGGACCGCCGCCATGAGCGGCTCCACCCACCAGCGTGGCCTGCTCCGCAGCGGCGGCGAGTCACGCTTGAACGTCAACACGACCACGCCGCACGCGAGCGCGAGCGGGTACTCCAGCACGCTCTTGAACAGCAGCGGTGCGAGCAGCGTGTTGAACACCCCTCCGAGCGCGCCGCCGATGGCCAGCGACAGATAGAAGTCCGTCAAGTGTGACGACGGGGGTCGATCCGCGGCCAGGAAGCCGTGACACAGCATGGCAATGACGAAGAACGCCACCAGGTGCGTGGCAGCCAGCGCCGGCAGCGGCAGCCGCGTCTCGCTGACGAGCTCCCAGGTCAGATAGACGAGCACCAGCGGAAAGTACCGGTTGTAGAGCGAGACCGCGCGGGGCGAGTACGAGCTGAAGGTCACCACGAATGTGATGAGGTACAGCGCCAGGGGGACGACCCACAGCAGCGGAACGGCGGCGACGTCCGTCGAGAGGTAGGCGGTGACTCCGAGCATCAGGCTCGACGGCACGAACGCGAGCGCAATCCATCGTGCCCGGCGTCTCCACGTCACCCGGTCGATGTCCGCATTGGTTGATTGCTGAGTGACGCTCACGTCTCCGGGCGCGCGACGCCACATCACGACAGCACAGGCCATGGTCAGGACAACGGCCACGCTGTAGCCGAACGCCCAGACGTGAGTCTGGGTGGAGAGTGCCAGCGCGGGTTCGATCATCGCCGGGTACAGCACGAGCGAGGCGAAGCTCCCAACGTTGCTGGCAGCGTAGAGGAAGTACGGGTCCACTGGCGCGCGGTGCTGCGTGGCGGCGAACCATCGCTGCAGCAACGGAGCGCTGGTTGCCAGCGCAAAGAACGGCGCACCGACCGAGATCGCGGAGAGCTGGAGGACCGACGCGATTGGATGAGCGGTCGCGGCGGCGGCGGTGGTGGACAAGGCGATGGGAAGCGTGAGGATCGGCAGGGCGATCACGGCCAGGTGCGTGATCGCCTGCGCCCACGGCTTTCGCAGCTTCACGACGCTGTGGCTGTAGGCGTAGCCGGCGAGGAGCGCCGACTGAAAGAACAGCATGCACGTGGTCCAGACCGCCGGCGAGCCGCCAAACCGCGGCAGCAGCAGTTTGGCGAACATCGGTTGCACGAGGAACAGCAGCAGCGCGTTGACGAACATCGCTGCCGCAAAGAGAAGAGTTATCGGATTGCCCACAGAGCTCCCCGATTATCGGGCCGGGGGAGCGGACGCTGTAATATCGGATCCCTCGCCGGGTGCCCTTTTTCTGCCCGGTGCATTACGATTCCCGAAGATGCTCATGCCACAAGGGCTCGGTGAGTACGGCAGTATCGCCGGCGGTTCTGGCGGTGACGTGGGGTCCCGTCTCAGTGATATCGCCTCGGCGATCGAGAACGAGCTGCGCAATCCGACGCCGAAGACGTGGATTGGCCTCGCCGTCTTCTTCTTTCTTCTGTGGTTCATTTTCATCCGTCGTCGCTAACTGTACGGGGTCGTGAGTTCATGAGAGTCCGATCGATAGCCAGTGTCGTCGCCATCGTGGCGGTTGTGATGACCGCGAGTCAGCTCGCCGCGCAGTCTCAGGGAGGCGGAGGGATCAGTGCCGGCACCGTACGCCGCGCCGATCCAATCAAGGCGAGCGAAGTGCCGCCGAGGAAGCGGCCGGCGCCGATTCCGCCGCGCGGCACGTACAAGCCGGTGCGCACACCATGGGGCGACCCCGACATCGCCGGCGCGTACAACAACAGCGACGAAAGCGGCATTCCGTTCGAGCGCCCGGAAGAATTCTCCGGTCGCCGCCTGGAGTCCTTCACGCAGGCCGAGCTCGAGGCGCTCACAAAACAGCGGCAGCAGCAGACCATCGAGCGCGCCCCCGGCCTCAGCGAGTTTCCCGGCGCCACCAGCCCGATGCACTGGTTCGAGAACTATTTCGCGGCGAACAGCCGCGCGTGGCTGGTGAGCGAACCGGCGGACGGCAAGGTGCCACCCGTGACTGATGAAGGACGCAAGCGCGCGGCTGACCGTGCCGCGGCGCGGAAGGGACGAGGGCCCGCGGATTCGTGGGAAGACCGCAGCCTCTACGATCGCTGCATCACGCGCGGCGTTCCCGGATCGATGATGCCCGCGATCTATGGCAACTCGTATCAGATTCAGCAGGGGCCCGGTGTCGTGACCATCACCTACGAGATGGTTCATGACACACGCGTGATCCCGATCGACCCCTCGACTGCGCCCGGGGCAGGCGAACGGGCACATGTCTCGTCAAAGATTCGGCAGTATCTCGGCGATGCACGCGGACGCTGGGAAGGCAACACGCTCGTCGTCGAAACGACGAACTTCAACGACAAGGCGCCGTACCGCGGCTCGAGCGAGAACCTGAAGATCACCGAACGCTTCACACCCATCGGCCCCGACACTCTCGAGTGGGTGATCACCTTCGACGACCCGCATACGTGGGCGCGACCGTGGACGTTTGCGATGAACCTCACGCATGACGAATCGCAGCCGCCGTTCGAGTACGCCTGCCACGAGGGCAATTACGGGCTGCGCAACATCCTGTCAGCAGCCCGGGCTGAGGAACGCATGCAGGCTATTGCGACCGAGCAGGGCCGGAAATAGAACTCCCCACCTCCCGTTTTCGCGCCAGCCAGTACAGCGTCACTGGCTGGTGACCTTCTTCTTCCACCGTGAACCCAGACTGACTCAGTTGCGTCCGCCAGCGGGCGGCGTCGGGCCGGAAGTGATGCGCCATCGGCGGCGCCACCAGCCACGTCCACCAGTCGGTGTTGACGATCAGCAGCAGGAACTCACCGTGCGGTTTCAGCACACGGGCCACCTCGTGAAGGGCGGTGGTCCGGTCGTCTCGTCCGAGATGGTCGATCATGTACGAGCTGACGACGGCGTCGAAGGCACCGTCGTCGAACGGCATCTTCCGTACGTCTCCGACCCGCGCCTCCGCACGATCGGCCGCGCCGGCGATCTGCGCGTTCGACATGAATCGCGCCGGCGTGTTGTCGTCGATCCCGTAGTACCCGTCGTAGATGTCGAGCGCGGTGACGGTCGCCTGCGGCCGTGCCAGCAGGACACCGACGCCGGCACGCCCCGATCCTGCTCCGGCGTCCAGCACGCGGCCAGACCCCGATTGCAGGAATCGTTCGGTCGGCACGGTCATCGGCTTATTGATGCCCCAGACGACGTTTGCGACAAACAATGCGGCGGCCGACCAGACGACGATGACGCCTGCCACCCCGGCGACCCATGGACGCCAGCGGCGCCATGTTGCCACCGCCGCGAGTACGATGCCGATGGCCAGCGGAATAGCAAACCCGTACGCAATCGGCCAGCTGTAGTTGAATTCGTATTCGAAGATGTTGAACATGGCGACCACGATATGCGCCGCGCACTGAATGAGTCATGAATGCGTCATTCAGCCACCATTCAGGTATCGGAACGCTATATAGAACTGTCTCGATATGCGCGTCCTGGTCGTTGACGATGAACCGGCGCTGGCTGCGCACCTCTCGCAGGCGCTCAGCACCGCCGGCTATGCGGTCGATGTCGCCAGCGACGGCGAACGCGCCGACTTCGTGGTGCGCACCGAGAGCTACGACGCCGTCGTGCTCGATCTCGGCCTGCCGCACATCGACGGGCTGACGCTGCTGCGAGGTTGGCGGCAGGCCGGTGTCGAGGTGCCGGTGCTCGTGCTCACGGCGCGCGGCAGCTGGCACGAGACGGTTGACGGGATCGACGCCGGCGCCGACGACTACGTCGCGAAGCCGTTTCGTGTCGAAGAAGTGCTGGCACGACTGCGCGGCCTGATTCGACGAGCCAGCGGCCACACGCAGCAGCTCTTGCATTGCGGCGATGTGACGCTCGATCCACGGCTCGTTCGCGTCACGAAAGATGGTCTGCCCGTCCGTCTCACCAGTCACGAATTCCGCGTGCTGTCGTACCTGATGCACCATCGCGATCGCGTCGTGTCGCAGAGCGAGCTGACCGAGCACATCTACGCCCAGGACTTCGATCGAGATTCGAACACAGTGGAAGTCTTCATCGCGCGGTTACGACGCAAGCTGGGCCCCTCATTGATCGAGACCGTACGCGGGCTCGGCTACCGGATCGGCGCATGAATCTGTCGCTGCGCACCCGGATCCTGCTCGGAGCCATCCTGTGGACCGGCGGGCTCGTGCTGCTGTCGTTCGTGACTATCGCCGCCGTCTTCAGGCACGCGCCGTCTCTCCCGTTTCTCGGAGTACACGGTTCGATTCACTACATCTGGGGAACGCACGCCGTTCTCATCGTCGTGACGGCGGCGATTGCGATGCTCGGTGGCGCGATACACGTGCGGCGCGGACTGGCGGGCATTGCCCAGCTGCGTCAGCGCCTTGCGGCCATGCACGGCGGCGCCGAGTCGAGACTCGGCGGCACTTACGTCCCCGAGGTCCAGCTGCTCGTCGATGATTTGAACCGGCTTCTCGAGCAGCGCGAACAGGCCGTACAGCGTGCGGTCGCCAAGGCCGGCGACCTCGCGCACGGCCTCAAGACACCGCTCGCGCTCCTCGCGCTCGAGGCCGAGCGCGCCTCCGCCGCCGGGCAGGAAGACGTGGCTGCCGCGCTGCGGGAGCAGGTTGCCCGAATGCGGCGCCAGATCGACTACCACCTCGCCCACGCGCGCGCCACCGCCTCGGGTTCGGGTCTCGGCGCCAGGGCACGTGTCGCCGAATCAGCTGACGGCCTCGCCCGCACACTGCCACGTCTCTATGCCGATCGTCGTCTCTCCATCGACGTTCGCGTCGATCCGTCGCACACCGTTCGCGTTCAGCACGAAGACCTCGACGAGATGCTCGGCAACTTGCTGGACAACGCGTGCAAGTGGGCGCGTTCTCGTGTGGTCATCGAATCAGCACTGGCTGGCGACACGCTGGTGGTCACCGTTGACGACGATGGACCAGGATTGCCGGCGGACATGAGAGAGAAGGTGCTGCAGCGCGGAGTCCGCGCCGATGAAAAGGCGGCCGGATCAGGACTCGGCCTTGCGATCGTCGGCGACCTCGCCGAGGTCTACGGCGGGTCGATCGCGTTGACCGGTTCGCCCATCGGAGGGCTTCGTGCGACCCTGACGCTTCCCGAAACTCGCTGACGTTTCCCAGGTTGGGGTTGTGTTGTAACCTTCGCGCATGCGACGCGCCTCTCTTCCAATCATTCTCATCATCGCGGTCGTAGCAGTCGGCGCTCACCTCATCGCACGACAAGGTGGAGTGAAGCCATTTACCGACGCCGACTGGCCGCGGTTTGCCGGTGACTTCGCCGGGACGAAGTACTCAAGGCTGACGCAGATCAACACGGCGAACGTCTCGCGTCTCGTGCAGGCGTGGTCGTTCCAGGGCGTCGGCACACAGCAGACGCCGATCGTGATCAGCGGTGTGATGTATGCCTCCACGCCGACCGGTGTTGTCGCGCTCGACGCCGACACAGGGTCAGTCGTCTGGCGCTACGGAGCGGTGCCGGCAGCAGGCGGACGTGGAGGTGCGGGACGAGGCGGTCGTGGGGCGGCAGCACCTGCAGAGCCTCCGCAAGATGGCGAGCCGGCTCCCACGCCGGCGGCGGCTGGACCTCCGCCAGCCGCGCGCGGCGTCGGGCCGGCAGGCGTCGCGCCTGGCGCGGGCGCGCCTCGCGGTGGTGGTCGAGGCGAGGTCTTGCCGACGGCCGCTGGCCCCGGCGGCGCACCGTCCAGTCGCGGCGTCGCGTACTGGCCCGGTGACGGGACGATTCAGCCGCGCATCCTGATGACCGTCGGCAGACGCCTCGTCGCGCTCAAGGCGGCAAGCGGCGAGCTCGACTCTGCGTTCGGAACCGATGGCTCCATCGACATGGGTGTCCCCTGGGGTGGCGTCCCGCTCGTCTACAAGAACATCGTCGTCATCGGCTCCAACAACGGCGAGGTGACGCAGGGACCATCGCCGGGCGATACGAAGGCATTTGACGCGCGCACGGGCGCGAAGCTCTGGAACTTTGCCTCCGTCGCACAACCTGGCGATCCGAATCACGCGAAGAGCTGGCTCGACGAGGGGTGGAAGAACCGGCAGGGTGTCAATCACTGGGGCTGGTACTTCACGCTCGACGAACAGCGCGAGATTCTCTACACGGTGTTCGGCAGCCCTGCGGGCAATTACTGGGGCGGCGATCGCCCCGGCTCGAATCTCTATGGCAACTCAGTCGTAGCCGTGAACGTGAACACCGGGAAATATCTGTGGCACTTCCAGAGCGTGCATCACGATCTCTGGGACTCCGACCAGCCGTCGCCACCGACGCTGATTGACGTGACGCGCAATGGGCGGCGGGTCCCGGCGCTCGGGTTGATCAGTAAGACCGCGTGGATGTTCGTCCTCGATCGATCGAGCGGGACGCCGGTGTTTGGTGTCGAGGAACGTCCGGTGCCGAAGGGGGAAGTGCCGGGTGAGTGGTACTCGCCGACGCAGCCGTTCCCGGTGAAACCCGCACCCCTTGCCCGGATGGATTTCAAGAAGGAAGATCTCGTGACGGCCGCCGACACGACGCCCGAGCACGAGAAGAACTGTCTGGCGCTCTGGGAGAAGGCTGGCGGCTTCTACAACGCCGGTCCATTCACGCCGTTCGTGTATCACGAGGACGGTGCTCCTCCGAAGACGACGCTTCAGTTCCCGGGTAACGGAGGTACGAACTGGGGAGGTCCGGCAGGCGATCCAACGCTCGGATATATCTACGCGTTCACGCAGGACGCGGCGCTGAGCGGCTGGATCGAGAAGAAGCGGTCTGGCGGCAACTACGGCAGCGGCAACGGCTCGCCGCAGCCGTACGACCGCGGCAGCATCACCGGGCCAGGTCCGTACTCAGGGTTCAGCGCGTCGATGGGACAAGGTCTCCCGCAGGGGCCGTGTCAGCGTCCGCCGTGGGGTCGTCTCACCGCCGTCAACGCTGCCACGGGAGACTTCGCCTGGCAGATCACGCTGGGTGTGACCGACGGCCTGCCTCCTGAGAAGCAGAACACCGGCCGCGGCGGATCGGCAGGGCCGATAGTGAC
>Ga0207701_10002434_pt1 | contig 19307 bp, 11 predicted proteins | sample KBSSwiSSwithPhiX_FD_184294 | JGI IMG/M metagenome (GOLD analysis project Ga0207701, IMG submission 184294) | Switchgrass rhizosphere bulk soil microbial communities from Kellogg Biological Station, Michigan, USA, with PhiX - S5 (SPAdes) (version 2) | ecosystem: Environmental > Terrestrial >... | reverse complement strand
TTTCGGACAACATCTGGCCACGCAGGAGCAGGCAGGTGCTCTTCCCCTCTCCGCGCCCGACGCGGCCGCGCAACTGATGGAGCTGCGCAAGGCCGAAGCGTTCGGCACCTTCGATTATCATCAGCGTGGCGTTGGGGACATCGACGCCGACTTCGATGACGGTGGTGGCGACGAGTATGGCAAGGCGCCCGGCGGCGAATGACGCCATGACGTCATCTTTCTCCGGCCCCTTCATGCGGCCGTGAACGAGGCCGACCTTGTCGGCGCCGAACCGCTGGCGAAGGACGGCGGCGCGGGCTTCAGCGGCAGCGGCGTCGGACTTCTCGCTCTCTTCCACTAGCGGGCAAACCCAATAGGCCTGTCCACCGGCTGCGATGTGGCGCGCCAGCCCGTCGACGACGTCGCCGATGCGTTCGTCGGAAATGACACGAGTCTCGACCGGTGACCGGCCCGGCGGCATTTCGTCGATGCGGCTGACGTCCATTTCGCCATATTGGGTGAGGGTCAGGGTCCGCGGGATGGGTGTCGCGGTCATGACCAGCAGGTGCGGCGGGTGCTCGGCCTTGGACGAGAGCAGCAGGCGCTGCGAAACGCCGAAACGGTGCTGTTCGTCGATCACGGCAAGGCCGAGGTTCTTGTAGCCGACCTTCTCCTGGAAAATGGCGTGGGTGCCGACGAGAATGTCGATCGATCCGTCGGCGAGGCCCATGAGGACGCTTTCGCGGGCCTTGCCCTTCTCACGGCCAGTGAGGATGGCGACGCGGACGCCGAGGCTGTCGAGCTGTTTCAGAAGGGTTGCATGGTGCTGGCGGGCGAGGATCTCGGTCGGGGCAAGCAATGCGGCTTGGGAACCGGCTTCGACGGCAGAGAGCATTGCCAGTAGCGCCACAAGCGTCTTGCCGGAGCCGACATCGCCCTGAAGGAGGCGCAGCATGGGAGCCGATTGCGCCATGTCGCCGCGGATTTCCTCCGTAACGCGGCGTTGGGCGCCGGTGAGACTGTACGGGAGTCGGAGTTTGTCGGTCAGGCGGCCATCGCCCTCCAACGGCTGCGTGCGTTTGCGGCGGCTGGCCTGGCGCAACAGGAGCAGCACAAGTTGATTTGCAAATATCTCGTCATAAGCCAAACGGTTACGAACATCATTTGCTAAAGGCTCTGAATGCGCTTCGGCCAAGGATGCATGCCAGCCGCGCCAGCCGTGCCGAGACATCACCGAGGATTCGATCCATTCGGGGAGGTCCGGCGCGCGTTCGACGCCAGCCAACGCGAGTTCGCGCATCCGGCGGTTGGTAATACCCTCTGTCAGCGGATAGACTGGCTCTCGCAGCGGAAGCTCTGCCGCCTTGCCGGGGCCAAGCACTTCCGGGTGAACGATCTGCCATTCCTCGCCATAGGCATCGAGCTTACCGGCGACGATCTTCGTCTCACCCAGCGGCAGCTGTTTCTTCGCCCAGCCGGGATTGTTGAAATAGACCAACGTGATGGTGTTGCCGGCGGAATCGCTGGTGAAGACGCGCGTCGGGCCCCGCCCGCCCTGGCGGCTTTCGAACGGCGTCAGTTCAAGGATGACGATGCGGCCCAGCAATGCCTGGCTGGCGGCGGGCGCGCGGATACGCTCGATCGTCCCGGTCGGGAGGTGGAACGCGAGGTCAATGGCGCGGCTAATGTCGAGCCGTTTCAGTGCCTTGGCCACTTGCGGGCCGACACCGGGCAACGCCTCAACCTCGGCGAACAACGGATTGAGCGCTTCCGGCCTCATGCAATGGGTTTAGCGGGTCATTCCCCACTCGCAATATCAGCCTCTGCGCCTTACATGGCCGGCATGCCCCTGATCGACGACGAGCTGAAGGCGCTGCACTGGCGCGCGTGGCATCGCGGCACGCGCGAAGCCGACCTGATGATCGGGGGGTTCCTCGATGCTCACCATCAGCAGTGGGGCTCGCCCGAGCGCGACTGGTTCTCCAGCCTGCTCCAGGAACAGGATGTCGACATCATGTCCTGGGCGATCGGAACCGCCGAACCGCCGGCGCGCTTCCAGGGACCCATGATGGCAGCATTGCAGAAGCTGGATTATCTGAAGGCGCCCAAGTGAGCGACGACCTGCAACGCATTTTGAAGGCCGACCGGCCGTTGACGCTGAGCGGCGTCCCAACCGGCTTCCTGCCTTGGCTGGCGGCCGACCTGGCGCGGGCAGCGCACGGAACGGGCAGCGGCGGCCGGGCGGTGGTCATTGCCGCCGACGAAACGGCAATGCGGGCTCTTGCCGAAACCGTGCCGATCTTCGCGCCGGAGGTCGAGGTTTTGACGCTCCCCGCCTGGGACTGCCTGCCCTATGACCGCAGCTCGCCCGCACTGAGGATGATGGCAGAACGCATGGCGACCTTGCAGGCGCTGCAAGGGCCACGGGAAAGTCCCCAGCTCCTCATCGTGACGGCCAATGCTGCGGCCCAGCGACTCATGACGCCATTTCGAGTGAGGCAGCTGACGCGAAGGCTGGCTGAAGGCGAACGGATTGAGCGAGTTGCGCTTGAGCGGCTGCTCAATGCCAATGGCTACCAGCGGGCGGACGCAGTGCACGATGCGGGCGATTTCGCGGTCCGCGGTTCGATCGTCGACCTGTTCCCAGCGGGCGAGCCCAACCCGATCCGGCTCGATTTCTTCGGCGACGAGATCGAGACCATTCGGCGATTCGATCCTGCGGACCAGCGGACGACCGGTGCTGCCGAAGCCTTCACCCTGATGCCGGCATCGGAAGCCTTGATCGACGAAGACAGTGTGAAGCGCTTCCGGACGCGTTACCGGGAGCAATTCGGTGCCACTGCGACCGGCGACCCGCTTTACCAGGCAATTTCGGAAGGGCGCCGCCTCGCCGGTATGGAGCACTGGCTGCCCCTTTTCGAAGAGAAGCTGGCCACGCTTTTCGACCATCTGGGCGATCATGACGTCATCCTGCGCGATGGCGGCGTCGAGGGTGCATTGGAAGCCCGCCAGGAAGCCATCCAAGACTATTTTGCGAATCGCGAGCGAGCGATGGTCTCCGAGCCAGGCAGCTACCGGCCCTTGCCGCCGAGCGCGCTCTATCTGACGTCGAATGAATGGCGCGACGCGCTGGCGGACCGTCGGGTTCACCTGACGTCGGCTTTCCACGAGCCGGAGAGCGAACGGGTTCTGGATTTCGGTGTTGATCCTGCCCGTGATTTCGCGCCTGAGCGGACTCAGAATGCAAACATCTACGATGAAGTCGTCAAGCACGTCGGTAAACTTCTGAGAGGCAAGCGGAAAGTCATCCTCGCCAGCTACAGTGCCGGCGCCCGAGAGCGCCTGACTGGCCTGCTCGAGGATCACGGGCTCAAGTCGTTAAAGCAGGTCCTTACCTGGCAGGAGGCTTTGGGCGCCAAGTCCGACGCCGCTCTGATGGTCTTGCCGCTCGATCATGGTTTCACCAGCGTCGAGGTTGCAGTCCTGACCGAGCAGGACATGCTCGGCGACCGGCTTGTACGCCGCAAGAAGCGCCGCAAGAGCGCCGACGCCTTCCTTGCCGAGCTCGCTGCTCTCAGCCCGGGCGACCTCGTCGTCCATGCCGAACACGGCATCGCCCGCTACGAGGGCCTGACCTCCATCCAGGTTGGCAAGGCACCGCACGACTGCGTGGCGCTGGAATATGCCGGCGGCGACAAGCTGTACGTCCCGGTCGAAAACATCGACGTGCTTTCGCGCTACGGCGGCGCCGGCGACACCGCGTCGCTGGATCGGCTGGGGGGAGAAGCGTGGCAACGCCGCAAGTCCCGGATGAAGGAGCGGATCCGCGAAATTGCGGGCGAACTCATCAAGACGGCAGCCTTGCGGGCGACGCGCGCCGGCCAGGTCGCCGAAGCCGATCCCGCCTTGCCAGAGTTCGTCAATCGCTTTCCATATGAAGAGACGGAAGACCAGGATCGGGCGATCAGCGAAGTGCTTGAGGATCTGTCCGCCGGACGGCCGATGGACCGGCTGGTCTGCGGAGACGTTGGTTTCGGCAAGACCGAGGTGGCGCTTCGAGCGGCGTTCGTCGCCGCCATGGCCGGGTACCAGGTCGCATTGGTCTGTCCAACCACTCTCCTCGCCCGCCAGCACTTTCGCAACTTCACCGAACGCTTCCACGGTTTTCCAATCGAGATCGGCCGCCTGTCGCGACTGGTGCCGGCGGCCGAAGCGAAAAAGACCAAGGAAGGCCTGGAGGCAGGCACTGTCGATATCGTCATCGGCACCCATGCGCTGCTGGCGAAATCGATCAAGTTCAAGAAGCTGGGCCTCGTCATTGTCGACGAGGAGCAGCATTTCGGGGTTGCCCACAAAGAGCGGCTGAAAGCGCTGCGTGCCGACGTCCATGTGCTGACTTTGACCGCGACGCCAATCCCCCGCACGTTGCAGATGGCCATGTCGGGCCTGCGCGAGCTTTCGGTGATCCAGACGCCGCCGGTCGATCGGCTTGCGGTGCGCACCTACATCACGCCCTGGGACCCCATTGTCGTCCGCGAAGCATTGCTGCGCGAGCATTATCGCGGCGGCCAGAGCTTCTTCGTCGTGCCGCGCATCGCCGATTTGCCGGACATGGAGGAATGGCTGCGCGAGGAAGTGCCGGAGGTAAAGGCAGTTACTGCCCACGGCCAGATGAACGCGTCCGCGGTCGAGGAGCGCATGAGCGCCTTCTACGACCGGAAATATGATGTGCTGTTGTCGACGACGATCGTCGAGAGTGGCCTCGACATCCCGTCGGCCAATACGCTGGTGGTCCATCGGGCGGACCGATTTGGCCTTGCCCAGCTCTACCAGTTGCGGGGACGGGTCGGCCGGTCGAAGACCCGGGCTTACGCCTACCTGACGACCGCTCCCGACCGGCAGATGACCGAGGGCGCCGAAAAGCGGTTGCAGGTGCTTGCCAATCTAGACAGCCTGGGCGCGGGATTTCAGCTGGCAAGCCACGACCTCGACATTCGCGGCGCCGGTAACCTGCTCGGCGACGAGCAGTCGGGCCACATCAAGGAAGTCGGTTTCGAGCTGTACCAGTCGATGCTCGAGGACGCGATCCTGGAGATGAAGTCCGGCGGCGCCGAGCGGCGGGAAGAATTCTCCCCCCAGATCAGCGTCGACGCGCCAATCCTGATCCCGGAAGCCTATGTTCCAGATCTCGACCTTCGAATGGGCCTTTACCGCCGGCTGGGCGAACTGGACGACCGTCAGGGTGTCGAGGCTTTTGCTGCCGAGTTGATCGACCGCTTCGGGCCGATTCCCGACGAAACGCAGAACCTGCTGCAGATCGTCGAAACCAAGATCAATTGCCGCGTTGCCTGCATTGCCAAGCTGGATGTCGGTGCCAAGGGAGCAGTCATCACCTTCATCGAAAGCGGCTTTCCGGACCTTGCCGGCCTGCTTGCCTATGTCGATCGGCTGAAGGGCGCGACAAGGTTGCGGCCTGACAGCAAATTGATCGTCAGCCGCGACTGGGCAACGGGAGAGGCGCGATTGAACGGCGCACTGCAGATTTCGCGCGGCCTGGCGCGGGTCTTGCAAGCCGGATCGAAGAAGGAACTGGAGCCGGCCTAGGCAGCAGTGACGAAGTCGGCCAGCTGCTGTTCGTCGAGCGGACCGGCACCCAGAAACCCCTGATAATAATCGCAGCCGCATTCGGCGAGGATTGCCAATTGTTCGGGTGTCTCGACCCCCTCGGCAACGACCTTCAGGTCCAGTTCGCGGGCGAGGCCGATCATGGCGCGCACCACGATGCGATCGCGCTTGCCGGCGACCAGGTCGACGACGAGGCCGCGATCGATCTTCAACGCGTCGAGCGGAAGCGACGTCAGATAGTCCATGCTGGCATAGCCAGTGCCGAAATCATCTACTGCGATCTGGATGCCCGCATCGCGAAGGCGCGTCAGCCGCAACGCCGCCAGGGCCCGGTCCGCAAGCAGGCTGGTTTCCGTTATCTCGATCGTCAGCCGGTCGGGTGGGAAGCCCGCCAGGTCAATTTCATGCAGAAGCCAATCATCGTAGCCCTCGCGGCCCAAGTCTTCGGGGACCAGGTTGATCGACAGGCGCAAATCAGAGAGCGGCGGCTCCCAGCGCCCGGCAATGCGCAGGGCTTTGCGCTGGGCGAAACGCGAAAGGCGTTCAATGAGGCCGCTGCGCCTGGCCCGCTCAAAGAGATGGTCGGCGGAAGCGACACCTTCCCAGCGTGCCAACGCCTCGACCCCGACAACACGGCCCGTCGCCAGGGCGATCTGTGGCTGGAAGTGGATGGCGATGTGATCGTTGGCGATGGCATCATCGAGGGCGCGGTCTTGCCGCCGCACGACCATCATCTGAAACTGGTCGGACCCGCGCTGGTCGTTGGATGCAGTACGCACACTCATGACTGAGCGCTAAGCCGATCGGGGCCCATGCTCTACCCTCTCCTAAGGCCAGCCCCACAACGGGACAGTGGCGCTTGGCGGTGAAATGCCTATGGTCTGGCGCGTGACCGCCGAAACACCCCGGCCGATCCCTGGCGACCGCGACCTTGCCGCGGCGGGTATCGGCCTGCTGGCGTCTCCCACCGAAGCCGCTCAAGCCGCCGAAAAGATGCTCCGCCGGCGATATAGCTGGGCCGATGCGGACGAGGCTCAGTCACTCGTCGCGCTGGGCGGTGACGGCTTCATGCTGCAAACCCTGCACGGCATGCTGGAGGGCGGTTCGGCGAAGCCGGTGTTCGGCATGAATCGCGGAACCATGGGTTTCCTTATGAACGAGTGGCGGATGGACCGTTTGCCGGAGCGTATCGCCGAGGCCAAGGCAGTTCGGGTCGCGCCGCTGATCATGCAGGCCACGACCGTCAGCGGCGAGGTCGAAACCCACGCGGCCATTAACGAAGTGTCGTTGCTTCGCGAGACCCGCCAGACGGCGAAAATCGAATTATGCGTCAACGGCCGCGTCGTCATGCCGGAGCTGGTTTGCGACGGCGTGATGGTAGCGACGCCCGCCGGATCGACCGCCTACAATTTCTCCGCGCGAGGGCCGATCCTGCCACTGGCGTCGAGGGTACTGGCGCTGACCCCTATCGCGCCGTTCCGGCCAAGGCGATGGTCCGGTGCAATCCTGCCCGACGATGTCGTCGTGAATTTCCGCGTGCTCAAGGCTGACCGGCGCCCGGTTTCGGCCGTCGCGGATCAGTTCGAGGTGCGCGATGTTTGCACCGTCGAGGTGCGGCTCGATCGTGAGCAGGCCCTGACCCTGCTGTTCGATCCGGAGCATGCCCTGGACGAGCGCATCGCGATGGAGCAATTCGCCACATAGTTTTTTGTGGGCGGGACGCTTGATCGGGTCGCTTACGCCTTGCGTTTGAGCCCTGCTTCGCTATTTAGCCCGCCGTGTCCCACGGGACCGCTCCCCGGTAGCTCAGCGGTAGAGCATCCGACTGTTAATCGGACGGCCGCCTGTTCGAATCAGGCCCGGGGAGCCATTTCTCTAATGCATCAGCCTTTTGCGAGGCGATGACACCGAGCGCATAGCTCGTCGTCAGATGGCTGGTCATGGCGGATGACGAATGTGCCGGAGGGATAGCCGTCGCACAGTTCATGCCAGTGCCAGAGCCTGCCCCAGCTGCCGTTTTTCCGACCCCGACGATAAACGCGCATTGCAACCTCCGCTTGGTCGTCAGTTCCTACAGATGGCGCGCCAGCCAGATTTCGGATTCCTTGTCGAAACCCTGCCAGGGCGCGAATCCGGCAAGCATGGCGACGACAATGCGGGCGCCCGGCTCCAGTACGTGCGAAAGGCCTCGCCGGATGTCGACGCCCGATTCAGCTGCTTCGATGAAGCATGCTCCATCGCTGAAGCTCCAGACGCTTCTGGCGACCGATTGGATATAGGCGAGCGCACTGCTGCGTTCAGCGTCTGTCCGGGAATCGTGAGTGACCACGTAAAGCATAGCCGGATTTCCCCTTAGGCTCAGCTTATGTCGGCAGGATGACGGATGGCCGCGATCAAGTCTGCGCCGCCATGACGGTCGCGATGACGGAGACGATGTTGACCGGGGCATCCCGCCAGACTCGGCGGCCCACCGTCGTTCACTTTCGTCATCGGCGGCCGGATGGCCTGGCGGTCTATCGGCGTTTCTTCCTGGCGCCGGTGCAGTTTTCGAGCAGCTTCGATGGTTTTGAATGTTCCCGGGCCTCGCTCGATGCACCCTGGCCGTGGGCTCGCAAGGCGATGACCGAACATGCCGAAAAGCTACTGCGGATGGTCGAGATCAAGCCCCAGGACACGCCGATGAGCGACCGTGTCGCACGGGCGCTCATGCTGATGCTGCCGACCGGGCGGGTCTCATTACCCAATGTCGCGGCGGCGCTTGGCAGCAAGCCACGATCGCTTCAGCGAATGCTCGAAAAGGAAGGGACGAGCTTCGGCGAGCTCCTCAACAAGGACAGGCGCAAGCTCGCTAGGAGGTATTTGGCCAATGAGTCCCATTCGGTGTCGGCAGTCGCGGAACTGACCGGCTATTCGTCGCCAAGCGCATTCGGCCGGTGGTTCTCTTCAGAGTTCGGGCTTGCCCCGCGCGAGTGGCGGGAAGTGAATATGTCGGGCGGGTCGATCGAAGCCGCTTAGCCTAGCTCGCCCGAGCCAGGTCGCCAACCGAGCGGATCTCGGCACCTGTCGGTACGCTGGCGATGAGGATCGTGCCCGGATTGCCGTGTCGGATCATCATTCGGCCGCCGATCTCCTCGATCCGCTCGCGCATGCTGGCAAGGCCCACGCCGCTGCGAATCTTTTCGGGCATGCCTGAACCATTATCGGCGATCGCGACGTGCAGGACGGAGCGCCGCTGATAGATGCCGACCGCAACGTCGGTTGCGCGCGCGTGGCGGTGCACGTTCGACAACGCCTCCTGCACCATTCGGAAAATGGCCATCTGGACTGCCGGCGAAACTGTCACATCCGCCTCGGCATTGGTGGCGATATTGAGGCCAGTGCGCCGGGCGAAACCGCCGGCAAGCTGGCGCAACGCCTGAGTTAGGCCAAGCTCGCTGACCAATGGCGGATGGGCAAGGAAAGAGATGGCGCGCAACTCGCGCTGCGCCTCGCCGAGGAGCCCCTCCATTTCACTGACAATGTCGCCTGTGACCCTCGCCCGCTTCGAATCCTTGAGCTGGCCGAGCGACAGGCCGAGGCCGGCAAGCAACTGCATCGTCGAATCGTGGATTTCGCGAGCAATCCTCCGGCGTTCCTCTGCCTGGTGCTCGATCAGCGAATGGCTGAATCCTTCCCGCATCAGACGAAGCTGGACGAGCTCGGTGACGTCATAGCGCGTCACGGTCGCGAACCGCCGGCCTCCTGCCTCGAGCCGGTTCACACAGAGCTGGAAAGCGCTTCCGGCCCATTTTTCCCGGCCGTTGTAAGTGAAGCGGAAAGAGGTCTCGCAGCTTCTCTCCATCCCCCTGATGCCGTCGACGACGAGCTGCGCGGGGTTATTGCCTTCGGCCGCCTTCCGTTCGCAAAAATGCAGATAATTGCATCCCGGCAGCACACCGTCGAAGCCATAAGACGCCGCGGTTTTCGTCCAGGCGGGGTTGACGACGAGAATCGTCCAGCTGTCGTCAACGAGTGCAATCTGCTCTGGCAGGCCGTCGATAATCTGCTGGAACGTCCGGACGAAAGAAGGCTGGAGTTCGGGGATTAAGAGGAGGTCCGCGGGAACCATCTCGGTGGAATCCGCTAAGGTAGGCTCCGAAACAACCTGCATTTCCAGGTCGAGCTTCATACATCCCCCCATACGCTCTACCTATGGGACGCGGACTCGGGAAATTCCCCCTAAGTACTCACCCCACGTAAGACAGTTATCATAAGTTATCAACATGGGGATAATCCCGTATGGATAACTCAGGGTGACGCAATTCGTCGAAATTATGGGTGCAGATGGTCGAATGCCGGTGCTTGCGCTGAACTTGGCCTAACCTTCGAGCGCAGCCATCAACGAAGCGTTTCCACCGGCGGCGGTAGTGTCGATGCAAGTCACTCGCTCCGTTGCAAAACGCGCGACATAGTGCGGCCCCCCCGCCTTGGGCCCGGTTCCGGAAAGACCTTCGCCCCCGAACGGCTGGCTCTCGACGACCGCGCCGATCTGGTTGCGGTTGACGTAGAAGTTGCCGACCCGGGCATGGGTCTCGACATAGTTACGAACCGTATCGATGCGGCTGTGCAGCCCGAGGGTCAGGCCATAGCCGGTCGTGTTGATCGCTTCGACGACCTTGTCGAGCTCGTCGTTGGCAAAGCGGACGACATGGAGGATGGCGCCGAAGTTTTCCTGGTTCAATTGGCTCAGCGACCTGATCTCATAGAAGGCTGGAGGGACGAAGGTACCGTTCACTGCCTCCTTCGGCGCATCCAGGCGGCGGATCTTCTTCGCATTCTTGTCGAGCCACTCGATGTGGTCATCGAGCACCTTCTTCGCCGCCTCGTCGATCACCGGTCCGACGTCCGTCTTAAGCTCGCTCGGATCGCCAACCGTAAGAGCTTCCATTGCACCGGAGATCATGGAGATCATGCCGTCGGCCACGTCATCCTGGACGAACAGCACGCGCAACGCCGAGCAGCGTTGGCCAGCACTCTGGAACGCCGAGGAAATGACGTCGCGGGTCACCTGCTCCGGCAGCGCCGAACTGTCGACGATCATCGCATTCTGCCCGCCGGTTTCGGCCACAAAGGGGATGATGGGCCCGTCCCGCTCGGCCAAGGTGCGGTTGATCATGCGCGCGGTTTCGGTCGAACCGGTGAAAACGACGCCCGACAGCAGCGGATGAGCGGTCAACGTACCGCCCACCACCCTGCCGGACCCCGGCGCAAGCTGCACAATCTCCTTGGGGATGCCGGCCCGATGCATGAGCTCGATCGCAAGCGCCGCGACCAACGGTGTTTGCCCCGCTGGCTTGGCAATCACGGCGTTGCCGGCAGCCAGAGGCGCCGAAACAAGTCCGGTGAAGATCGCGAGCGGGAAATTCCAGGGTGCAATGGCAGCGATCACGCCGCGACCGTGCAACCTCAGCTCGTTCTGCTCACCGGTTGGGCCGGGCAACGGAGTTGGCTTGGTGAACTGGCGCCGCGCCTCCGACGCGTAGAAGCGCAGGAAGTCCACTGCCTCGCGCACTTCGAGCACCCCGTCGACCAGGGTCTTCCCGGCCTCGCGAGTACACAGGGAGAAAAACTCTTCCGCATGCTCCTCGTACAAGTCGGCGGCCCGCTCCAGCAGCCGGGCACGCTTCTCTCCGCCGAGCGAGTCCCAAGCGATCTGCGCGGCAGACGCGGCCCGGACCATCCGGTCGACATCGGCGGCGGTCGCCTCGAATGTCGTCCCCACCGTGATCCGATGGTCATGGGGAGAGACGATCGCCCTCGCCTCACCCTTTCCAAGGCCGGGCTTCGCGGTCCAGCTGCGGGCCTCCAGCGCCTTCAGGCGTGCTAGCAATGGCTCGCGGACCAGCGGGTCGCTGAGGTCGACACCGGCGCTGTTGCGGCGCTGCGCTCCGAAGAGTTCGGTGGGAAGAACGATCCCCGAATTGCGCTTCGGTTCGAGCGCCTGAAGTTCAGCAACAGGGTCCCGAACCAGCTCGTCGAGCGACACCTGCTCGTCCGAGATGCGGTTGACGAAGCTGCTGTTGGCGCCGTTTTCCAACAGTCGGCGCACCAGATAGGCGAGCAGGTCCTCATGGCTGCCGACCGGCGCGTAGATGCGCACCGGGGTCCGCTCCTCGCCGATCCCCTTCTCCAGCTTGGCCAGTTCCTCGTAGAGCCCCTCACCCATGCCATGCAGTCGCTGGAATTCGAATTCGGCGCTCCCGGCCAGCGCCTTGATGGCACCGATTGTATTGGCATTGTGCGTGGCGAAGGCGGGGTAGAGTACGTCTTTCGCCGCGAGGAGACGCTTGGCACAGGCGATGTAGGAGACATCCGTCGCTACTTTGCGGGTGAATACGGGGTAGTCGTCGAGACCGGCGACCTGGGCGGCCTTCACCTCAGTATCCCAATAGGCGCCCTTGACCAGCCGGACCATGAAACGGCGTCGATGCTTGCGGGCGAGGTTGGCGACCCAGTCGCAAAGCGGAACGGCGCGCTTCTGGTAGGCCTGGACGGCAAGCCCGAAGCCGCTCCATCCATTGGCGAAGAGTTCATCATCGGCCGCCAGAGCCTCGATGATGTCCAGCGACGGCTCCAGCCGGTCGGCTTCCTCGGCGTCGATGGTGAAATGGACGTCGGCCTTCGACGCCTTCATCGCCAGGTCGCGGAGTACCGGCAGCATTGCCGCCTTGGCTTCCTCGATATGGCTCCATTCGTAGCGCGGATGCAGCGCCGACAGCTTGACCGAAATCCCGGGCGACTTGCGAAATCCGTCCTTCGCCTCCTTGGCGATGCGATCGAGTGCAGAGGCATAGGCCTTGGCATAACGGGCGGCATCCGCATGGGTGCGCGCGGCCTCGCCGAGCATATCGAAACTGTGGCTCAGCCCCTGGCGGCGCTCGGGTGCGGCGCGCTTCATTGCCTCGTCGATTGTGCGGCCGAAGACGAACTGCTTGCCCAGGATTTTCATCGCCTGGCTGACGGCAGCGCGGATAACGGGCTCGCCAAGACGGCCGACAGCTCGGCCCAAGGCGGCGGTCCACCCTTCGGTCGAGTCCTTGGCATTGTCGAGGACCTTGCCTGTCAGCAACAGCGAAAAGGTCGCGGCGTTTACGAAGGGCGAAGAGGATTCGCCCAGCTTCTCGGCCCAGTTGGGGCCGGACAGCTTGTCGGCGATCAGGTCGTCGGCCGTCTCGGCATCGGGGATGCGGAGCAGCGCTTCAGCGAGGCACATGAGGGCGATGCCCTCGTCGCTGCCGAGGTCGTAAGCGGCCATGAAGGCATCGATCCCGGCCGGCTTCTGAGTTCGCACAGCCTTGGACAGGGAGCGGGCGATGGCCGCGGCCTCCTTGCCCTGGGGTGCCGTCAGAGCGGCTTCGGCCAGCCGCTGCTCGACAATCTGGTTTTCGTCAGGCCGGTAAGCGCTGCGAAGCGCGGTACGGTCGACCGCCATGGTCAAGCCAGCGCGCCGTGGCAGTGCTTGAACTTGAGCCCCGAGCCGCACGGGCAGAGGGAATTGCGGCTTTCCGGTTCCACCGCGCCTTCTGGCATCGGCGGCAAGGGCACTGCCCGCGGAACCGGCCCGGCCATCGACGACGTATCGAAGTCCAGCGTGTCGTCGTCGCCAGACAGCGGATCGAAGTGCGTTGTAATGAAGTCAGGCAGTTCGGTCGGCAGCGGCGGCACGTCCTGGATCTGGACGTTCGCGCGCATGAGCGTCCGGGTCACTTCCTCGCGGATCGCAACCAGCAACCGCTCGAACAGGAGGAAGGCCTCCTGCTTATATTCGTCGATCGGCTTCTTCTGGGCGAAGCTGCGCAAGTGAATGACCTGGCGAAGCGCATCGAGCGTGGAGAGATGCTCCTTCCAGAAATGATCGAGGGTCTGAAGCAGCAAGCTCTTCTCGATCTCGACCCAGCGCTCCTTGTCGGCGCCCTTGACCTTCTCGGCCATGACATCGTCGGCCATCTGCTGGAGGCGCTCGACGATCACGTCTTGCTCGACTGCTTCCTCCTCGAGCCAATCGTCAATCGGCGGCTGGAGTCCAAGGACCGCGTCGACATTTTCCTTTAGCGCCTCGACATCCCACTGCTCGGGATAGGTCCCCGGAGGGCAGCTGGCCGCGACCAGCGATCCGACCGTCTCGGCGCGCATGTCGATGATGACGTCGCTGATGTGCTCGGCATCCATGATTTCCGCGCGCTGCTCGTAGATGACCTTGCGCTGGTCGTTCATGACGTCGTCGAATTCGACGACCTGCTTGCGGATATCGTAGTTCCGCGCCTCGACCTTCTTTTGCGCGGTCTCGATGGCTTTCGAGATCCACGGGCTGACGATCGCCTCGCCGTCCTCAAGGTTCTTGTTCATGAGGCGCGCGAAGGCGGTCTGCGGGCCGAAGATGCGCAGCAGATCGTCATCGAGGCTGAGATAGAAACGCGAAAGGCCGGGGTCACCCTGACGACCGGAGCGGCCGCGCAGCTGGTTGTCGATGCGGCGACTCTCGTGGCGCTCCGTGCCCAGCACGAACAGGCCGCCGACCTCCAGCGCGCGCTGCTTCTCTGCGACGATCTCCTGGCGCACCTTTACGGCCTGCGCCTCATATTCCGGGGTGCCCTCGACGAGGTCGGCGAACTCGTCCTGCATGCGGAATTCGAGGTTGCCGCCGAGCTGGATGTCGGTGCCGCGGCCGGCCATGTTGGTGGCGATGGTGACGGCGCCGAGACGGCCTGCCTGGGCGACGATATGGGCTTCGCTTTCGTGGAAGCGGGCGTTCAGGACGGAGTGAGGGATATCTTCCTTCTGGAGGAATTCCGACAGCATTTCCGATTTCTCGATCGACACCGTGCCGACCAGAACGGGCTGACCCTTTTCCTGCCGGGCGCGGATTTCCTTGGCGATGGCCCCGAACTTGTCGTTGATGTTCTTGTAGAACTCATCGTCCTCGTCGATGCGCTGCACCGCCACGTTGGTCGGGATGGAGACGACGTTCATCTTGTAGATGTCGAAGAATTCCGGCGCCTCGGTAAGTGCGGTTCCGGTCATGCCCGACAGCTTCGGATACATGCGGAAATAATTCTGGAAGGTGATTGAGGCGAGCGTCTGGTTCTCGGGCTCGACACGGACGCCCTCCTTCGCCTCAACCGCCTGGTGTAAACCGTCTGACCAGCGGCGGCCGTCCATCATCCGCCCCGTGAATTCGTCGATGATGACGATCTTGCCGTCCTTGACGATGTAATCGATGTCCCTCTTGAACATCTTGTTGGCCTTGAGGGCCTGGTTCAGGTGATGGACCGCCTGGGTGTTAGCGATGTCGTAGAGGTTCTGGCCTTCGATCAAGCCGGCGGCCTCCAGCATGCGCTCGGCCTTTTCGGTCCCGTCCTCGGTCAGGACGATTGATTTTTGCTTTTCGTCCTTCTCGTAGTCGGACTCGTCGAACTGCTTCACGATCGCATCGACACCGATGTAGAGGTCGGACTTGTCATCGGTCGGACCGGAGATGATCAGAGGGGTGCGGGCCTCGTCGATCAGGATCGAGTCAACCTCATCGACAATCGCGAAGTTGAAACGCCGCTGGACCATCTGGTCCCGGGTGAATTTCATATTGTCGCGCAGGAAGTCGAAGCCGAGTTCGTTGTTCGTCGCGTAAGTGATGTCGGCGGCGTAGGCGGCACGCCGTTCCTCGTCGGTCAGGTTTGGGATGATGACCCCGACCGTAAGCCCCAGGAAGCGGTAGATCTGGCCCATCCAATCCGCGTCGCGCTTGGCGAGATAGTCGTTGACGGTGACGACGTGGACGCCCTTGCCCGGGAGCGCGTTGAGGTAAGTGGCGAGCGTCGCGACCAGCGTTTTGCCCTCGCCGGTCTTCATCTCGGCGATCTCGCCGCGGTGGAGAGCGATACCGCCGATCAGCTGGACGTCGTAATGGCGCTGGCCGAGCGTCCGCTTGGCGGCCTCGCGGACCGTCGCGAAGGCTTCGGGAAGCAAATCGTCGAGCTTCGCACCATTTTCCAGGCGCTGCCGGAACAGCTCTGTCTGGCCGCGCAATTCCTCGTCGGTCATCGCGCTGATCGTCGGCTCGAAATTGTTGGTCGCGTCGACATATTTGCCGAGCGAACGAACATAACGGTCGTTAGCCGATCCGAAGATGGTCTTGGCCAATGCGGCGATCATGAAAATTCCTCAACAAAACCGGGCGCGCTATGTGCTGGGGCGATGGCTCGCCCGCGCGCGAGCGGCAACGTGCGGCGCGATGTAGGATCGGCCCATGCCCTAGTCAATTGACCGTTCCGCCGACGCGGCCTAGCGCCCGGCAAATGATTGGGAAAATGACCGGCGGCTGCCTTTGCGGAACAGTCCGCTTCGAACTGCAGAGTGCACCGTTCGACGCCGGTTGGTGCCACTGCCGGACTTGCCAGCTGAACAGCGGCTCGCCGGCGATGGCTTTCGCCAGCGTGAAGAGCGGGGATTGGGTGGCACGGCAAGGGGCCGAAGCGATCAGGACGGTCACGTCGAGCGCGTTCGGCCACCGTGGATTCTGCGGAACCTGCGGAACCCCGCTATACATGAAGGTCGACCACCAGCCCGAAACGGTGGACTTCAGCATCGCCACACTGGATGAGCCCGGCACTGTCGTGCCAGGCTTCCATATTTTCTGGGGGAGCCGGGTCCCGTGGTTCGGCCCGGGCGACGATCTGCCTCGGTACGAGAAATTTAGGCCGGATACGCGCGGCCTTGGAGGGACCGAGCCTCCAGGCTAGCCGAGCTGGCTCTCCAGCCACTGCTGGATGTTGCTTCGCGGGGCCGCGCCGACTTTCTGCGCGACCGCCTCGCCGCCCTTGAAGAGCAGCATGGTCGGGATGCCGCGCACACCATATTTCCCTGGAGTGTCAGGGTTTTCGTCGATGTTGAGCTTCACGATGTCGACCTTGTCGCCAATGTCTCCGGCAATCTCTTCCAGCGCCGGCGCGATCATGCGGCACGGGCCGCACCATTCAGCCCAAAAGTCGACCAGCACCGGCTTGTCCGATCCCAGAACATCCGTCGCGAAGCTCTGGTCGGTGACGCTGCGGGTGGCCATGGTCAATTCTCCTGATTCAATGCGTTTCGAGCACTATATGGGTACTGCGCAGGCGCTGCTCAACAGTCGAGGACAATGAGTTTCGGGCCCGCTGTGTACAGCAATGCAGACTCGACTACCCTACCTGGAAAAATCACCCGAAGCGCGTCCGCATAAGCGGTCATCTGGGCAAAATGCCCGCGCGGTACTTCGGCGGCAGAGGCAGGAAAGTTACGCCCGGTCTTGAAGTCGATGACGCGCACCGCCGTTTGGGTGACCAGCAGGCGGTCGACGGTGCCGGCGATCACGCGACCGTCATCGAGGGTAGCTGCGATCGGCGCCTCGGCGAGCGAATTCGGTCCGAACAACTCTTCGAACGCAGGGTCGCCAATGATTGCGCAAGCCGCATGGGCGACCTCGGATCGCCGCCCTTCGTCGAGGAGCCCCGCGGAGCCGGCAAGCCAACGCAGTGCGGCCTCCAGGCGCTCGGCAGGATCGACGCCCGGCAAGCGCTCGAACAGGCGATGCAGGAGCACTCCGCGTTTGGCAGCCTCCAACTGAGCAGGGCCCGGCGGCGGCATCGGCTGACTGTCGTCGGTGATGGCGGACGGAGCAAGCGGGCGTGGCGGCCGAGCTTCCTCAGGCGCAGGATTGCTCGCCCAGGCGGGAACGGGCGGAGGCGGTATCAATGGCGCTGCAGCCTTGGGAACGAGAGGTGCAGGTGGAACCTTCCCCCGATATGTCGCCACCTCCCCCCAGACGTCATTGACCTCACGCTCCGCGCCGAGTGCCGCCAGAGCCCTGTCTACACGGACATGCCAGCTATTCTCCGGCAGGTCTCCCTTGCTGTTGCTCGTATCGAGCCCGGCGACGACAAGCCGCTCGCTTGCCCGGGTGAGAGCTACATAAAGGAGGCGCCAATGCTCCTCGAGGTCCGCCTTTTCTTCCTCGGATATCAGGGCATCGAAGGGGGGCATGCGCTCGGCCTTGCGCGGGCGCAGCAAGGGCGCCTTGCCGACACCGGGGAGCGGAAAATCCAGCGTCCTGGCCGGGCCGCCGAGCCGCGAGGGATCCGACGTGGCGTCGGCGAGCAGCACAACCGGCGCCTCAAGGCCCTTGGCGCCATGCACGGTCATTACCCGCACGGCGCTGGCGGGGGCCGACGGGTCGCGCTTGATCTCGACGTCGCCGCCATTGAACCAGGAGAGGAAGCGATCGAGCGACCCGGTCTCCGACCGTTCGAAATCCAGCGCGCTCGACAGCACCTCCTCGACCGGGTCTCGGGCAGCCTGGCCTAGTCGGGCGTAAAGCTTGCGGCGGCCTTCGATCGGTCCGGACAATATGGTCTCCAAGAACCGGTGCGGCGTCGTGTAATCCGCCATCGCCAGCAGCGACCCGAGTAGGTTCCGTGCGGCGGCGAACTCCGGCCGTTCCTCGGTGCGGGCGATCAACGCGGTCCACAGTTTGCCCTTCCGGCCTTGCGCCAACGCGCGCAACTGTTCCTGGTCCCAGCCCAACAACGGCGAAACCAGCAAATTGGCCAGGTTGAGGTCGTCGAGCGGCTGGACGGCGAACTGGATGGCGGCGAGCAGGTCCTTGACCGCAAGCGGCTTGTGCAGGTGCAGGCGGTCGATGCCGGCAACCGGGACTCCTTCCGCAAACAGCCGAGCGACGATCAGGGACGCCAGCTCGCCCCGGCTGCGGACCAGAATGAGGATGTCCCCTGCCGACAACGGCCGTTTGGTGGTGGCCAGGATCGGCTTGTCGTCGAGCCAGCGGCGGACTTCGCGCGCCAGTTCGCCGGCATAGCGACGTTCGTCCTCGCCAAGCCAGCCTTCCTCGCCATCCGCCTCGCCATCGGCCTCGATCGCGAATGGCGACCAAAGGGTGACTTCGCCGGGCCGCTTCGCGAAAAATGCGCGGTGAGGATTAGGCGGCTGCGGCAGGCCCATGGCCTCATGGCCGACTTCGGCAATGACGGCATCGACGACGTCGAGCACCGCGGGAGCCGATCGAAAGGACGATTCGATCGACAGATCGAGATGCTCCGGCGGCAGTGTCGCGTCGTTTTCCAGGGCCGATCGCCGAATCTCTTCGCTCCGCTCACGTACCCAGTCGGCAGCGCGCTTGAACTCCGTGGGGTCGGTTCCTTGGAAACGGAAGATCGCCTGCTTGAAATCGCCGACTATGAAGATCGTGCGATGCTCTTCCTCGGCTTCGCTTGAACCGCTGAAATATTCCGAGGCCAGGGCTTGGACGATGTCCCACTGGGCTCGGTTGGTGTCTTGCGATTCATCGACGAGGATGTGGTCCGTTCGCCGGTCAAGCTTGAAGCGGACCCAGTCGCCAATGCCGGGTTGAGAGAGGAGAGCCTGTGTCCAGGTGATGAGATCGTCGAAATCGGCAACGCCGGCGCTACGCTTGGCGGCGGTGTATGCGGCAGCGAACGCCTGTCCGGCCCGAAGTCCCGCGGCCATATCAGCCGCCAGCCGCGCGCCGTTCTGGACACGGAGCAAATCGCCGATCAGTGCCGCCAGCCGTTCGGCATGGCGGTCGTAATCAGGATCTGCACTGCGCTGTCCGGCATAGACTTTTCGAAGGTCCCCGGGCGTGGTGAAGACCACCAACG
>Ga0207701_10002433_pt1 | contig 19309 bp, 16 predicted proteins | sample KBSSwiSSwithPhiX_FD_184294 | JGI IMG/M metagenome (GOLD analysis project Ga0207701, IMG submission 184294) | Switchgrass rhizosphere bulk soil microbial communities from Kellogg Biological Station, Michigan, USA, with PhiX - S5 (SPAdes) (version 2) | ecosystem: Environmental > Terrestrial >... | reverse complement strand
GGTAAGCGGCGTGGATCAGCGGCGTCATGGCGGTCTCAGTGGGAGGCCAGCGCCAGCGGTGAGGAGGTGATCGCCGGCGCCGCGGGCGGGCCCATCGCGGCGTATGCGTCCGTTGTCGGGTTCACCACCAGCGCGCCGGCAGCGCGGCCCTGCAGCCGGGCCAGTCTGGTGATCACCAGGACCCACAGCGCGGCGATGGCGACGTTGGTCAGCGCAAACCCGAATACGCCGAGCCCGAGGTAGGCACCCAGCGCCACCAGCCCGGTCGAGAGGAGATCGCCGAAGCGCACCAGGAAGGTGTCGATCGCCGCCTTGGCCTTGTACTTGGCGTCGCGCGAGGTCGGGAGAAAGAGCGCCTGCTGGACGGTGTTCTGCAAGGAGTAGTCGGTGCTGTTCTCGACCACCTTGACGACCGCCAGCAGCGCCAGACCGGGCAGCAAGGCCGAAGCGCCGTAGCCAGCGACGGAGAACAGCGGAAGCAAGAACAGGCAGTGCGCGATCCCGATCTTCTTGAACAGGCGGCCCACGATCAGAACTTGCATGAGCGCGGTGGCCACGCCCACGTAGGTCTGAAAGTCGCCGTAGAAGCTCGCGATGAAGCGCTGGCGGCCAGCGGCGGTCGCGCTGATGGCCTGCGCCCGGGTGTTCACCAGCTGGGCCAGCATGTAGTCCCCGGTGGTGTTGATCAGGTTGAGCAGCACCACCGATATGGCAATGAGCAGCAGATAGCGATCGCGCACGACCAGGCTGAATCCGCCGCGGTGGTCGCGCGCGACGATCTCCGGCGGCGACGGCGTGGCCACGTCGTTTCGCCGCAGTCCCAGCCCGTGGGTGTGGTGGGTCAGCAGCATGCAGACCACCAGCACGGCGGCGGCGAACAGCATCAGCTGGTAGGGATCCAGCAGGCGCAGCGCGTGGGCCGCGATCTGGGCGCCGGCGATGCCTCCGATGGTGCCGCCGGCGGCGACCAGGGGAAACAGTCGCTTGCCGTCTTCCTCGGACAGCAGATCGGTCGCCAGCGACCAGAACTGGGCGATCGACAGGGTGCTGAAGATCCCCAGCCACACGAAGAAGGCAAACCCCATGGCAAGGCCGGCTCGCGCCAGCGCGAAGAAGACCACCAGGGTGACCACGAAGAAGCCGACCACCCACTTGACCAGGTGATCGGGCTCCATCCGGTTCGCCAGGACGCTGTAGGCCGGGATGACCAGCGCCAGCACGCCGGCCTGCAGCCCGCGCGCGTAGCTCCGACTCACCGCGCCTCCCCCGAGGAGGATCAACGGCTCGCGGACGACCTTGAGGATGTAGTACGCGGTCAGCAGCAGGAACAGGTTGATGAAGAAGGCCATGACCAGGCGCCACTCGCCGGGATGGACATCCGAGCCGACCAGGCGTTCAACGCTCCGAGCAATTCGCTTCAGCATTCCCGTCCGCTCCTGCCTTCCTGAGCTGGCAATCAGCAAGGAGTGTTCCACCAGCCGACATCTTCACGGCCTCGAGCGTGGCGCGCAGATCGTGCGCGAGGGGGGCTGCACAGCGCAGCTCGTGCGCGGGTATCGGTGCAGGCGCGGCGTCGATCCGGCGCCAGCGCCTGGAACGAACCTTGCTCGGTCTGGAAAGCGCCCCCAGGCCCCTCGCAGGAGCTCTTCATGATCCAGACCAGCCTCGTCGAGCAGATGGACCTGTCCCCGCCCGTCACCCTCTGGCACCGCCCGCGTGCCTCGCACCCGGTGGATGGGGCCGCTTCAGGCGGGTTGAATCACCTGGCGATTGCCCGCGAAATGCTGGCGACCATCGATGATCTGACCGTCGCGGGCCGCCGCTACACGATGGGGAAGATCGTGGAGATCTTCGCGGGACTGATGGCCCGCCGAGGCCCGGAGGCCGCCGGCCAGGGACGCTTCATCCTGGTGCGCCTGCTACACGAGTTGAGGCAGGAGAGCAGCCGGTCGTTTCCCGATCCCTCTCGGTTCACTCAGCGCGCCAGCGAAGCGCTGAGCCTGCTCGGCGATACCGTGTGACCTTCCCGGCCCGAGCACCCTAGGGAGGATCCTCGTCGCCGGCAAAGCTGATGCCCAGCGCCCTTGCCGTCGCGACCAGCGGGTGATTGGTCGGAACCGTGCGCGGGTGCGCCACGCACTCCGCGATCGGCACCAGCTGGATGCCGCCGTTCCGCCAGGCGACCATCTGTCCAAAGCGGCCCTCGGCGATGGCGCGCACCGCTGCCGCTCCGAATGCCGAGGCCAGCAGGCGATCGGTCGCGGTCGGGCTGCCACCTCGCTGCAGGTGCCCGAGCACGACCGCTCGCGCCTCCTTGCCGGTCGACAGCGCCAGCTCGCTCGCCAGGCGCGATCCCAGTCCAGAGGTGCCGGCGCGGGGGCCCGCACGGCCACCGCCCGGGCTGTCCGCTGGGACGTCGTGCGGACCGGCTCCCAGGGCGAGCGCGCCCTCGGCCGCCACGACGATCGAGAATCTCTTGCCGGCGGCGTCGCGCGCGGCGATGTGACTGGACGCGCGTTCCAGGCGATAGGGGATCTCGGGTATCAAGATGACGTCGGCGCCGCCGGCGATGCCGGCGTAGAGCGCGATCCATCCCGCCTCGCGTCCCATCACCTCGACGATCATCACCCGCCCGTGGCTCTCGGCGGTGGTATGCAGCCGGTCGATGGCCTCGGTCGCGAAGGTCACCGCGCTGTCGAAGCCGAAGGTGGTCTCGGTGCCGATCAGGTCATTGTCGATCGTCTTGGGGATCCCGACCAAGGGGACTCCCAGATCGATCAGCTCGTTGGCGATCCGGTGCGAGCCATCGCCACCGACCACGACCAGGGCGTCGGCGCCGAGCGTGGGGATCGCGGCCGCCACCGAGGCCAGGGCGCCGCGAGTCGCCTGGTAGCCGCCCTGTGCGTCGGTTCGGAGGTGCCCTCGGCTGGTGCACCCCAGGATGGAGCCACCGCGCGGAAGCAGCCCGGTGACGTCATTCGGGGTCAGCGTCCGGGCGCGCAGCGGGCTGATCAATCCCTCGAAGCCGTCCAGGATGCCCATCACCTCCCAGCCCTGCCCGAGCACGGCGGCCTTCACCACCGAGCGGATGACGGCATTCAGCCCAGGCGCGTCGCCTCCGGAGGTGAGAATCGCGATGCGACGGATCGGCTTCGGCATTTTGTTGGCTCCTAGGCCAGGGGAGAATGCAAACCCGCTGCCGCGGGCGCCCGCCCAGGAGCCGGCGCTGGCGCGAAGGAAATGCGCCGTTCACCCCTCGCGGCGCAAACTCAACGCAGGGTGGGGCGCGGTTCATCAGATCGGCTGGAGCGCGGGTTGTGGCACCAGATCTGCAGAATCTCACCACATGGGCCACACCAAGATGAGCACACCTCTGGCAGACCTGGGCGCGACCGCGGGCGACCGTCAAGCGCGCGACTCGATCCAGACCACCCTCGGCCACGACCACGATCGGCTGGATCGGCTATTCCGGTCGATCCTATACGCGATGGACAGCACCGATCCGACTGATCTGAGGGCGGCATGGATGGCCTTCGAAGGCGAGCTGGAACGCCACCTGGACACCGAAGATCGGGAGATCCTGCCTCTGTTCGCCCGATCGAGACCCCGGGAGGCGGGCGTCTTGAAGGAAGAGCACCGGCAGATCCGGGCGCGGTTGCTGGACCTGGGCGTGGACCTGGACCTGCACAGTCTGAGCCGAGATCGGGTGCGCGCCTTCGCCGACACCTTGCGCACGCACGCCCGCCACGAGGACGCGCTGTTTTACCCCTGGGCCAGCCGGCACCTCGGCGCGGCGGCCGTCGCCTCGGTGACCCAGGCGCTGGGCGCCGGCACCGACGCGCGGGCAGCCAGCACGGCGACCAGCTGGTGGATCGACGCCAGCTCGAGCCTGGAATTTTCGCTGCGGCACATCGTGGTGGGCCAGATTCGCGGCCGGTTCACCCGCTGGGGCGGCACGGTCAGGCTCGACCTCGGCGATGTGCGGAAGTCGACCGTGCGGGTCTGGGTCGACCTGGCTAGCGTGGAGACCGGAGAACCGGAGCGGGACCAGCAGGTGCGGTCGTCGGAGTTCTTCGATATCCCGAGCTTCCCGCGCGCGGTCTTCACCGGCACGCGCGTCGACCTGCCCGAAGGCGGGCATCCCCTGATCGTGGGCGCGCTCGACCTGCACGGGGTGACTGCCGAGGTCGCCGTCGAGATCACCGACGATCTGCCCTGGCTGAGCGATCCGGACGCTCCCCGGATGTCCTTCCCTCTCAAGGCCCGACTCGATCGAAGGCGTTTCGGCCTGCGCTGGAACCAGGATCTGGACATCGGCGGCATCGTGGTCGGAGACCAGGTCGAGATAAGTGGTCGGGTGGACCTGGTGCGCGCCCGACCAAACCAGATGCCCGAGGCCAAAGGATAAACTTTCTGACCGCGGTAACCTGGGTGCAAGCTGGCGGTCGGTGACCGTACCCGGCTTCATGTCTCGTCGCCTTCCTTCCGGACTGGAGGCTCTGACCGAGCTGGCCCTCGATCTGCGCTGGACCTGGAATCACGCGACCGATCGGCTGTGGAGCGCGCTGGACCCGGTCACCTGGGAGCTCACCCGCAATCCCTGGATCATCCTCCACAACGTACCCGGCCAGCGCCTGCAGGAGCTGGCGGCTGACGGCGAATTCCAGCGCCTCCTGGCCAGCATCATCGAGGACCGCCGCAGCTACCAGGGACTTCCCCTGTCTTCGTCGCCGCTGACCGCCTACTTCAGCATGGAGTTCGGGATCGGCGAGGCGCTGCCGCTGTACGCCGGAGGACTGGGTGTGCTCGCGGGAGACCACCTGAAGGCGGCGAGCGATCGCGGCGTGCCGCTGGTGGGGGTCGGCTTGCTGTACCAGGAGGGCTACTTCCGCCAGGCGCTGGACGCGCGCGGGCGGCAGCACGAGCTTTATCCCTACAACGACCCCACGGCCCTGCCGATCCAGCCCGCCGTCGCGGACGGGGGCAGCTGGTTGAGGATCGCCGTCGACTTGCCCGGGCGAACGCTGTGGCTGCGAGCCTGGCAGGCGGTGGTGGGCCGGGTGACCCTGTACCTGCTCGACAGCAACGTGCCGGTGAACGATCCGGTCGATCGCGGGATCACCGGCAAGCTCTACGACGCTGACGCCGAGACCAGGCTGTGTCAGGAGATCGCGCTCGGGATCGGCGGATGGCGCTTGCTCGACACGCTGGGGCTGAAGGTCGGCGCCTGCCATCTCAACGAAGGGCACGCCGCGCTGGCGGTCCTGGAGCGGGCCCGCAGCGCGATGAAGGCGCTGGGACTGTCTTTCACAGCGGCGCTCTGGGCCACGCGGGCCGGCACGATCTTCACCTCGCACACGCCGGTGGCGGCCGGCTTCGATGCGTTCTCGCCCGACCTGCTCGCGAAATACTTCCCCGACGGGCGCGGGTATCTGGCCGAGCTCGGCATCGGCTTGCAGCGCTTGCTCGGCCTGGGACGGATCGATCCGGGTGACCGTGCCGAGCCGTTCCGACCAGCCTACCTGGCGATCCGGGGCGCGGGGCACGTCAATGGTGTCAGCCGGCTGCACGGCCAGACCTGCCGCCGGCTGTTCCAGCCGCTGTTTCCGCGCTGGCCCGAGGTCGAGGTCCCCGTCGATCATGTGACCAACGGCGTCCATGTCCCGTCCTGGGATTCGCGCTGGTCCGACGAGCTGTGGACCGCCGCCTGCGGGCGCGAGCGCTGGCGGTGCGCTCCCGAGCAGCTGGGTCCGGTCATCGAAGGGCTGGACGACGGTGCGCTGTGGGCAGCGCGGGGCCGCGCCCGCGCCGAGCTGGTCGAGCGGGCACGGAGCCGGCTGGCGCGCCAGGTCGCGCGCCGCGGCGCCAGCGCCGATGGGGTCGAGGCGGTGTCGCGCCTGCTGGATCCGGACATCTTGACCGTCGGGTTCGCGCGCCGTTTTGCCGACTACAAGCGGCCCAACCTGCTGCTGCGTGATCAGGAGCGATTGCGGCGATTGCTCACCGACGAACGGTTGCCGGTGCAGTTGCTGGTCGCGGGCAAGGCGCATCCAGCCGACGAAGTCGGCAAGGCGTTGATCGAGTCCTGGGTGCGCTTCGCCGGACAGCCGGCGGTGCAACAGCGCTGCGTGTTCCTGGAGGACTACGACCTCACCCTGGCTCAGGAGATGGTTCAGGGCGTCGATGTGTGGATCAACATGCCCCGGCGGCCCTGGGAGGCCTGCGGCACCAGCGGCATGAAAGTGCTGGTCAACGGCGGCCTCAACCTGTCGGTGCCGGATGGCTGGTGGGCCGAAGCCTACGAGCCCGACCTGGGCTGGTCGATCCCGGCGGGTCCCGATCCCTGGGGCGTCAGCCCGGACGGGGACGCGCGCGACGCCGAGGCTCTGTTCAGCCTCCTCGAACAAGAGATCGTCCCGCTCTTCTATCGGCGCGATCCGGATGGATTGCCACGCGACTGGCTGCGGCGGGTGCGCGCCAGCCTGGCGCGCCTGACGCCGCGGTTCTCGGCCAACCGGATGCTCGGCGAATACCTGACTCGCTGCTACCTCCCCGCCGCGGAAGGCGTCGCCCGCCGCCTGGCCGACGGCGGTTCCGCCGCCCGTGCGCTCGACGAGTGGGCCACGCGCCTGATGACTCACTGGCCGGTCCTGCGTTTTGGAAGATCCGATGCCCGCCCGGTCGGAGAGGGCTGGGAGATCTCGGTCGAGGTCTATCTGGATGACCTCCGGCCCGGCGATGTCACCGTCGAGCTCTACGCCGAGCCAGCTTCCAGCGGCGACAGGCCGGTGCGCATTCCGATGGCGGCGCGCGGGGCGCTGCCGGGGACCAGCCACGGACAGCTCTTCGTGGCGGTCGCGCCCCGCGACCGATCGTCGTCCGCGTACACGCCCCGGATCCTGCCAGGATCGACCAGCGCGTCGATCCCGCTGGAGCTACCCCTGATCGTCTGGCAGCGCTGAGCGTCGGCTGGCCTCGATTGGCCAGGATCCTGCACCTGATCGGGGCATGCAGGTCATGAGTCGCACGGCGCTTCAGCTGGTCAGCGTGGGAGCTCTGGCGCTCTCGTGCGCCGGGTGCGGAGGCGGCAGCGCCAGGGCCCGAGCCAAGTTTCAGCGCGAGCTGGTGGCCCTGGGCCTGCCGGCGGGACCGGCGCCCACCGATGCGCTGGCGGTGGCCGACATCGCGGCGTTTCCGGAGCCGGCCCGGCGTTACCTGACCTTCATGGGGGTGCTGGGGCGGCCGCGCGACTGGTCATTCCGGGCTGACCTGAGCGGGCGGTTTCGCACCAGGCCAGGTCAAGCGTGGATGCCCATGGATGCCTGGCAATACAACACCAACCTCGAGCTGGCCCGGGTGTTCTACATCCGCGTGCGCTTCTTCGGTGTGATGCCGGTGCTGGCGCGCGATACCTATGTGCATGGGCAAGGCCGGATGTTGATCCGGCCGCTGGATCTGTTCACGGCCGATGATGCGCGCGGGCCAGAGCTGGCCATCAGCGAGCTCACGACCTATCTCAACGATGCCATCCTGCTGGCGCCGTCGATGATCATCGGCCCCGCTTGCTCCTGGACGGCGGCCGACGATCAGTCCTTCGAGGTCGCGTTGACTCATGGCAGCCACACGGTGCGCGCGCGCGTCACGGTCGACGCCCAGGGCGCGCCGCGCGACTTCAGCACCACCGATCGCTTCGTCCAGGATCCTCACGACCCCCTCCACCCCTTGATCCAGGCGCGCTGGACCACGCCCATCGACGGATGGCAGGAGGTGAACGGCAGGCGGCTTCCCACCGCGGGGCGCGCGGTCTGGCACTTGCCGCAAGGAGACTTCACTTACGTAGAGATGGCGTTTTCCCCCGAAAAGGTGGTGTTCAATGTGCCTCCCGGGAGCTAGTCATCGGTCACCGGCCGCGTCCCACACGCGCAAGCCTTTCGCCGGTTCGGCGGACAGGCGCAGCGGTTGCGCCCTGGGGTTGCCGGGGCGGCCGAGGTTCGGCGCCTGGGCGGGGGACTCGGAACGGCCCGTTCATTGCTGCAGAGGTGAATCATGATGCCCACCACTCGCTCAACGAAGATCGTTTGCGCGACTGATTTCTCCCCCAACGCGGCCGCGGCCCTGCGCTGGGCCGTGACCACGGCGGCCGCGCCCGGCGACAGCATCGACCTGGTCACGGTCCTGGGCCCGCCGACCACCTCCTTCATCGAGCTGTCGATGGACGCCGGCGTGCTGGACGCCGCGCGCCAGAGCGCGGCGACCGAGCGGCTGAGAGAGCTGGCGCAGGTCACCGAGCGCGAGTTCGGCATCCCGGTCACGCCTCACGTGCTCACCGGGCAAGCTCCGACAGCCATCGCCGAGCACGCGGAGAAGGCCAACGCGCGTCTGGTGGTCGTGGGAGCGCGCAGCCGATTCCTGCTCGATCGCCCGGTCCTGGGCAGCGTGGCCGATCGGACCGTGCGCGCCTCCAGCCGGCCGGTGGCGGTGGTGCCGCCCGGCGTCCAAGTCGAGCGGCCCCCGGCCGGGCCGTCGGCCTCACCCCTCCGGGTGCTGGTCGGGCTCGAGGGAGGTGTGGCCGGCGATCGGGCGCTGGAGCTGGCGCGAGACCTGCGGCGGACCCGGGCGTGTGACGTCACCATCCTGCACCTGTACTGGCCCATCGCCGAGTACCAGCGCCTGGGGCTGCAGGGATCGCGGGACCTGTTCAGCGGCGATCCGGACGTCGTCCGCAACCTGGAACCCGGTCTGCGGCAGCGCATCGGCGACCTACCGGGCCAGGGCGCCGTCGAGCTGTCGATCCGGCCGGCCTGGGGCGACCCGGCGGCGAATCTGCTCTCGGCGGCCGACGAGGGCGACTACCAGGTCATGATCGTCGGTGCCGAGCGCCGCCACGGCTTTGCGCGCTTCTGGCACCCGTCGGTGTCGCGCAGGGTGGTACGCCACGCCGCCGGCGCCGTGGTCATCTGCGTTCCGCCGGCAGCGGGCGCGCAGTCAGCGCCCACGGCCGACGCGCCTCCGCGAATCTCGACGGTGCTGGCGCCGACCGATCTGTCGGCGGTCGGCAACGCCGCCATCCCGCACGCCTATGCGCTGCTGGCGGCCCACGGGGGCGTGGTGGAGCTCTGTCACGTCCACGAACAGGTGCTTCCGTACCCGCCGTACGCCTATGACGAGCCGAAGCAAGATCGCTTGTCTCCCGAGGCCGTCGCCGAGCTCGAACAGAAGCTGCGCGCGCTGGTGCCTCCCTACGCCGAGCGGCTGGGGGTGACCACCCATGTGTCGATCATCGAAGGGCGAGCGGCGGCCGAGGCGATCGTCCAGGCGTCCGAGCGCCTGGCCGTCGACGCGATCAGCCTGGGTTCGCGGGGTGGCGGCGCGGTCGCCCGCGCGCTGTTCGGGTCGGTCGCGCAGAAGGTGGTTCAAAGCAGCCGCAAGCCGGTCATGGTCGTGCCGGCGCCGCGGGAGGTGAATTGATTGACCCGCGAAGGTACTCCTGCGGGCGGCATCGCGGCCGACCTGCGGCGCCCCGAAGCCTATCCCACGCCGCCGCGCGAAGCGGTCGCGCTGGCGGAGACCCACACCTCCTGGGTCTTTCTCACCGATGAGGAGGCCTGGAAGGTCAAGCGGCCGGTGAGCTACGGTTTTCTGGACTTCACCACGGCCGACAGGCGCCGTCACTTCTGCGAGGAAGAGGTCCGCTTGAACCGGCGCCTGGCCGGCGACGTCTACCGAGAGGTGGCGCCGGTGTACCTGGACCCCGGCGGGCATCACTCGTTCGTGGGGCCTGGGCCCGTGGTCGACCACGCGGTCCGGATGCGCCGCCTTCCCGAGGCCTGGAGCGCGCTGGCCAGGCTGCGCCGGGGACGTCTGGATCGCCGCGATCTCGAGCGCGTGGCCGGGCGCCTGACCGAGTTCTACGCCGCCGCCGAAGAGACCCCGCGTTTCGGCACCGTCCCGTGTCTGCGCTTCAACGTCGCGGAGAACTTCGCCCAGGTGCGCCCGTTCGTGGGCGATGTGGTCGACGCGGCCACGGTTGCGGAGGTGAGCGCGTTCCAGGAGCGCTGGCTGCGCGAGCGCGCGGCCGCCTTCGAGGCCCGGGTGGCGGATCGCCGAGTGCGCGACGGTCATGGCGATCTGCGTCTCGACCACGTGTACTTCCCGCGCCCCGATGCTTCGCTGCCCTGGTCACGGCCGGAACCGATCGTCATCGACTGCGTCGAGTTCAATCCTCGCTTCCGATGCGGCGACGTCGCCGGGGACGTCGCCTTCCTGGCCATGGAGCTCGAGGCGGCGGGGCGGGGCGATCTGGCCTCGTACTTCCTGGCTTCGTTCGCGGCGCAAAGCCAGGACTTCGACCTTTACAGCGTCGTCGATTTCTATCTGTCCTACCGCGCCTTCGTGCGGGCCAAGGTCGCCTGCTTCGTGGCGGCCGACGGTGGCACGGCGGCCGGCCAGCGCCAGGCCAAGCGGGCAGAGGCCGCGCGCCTGTTCGGATTGTCCCGTGCCTATGCGGGACGCGCCGCCGAGCAGCCGGTCCTGGTGGCGGTCGCCGGGGGGATCGGCACCGGCAAGAGCACCCTGGCCGGTGAGCTGGGCTGGCGCCTGGGCGCGCCGGTGGTCGGCTCTGACCGGACGCGCAAGTGGCTGGCCGGGCTACGTCCCACCGATGCCGGTGACCCGTTCATCTACGGCGAGACCTTCTCGCGCCGCACCTACCAGGAGATGTTCCGGCGGGCCAGCGTGGTGCTGGAATCCGGGCGCAGCGCCATTCTGGACGCGACCTTCTCGAGCCGGGCCATGCGCGACCAGGCGCGCGGTCTGGCCACGCGCCTGGGCGTGCCTTTCTTGCTGGTCGAGGTGCGCTGCGACCAGGCGGAGGTCATCGCGCGGCTGAGCCGGCGACGCACCCAGCCCGGCGTGTCCGACGCGACCGAGGCAACGCTGGGCAAGCTGGACCTCGAACCGATCACCGAGCTTCCGCCCGAGATGCACCTGGTCGTGGATGGGCAGATCGCGGCGGCGGCCAACGCCAAGCTGGCACGCGCCCGGGTCGCCCAGCAGCGCCCGACCCCTCCGCAGAAATTGCGCCGCCACCACGGCGCGGCGCAATTCCTTCGCGGCTAGCGCTATTCGCGTAGGTTCACTGGGGAATTACCGGTATCTTCTGGTGGCGCACGACTTGCAAAAGGTGGCCACATGGATACGAACGGACGGATCCTGGTCGTCGACGATGAAGCCAATGCCCGCTCGGCGCTGGTCGAGTTGCTGCGTGAAGAGGGCTACTCGGTCGAGGGAGCGGCCGACGGGTTCAAGGCCCTGGGCAAGCTGGCGGAGTTCGCGCCCGATCTGGTCCTGACCGATCTGAAGATGCCGGGCATGGACGGCATCGAGCTGCTGAAGAAGGTTCACGAGCACGACCGGGACACCGTGGTGGTGGTGATGACTGCCTTCGGCGCGGTGGAGACCGCGGTCGCCGCGATGCGAGCGGGAGCCAGCGACTACCTGACCAAGCCGGTGAACGTGGCGGAGCTGTCGTGCGTGGTCGCCCGGGAGCTGTCGCAGCGCCGGGTGCGCGCCGAGGCCGGCATGCTGCGCGCGCGGCTGGCCGAGCGCTATGGCCTGAAGAACATGGTCGGCGACTCGGCTCCCATGCAGGAGGTCTTCAAGGTCGTCGAGCAGGTGGCGGCGGCGCGGGCCAGCGTGCTGATCACCGGGGAGTCGGGCACCGGCAAGGAGCTGGTCGCGGCCGCCATCCACGAAAAGAGCCCGCGCGCCAAGGGGCCCTTCGTCAAGCTGCACTGCGCGGCGCTGGCCGAGTCGATCCTGGAGAGCGAGCTGTTCGGGCACGAGCGCGGGGCCTTCACGGGGGCGGCGGCCAGGCGCGACGGCCGCTTCTTTCAGGCCAACGGCGGCACGCTGTTCCTGGACGAGATCGGAGAGATCTCGCCCGCGGTGCAGGTGAAGCTGCTGCGCTTCCTGCAAGAGCGCGAGTTCGAGCGGGTCGGCGGCAATGACACCATCAGCGTCGACGTGCGCATCATCGCTGCGACCAACCGGGACCTCAAGCAGCGCGTCGCCGACGGGAAGTTCCGCGAGGATCTCTTCTATCGCCTGAACGTCATCAACATCGAGATGCCGCCGCTGCGCGCCCGCGCTTCGGACGTCCTGTTGCTGGCCGGCCATTTCCTGCGCAAGTTCGCCGCCGAGAACGGCAAGAGCATCACCGGCTTTTCGACCGACGCGCTGACCCGCCTGACCGGCTATGGCTGGCCGGGCAACGTGCGCGAGCTCGAGAACGTGGTCGAGCGGGCGGTGGTTCTGTGCCGCGGCGCGGAGATCACCGGCGGCGAGCTTCCGCCCAACCTGGTGCCGGCGCGCGCCGGCGATGGCATCCAGATCCCGGGCGACACCATGGACGCGGTCGAGCGCTACACCATCACCAAGACGCTGGAGTCGACCGGTGGCTCGACCACCCGCGCGGCGGAGATCCTGGGAATCAGCGTTCGCAAGATCCAGTACAAGTTGCACGAGTATCAGAGCGCGCCGAGATCGGCGCTCGATGCTATCGGCGACAAGGACAACTGAGCGCCGCGTGGCGGAGTGGTGGGCATCTCTCTTGCTTTGGATTCGAGCATGACCAGCGTACTGGCAGCGGTGGATGGGACGGAGGGGGCGATCAAGCCCGCGATCTTTGCGCGCGATCTGGCGCGGAATTTCGGGGCGCGCCTGACTCTTCTCCACGTGATCGAGCCTTATCCGGGCGCTTCGCTGGGACAGTTCGGCGTGTCGTCCTCGGACTTCTACGTGCGCCAGATGGCCAAGGCGCGTGAATTCTTGCGCGAGCTGGTGATCGAGGTCGACGTCGCCCATGCCGACCAGGTGATCGAGATGGGCGTTCCCAGTGAGGTCATCTGCCACGAGGCCGAGGAGCGTCAGGCCGACCACATCGTCCTGGGTGCCCATGGCCACGGCAGGATGGCCCGCATCCTGATGGGTTCGGTCGCGGCCCGGGTCACCTCGCTGTGCAACCGATCGGTGACCGTCGTCAGGTGACCGGCGGTTGATCGCCGCTGATCAGACGAAAGTCAGGTCAGGTCAGGCCGGGGTGGCCGTGGGAAGACAGATCGAGAAGCAGGTGCCGCCGGCCCCCGACCGCACCCGGATCGAGCCCCCATGGTCGGTGATGATCCGGTGCACGATGGCCAGGCCCAGCCCGGTCCCTTTTTCCTTGGTGGTGAAGAACGCGTCGAAGACCGGCAGGTCCTCGGCGAAGCCCGGTCCGCTGTCCTCGACATCGATCTCGGCGGTGGCGCCGGGGCCCCGGCGGCTGCGCAGGACCAAGCGGCCGCCCTGCGGCATGGCCTCGAGGGCATTGCGGACCAGGTTCAGCAGCACCTGGCGCAATCGTTCGGCGTCGCCCCAGATGTCCGGCAGCGCCGGATCGAGATCGGTCACCTGCTCGACGCGAATCGCCTCGGCCTCGGGCGCAATCAACAGCAGCACCGAGCGCACCAGGTCGTTGATGCTCATCGAGCGCGGTTCGATGGGGCGGGGTTGCGCGAACGCCAGGAAGTCCCGCACCATGCGCTCCAGCCGCTGGATCTCTTCCTTGACGATCTGAGCGATGCCCAGGACCGTGTCGCGGGTCAGATCGCCCTTTTCTACCTTGCGCTCCAGCAGGGTGAGCTGCAGCGAGGCGGAGTTGAGCGGGTTGCGTACCTCGTGGGCAAAGCCGGCGGCCATGGTGCCGACCGCGGCCAGTCGCTCGGCGCGCAGGGTACGGCGCAGCATCTCCTGTTCGCCGGTCACGTCGATGCCGACGGCGTAAGTCGTCGCTGCGCCGCTTCCGTCCGGGACCTCCGATCGATGCCATTCGACCAGACGAGCAGGACCGTCCTTGACCGGCAGCGGGCTGGGCTGTCCGTTGCTGCTCCTGAGCAACTTGGCGCCTGGCCGGCCGATCATGTCGGCGCGGGTCAGGCCGGTGACTTCTTCCAGGCGCCGGTTCCAGGAGGTGATGCGCCCCGCCGAATCCAGCGACAACACGAAGGAGGGCGCCGACTCGACCAGGTTGCGGTGGCGGCGCTCCGATAGCTCGAGATCCAGGCGGAGCTGCTCGCGCTCTCGGTACAGGCGCGCCTGGGCGCGCGCGCGCCTGACGGTATCCAGCAGGTCGGGCGGCGAGAAGGGCTTCATCACGTAGGCGAAGGCGCCGCCGCGCACCGCGGCCATCGCGCCGTCCAGCGTGGCGTTTCCGGTGATGAGGACGACCTCGACGAAAGGAGCCCGCTCGCGCAGCGGCGCCAGCAAGCCAATGCCATCGCCGTCGGGCAGCTGCACGTCGACCAGGGCGACGTCCAGGTCGATCTCGGCCGCGCGCGCCAGCGCCGTCGTCCGGTTGGGGGCGATGGTGGTCCGGGCGCCCAGGGTCTCGACGATCTCGGCCAGGTTGTCGGCCAGCGCCTCGTCGTCGTCCACGATCAGGACGTTGCCGCCGACCGATGATGGCTGGTCGGACATCAGGCGGGGTTCACATCGGGGATCGTGATCAGGAAGCTGGCTCCTTCGGTGCTGGGTTCGACCACGATGGAACCGCCGTGCGCTTCGATGATCCGCCGGCACAGGGCCAGGCCGAGGCCGCTGCCCTTGGCCTTGGTGGTGAACAGCGCCTCGAAGACCCGCGTCCGGACCTCTACCGGAATGCCGGGACCGGCGTCGCGCACCCGCAGCGCGGTGGCCCCCGCCTCGCGCGTCAGCTCGACCCAGACCTTGCCCTTGCCGTTCATCGCCTGGATGCTGTTGGTGATCAGGTTGATCAGCACCTGTCGAACCTGATCCGCATCGATGTCCAGGGTGCTCTCCGCGGGAATGCTGGCGAGAACCTCGACGGTCGCCGGGACGGCGGTTCCCTCGATCGCGCTGGCCACCAGCTTGTTGACGTCGGTGGGCTGGCGGGTGGGCGGCCGGTTGCGGGCCAGCTCGAGCAGGTCGTGGATGGTCTTGTTCGACCGCTTCACCTCGAGCCCGATCCGATCCAGGTGCTTGCGGATCTTGGGTTCATCGGCCGTCGAACCCAGATGCTCCCGCAGCAGGAAGACCGATGACTCCATCACGCCGAGGGGATTGCGCAGCTCGTGACCGATGCTGGCGGCGAACTGGCCGATGGTCGCCAGGCGCTCGGCGGTCCGGTTCTTCAACACCAGGTCCTCGCGATAGGTCTCGAGCATGATCGCCAGCTCGAGATCGAGGATCTGGTTGATGGCCTCCGCCAGCTCGTCCAGCCGCTGGCGGTCGCTCTCCACCTCGTCCCGCACCACCGCGAGCAGGTGCACGCGGATGCGGTCCATGGCGGTGAACATGTACGCCTGGGGAAGGTCGATCACCACGTGAATCCGTCCGATGCGCGCCCGGAGTTCGAAGTACTCCTGATCGTGCGGTCCCAGAAAGAGGGTGTCGAGCCAGCGGATCAGCGTCTTCTTGAGGCGCTGGATCTGGGCGTCGCCGCCGGTGATGGCGGCGCGAGCCCCCGGATGGGCTTCGATGGTCGCGTAGAAGTCGTCGATGATGCCGGTGAAGTGGGGGGCGGCCGTCGCGTGGAAGGACTGCAGGATCTGGGTCGAGCGATCGCTGAAGCCGACGTAGTCCTTCAGGTTCTGAAAGAACGGCTTCGAAAGCATCAGGGTCCCAGGTTTTACCATTGATCGCGCGGTGCTCATCGGTTTGTCGGAAAGGAGCAGCAATCAGAGGGCCAGCGCCGATCGGCCCGGCGCCGCTCGCCAGCACGCAGGAAACGCCGGCGCAGGGAGGGAACGCGCAGGAAGTGCGTGCTCCCTTGGCGCAGGTCAGAGCGGGCGCGTCGCCGAGGACGCGCCTTTCCGGCGCAGGGTGCTGGCGTCCTTGTTGCACGAGCATCGGTCATGAGGATTTTCAATCGATCGAACGTCGGGGCCCTGGGTCTGGCCGTCCTGCTGGCCACCGCCTGTGCTGATCAGAACGCCAGGCACCAGCCGCCGCAGCGCGCGCAGCTGGCCCAGGCGGTCGCGACCCCGAAGGGCGAGCCGCCGGAGCGGCTGTCTCCCCTGGCGATGGCGACGCTGAAGTCTCGGATGGCGTCGCACGCGCGCGACATGAACCAGCTGGTCTCGGCGATCATGGTGCTCGACTATCCGAGCATCACCCAGCGGGCCAATGACATCGCCGCCGACGCGAACCTGAGCCGCCCTCTATCCAAGGACGCCACCGAGCTCAACGCGTCGCTACCCGAGAGGTTCTTCCTGCGGCAAGACGAGCTCAAGGCCTCGGCTCGGCAGCTGGCCGGGGCGGCGAGCGCGATGAACCCTTATGGCGTGGCCGATGCCTACAGCCACGTATCGGGAGCGTGCGTGCGCTGCCACGCCGACTTTCGGCCGCGAACCGGGAGCTGAGGTGGATCGCTATCGCCAGCAGGCCTGGCTGGCTTCAGGCCAGGCCTTCGCGAACCCACCGGGTCAGGACCTTGAAATCCACCGGCTTCGCCATGAACGTCGCCCCAGCCTCGCGCGCTTCTCGAATGGTCTGGTCGTCGGTATAGGCACTGATGACCACCGCCAGGAAGGTCGATCCTTTCTGCCGGATCCGCGCGATGAACCCGGCGCCGCTGATGCCCGGCAGCCGGTAGTCGGTGACCACGACGTCGGGCTCACCACCGAGCACCTTCTCCAGCGCCTCTTCGGCGCTGAAGGCGACCTCGGTCAGGTGACCGTCGATCTGCAGGATCTCGGCGATGTTTTCCGCAAGGTCGACGTTGTCGTCGACGATCAAGACCCTTCGGGGAATGCCCATGTTGTGCGCCTCGTGCCTTCCAGGAAACCCTAGCACGGATTCTGCAGCATGGATCGCGACGAAGGCGCTTCAGGCAGAGTCGACCGGCTGGTGACGGCCGGCGTCGACGTCGGGATGGGCGCGGTGAAGGTGGTCCTGCTGGCTCACGATCCGGCGACCGGATCGCCGCGCGTCCTGGCCAGCGAGATCGTCAAGGTGCCGACCCGGCGCCAGCCGCGCGACGTCCAGCTGGCGGTTCGCGAGGGGTGGTGGCGGTCGCTGCGGAGCGCCGCGCTGTCGCCGGCCGACGTGGCGCTGGTGGCCTCGACTGGTCAGGAGCGCGCTGTCGCCGCCCACGTAGGACATTTCTATCGGGGCTCGAGCCTGGCGACCGGTGTCCGATTCTTGTTCCCGGGTGCCGTCGCGGTGCTGGACATCGGGGTCAGCGAGATGCGCTGTACTCGATTCGAGACGCCCGGTCGCAGGCGCGGCTACGCCACCACGCCCCGGGGCGAGTGCTGGGGCGGCGACCTGCTCGACGCCGCCCCGACGCCGGGATTTCTGGTCGCGTATCAAAGTCTCGCGCGCCGGGCCTCGGAGCTGATGCGCGCGCTGGCGATCGACGGTCCTACGGCCATCACCGGAACCACCGCGCTCGATGCCACCTTCCTCGGCATCTTTGCGCGACGACTGATCGACGATCAGCGGCAGTCGATCTTGCTCACCTCGCCAGACGCGGTCTTCGCCGGGGCGTATGGCGCGGCCTTGCTGGCGGCCGGGCGCTTCCGCCGCGCGGCCAGCTCGCAGCGGGCGCAGCCAGAGACCACGATCGGCCCAGCCGCGCGCTTGCCGTGGCGTCCGCTGCTGAACTAGCCACGGTCGAGGGCGCGCTCCCGCAGCGGCCGGGAGGGGCCGGTAGATTCTGCGGCTCCGCGCCAGCGGCACGCAGCATCTGCGCGCCGTGGTCCTGCGCCTGCGCTGTGAGCCCTGGTGTGCAGCTTGCACGATTCACCGTCGGCACCTCGCCAGCCCCGATCCCCGGTCCCGTTCGGAAGGAGGTTGAGCCCATGTCCATCCCACTCACTCAACAGAGAAGACGTCCAGAGCCGGTGCTGGAGGTGGTGCGCCGCTCCAGCTCCGAGCGCACGGTGGCGCCCGCCCCCGCGGGGCCCGCCCGGCCCAGGTCGCGGGTGGGGTGGTGGGCAGCGCTGGGCGTTGTGGCGGGGTGCGCCGCCGGGATCGCCATCGGCGCGGTGTCCGCCAGGGCCCGCCGGGTCGCCTCGGTCTTGCCGCCGCCGCCGTGCCCGCACGCCCTGGTGACGCGCGGCCCGACCAGGGGCGTGCTGCGCACGACGGCCCCGCTGGCGCTCAGGGACATGGTCCGGATCGGGACCGCGCTGCCCGGGCAGGTGGTTTCGGTGAAGGCCAAGGCCGGCGACCAGGTCAGCCGCGGACAACCGCTGGTCCAGCTCGACGACCTGGAGCAGAAAATCGCGCTGGTGGGAGTGACCGGCCAGGTCGCGGCTGCCGAGCTGGCCGACGTGCGGGCGGAACGCAGGTTGATCAGCGCCCTGGAGTCCCAGTATGGACGACCGGAGTTGCCCGAGGATTGGTCGGCGGACGAAATCCTGGAAGGAGCAGCCGGCGACGCGCAGATCACTCTCTTTCAAACCGGAGCGCAGCTGGAGAAGCATCAGGCGCTGCTGGCGCTGGCCCGGCGGCAGCTGGCCCGGCGGCTCATCCGAGCGCCCATCGACGGGAAGATCCTGGCGCTCTCGGTGGCGCCGGGCGAATCGATCGGCGCCAGCCCGCCTGGACCTCCTTTGCTGGTGATCGGATCGGACCCGGTGGTCCTGCGCATCACCGCGGCGATCGACGCGGCCTACGTGGCGCGGGTCCAGCCCGGCCCGGCATCGTTCAAGGTGGCTGGCGCGGGAGATCGCTCCTTTCCAGCCACGGTCATCGGGGTGGTGCCGGCGAATGTGAGCCAGCAGAGCCCCACGGCGTACGAAGTCTCGCTCGACGCCCCGAATGATGACGGCCGGTTGCTCCCCGGCATGCCGGCTGTGGTTTCATTGACAATGGAGAGCCCGGTGGGCACGTTGGAAGTGCCGGTCCGCGCGGTGACCAGCGCCGCGCAGGCGCCCGCGGTGGTGGTCGTCGGCAAGGGCGGAACCCCGAGGACCATCCCGGTGCGCGTGGGCGTCAGCAACCAGAGCTCGGTCGAGGTCGAAGGCGCGGGTCTCAAGGTCGGGGATCTGATCCTGGCGGACGCAGAAGCGTGTGGCGTGCGGCCGGACGGGCTGACGGCCGCGGTCGTGATGAGACCCTGAAAGGGAGGAGCACCATGTCCGTACATCCTGTTCAGCTGCAGATATCGAGGGCCGAGCGCGTGCCCAGGATCCAGGTCGCCATCCGGGTGGTGCTGGTGGTCGCGCTAGGGCTGGTGGCCGGCTCGTCGATCTACTGGCTCCTGTATCTGGCGCTGCCGGCGCTGGTCGCCCTCGACCTGCTG
>Ga0207701_10002432_pt1 | contig 19313 bp, 20 predicted proteins | sample KBSSwiSSwithPhiX_FD_184294 | JGI IMG/M metagenome (GOLD analysis project Ga0207701, IMG submission 184294) | Switchgrass rhizosphere bulk soil microbial communities from Kellogg Biological Station, Michigan, USA, with PhiX - S5 (SPAdes) (version 2) | ecosystem: Environmental > Terrestrial >... | reverse complement strand
ACGGGTGCATGGTCTCATCGAGAAAGGCGAACACGTCCGCTTCCCAGATCCTTATGCCGCTGAACGGAAAGTCGTGGCCGTCGTCCGGCGTGCGCCCTATCGACGGATAGATTTTCAGTCTGTGCGGCTTGCCGAGCTCGGCTAGACGCGCGTCCAGTGCCGTTCCCGGATTCACCGAATAGTCGTTCGCCGCGTGGATGAAGAAGCACGGGGCATGGATCTCTGCGGCAGCCGCGAGCAGCCGCGCGCGCAGTTCAGCCGACCGATCCCAGCTGTACCCAGATCCTGAGAAGATCACGACAGCTCGAAGGTCACGCTCCTTTGCTGCCTGCAGGATCGTCAGTGAACCTCCGAACGAGTGCGCCACGACGGCGATCCTGTTCGCGTCGACTTCCGGACGATGTCGCAAGTAGTTCAGCGCCTCGGTGGCGTCATCCAGCTCCCGGTGTTCGAGCAGCTGTAGCTGCAACGCGTTGCGAGCGTCCTGTCCGCGAGCCGCGAATTCGCGGTCCATCAGCTCGATGGCGCTCTCGCCCTGATCGGCGGACATTCCGACACCGCGGCGAAATGGGAAGAGGAAGACGTAGCCATGGCGCGCAAAGACCGGACCCAGGATCTCGGCCTGGTTTTCGTAAGGCCCGAGGCGGTTGAGTTGCTCCTGCGTGCGTCCGCTGCCATGGTTCAGCAGGATTGCGGGAAACGGGCCGCGGCCGGACGGGCGCCAAAGCAGGGCGCGCAGCGTTGCGTTTCCGCTGTGGACGGCCACGATCTCCGGACCGGGCCCGGACTGCCCCACGACGGCCTGCGCGAACCTCGCGGCGAGAACGATGGCAGCTATCCACATGAGGCTGGCTGGCTCAGACGCGGTTCTGATGGCGCGTTGTCATGACACCGTCTCCCCCGGGTCGGCGTGCGAGAGATCGGCGTGAATGAAATGCTGGACGACGGGCTCACCGTCGACGTGCCGGCTGATTTGCGCTTCGACTTCGCGATCGCCCCTGGTGAAGCGTTCGTGCTGTCGAAGATGCTCCGCCCATGAGGCCACCAGAAACGTCTCGACGTACCGGTCGGCGTGTTCGACGTCCCGAAAAATGCCCCACCATGACGCGCCGTCCCGGTGCCTGATGCGCCCGTATTTCTGCATCGCTCGAAGGAACCCTTCGGCGTGCTCCCGGGCGACGTGATAGCGCACGGTGACGAGCACCGGGCCCTGTGCGAGCTCTGGAGCCGCGTCGCGAATGATCGCCGGCATCCGCCAGTGGTTCCACGGCGTCGTGTCCGTGGATGTGTCAGGCAACTTCCACATCAAACCGAGCGCGGCGGCCGCCATCGTCGCCAGACCGGCGACGACGAAGGTCGTCGAGAGTCCTGTTCGTGTCGCGGTTGCCCCCCAGATGGTGCTTCCGGCGGCGATGCCTCCCTGGAAGGTCAGGATGAAGACGGCCAGCACGCGAGCTCGAGCCCAGTCGGGAGTCAATGCCTGCACGAGGGCGCTGACCAGCGAGATGAACACGAGCCAGCCGGCGCCGGCAATCAACATCACGACCGCCAGCAACGGCAGGGTGCTGACGGCGCCAGCAGCCACGATCATGAGGCCGAGAATCGCGACGGCACTCGATGCGACGGCTTCCAGCGACCATCGGCGCCGCGCCGGTTGCATGGCCAGTGCGCCAAGCACGGCACCTGTGCCGAAACATCCCAGCAGCACGCCGTATACCGTCGCGTGACCGCTCATCGATCTGGCGACGGCGGGTAAGAGCGCCAGCAGCGCGCTGGCCGCAAACATCGTGAGACCGGCGCGCCACATCACTGCCCGCAGCTCGGGGGAATACCGGACGTACCTGATGGCGGCGACGGTTGCGCCGCTGACGGTTTCGAGCGGCGCCAGACTCCTTCGAACAGGCCGCCGCCAGCGCGCGATGACCACGATGACGCCGACGAACGACACCGCGTTGACGACAAATGCGGCGCCGACACCGGCTGCCGCGATGAGCACCCCCGCGAGCGCCGGCCCCACGGCGCGCGCAATGTTGAATTCGATGCCGTTGAGCGCCGATGCCGATGCCAGATCCGCCTTGCCGACCAGCTCCGGCAGGAGGGCTCGCCATGTCGGTGTCTCGATCGCATCGCCGGCTGACAGCGCGAAGGTCAACGACAGCAGCAGCCACGGCGTCATGAAGCCGCCCAGCGTGGCGATCACGAGCAGGAGCGCGACTCCGACCATCCAGAACTCGCAGATGAGAATCAGTTTGCGACGATCGACGATGTCGCCGATGGCGCCGGCCGGCAGCGCAAGCACAAAGAACGGCAGCGACGAGGCTGTCTGCGTCAGCGCGACGAAGGTCGCGCTGGCCCCGAGCGACACCATCAGCCACGCGGCCCCGACACTCTGCATGAAGGTGCCCATGTCCGAGACCAGGTCCGCGATGAACAGGTTTCTGAACTGGGGTGTCCGGAGCGGCCGCCACAGACTTCCCACTTGCTCAGCATGTCGCATGGCGTTTTCCACGGTGGCCTTCATCCAGGGTCTAGAGAATCTCCTCGATGATGTGAACCGGCCCCTCGGAGCGAATCTCCCCGATGCCGACTGCAAGCAGACGATTGAGGAACGCATACTTCGGCGCAGCGGTCTCGAAACGCGGCACCGTGCGGAAATACGAGTTGGCGTCGTCGCGCACGCCTGTGAACGTCATGTGAATCAGGCCGCCATCGTCGGTCTCGAGCGTGATCCGCAGGTCGAGAGTGAACGTGCCGTTGCCGTGGGCTGTGACCCAGTCGCCGCCGCCAGCCAGCACCTTGCCGCGAAGGCGCTCGCCTTCGAACGAGCCGCCGGTGACGGGGAAGATCGTGAGCGTGCCCTGCGCCGTCGAGCCAATTTCCTGGGTGGCTGAGGTCGCAAGACGCAGGACCATCAGCGGACGATAGTTGATGGTGTGGCTCATGTCAGAGCACCTCGTGAATCGTGTAGATCGGACCTTCCGGACGACGATCGCCGCTCGCCACTGCTATAAGGCGGTTCAGGAACGAGTACGCCGGGTGCGCCGTCTCGAAGCGCGGCAGGGTCCGGAAGTAGTAGGTCGAAGGGTCGACCGTTTCGCCGCGTCCGATCGCCGCGATGACGTCGGGCGGCCCATGACGCAGGCCAAACGAGCGCATCAGGATGAGCGCGCCATCATCGGTCCGGAGGGTGAACCGAACGTCCATTTCGAGCACGCCGTCCGGCCGAAGGAGCTGCCAGTCCGCGCTGCCGCCCGGCAGGATGGTTCCGCGAAGACGCGGACCTTCGAACGTTCCGCCGCCCAGCAAGGCGGTGCGGCGAGTGCCACAGGGCACGGCGCCGATGTTCAGCAGCGTCCCGACCTTCACGTGCAGCGTCATCAGCAACCGCGTGTTCATTTCAAGAACTTCAGCAGGTCGGCATTGATGGTGTCGGCCTCGGTCGTGGGCATGCCGTGCGGGAAGCCCTTGTAGGTTTTCAGGGTGCCGTTCCGCAGCAACTTTGCGGACAGCGGCGCCGAGTCGGTGTACGGCACGATCTGGTCATCGTCGCCGTGCATGACCAGCACGGGCACGGTGATCTTCTTCAGGTCTTCAGTGAAATCGGTCTGGGAAAAGGCGACGATGCCGTCGTAGTGCGCCTTGGCGCCTCCCATCATGCTCTGACGCCACCAGTTCCAGATCACCCCTTGTGAGGGTTTCGCGCCAGGCCTGTTGTAGCCATAGAACGGTCCCGCCGGCAGGTCGTAGTAGAACTGGGCCCGGCTGGCGGCCAGCTGCGCCTGCAACCCGTCGAACACCTCCTTTGGCAGCCCGCCGGCATTCGCCGACGTCTTGACCATCAGCGGCGGCACCGCGCTGATGATCGCGGCTTTGGCCACGCGGCTCTCGCCGTGACGGGCGATGTAGTGCACCACTTCGCCGCCGCCAGTCGAGTGGCCGACATGGATTGCGTTCTTGAGGTCGAGATGCGCGGTCAACGCAGCCAGGTCGTCGGCGTAGTGATCCATGTCATGGCCGCTCGGTGTTTGACTGGAGCGGCCATGGCCGCGCCGGTCGTGCGCGATGACGCGGTAGCCGTGCTCGAGGAAAAACAGCATCTGCGTGTCCCAGTCGTCGGCCGACAACGGCCAGCCGTGACTGAACACGATGGGCTGCCCTGTGCCCCAGTCCTTGTAGAAGATCTCGACGCCGTCCCTGGTGGTGATCGTGCTCATATTGGGATCTCCTTTGCTGCAGCGCTCGCCATGATTGTTCCGTCAGAGACGGCATCTTTCCCCACTTAGCATGAAACTACACACGCTCGGTCCTGCGCTATTGGCATCAACGGAACGTATTGTCGAGCTTGCTCGATCGACACGATGGTTCCAGTAGATCGCGTTCTCGTGCAGTGGTTGAATAGTGCGCACCACCGTACTGCCAGTCACTACCAACTCACGGAGATCGCAATGAGCACCACGCAGACGAGCAATCAAACCGCCACCGGCATCCCCGGCGCGACCGTCGATCTGAAGCTCGAAGCCATCCCCATTCCTGTATCCGACGTCGACCGCGCCATTCGCTTCTACGAGAGTCTGGGCTGGAAGCTCGACGCCGACTTCTGGATCGGCAAGAACTTTCGAGCGGTGCAGCTCACACCTCCCGGATCGCAGTGCTCGATCCATCTGGCCACAACCGCCGTGCCGGGCTCCGCTCAGGGCATGTTCCTCGTCGTCAGCGACATCGAGGCGGCGCGCAGCGAGCTCATCGCCCACGGCGTCGATGTCACCGGGGTCTTCCATTTCGACGGTGATCATCAGCCTGTGCCAGGCCCCGACCCCGGGGGCAACTCTTACTTCTCTTACGCCTCGTTCGCGGATCCAGACGGCAATCGGTGGGTGCTCCAGGAGGTCAAAACGCGGCTTCCCGGACGAGGACTCAGCTGGGACCTGGCGACTCTGACGGAGCTCCTGCGGGAGGCAGAGATGCGGCATGGCGAATACGAACCAACCGCGCCGAAGCACCACTGGTCGGGATGGTATGGCGCCTACATCGTCGCGCGGGAGCGTGGCCGAACTTCCGACGAGGCGGTCAAGGATGCGACGCGCCACATCGAAGGGGCCCTCCCCGCGCACGCGTAGAGATTCGCATCATGAGCGAGCCCGGACTACGGGGGCAAACCGTCGTCGTGATCGGCGGCAGCGCCGGCATCGGGCTCGAAACGGCCCGACGAGCACGCGCCGAAGGCGCCGACGTGATCCTCACCGCGCGGAATCCCGAGCGCCTGCAGCGCGCCGCGAGCGAGCTGGGGGCGCTCAGCACGGCGGCCTTCGATGCGACGGATGCGGTGTCCCTCGAGCGGTTCTTCGGAGGCCTGCCGACGCCGATCGACCACGTGATGGTCACGGCGGGACGGCCCTACTACGCGCGCCTCAGCGACATGGACTTCACTGAGGCGCGCCGACTCCTCGACGAGCATCTGCTCCTGGCATTCCAGATTGGCCGTCATGCCGCCGACAGGGTGAGGCCAGAAGGCACGCTGCTCTTCATGGGCGGAACCGGCGCTCGACGCCCCGGCGTCGGCCTTGCGCTCGCGTCGGCCGTCACCGCCGCACTCCCCGCCCTCGTTGCCAGCCTGGCGCTCGAGCTCGCGCCCGTCCGCGTCAACCTCATCGCCGCCGGCTTCGTCGACACGCCGTTGTCGGCGTCGCTCCTCGGCGATCAACTCGACGACCGCCGAAAACAGCTGCGCGCTACACTTCCGATCCGCAGGGTCGTCGGACCCTCGGACGTTGCCGCGCTCGCCGTGCACATCATGACCAACACTGCCCTCACGGGCGCGACCTACGACGTCGACGGTGGGCAGCAGCTCGTCGCCAGCTAGCCACACGACCAATGAGCCACAAATACGACGCCATCATCATCGGCACCGGCCAGGCGGCGCCCGCGCTGGCGAACCGGCTGTCAGGCGCCGGCATGTCGGTCGCCGTCATCGAGCGCCATCTGTTCGGCGGGACGTGCGTCAACACCGGGTGCATCCCGACAAAGGCGATGGTGGCCAGCGCCTACGCCGCCCACATGGCACGTCGCGCCGGCGAGTACGGCGTGGTCGTCGACGGCGGCGTGCGCGTCGACATGGCACGCGTGAAGGCCCGGAAGGACGCGATCTCGGAACGATCGCGCACGGGCGTCGAGCAGTGGCTGCGCGGCATGGAGCGCTGCGAGGTCTACACCGGGCACGCGCGGTTCCGCGCCGCGCACGAAGTCGCCGTGGGGGATCAGGTCCTCAGCGCCGACCGCATCTTCATCAACGTCGGCGGCCGAGCATCAGTGCCGCCGATGCCCGGGCTCGACACGGTGCCGTTCCTGACGAACAGCTCGATGATGGCCCTCGACACCGTGCCGCCACATCTGCTGATTGTTGGCGGGAGCTACGTCGGCCTGGAGTTCGGACAGATGTTCCGGCGGTTCGGATCCGACGTGACAATCATCGAGATGGGGCCGCGCCTGGTCCAGCGCGAAGACGAGGAGATCTCCTCCGCAATTCAGGACGTCCTCACCGGCGAAGGCATCAACGTTCGAGTGAATGCGAAATGCATTCAGATCAGCGGGCAGTCGGGCGATATTGCCGCTCATGTCGATTGCGACGCCGGCAGTCCGTCGGTTGCGGGCACTCATCTGCTGCTCGCCGTGGGCCGGCAGCCGAACACGGACGATCTCGGGCTCGACGCCGCTGGCGTGTCACGTGACGAGCGAGGCTACATCGTCGTGAACGATCGGCTCGAGACCGGCGTTCCGGGCATCTGGGCCCTGGGCGACTGCAACGGGAAGGGGGCGTTCACCCACACGTCCTACAACGACTTCGAGATCGTCGGGTCGAACCTGCTCGACAGCGCCAGTCGCGGCGTGTCCGACCGAATCCCCGCCTACGGGCTCTACATCGACCCGCCGCTCGGCCGCGCGGGCATGACCGAGACCGAGGCGCGACGGCGCGGACATACGGTGCTGGTCGGGAAGCGGCCTATGACGCGCGTCGGCCGTGCGCTCGAGAAAGGCGAGACCAACGGCCTGATGAAGATCGTCGTGGACGCGAAGACCGAGGAGATTCTCGGCGCCGCCGTGTTCGGGACCGGCGGCGACGAGGCCATTCATTGCGTGCTGGACACGATGTACGCGAAAGCGCCCTACCCCGTCCTGAAGCGCGCGATGCACATCCATCCGACCGTGTCCGAGATCATTCCGACGCTGCTCGGCGAGCTCAAATGAAATGGCCGAGCTTTAGCTCGGGCGTCATCTAGAGCGCCTTCCCAATATGCTGGTGCACGAAGCTGACCGCGATCGCGCCCTCGCCCACCGCCGACGCGCAGCGCTTGACCGAGCCGCTGCGGACGTCGCCGGCGGCGAACACTCCAGGCAAGCTCGTTTCGAGGAGGAACGGCGTCCGTCCAATCGCACTCCACCGCGCGTTCCCGGCGATCTCGCGCGGAAGCTGCTGATCCGTCAGCACGAAGCCCCTTGCGTCCAGCTCGATGCAGCCACTCAGCCAGTTCGTGTTCGGATCGGCCCCGATGAACATGAAGAGGGCGGGCGTGCTCAGCCGGGTCTCCTGACCCGATCCGTTGCGAACGCTGATGCCCGTCAGGTGCCCGTTCCCCTCCACCGCGCTGACCGTGGCGCGCCGGTGGATCACGACGTTCTCGATGTGCTCGACGCGATCGACCAGGTAGCGCGACATGCTCGTTCCGAGGTCGTCCCCCCGGACGATGACGTGAACCGTGCGCGCATAGCGCGAGAGGTAGACGATCGCCTGCCCCGCCGAATTGCCGGCACCGACGACGGCCACGTCGTCGCCGCGACAGAGCCGGGCTTCCATTTCGGTGGCGGCGTAGTAGACACCCGCCCCTTCGTAGTCGCGAAACCGGGGCAGGTCGAGCCGCCGGTAGGAGACGCCGGTTGCAATCAGGATGCAGCGAGTGCGGAGCTTCGTGCCGTCCGCCAGCGTCAGCACGCGAACGCCCTCGTCGATCCCGAGACGGACGACGGTTCCCGGGATGTCGATGCGGGCGCCAAAGCGCTGCGCCTGCAGCAGCGCGTTGCGTGTCAGCTCCACACCGGAGATCCCAGCCGGAAAGCCCAGATAGTTTTCGATCCGCGAGCTCGTGCCTGCCTGGCCGCCGGTGGCGAGGCGTTCGAGCACGAGGACGTCCAGTCCCTCGGAGGCGCCGTAGACCGCCGCGGCAAGCCCCGCCGGGCCGGCGCCGACCACGATGAGGTCGTGCAATTCGGCGGGATCGAGGACGACGTCGAGACCGGCACACCGGGCGAGATCTTCGATGGACGGGCGCCGGAGAAAGCGGCCTTCGCGACCGACAACAACGGGCGTTTCCGAGGCGGGAATTCCGAACTGACGAAGCAGCTCCTCAGCGTGAGGGTTGCTTTCCAGGTCGATCCACGTGAACGGAATCGCATTCCGGGTCGCGAAGTCGCGCAGGCGATGCGCATCAATCGAGAAGCGCGATCCGACGATCTTCAGGCCTTCGTAGCCGTCGCTCAGCAACAGCGAGCGGCGCATGAGGAAGGCCTTCAGGACGACTTCACCGAGCTCGGGCCACTCGTCCACCGACTGACGAAGCGCCGACGCGCTGAGCTCGAGCACTTCGCCGTCCACAGCCACTCGCGCCGTCACGATCGCCGCACGCCCGGCCAGCAGATCGACGTCGCCGGTGAACTGCTGCTGTTCATGAACGACGATGGTATGCGGGTCTCCGCGCGAGCTCTCGAACATCTCGATCGCGCCGTTGAGCACGACATAGCAACCGAAGCCGCGATCGCCTTCGGCGATAAGCACCTCGCCGGCCCGGACGGCCCGACGCCGGCCGCGGGGCTCCAGGCTTGCAATCTGGGCATCGGTCAGTCGCGGAAACGCGATATCTTTCTCGCTGATCATGTCAACCTGACTCGAGGATCTCATGACTTCTCCCGGCGCCTGTACGCACATTCGGGCGATTGCGACGATCAAGCGGCCTCACCAGCACGTGTGTGAGGAATGCATCAAGATCGGCGGCCAGTGGGTCCACCTCCGTACGTGTCAGGAGTGCGGCAGCACGCTGTGCTGCGATAACTCTCCCAACAAGCACGCGACCAAGCACGCGCATGCCACGAGCCATCCCGTGATCGCCTCTGCGGAACCGGGAGAGCGCTGGCTCTACTGTTACCCGGACGAGGCGTTTGCGGAGTACTAGCCGATCCGCTTGTCGAGCCGGACCGTGACGCGGTCTCCCGCTTCCTTGCCGATGGCCTTGCGTGCGTCAGCCTTGATCGGCAGCTTGTGCGTTCCGTCGCCGAGCGCCATGAAGGCGCTCTTGAACGGCTGCCCATCGACGGTCCCCATCACCTTCACGAGGCCGCGGGTGCCGAAATACTCGACCGACTTCGCCCACACGACGTAAGTCCATCCGCCCTTGTTCGGGCTCTTCCGCAGGACTGCCGTGAACTTCTTGTCGATGGTGCCCTGGCGGCTCGAGCGGCCTGAACCCATTGTTTCCCCCCATGCGGCTGCGAACCCACGGACCATACGCCTATTCATCCACGCGCCATATAGTGAACGAATGGGCGGCGTCGAATTCGATAACGTGTCGTGGGCCTACCCCCGCCAGAGACCCATTCTCGACCGATTCACGCTGGCAGTCGAGGAAGGAGAAACGCTCGCGCTCGTCGGGGCCAGCGGCGCCGGCAAGACCACGGTCCTCAAGCTCGTCAATCGACTGCTCCTGCCTGAGACGGGTGCGGTGCGCGTCCAGGGCAGAGACACGCGTGAATGGGATGTGGTGCGCCTGCGACGAACCGTGGGCTACGTCATTCAGGAAGTGGGACTCTTCCCGCACCTGACCGTCGCCGACAACATCGCCGTGGTGCCGCGCCTCGAACGCTGGGAGGACCAGCGCGTGAGCGCGCGCGTCGGCGAACTGCTGGGGCTGATCGGCCTCGCGAACGACAACTACGCCGGACGGTGGCCCGATGAGCTGTCGGGCGGACAGCGCCAGCGCGTCGGCGTCGCCCGGGCCCTCGCCGCGGATCCGCCGGTCCTGCTGATGGACGAGCCGTTCGGCGCGCTCGACCCGATCACGCGCCGTCAGCTGCAGGAGGAGTTCCGCCGCATCCAGTCGAGGCTGCGAAAGACGGTGCTCCTGGTCACGCACGACATGGCCGAGGCGATTGCCCTTGCGGATCGCGTCGGAGTCCTCGACTCGGGCCGCCTGATTTGGTGCGGCCCGGCGAACACGATCCTTCAGTCCGAAGACCCGCGCGTGCGTACGTTCGTCGACGCGGTCACGGTTGCGCCACGGTCCGGCGTCGAGGACCGGCGCCAGTGACCGACGTCGTCCGCTTCTGGCTTTCACATCGGCAGGAACTGGCGACGCTGGTCGGCCAGCACGTGCTGCTCGTGGCCGTCTCGACCGCGATCGCCGTGGCGATGGGCGTGCCTCTCGGCGTCTTCGCGGCTCGCCGCCCCCGGCTCGCGTCTCCGCTCGTGGCCATCGCGAACGTCGTCCAGACGGTGCCGAGCCTCGCGATGTTCGGCTTCCTGCTGCCGGTGCCGCTCGTGGGGGGCATCGGCGCGCGCGCCGCGCTGGCAGTGCTGGTGCTCTACGCGCTCCTGCCCATCGTGCGGTCCACGATCATCGGGATCAACGGCATCGATCGGTCGGTCCGCGAAGCCGGCGTGGCGATGGGCATGACCCAACGCGAGCTGCTGCGGCAGGTGGAGTTCCCGCTGGCGCTGCCCTCGATCATCGCCGGCGTCCGCGTGGCGGCCGTGGTCGGCGTCGGATCGGCCACGATTGCCGCCGCGATCGGCGCCGGCGGACTGGGGCAGTACATCTATCGCGGACTGTCGATGGTGGACACGACGGTCATCCTGGCGGGCGCGATTCCGGCCGCTTGCCTGGCGCTGGTGGTCGACGGGGGACTGCTGTGGCTCGAGGGCCTGCTGTCGCCACGCCGGCGCGCAGGATCGCGTCGTGCCGCGGCGACGGCCGCCGGAGTGCTCGCGGCGCTCGTGCTCGCCGCGAGTGCAGTGGCGACCGCCCGGTCCTCCGGCGCCATCGTCGTGGGCTCGAAGAATTTCACCGAGCAGTTGATCCTCGGCGAGATCGTCGCGCAGGCGATCGAGCGCGAGACCGGCCTGCCGGTCCGGCGACAGCTGAACCTGGGCGGCACGCTGATCTGCGATCGAGCGCTCAGGTCCGGCGACATCGACGTCTACGTCGAATACACCGGCACCGCGCTGACGACGGTCTTTCACCGACCACCGTCGAACGATCGCGAGAGCGTGATGGCCACGGTGCGGCGCCTGTACGCGGATAGCGGGTCCACGCTCCTGCCCCCGCTCGGCTTCGACAACACGTTCGCCATTCTCGTGCGCGGCTCGGACGCGCGTCGGGAAGGCCTGCGGACGATCGAGGATGCTGCGAGAGTCGCACCGCAATGGCGCGCCGGCTTTGGATATGAATTCCTGGAGCGGCCGGACGGCTACCGCGGGCTGGCGAAGGCGTATGGCCTCGCCTTTCGTGGTCCCCCGCAGGCCATGGACCTGACGCTCACCTACCGGGCCCTGGCGTCCGGACAGGTCGATCTGATTGCCGGCGACGCCACGGCAGGACTGATCAAGAGCCTCGACCTCTTTCAGCTCGAGGACAACCGGCGCTATTTCCCGCCGTACGATGCCGTCCCGGTGGCACGCGCATCCGTGCTCCTGCGGTATCCGCGCGTGCGGGCAGCGCTGGAACGCCTGGCGCATCGGATCTCCGCGGCAGACATGCGAGAGATGAACCACGCCGCCGACGCGGAGCGCGAGAACCCGGACGAGATTGCACGACGGTTCCTTGACGGACGCCACTAGGAGACGGGCTACAGGCTGCAGCCCGTAGTCTGAAGTCTGAAGTCTGAAGCCTGAAAGGTCCTGCCATGACCGAATCGACCAGCACTCTCCGCGATCACCTGGTTCGCGTCCTCGATTGGGAAGACGCGCACGTCACCCTCGACAAGGCCGTGGAGGGAATCCCGCTCGACAAGCGGGGTGCCCGCGCTCCAGGCTTCGACCACTCGATTTGGCAGTTGCTGGAGCACATCCGGCTTGCGCAGGAGGACATCCTCGATTTCTGCGTCAACCGTGCTTACAAGCACACGATGACGTGGCCGGACGACTACTGGCCAAAGGACCCCGCCCCGCCGAGCCAGCAGGCATGGACGGACAGCGCCGCGTCGTACGCGCGATCACGCGATGCCATGAAACGCCTCGCGCGTGACGTCGAGGACTTGACCGCGAAGGTTCCCGCCGGAAAGGAACATCACACATACCTGCGGGCCATTCTGCTCTCGGCCGATCACGCCGCGTACCACGTCGGGCAAATCGTCACCGTTCGCCGGGCGCTGGGGATCTGGCCAATCAACTGATGAGGCTGGTGCGGTTGTCAACCTCTACGGGGGACACCTCGACGGCAACGACGGCGTCACAATAGGACGCGACGACTTGCGTGAGGCGGCGCACCCCGGCATGCGATCGAGAGGCGGATTCATGACGACAGCAGCGACAACATTGAACCGTGCAGCGCTTGCGGACTGGTACCGTCGCAATCGGCAGCGATCGCGGCAACTATTCGACATCGTCCGCCCGGAGGCCTACTACTCGCGGCCCATTTCGCTCCGTCACCCGATCGTGTTCTACGAGGGGCACCTGCCTGCCTTCAGCGTCAACACGCTCGTGAAGAAGGGGCTCGGTCGTCCGGGCATTGACGAAGGTCTCGAGCGGTTGTTCGCGCGCGGCATCGATCCGGAAGACGAGGCGTCGGCAAGCCGCAGTCAGCGCGTTGGCTGGCCGACTCGAGAGGAGGTCGGGCGATTCGCCGACGACTGCGATGCCCTCATCCTCGACGCGCTCGCAAATGCACCGCTCGATCAGCCTGGGCATCCGCTGTTGCACGAGGCTCAGGCGGTGTTCGCCATCCTCGAGCACGAGGCGATGCATCAGGAAACGATGCTCTACATGTGGCATCAACTGCCGTACGACCAGAAGCGGGCCCCGGCGACTGCACGCGCTGACCCGGACGGCGCGAGCCCGCCGGTCGCTAGGGTTACGGTTCCCGCTGGCCGCGCCACGCTTGGCGCCCGCGCGGGCGAGATTGCCTTTGGCTGGGACAACGAGTTCCCCGGCCTGGTCGTCCACGTGCCGGCCTTCGAGATCGACGTCCACAACGTGACCAACGAACAGTTCATGGACTTCGTCGACGCCGGCGGCTACCAGCAACCGAAGTGGTGGACCCCGTCGGCGTTCGACTGGGTCCGTCACGACGGCATCGAGCATCCAGGCTTCTGGACGCGGCATGACGGGGCCTGGCTGTGGCGCGACATGTTCCAGGACATCGACCTGCCACCAGCGTGGCCGGTCTATGTCAGTCAGGCGGAGGCGGCCGCATACGCACGCTGGAAGGGCGCGCGTTTACTCACCGAAGCCGAGTACCACCGAGCCGCATTCGGCGAGCCATCCGGGCACGAGCGGCAGTTTCCGTGGGGTGATGCGCCTCCCGATGCATCGCGTGGGCTCTTCGACTTCGCGTCCTGGAGCCCGGTCGCGGCCGGACGGCATCCCGCGGGCCAGAGCGCCTGGGGCGTGCACGACTTGATGGGCAACGGATGGGAATGGACGTCCACTGAATTTGCGCCGTTCGACGGATTCCGCCCGATGGCTTCGTACCCGGAGTACTCGGCGGACTTCTTCGACGGTCAGCACACGGTGATGAAGGGGGCGTCACCGGCCACCGACGCCTCGTTGCTCCGCCGCAGCTTCCGCAACTGGTTCCGCCCGAACTACCCGTACGTCTATGCCACGTTCCGCTGCGTGCGGACCATCGAGTAACCGATGACACCACACACCACAACCGTAACAGCATCGGCTCGCGACGCAGCCGAACCGCGCGAACAGGCTAATCGCGGAGAACGGCTCGAATTCGCGGAGGCTGTCAGGTTCTACCTGCAATTGAGCCCGAAGCAGCTGCCCTCCCGCTTCCTCTACGACACGCTCGGCTCGGCGTTGTTCGACGCGATCTGTCACCTGCCCTGGTATCGCATCACGCGAGCCGAGCTTCAGCTGCTTCAGCGGCATGCGCCGGCGATCGGGCAGGTCCTCCGGCATGGCGGACGTGTGGTCGAACCGGGATGCGGCAACGGCGAAAAGCTCGCAACCTTGCTGACGCATGCTCGCGTCCCAGGCGTGCGCGCGCACTTGATCGACCTTTCCGAGGCCGCCCTCGCGCATGCGGTGCAGACGCTGGCAGCGATCGACGGGCTGGACATCAGCGTGGCCACGCACCGGGCGACTTACGAGGACGGGCTGCTCGGACTTCCGCCCGCGGATGGCCGCCCTACCCTGGTGGCATTCCTCGGGTCGAACCTCGGCAACTTCGACCCGCCCGGCGCGGCCTCGTTTCTTGGCCTGATCCGGCGCGTGGTTCGCCCGCACGATTTCCTGCTGCTCGGTGCGGACCTGGTCAAGCCGGAGAACGACCTGTTGCTCGCGTACGACGATCCGCTGGGCCTGACCGCCGCCTTCAACAAGAATTTGCTGCTGCGGCTCAACAGCGAGCTGAAGGCCGACTTCGACCTGGACCGATTCGCGCATCGAGCTGTCTGGAATCGTGAGGCGTCGCGGGTCGAGATGCACCTCGTCAGCCTGGCGCGGCAGGATGTCCACGTCCCGGACGCCGAGATCCGCATCAGGCTGGAGCAGGGCGAGACCATCTGGACGGAGAGCTCGTACAAGTACGAACCCACGGGGATCCAGCAGCTCGTGGAACCCGCGGGGTTCGTCCAGCGAAGTCAGTGGATTGACGAGGGCTCCCGCTTCGCGCTGACGCTGTTCGAGGCCGTCTGAGGTGCGCGTGCGCTTCGGCCCTACTGCTCGTACTTCTCGACAACCGAGGCGGGCCTGACCGTCGCGCCATCGGGATCCTGCCCGAACTCGCGGCGGGCCCTGCGCTGTCGCAACAAGTCCCAGCACTGATCGAGCTCGACCTTGATCTTGTCGAGCCGAACCTGATCGTGATCGGTCAGCTGATTGTGTCCGTACAGGCGCTGCTCCTCGTGAACGAGCGATTCGATCTTCCCGAGAACGGTTTCGTCAGATGTGCGCTCCGCCACGTGTCACCTCCAACACCCACTCTACCCTCGCGAGCCGCGCTCGCGAATGAGCTGGCGAAGCGTTCGCCGGTTGGTCGAGCCAAAGCTCGGCCCTGCGGAGAGACACATCGCGGTCTTGGAATGGCTGGGTAGCAAGCGTGTAAAGTGGTCATTCCGGCCGGAACTGCCCGTCCCGAGGGCCATTGATGCGCGTGTTTCGCAGGTTGTTCCTTCTCGGCGCCGTCGCTTTCCTGCTCATCCAGCTTCTCCCGTCAGGTCGCAGCAACCCTCCGGTCGTCCCGGACCAGACGATCGAGCGGACGTTGACGGTGCCGGCCGACGTGAGTGCCATTCTCGACCGCTCGTGCCGCGACTGTCACAGCAACGAGACCGTGTGGCCCTGGTACGCCCACGTGGCGCCGGCGTCGTGGTTCCTCGTCATGGACGTGAACCACGCCCGCGAGGAGATGAATTTGTCGGAATGGGGTACGGAGAACACCGACGCGCAGCGCGACACGCTGCTCGAGGTCTGCCGGCAGGTGAAGAAGGGCGCGATGCCGCTCTCGTCCTACACCCTGCTCCATCGTGGGGCTGCCTTGAGTGCTGCCGACGTGACCACCCTCTGCACCTGGTCCGAACAGGCACGCAAGGAGTTGCGACAGGCTCAGTAGCTGTTCAGCTGGCAGCTATCAGCTGCCCGCTTCGATGTTGATACGCCCCTGGCGAATCAGGGCGCAGCGGAGGCCTTGAACTCTTCGACGAGAACCATGCTGACGTTTTTCGTCGACGCCTGCCGGATTCGTTTTGCTTCCTGGTAACCGGGATCGTTGTAGAGTCCGAGCGCCGCCTCCTTCGATGGGAAACGGATGATCGCATTCATCGTGCGCGCCGTCCCCTCCACGAGAACGGCCGACGTATCGGACGCGAGCACCACGCCCCCGTATTTCGGGAGGAGCGCCAACACGACTGGCGGGTACTTCTGAAATTCGTCCGGGTCGACGATGTCGTAACTTCCGATGTAGAAAACGGCCATCAGAACCCTCCCGTGACACTCTGTTATAGGACGCAAAGGGGACGGGATGGGGTCAGACGCTGCTAAGGCAGGCGCCATCTCCTAACGGCGTCTGACCCCGCGACAGTCCGCTTTTGGGACGCCGTCGTTCGGCGCCGGACACGCCAGCGGGACATTTCGTACCTGCGTTTGTCACTAACTCACTGATAACAATCGATTTCACGTACGCGAGCGGCGGCGGTACGGCTCTCGCTATGCCCTTCGATACGAGAAGTAGCATGGAGCTGAGCCGTTACTCACTGGCGATCACGATCACGGGGACTCTGACCGTGCTCGCGGCGTCCATGCTGGTGTGGCTCCTGCTGACCGAGCCGGTGGCGCTCGCCACCGCGGTTGGCGATCACGACCTGTCGGCACTCGCCCAGGCCGTCGGCCATGCCCTCGCCGCGACCTTCAAGGCCATCGTCAGGTATCTCTAGGTGCGCAGGGTGCGTTGGGTGCGCAGGGTGCGTTCGGTGCGCAAGGTGCGCAAGGTGCGCAAGGTGCGCAAGGTGCCTGCGTGATATCCGACCTTCGGTACGCCGTCAGGATGCTCGTGAAGCATCCGAGTTTCGCGGCGGCGGCCATCCTGGCGCTGGCGCTCGGCATCGGTGTCAACACGACCATCTTCGGCTTCGTCGATGGGCTGCTCTTCCGGCCGCTGCCGGTCGATCGGCTCGACGAGGTGGTCCGCGTCGGCGCCGTCGACCCCGAGCGCGACCCGAACGACATCTACAACAATTCCTACCCGATCTTCACGGACTACAGGACCGGCTCGACGGCGTTCGAGGGGCTCGCGGCGTACGCGGACTCGAACGCGATGAACCTGAGCCTCGGTGAAGGACAGCCCGAGCGGCTGACCGGCGCGGTCGTCTCCGGCGAGTACTTTGACGTCCTGCGCACGCGCGCCTGGCGCGGCAGGCTGATCGCCCGAGACGATGACCGCGTGACCAGCGGACACCCGGTGGCCGTGATCAGCTACGGCCTCTGGCGGCGGCTGTTCGGTGCGAGCGACCAGGTCATCGGGCAGAAGATTCACATCAACAGCTACCCTTTCACCGTCATCGGCGTCGCGCCTCCGGGTTTCGTCGGCGTCAGCCTCGACAACCTGCCGGAGGTCTGGGTGCCGATGACGATGACGAACCAGGCCCTCCCCGGCCTTCCACCCGATTTCTCGCCGCTGACGTCACGCCACTTCTTCTGGCTCAACATCGTCGGTCGGCTGAAGCCGGGCATGACCATCGCGCAGGCGCAGGGCCAGCTCGATGTGATCGCGAGACGCCGCTCAGCGGCGGAGTCGAAAAACGACCACGAGCCGTTCGCGAAGGTCGTGTCCGCCGCGAGCCTCGTGACCGAGACGCAGTCGTCGGTGCAGTATCGCCGCATGTCGTGGGTACTACTGGGTGTCGTTGCGCTCGTGATGCTCATCGCGTGCGCCGACGCTGCGGGCCTGCTGCTGGTGCGCGCCGAGCAGCGACAGAGAGAGATCGCGGTGCGCCTGGCCATCGGCGCGACACGCGGCCGAATCATCCGGCAACTACTGGTCGAGAGCCTGCTGCTCGCCGCGATCGCCAGCATCGCCGGCCTGCTCCTGGCGTCATGGAGCGGTGCGGGCCTGTTGACGCTGCTGCCCGCGGACTTCCCGCTGGTGCCGACTGTGGCCGGGCCGACCTCGGAGCCGCGCGTCCTGCTCTTCACCGTGCTCGTGACCCTTGTCGCAGGGCTCGCGTTCGGTCTGGCACCGGCGTGGAGGGCGTCGCGGCCCGCGCTCGTGCCGGCACTGAAGCAGGAAGCCACGTCCGCTGCCGGGCGACGGGTCGGCTTGCGGCATGTGTTCGTCGTCGCCGAGCTCGCGCTGTCGGTGCTGCTGCTGGTAGGAGCCGGCTTACTGGTGCGGACGGTCCTGGCCTTCACGCACATCTCGCCCGGCTTCAACACCACGAACGTGCTGGTGGCGTCCACCGATGTTGCGCTGCAGGGCTACTCCGAGGAGCGCGGTCGCGCATTCTTCGACGCCGTGCGCGCGCGCGTCGCCGCGCTGCCTGGCGTGAAGAGCGTTGCGCTGGGCCGGATGGTGCCGGTGGAGTCGGGCGGCATGAGAGTCACCTTCACGCTGCCTGGCCACAAGGCTGGCCGCCCCGACTCGCCCGTTGCCGACTACAACCCGGTGTCGCCGGACTTCTTCAGGACGCTGGGGATTCCGTTGCTCTCCGGGCGCGACTTCCGTCCGTCCGACACGGCCAGTTCGCCGCAGGCGCTCCTCGTGAATCGCGCGCTCGTGCGGAAGTACTTCGGTGGCAGGAACCCCGTGGGGGTGCGCCTGTCTGACTTCGGGCCTCCGGGCAACACCCCGGAGATTGTCGGTGTCGTCGATGACGCGCGGTACCGGACGCTGCGCGACGAGGCGCAACCGATGATCTACGCGGCGCTGGCGCAGGCCTTCATGCCGCGAATGTCGCTGGTCGTCCGGACGGACGTGCCACCTGAGGCCATCGAAAGCGCCGTGCGCGCGGCAGTGGCGTCACTCGACGCCGAGCTGCCGCTGTTCGCCGTGCAGACCATGCGCGAGCGGATGCGTGCGTCGCTGGAGGTCGAACGGCTGCTGGCGTGGCTGCTGGCGGCCTTCGCCGGCCTTGCGGTCTTCCTCGCGACCGCGGGGCTCTACGGCGTGATGTCGTACGTCACGACGCTCCGCACGAAGGAGTTCGGCATCCGCCTGGCGCTCGGCGCCACGTCGTCGCAGGTCTACCGTCTGGTGCTGCGCCAGAGCCTGGTGCTCGTCGCCGCCGGGCTCGTGCTGGGTCTGGTGATGGCGGGAGTGGCCTCGCGGTTGCTCACGAGCCTGCTGTTCGACGTCAGTCCCACCGACGTGATGACGTACGCGTCGGTTGCGGCGCTTCTGTCGGTGGTTGGAGTGGCTGCGGCGATGTGGCCCGCGCGCCGCGCCGCGCACGTCAGTGCCGCGACGGCATTGCGCTACGAATAGTAGGGATCAGGGGCCAGGATTCAGGGGCCAGGATTCAGGCTGGAACCTGACCCCTGACCCCTGACCCCTGATCCCTGACCTGTTACGTCCGTGCGGCGATCCGCTCCTGCAGCTTGTCCCGATACC
>Ga0207701_10002431_pt1 | contig 19316 bp, 18 predicted proteins | sample KBSSwiSSwithPhiX_FD_184294 | JGI IMG/M metagenome (GOLD analysis project Ga0207701, IMG submission 184294) | Switchgrass rhizosphere bulk soil microbial communities from Kellogg Biological Station, Michigan, USA, with PhiX - S5 (SPAdes) (version 2) | ecosystem: Environmental > Terrestrial >... | reverse complement strand
CATGGCGGGAGATCATCCGTCGAACCTTCGACGAGGCGTTCTTCAAGGACAACTGCCTCGGGATGTCGGCACAGCTCGCCTACTACTTCTTCTTCGCGCTTTTCCCGGCTCTGCTCGTGGTCCTGGCGCTGAGCAGTCAGGTCACGCGCGAGCCGGACTTCGTGAACAGGATGTTTCTGCTGCTCGGCGGTTTCGTGCCGGCCGAAGGTATCCGGATCATCACCGAACAGCTCGTCAAGGTTCGCGAAAACCAGGCCGGGCTTCTCACCATCGGAATGCTGACCGCGTTGTGGAGCAGCTCCGCGGCGATGACCGCCATCACCGACACGCTCAATGCCGCCTACGACATCGAGGAAGGGCGTCCGTGGTGGCGAGTCCGGCTGAATGCGATCCTGCTGACCATCGCGGTCGCGATCTTCATCGTCGTGTCCTTCGCACTCGTGCTGGCGGGACCGACGCTTGCCGAGCGATTCGCCAGCGCGTACGGACTGGGGCCGGCGTTTGAGTGGGGCTGGAAGATTCTCCAGTGGCCGCTGGTCTTCGTCCTGGTGAGTTGCGGGATAGCGCTGATCTACTACTTCGCGCCGGACGCGGAACAGGACTGGATCTGGCTGACACCCGGGTCGGTCGTGGCCACGAGCCTCTGGCTCCTCGCCTCTCTCGGCTTCAAGCTTTACGTCACCCGATTCGGCTCGTACGCCACCTACGGCGTCGTCGGCGGCGTGATGGTCCTGATGCTCTGGTTCTACATCTCAGGGCTGGTCATCCTGCTCGGCGCAGAAATGAATGCCGAGATCGAGCACGCCTCGCCCTACGGCAAGGACGCCGGCGAGAAAGTGGCCGGGCAGAAACGCAAGATCGGCACCGCTGCGATGCGTGCCTGGCTGCGGGGGCGACGGGAGCGCGGTGAGAAGCCGCCGAGCGCCGAGGAAGTCAAGAAGGTCGTGGGCCCTGCACCGGCGGACAAGGTGCCCGGTGCACCGATTTCCCGCGCAGAGGAGCAGAGCCGCGCCAGCGAGAAGGGCCTGACCGCTCCTCCCCGCGTGCATTGAATGTTCTCGTGATCAGCGGCGATCGCCGCGAGTGATGCCCTACAGCTTCCGCAAACGCACGTTGCGGACCGCATGATCGCGTCCCTTGTGCAGGACAAGATGGGCGCGCTCCCGCGTCGGAAGGATGTTCTCGTGCAGGTTGACGAGATTGATCGTCCGCCAGATCCGGCGCGCGGTCTCGATCGCGTCGCCGGGCGAGAGGTCGGCGTAACGGTGAAAGTACGAGGATGGGTTCTTGAATACCGTGTCGCGCAACCTGAGGAAGCGGTCGATGTACCACTGTTCGATGTCGTTCTCGTTCGCGTCGACGTAGATCGAGAAATCGAAGAAGTCGGAGACGAACATCGGCATGGGGCGGCCACTGCGGCCGCTGCCGGTCTGCAGGACGTTCAACCCTTCGACGATGAGGATGTCCGGCTGGCGAACGATTTTTGCCTCGCCCGGAACGATGTCGTACGCGAGATGGGAGTACACAGGCGCCGCCACTTCCTGGAGCCCGGACTTCACATCGGCCATGAACCGCACCAGCTGCCGTACCTGGTAGCTTTCGGGAAAGCCTTTGCGCTCGGCCAGGCCGCGCGCGTCGAGCTCACGCTGGGGATACAGGAACCCATCCGTCGTGACGAGATCGACCTGCGGGTGTGACGGCCAGCGCGAGAGCAGCGCCTGCATCAGTCTCGATGCGGTACTCTTCCCCACCGCCACGCTGCCGGCGATGCCGATGACGAACGGAACCCGCGGTGTGTCGTTGCCGAGGAACGTCGCCGTTGCGGCGTGAAGGCTCCTCGTGGCGGCGACGTACAGATTCAGGAGCCGCGACAGCGGAAGGTAGATGTCGGCGACCTCGTCGAGCGACATCGGCTCGTTGATGCCGACCAGGGCGCGCAGTTGCGGTTCGCTCAGCGGGAGCGGGGTCGCCGCTCTGAGCCCCGCCCACTCAGCCCGGCTGAACTCGATGAATCGGGAAACGGCGACCTGCGGTTCCGGCACGGGCGTCACGGGCCGATTGTGACATAGCAGGTGGAGAACGCGGCCTGATGGTAGCGTCAGGTCTTCCTCGGGCACGACGGCTCGCTGCGCGAAGCGGGGCGGCGAAGCTTTGTGAAGCCCGCCTCGCTACAGCCACAAGCGACGCATCTGGTCGAGCGCCGCCACGAACCCGATCACGATGACGATACGGCGTACGGTCTGACGGCCAAGACGCCGTGCGAGCCCGGCGCCGGCGAGGCCACCCACAATGGCGCCGATGGCCATGACGACGGCGTCCCTGTGGGCGACAAGATCGCTGAACAGGAGAAAGTAGATCCCGGCGAGACTGTTGATGCACGCCGCGAGCAGATTCTTCACGGCGTTCATGCGATGAATGTCGGTGTGCCCCATCAAGCTGAGCGCGGCGAGCATCAGAATGCCGATCCCGGCACCGAAGTAGCCCCCATAAATCGCGACGCCGAGCTGAAAGAGCATCGTCCAGGACAGCCAGTGCGACCGCGCCTCATGGGCCGCGGTCAGGTTGAACCGCCGCTGCAGGGCATCCTGCGCCATGAAGAGCGCCGTCGCGAAGAGAATCAGAAAAGGGACGAGGTGTTTGAACGTGTCATTGGGCGTCAGCTGGAGGAGCACGGCGCCGACGATCCCGCCGACGACACTCGGAAGCACGAGCGCGAACAGCCGCCGGTCAGCGGCGGCGAGCTCACGACGATAGCCCCAGACGCTCCCGAGCGACCCCGGCCAAAGCGCGGCCGTGCTGGTGGCGTTGGCCGCGTTCTCCGCCAGTCCTACCCACAACAGAGTCGGAAACGTGACGAGGGTGCCGCCGCCCGCTACCGAATTGATGGCGCCGGCCACAAAGGCGGCCACGAACACGATGATGGCGTGCACCCGACGAGAATACCTGAGGCTTGTCTCCGGATGACGGCACCGCGGCCTCGCGGCGTCGCCTGTATGTGACAGCGCGACGACGCATGCGTTATCTTTCCGCGAATTTCTGAAGGAAGAGCGACGCATGTGATTGGCTCGACCCTTGCGCCACCTGCTCTGGGATCCTCGTCACCAGATGGAGTGCTGATGCGCCGCCTTCTTTTGATCGCTCTTTCGATCGTGGCACTGGCTCCCGGCCTCGCCCGCGCGGAGGATCCCTCACCGGAGCCCGGTCCTGTCGCCGCCCCGCAACGTTCACCGGCGCCCGATTTCTTCTTCGCTCCTCCCCGCGGCTCCTTCAGCATTCGCGGAAGCTGGGACGTGCTGCAGGCAGACAGTGACTGGTTCGGGTTCGTGCGCCAGCAACTGACCCTGGACCGGGGCGACTTCTCGCTGTTCGGAATTGCCGGCGACGTCAACTTCCCGTTGACGCCCCGTTTCGACCTCGTGGTCGGGGCCGATTACTTCGGCCAGGCCACAGATTCGGAGTATCGCGACTTCGTCGACAACCGACGCCAGCCGATTCAACAGACGACACGACTGCGCGAGGGGTCGGTCACCGGGGGTGTGCGCTATGCGTTGCGCGACCGCGGGCGTGCGGTGAGCACTCTCGCCTGGATCCCGACCCGCATCGTCCCTTATGTCGGCGGCGGCGGTGGTTTCCTCTGGTACAACCTGGAGCAGTACGGAGACTTCGTCGATTTCGTCGACTTCTCGGTGTTCGGGGATCTGCTTCCGTCCGATGGCATCGCGCCCACCGCTTACGTCCAGGCTGGTGCGGACATCCAGCTGGTGAAACGCCTCTATGTGACGTTCGACGCGCGCTACAAATGGGCGAAGTCGAAACTCGATGACGTCGTGTGGACCGGCTTCGATCCGCTGGACCTCGGCGGCGTCAAGCTGTCGACGGGACTGACCGTGACGTTTTGACGCAACCCGACGGCGGTGACGCGCATTCGTCCGGGAGGCGGATAATAGCAGCCGTGGTGAAAAGCGCTTCCGGACTGCGAGCAAGGCAGGGACGACGTCGCGAGTTTTACCACGGCCTGATGGGACGTGATGCGAGGAGTGCTGTGATGAGAACAATCGTCGGAGCGATGATCGCGGCGGCGTGGCTGGCCTCCCCGGCAGCAGCTTCGGCACAAACCGACCGATGGAGTCCATGGGTCGGCTGCTGGGCCTTGACGACCGAGAACGTGCTCCAAGGCAGGGGCGCGGCGCGGGCGGCCGCACTGTCGCCTTTGGACGGAGACGAGGTGCAGTCGCCCGACGGTTCGGTGCCGCAGACCTGCGTGGCCCGGTCGGGTGACGGCGTCCGTATCACCACGACCGTGCCCGATCAACCGCCGGTGACACAAACCATCGTCGCTGACGGGTCGCCGCACGACCTCATCGACGGTGACTGTCGCGGGGTGGAGCATACCGAGTGGTCGGCAAATGGCACCCGGCTGCTCGCACGCGCCGAAGTCACATGCGTCGGGGAAGTACCGCGCACGCTCACCGGAATGGGGCTCATCACACGAAACGGCGAGTGGCTCGACATCCGGAGCTTCCGCATCGGTGGCCGGGACGCCACGCGGGTCAGCCGCTATCGGCGCGTATCAGGCGTCGCCATGCCGGGAGCGCCGCTGACGGTTGGCGAGATCACGGAAGCCGCGATGAAAGTTTCACCGACGGTCGTGGAGGCCGCCGTCGCTGAGACGCGGCCTCGCCTGACGGTGAACAAGAAGGTGCTGCTGGATCTCGCCGATGCGCAGGTTCCGTCGAACGTGATCGACGTCATGATCGCGGTGGCCTATCCCGAGCGGTTCGTAATCGACAAGCCGATCGCGCAGGGGCCGTCGGGCGGCGGGTACGTCCCGGTGGATCCGTTCTTGCCCGATTATTACTACCCCGCGTATTACTACAGCCCGTTTGCCTACGGGTACCTGGGCCACTATGACCCGTGGTACGGCGGCGGCATCTACCCCGGCGCCGGGTATCCGATCGGCGGCGGCGGCGGTGGAGGCGACGGTCGACCGCCGGCCAGCGGCGTCGCGCGTGCCGTCAACGGCCAGGGCTATACGCGGATCCATCCCGCGGATGGCGCTGAGGCGCGCCCGGTCAACACCAGACCAACGATCAACGGTGCAGAGGCGAACACCACCTCCAGCGCCGGCGCTTCGTCATCCTCGTCTTCGTCGTCGTCCTCATCTGCACCAGCCGCGTCATCGGATAGCGGGTCGTCCGGTGGTGGCGGTAGCGCCTCTCCTCAGGGCTTTTCCAGCGGGGGCGGCGGCGATACCGGTCGTACGGCAGTGCCGCGGTGATGCGGTTCCGACGACGATGACAACGCCGGGCGGTTCGGGCCCGGCGCTTTTCTACTTCGCTACCTCGCCAATGCCAGCCTGACGCGCACGCCTGCGTCCGACGTGTGCACCCGCACCTGACGAACCAGAGGCAGGACCCACTCCAGTCTCTTCGACCGGAGCACCTCCTCCAGATCGATTCCTATCAGGTCGCCATCGACACGGATACCGGGCGGAAGCACGTCGAACAAGCCCAGGATCGGTGACGCCACCCGGGCCAGCATGCCAAAGCCGCCGTCGAGTGACCATCGAAGCACCAGCACCGGCGACCCTGGCAGATCCGGCTGCCCGGCGATCTGCAGCTGCAGCCGCATCCGCGGCAGCAAAGCGGCGCGCGGAGTCAGATGCACAGTGACGCGATCGCCGTCGTGCGGTTCCACGACCGCGGCACTGATGTGGCCCTGTGCGCGTGTCAGCTGCTCGTCGATCGCTCGATTGAGGAGTGCCGTACTCAGAGGAATGTCGGCGTCGACCGTCGCGCCCGCCAGCTCGCGGAAGTCCGCCCCCAACCACGCCGTGAGGCGTTCAATCATGCGACCATGTTATTACTTCGAGTCGAGATCAGGGCGCATCGCTCACGATCGAGTTGGAGCCTCCGTCGACGGCGCCGGCGAGGGCCGCCTCGATGGCATCAGCGGCAGCAGCTGCCCCGCCGTCACGCGCGACCTGACTGGCGGCCTCCTGCGCCCGGGCAGCATATGAGACATCCTCGAGCAGACGCGTGAGCTCCCGCACGACCGCACCCGCCTCGTATGAGGGGGCCGCGATCGATCGCGCGACGCCGAGACGCACGAGGCGATCGGCGTTGTCCGCCTGATCGTGCGCGTGGGGCACGACCAGCGTCGGGCGGCCCGCGCGCAATCCCTGCCCGGTCGTGCCAACCCCACCGTGGTGAACAATCGCCGACGCCTGCGGAAACACCACCTGGTGCGGCGCGGTTGGTATCAGCAGCACATCACGGGCGGCGCCAATCTGTTCGTTCTCCGCAAACCCGCCAGTGAGCAGGACGGCGCGTACGCCAAGGCGCCGAGCGGCGGACACGCTCTCGGAGTAGAAGCGGCCGGCCGCGCCCACCGCGGAGCTGCCCAGTGTGAAGATCACAGGCGGGTCACCGGCGGCGATGAAATCGTCGAAGGCCGGCGGCACCGCCAGATCGCCGTTGTAGAAGACGAAGCCGGTCTGCCGCGTCGGTGTCGGCCAGTCGCGCTGCGGCAAGCCGAGTACCGGCGAGAACAGCGCCAGGGTCATCGTCGGTGAGAACTGCCCGTCCATGAGCGGATTGCGGTCGTCAGCGATCCCGTGCGCCCGGCGCAGTCGATAGAGCGGCTCCATCCAGCTCCGCGTCGCGCGATCAGCCATCCAGCGGACGAGGCGTCCGTACACCGTGCCGAAACGCCGCAGCCGCTGGAGATAGGCGGCAACGGTCAGCACCGGCGGATCGGTGATCGAGAAGAACGACATCGGTGCCAGGACGGTGGAGACCCACGGCACACCGAGCACGCGCGCCACGACGGGGGCGGCAAACGTCACCGGGTGGGACACGATCAGATCGGCCCCGTGAGCGGCGCGGAGGAGCTGCTCGAACGTCTCCTCCGTCTTCGGCATCAGCCACTCGCGAATGAGGACCTCCGGACCGCGGAGCGGATCCATGACGCGAGCGACGATGTCGCGGTCGGCAGGATCGATGTCAGGCCCGACCGCATGATGCTCGAGCCGCTCGTGCCGGACGAGTGGCGCGTAATAGGCGGGAACCGCGAGCCGCACGTCATGACCGCGGTCGGCGAGCGCTCTGCCGACGCCGATGGACGGAAACAGATCGCCGTAAGACCCCCACGCTGTAATGACGACGCGCGCCATGTCGGTATTCTCCGTCGAGCTTTTCTTTCTCGAAGGGTGCGTTACGATTTGCCCATGTGGCTCGCACCTCCGGCGCCATTCCTGCTGCGTCGTCCTCAACCCGGAGGTAGAACAGTATCGGGCGAAGGGCGCGAAGCACTCGTCGCCGCCGGGGTCATGCAGGACGACGCCCGCCTGACCATCGTGCGGCAGTCACCAGACGACGTCGGCTTTCGTGAAATCTTTGTGTCAGTCGACGGCAAGCCGCTCGGTATGCTGCGTTACGGCGACACACTGACGACGGAAGTGGTTTCAGGGCCGCATCAGATCAGAGCGCACAACACGTTGTTCTGGAAGACACATCGCATCGTGATCCGTCCCGGGGAACATGTGCGATTCGAAGCAATCAATCGCGCCGGCTGGGGAACGTTCGGCATGCTCTTCGTGCTCGGCGCCATGCCCGTCTATCTCACCTTCGAGCGCATCACCATCCCCTCGCCTGTCGGCCCAATACAACCTCCAAGCATCTGACTCACGCCAGACTTTCTATTGCCTTTTGTCAGTATTTGTCCTACAAGAGAAGCTCAGTCTTGGTGACGGCTCCAACCATACTCGGAGGTCTCATTGGCGAAGTTTGATGTGAACAAGTACGCACGACTCGGCGCGGAAGCACGGGCGGCCGAACTGAGCGCGGAACTTGCGGCGATCTATCGTGCGTTTCCCGGTCTGCGTGGCCGTGGCGGCCGTGCGGGCGCGAGCGATACGGCGACTGTAGCAGTGACCGGGATGCGGCGCCGCCGTAAGCCGATGACTGCGGCGCAGAAGAGAGCCGTCAGCATTCGAATGAAGAAGTACTGGGCAGGTCGTCGCAAAGCCAAGGAATAGGGTTGCGGGGCGGGCCGCGCGGCGGCTCACCCCGTATTTCTCATCCCGGCCGCGATACCGTTCACTGTCACCATCAGCGCGTGCGCGAGACGCGGGTCGGCATCGCCACTCCTCAGGCGCCTCAGTAATTCAACCTGCAGGAGATTGATCGGGTCGACATACGGATTCCGCACGTTGATGGACCGGCGCAAGACCGGATTGTCCTCGAGCAGCTCCCGGTGGCCGGTGACTTCGAGGAGCGCCTCACCTGCCCGCGCCAGCCGGTCGCGCAGTTCTTCACCGAGCGGACGCAGCGCCTCCGGCACCAGCCGACGATCGTATTCGCGCGCAATCCTCCCATCGGCTTTCGCCAGCACCATCTCCATCAGATCCATGACCGAGCGGAAGTGCGACCAGTCGCGGTACATGCGTTTGAGCTCGTCGCCATCCCCGCGCTCGAAGGCCCGCTCCAGCGCCTCCTCCACTCCCAGCCACGAGGCGAGCAGCAGCCGCGTCTGCGTCCAGGCGAACTGCCACGGAATCGCGCGCAGCGATCCGAGCCCGCCCTGGGGGTTCCGGCGTGACGGACGGCTGCCGATGTTGAGGCCGGTGAGCTCCGCCTGCGGCGTCGAGGCTCTGAAGTAGTCGAGAAACGCCGGCTGTTCGTAGACATAGTGGCGATAGACGCGGCACGCGTCACGCGACAGCGCGTCCATCGTCGCGCGCCACTCCGGACGGGGAGGCGCGGGAGGAATCAACCACGATTCGACCGTGCCGCTCGTGTACACCTCCAGCGTACGCACGGCCAGATCGGGAAGGCCGAACAGCGCCTGGATCATCTCGCCCTGTTCGGTCACGCGCAGCTCCCCCTGGATTGAGCCCGGTGGCTGCGATTGCAGGGCAAGATATGTGGGCCCGCCACCACGCCCGACGCTGCCACCACGCCCGTGGAACAGCGTCACCCGGACCCCGAGGCGGGCGCAGGTGGCGCCGATCGCCTCCTGCGCCTTGAAGAGCTCCCAGCCGGCGGTGAGTCGCCCGACGTCCTTGGCCGAATCGGAGTAACCGACCATCACTTCCTGGCGGTTGTCGATACGCGCGCGGTAGACGTCGATGGTCAGCAGGCGTTCGAGCACCCGCGGGGCCCGCTCGAGGTCGGCAGCCGTCTCGAAGAGCGGAACCACGCGGGTCGCCGGGAGCACTCGATATTCCTTCTGCAGCAGGACCACCGCGAGTACATCGGAAGTCTGCTGCGCCATGGTGATGACGTACGCCCCGAGCGATTCGCGGTGAATCGTGGCCATCGCCCGAAACGTGTCGAGCACGTCACGGACCTCGGCATCGAGGTCGAGATCCGCCGGGATCAGCGGCCGCGCACTCGAGATCTCCCGCACGAGAAACGCGAGGCGCTCGTCTTCACTCCACGCGGCGTAGGATCCAAGCCCGATCGCCGTGGTGATCGCATCGAGCGCCTGCGTGTGCCTGCCTGCTTCCTGGCGGATATCGAGACGCGCCAGTGTGACGCCGAAGGCGGCGACGCGACGGAGCAGATCGGTCAGGCGGCCGCCGGCGATGATGGCGTCACCGGTGGACATGAGCGATTCGTAGCAGAGGCGCAGCGGTGCCGCGAGCGACTCCGCGTCGACGTACACCTCGGGCGGAGGCGCGAGGCCGCGATCGCCGGCGAGCGCCCGGTCGATCCACTGCCGCGTCGCGATCAGACGTCCGCGAACGTCGCGCAGGACCGCGCGGTACGGTTCGGCCGCATCGCCGGCCTTCGCACGCAGCGCAGCAGACGCCGTGCTCATCGAAAGCTCGTCCCGTAGTGCGATTACTTCCTTGAGGTAGAGTTCGGCCGCCGCCCAGCGCGCCAGCAGGCACGCCTCGCGGGTTACCTCCGGCGTGACATTCGGATTCCCATCGCGATCGCCGCCCATCCAGGACCCGAACCGGACCGGAGCCGCCTCGAGCGAGAGGCCACGACCGGTCGCCGCACGCAACGCGCGATCGACGCCACGCACGTACCGCGGCACGGCGTGCCACAGGCTCTGCTCGAACACGATCAGGCCGCTGCGCACCTCGTCGAGCGGCGTCAGCTTCATCTGACGGACTTCGTCGGTCTCCCAGGCCGACGTAATCTCACGGCGAATGGCGTCCACGAGCTCGTCGCGCTCGGGGACTGTCAGATCGGGTCGATCCCGTTCGCCCAGTCGCGCCGCGATGCGGTTGTACTTGTGAATCAGCGTGCGGCGGGACACCTCGGTGGGATGCGCGGTGAGCACCAGCTCGATTCGCAGCGTCGACAGCGCCTCGTGCAGTGCATCCGGCGTCACACCGGCCTGGACCAGTCTGGCAAACGTCTCTTCGCACGATCCCCGCTGCGGCTGCGACCCGGGAACCCGCAGATACTCCCGGCGGCGGCGGATGCGATGGTGCTGCTCGGCGACGTTCGCCAGGTTGAGGAAGTGGGTGAAGGCGCGTGCCAGCGGCAGCGCCGACTCGACCGGCAGCGCCCCGAGCACCGAGGCCAGTGCGTCGAGGTCGCGCTCACCCGAGCGCGCCGCTTTGGCCATCGATCGCACCCGCTCGACGGTGTCGAGCAGCGGCGCACCCTCGTGGACGCGCAGCGTATCGCCGAGCAGCTCGCCCAGGATTCGGACATCCTGGCGCAGCGGCTTATGGGGATCCCGTTCCATCATCCAGTCCGTTCGAGCCTCGCCGCATCACCGCCGGCCGGCTGCCTGAGAAGTTCAACGGAGATGACGTCTGGGTCACCCGCCAGCAGGGAAAACGGGAATTCACGCGTCGGCTGACCGATCACCCGTCACGCGATCAGCATATTCCGGATGGCGCTGCAGGTACGCACGCGCGAAGGGACAGAGCGGAACCACCCGCAGCTGCTGTGCGCGCGCGTACTCCACGGCCGCACGCACCAGCATCCCGCCCAGGCCGCGCCCTTCGAAGCGCGCCGGCACCTCAGTATGGACGAGAATCATTCTCCCGCCTCTCTGGTCGTACACGAGAAACGCCACGTCGGCGTCCGGCCCGGCCTGCCCTTCAATCCCGTCGGGATGCAGTTCGAACCTGTGCTGTGCCGCGTTGTGGACCACTTCCATGCGTCGCCCTCCCCGATCGTCAGCCCCCGAGATTATGATGTCGACGCATGGACCCAGCCGATTGCATTCTGTTCAGCGGCGGCGCCGCGGGCGCCGAAGCCGCCTTCGGGGAACTCGCCGAGCGTCACGACATCGAGGAAGTCAATTTCACGTTCGATGGCCACCAGATCGAACGCCACCGCGGCGTCCGCATGCTCAATCACGAGGAGCTGCGGAACGGCGACGTCAGTCTCGAATACGTCTCGCGTCTGATGCATCGACGCTATACGGAAGGCCCGACGCTGCGCAAGATTCTCCAGACCTTGTGGTACCAGGTGAACAACGGCCAGGAGATCTACGTCATCGGCACGATTCAGCCGGACGACACGGTGCGTGGCGGCACCGGGTGGGGCGCCGAGTTCGCCAAGCTCTGTAACAAGCCGCTGCACGTGTTCGATCAGGATCGGAACGAGTGGTTCCGCTGGACCGGGTCCGCCTGGGAATCGGCGAGCGCTGCTCTGCCCGTCATCACGCACCCACATTTCACCGGAACCGGAACCCGTACTCTGCACGAGAACGGCAGGCGAGCCATCGAGCAGCTGTATCAGCGCTCGTTCCCTCGATGAGCGCCTCCCATGACCGAACACTTCGTCGTCGAATGTCCGTACTGTGGCGAAGAAGTGGAAGTCTATCTGGAGCCTGACGTCGGAGGCAGCCTCGTTCAGGACTGCGAGGTCTGCTGCAACCCGTGGATGATCCGGATCTCACGCGAAGGCGACGAACGGTATCTGTCGGTCACGCGCGCCGACGGCTCGGAGTAGTCAGGCGCGCCGCCGGGCCGCCCGGTAGCGATAGCCGGCGCCGTGCACGCCCTCGAGATTGTCGAAGCCCGGCTCGATCAGCTCGAATTTCTGCTGGATACGCTTGACGATCCGGTCGACGACGACGTCGGCCGCACTGCGGCCCGGAAACGCGTCCTGCAGGAGATGATCGCGCGTCTTCACCACACCGACCCGACCAACGAGCGACTGCATCACGAAGAACTCGGTCACCGTCAGCGGCACCGGTTTGTCGTTCCAGCGAACCGCGAGACGCAGCGGATCCACCGTCAACGGTCCGAGCGTCAGCGGCCGGTCCTCCCAGGCCAGCGGCTCCCCGCCGGTGAGACCGGCGCGCCGGATGAGCACGCGAAGACGCGGCCACAGCTCCTTGATCGAGAACGGCTTGGCCACATAGTCGTCCGCCCCGAGGTCCTGCCCCAGAACGGCGTCCAGATCGTCTTCCCGCCTCACCACGGCAACGATCGGCAACGACGGCGACCGCTCCCGAAGGCGCCGGCACAGTTCGGCGCCGGTCACGCCCGAAACGCTCAAGCTGACGACGGCGCAATCGGGCAGCACGCGTTCGAACGCGTCTCGCGCCGCCGTGCCGTCACCGTAGGCGACCGCGCGATGTTGCTCGAGACGAATGGCGCGACAGATCGCCTCACGGAGCGTCTCGTCTTCGTCGACGACGGCGACGTGACGGGAGGGCACGGGCATCCCTGAGACTGTAACGTAAACGCCGACGTCACGCCTATTCGAACGGGCGCAGCGGCGCGCCACGCCTCTCTTACAACGCCCTCTACCCTGATCCCTGATGCTTATCCCTAGCCGGGTCCGAGAGGACCCGGCCTACTTGATCCCTGAATCCTGATCCCCTGATCCCTGATCCCGAGCCGGGTCCGAGAGGACCCGGCCGTACGTCACTCCTGATCCCTGATCCCTGCTGTTTCCTGATTCCTGTTTCCTGTTTCCTAGTTAAGCGGCGCTCGTCAGCAGACGCGCCTTCAATTCGCGTTCGGCCTGCAGCCAGTGCTCGACGTCGTACCCGTGCAGCGCGCCGCTCTCGAGAAAGATCTCGTATGCCCGGACGGCGATCGCCGCAGTGTCCGGCGTCGAACGGGGAACGAGACGCGGCGTCGCCGCACTCTTTGCGACGCTCGGTTTTCGCGGGGTGGTGGAACGGGTGGTCGAACGCGGGGTGGTGCTCTTTGCCATTACACGTCTCTCCTGTCAGCAGCGGGCCTTCGTTGAAATCACACGTTCCCCCAAGACGGAGGAACGACAGCCCGCTGCACATTGCGCCATCTGAGGGAGCGGGGTCGGCCCCGCGCGTTCGCCGGGAGCAAAGCGGGTGCCGTCGCCGCGCAGACTTCCCCCCACTTTTACAGCGTGAATGCGACGGTTGGATGAACGCCGGCGATCACATGATTGTCGCGCGGCGCTGACGGCGCGACATCGTCGTAGCTTTGAGGGGGGCGATCGCCGGGTCCATCCGCCTTCGCGCTGCGTGCTGCGGCGGGACAAGAAGAACCCGGCTTGGTTTACCGGGTCCAGGGGTCCGGCGTAGTTTACCGGGTCCAGGGGGACCCGGCCTACGGCGGGCAGGGTGGTCGATTCAGTTCGTACCGCGGTCTCGTACGGTGAACGGGATGTGCGCCGTCTGCGCGTCCGGTCCCTTGTCCACGCTCTGGGCGTTCTCGATCTCGAAGGCGCGTCCGATCCGGTTGCCGGCAGGATCTTCGAGGATCGACAGCGCCAGCAGGTCGTAGCCGCCCGCGCGCCACGGCGCATCCGGCGTGAACACCCACTGTGTTTCGCCGCCCTCGGTTCGAATCTCCCCCGGAACGGCGGCGCCGCCCGAATGCACGCCGATCGCGCGCATCATCAGGCCGCGATCGAGCGGGGCGGGAAACGTCACCGTGAGCGGTTCGCGTCCCCCCGCTGACGGCATCGTCAGACGCCAGGCCGCGGGTGACAACGCGTCGGTCCGGGCGCGGCCCACGCGCAGCATATGGCGGTACTCGCTGGCGAGCGGCAACCCGTTCGCATCCTGGAACTGTTGCGAAATCAACAACGTGTACGTGTGGCCTGCGGCGAGCGCCCGTCCCATCTGCTGGTTCGGCAGGATGCCCTCCTTCACGCGGCCCGGATCGAAGAGCACGGTGAGACGCCGGCCATCTCCGCTCCAGAGCTCGTAGTCGAGCGGCAGAAACGCACCCTCGACCTCCCGCCCGCGCTCGTCGAGCAGATGCAGCTGTTCGAGCACGCCGCGGCGCGTCATCGGCGCGGAAAACTCGATGTAGATCCGGAGCAGATTCTCGGGCACCTCGGCGGCGCTCGGATAGACGCGCTCGACCCGCGTGGTCGGGGTCGTCGCCGTCGCCGGCCGCCCGATATCTGCGGTCACCACGGGCGACGATGCCGCTCCTCGACCGGGAATGCGGGACGGATCGAACCGGACCTTGTAAGTCCGGCCGCTCTCGAAGGGAAAGGCGGGCGTGAAGCTAAGCGTGTCGCCCGTGACCGCGTACTGACCGAGCATCGCCGGTCCTTCGTCCGCGACCGCCACGCGGAACAAGGCCGACCACTGATCGGATTGAAGCGTCGCTCCCCGGACGGCCGCGAGCGAGTCGCGGGTCAGGCCGGCGATTTCGACGTACGACCGCCCGCCTTGCGGGTTCACAAGGCGGACGCTCGGATTATCGGTGGAGGGTCCCGGGGACGGGCTGCACGCCGCGGCGATGGCAAGCGTTCCTGCGATCACCGTGACGTGCAGCGCGCGGAGAATCACGGCAGCGGAACGACCTGGAGGTTCAGCGCACCGTTCGTTCGCGCGATCACGATCGAGTTCTGCGCATCGAGCAGATCCAGCTGTTCGATCCCGGTCATGGACGCGACCGTCTGGTACGGGATGCCGCCAGTCGGCGTGGTCACCGGCGCGGTGATTGGCGTCGCGGTGGCGATATCCGCCGCCGGAATCTTCATCACGCCGCGGGCGCTGTTCGACATCAGCAGGAAGTCCTTGCCGTCCTTCTTGTAGAGAATCATGTCGAGCGGACGGTTGCCGGCGCCGAGCTCGGCGACGGTCGTGCCGCGCACCTTTTCACCCGTCTTGAGCGTATCGATCGGGAACTTGACCAGCGGCGTGCAGAGGTAACCGGCGATGAGCGACGCCTGTCCGTTGATCGTCGTCGGCACGAACGTGTAGACCGGCGAAGCGGTCTCCACTCTCTGATGGTTGCCGTGATAAATCTCGACGCTCGTTCCCGCGTCGATCGCGTTGAACGGATACGGCACGGCGCGCAGCTTGGACGAGAACTCCTCGTTCGAGAGCCCCGCCACCCAGAGCTTGCCATTCGAGAACGCGAGATCGGTGACCGACTCCGTGCGCGGATTGCGCCGGCCCGTGGCATTGGCGACCGGTGCGTTCGGCAGCTCGACCTTCTGGAACTTCAGGTTCTGCAGCGCCACCATGTCGATCTTTCCGGCGCCGTCGACGCGGAAGAGCGCCGGCGCTGCGCTGGCGCCCTGGCCGCGCATCACGGAGACGTAGGCGTTATGGGTCTGCGGGTGCACCGCGAGATCCGTGATCGCGATCTCACTGGCGGCGCTGCCGACGAGGGCCGCGAGCTTCTGGTCGATCCCGTCGAGCCCCTTGGCGCCTGGCGCGCCGCCGGTGGCCTGACTGCCCAGTTCGAGGGCATACAGGGTCGCCGCCTGGTTGTCCGCCGCGAACAGCGTCCCGTCAGGCGCGAACGTCAACGGACCGATGGACGTCAGCGACGGTCCCTGACCGGTCACCGCGACCGCGCGGGCGGACGACGGCGAGAACGAGGCCGAAAGCACGAACGCCGCGAGAAGCAACGTTTTCACGAACACAGAGCGCATATAAATGCTCCCATTCTTGACGAAGTCAGAGGTCGGGTCAGAAGCCGGAACACGACTTCTGTCGAAGAAAACTGCCTCACGCTACGCCTGACGCTCGATCCTGTCAACGCCAAACCGGCCGGCGGCCCAACCGGCGGAGTGCCGCCGGAGACCCGAACGCCGAGTCGGCCAGACGGTCGGCGTAACGTCTTTCCCGTTTCGAGCACTACGATTCCATCCCATGCGGGGGGCCACGCGCCGCTGATATAACGCGGCGTCCGCTGTCGTTTCTTCCAAGCCACGGTGCTGTCCGCACGCGCCACGACCATCGACCAGATGAGCGGACACCGCGTTCCCTGCAAGCCCATCCGAGCGGCGGAACGGCGTGAAATAGCCGATGGGCCTGCAGGCGAGATTCCTGCAGGCGGTCATCAGCCACGTGCGTCCGGCCCCTTCGGGCAACGGCCACGGCCCGGGACGGGACCGGCGACCCATCGTCGTGCGGTGGACGCGCCGGGGCACAGTTGTGAGGAGGATTGAATGACACGAGCTCGGATCGGGCTCCTGTGTGTGTGTGTGCTGGTTGCTTCGGGCTCCGCCGCGGCGCAGGGCACGCCGCAGGGATGGGATATCTCGGCGGAAGCGCTGAACGTGCTCACCCGCGGCAACGACGTCCACGTCGGCGACATCTTCACCGAGAGTCAGACGAACGGCGGCACGGCGCTGAACAGCACGTTGAACTACGGGGTGACCTACAACCCGATTGTCACGAACATGCAGAACAAGATCAGTGCGCTCCTGTCCGCCAGCTACCGCGGCTCGCGCTGGGGATTCGGCGGGCGTGGATGGTGGGTCACGACCAACGGCGCGACCGAGGGCAGCGCCCGGAGCCCCGCCCCGACGCCGTCGACGAGCGCCGTCACCGGCGTGCGGATGTGGGACCACAGTCTGATCCCCGTGGAGAACGATTTCGAGCCGTCAGGCAACTCACCGGTGACGTACCACGCCAGCAACGAGATCGACAACCTTCGCGTCGACGGATTCGCAGAGCACCTGTGGATCTCCAATCCCGGCGTCAACGTCGCGATGCGCTTCGGCCTCGCCTACGCGAAACTGGAGAACACGCGTTCAGAAGGCCACGAGGAGTCCGCCTCGTTCACCGATGTCACTGGCGGTACCGCCGTCGCCTTCACCAATCTCATCACACTCGAAAGTGACAGCACGTCGACGATGAAACTGTTCGGGCCCTCATTCGGCCTCGCCGGAGATGCGACACACGACCGGCTGCGCATCGACTGGCTGGTCAATCCCGCGGTGCTCCTTGGCACCGCCGAGACGTCGGGCAGCTGGGTGGACACGGACAACATCACGCAGGTCACGTCGACCAGCGCCGGATCGGTCCTCACGACCGATCGCCTGCGCGGCGTCCTGCCGTTGACTCTGGATGAGCGCGCGGTAGTACCGGTGCTCGATCTGCAGCTGCGGGCAAGCGTCCGTGTGGCCGGTCCGCTCCGCATCGGGGCCGGCCTCTTCTCTTCGAGCTGGTTCCACGTGCCGATGGCGCCGGCGATGTCGGTCCCCGGGAATTGGACGGACGTCGAAGGCACCGGCTGGCGATCGCAGCCGCGCGATCTGACGTTCTTCGCGTATTCCGTGTTCGCCGCAGTGGGGTTCTGAGGAATCGGCAAACAGGAATCGGCAAACAGGAATCAGGAAACAGGGCTGGGCCAGCAGACAGGGCGCGGGAAACAGGCCTCAGGTCGCCGTGAAGAGGACGGCGCGAAGCGGCCATCTACTCGAGCAGTGTCGCGACGAGCGAAAAAAGATCCGCCTGCGCGGACTGCAACAGCCGGGAGCACTTGGCCCGTTCGGAAGTTCGCGCGTCGAGGCAGTCCAGACGCCTATCGCGCGATTGCCCTCATGACCTCGTCGTAGAGGCGACGCACCGCCGGGTCCACGGCTCCAGCGCTGGTCGGATCCCATTGCGTGCGGAAGGTGCGAATGACGCCATCGGCCTCGCGACGCCAGAGCGAGAGTCGAATCGTCATGCAGTCGCGGCACCAGCTCACGTTCACCGGGCTGCCTGCCGTCCAGACGACTCCGGACGCTGCCTCGATCGAGCGGGTGACGGCAACGAGCGCGCGAGGAAGTGCGTTGCTCGCACACGAGGCCGGGCAGGTGACGCTGCCGACGGAGTCGAGGACCGTCCGGCGCGTACCGCCCATGATGCCGCCCGACGAGATGATCTCAACCACCCAGCCATCGCGTGCCGCCGGGACCTCCGGCTGTGGAGTCTGCAGGTCACGCGCGTCGATGATCGTGACCGTGGACGTGTCTGGCAGCGTACGGCCGGTCGGAAGATCGCGAACCTCGGCAGGCGGCGCCGGCTGTTGAGCCCCCTGCGCCTTCGCCGCAAGCGGCGACAGTGAACAGAGCGCGACGGCGACGAGCAGCAAAGCGCGGCCATGCATGACGCAGTATCTCCTGTCCCCTGTGATCCCGAGCCGGGTCCAAGAGGACCGGGCCTACGTGACCCCTGATCCCTAGCCGGGTCCAAGAGGACCCGGCCTACGTGACCTGATCCCCGATCCCTGATCCCTGCCGGGTCCGAGAGGACCCGGCCCACGAGACAGCCCTGTCTCCTGATTCCTGATTCCTGATCGCTGATTCCTGTTTTTCAGGTTCCTCCCGCCTCGTTCCCCCGTACTATAAGGCCGGTGCCGTCACCGGCCTCCCTCACCGGGTGCACGAGCTACAGGAATCACCGATGCGAATACGATCGCTGACCCGCCTCGCTGCGGCATGTGCCGCGTTCCTCGTCACCATGGCTGTCGCCGACGCACAGCGTGGCGGCGGCGGGGTTGGCGGCGGAGGATTTGGCGGCGGCGCGCGCGGTGGCGGCGGAGGCGACCGCGGGGCCACTCCGCAGGCAGACGACCGCAGCCGTCCGCCACAGGACGACACGCCGACCTTCCGCGCACGCGTCACCGTCGTGCAGGTCGACGCGCTCGTCACCGACGCCGCGGGCAACCCGGTCGCGGGATTGACGCAGAACGACTTCGAGGTCACCGAGGCCGGCAAACCGCGCGACATCACCACGTTTGCGGCCGTCGATATCCCGCTGCCTACCGCAGCGACCACCGGGGTGGGGCTCGAATCGGACATGGTGACGAACGGCACGGCGCCCGGGCGCACCTATCTGATCGCCCTCGACGAAGTCGACCCGCAGAATGCGCTCAAGGCGCGCCACTTCCTCCGTGAGTTCATCGAGAGGAACTTCGGTCCGAACGACGTGGCTGGCGTGTCACTGACCGGCCGGGGCCTCACCACGTCGGGGCAGGACTTCACCAGCAACAAACGGCTGATCCTCGAAGCGATCGACAAGTTCAGCGGCAGCTTCAACAATTTCGACAACATGCTGTCGTCCAGCAACAGCGAAGGCGGCGTGCCACGCGGTACGCAGGCGACGGAAACGAGTGCCGCAAACACACCCGCAACTGACCCGAACGGCGG
>Ga0207701_10002429_pt1 | contig 19320 bp, 21 predicted proteins | sample KBSSwiSSwithPhiX_FD_184294 | JGI IMG/M metagenome (GOLD analysis project Ga0207701, IMG submission 184294) | Switchgrass rhizosphere bulk soil microbial communities from Kellogg Biological Station, Michigan, USA, with PhiX - S5 (SPAdes) (version 2) | ecosystem: Environmental > Terrestrial >... | reverse complement strand
CGCCAGTCGTTACCCCGTTTAAGCCCGATCTCGCGCCTGATAGCGAACGGTTCATCGCGCAGTGTAAGTGGTTGCTGTCCCAGAACTGCGGGCTTGCCGTGTTTGGCACCAACAGCGAGGCGAACTCGCTGTGGTCGGAGGAGCGCGCAATGCTGCTCGACGAGCTGGTCGCGGCCGGGGTCGATCCGGAGCGCATGATGCCGGGAACCGGTTGCTGTTCGATCATGGAAACGGTCAAGCTCACCAAACAGGCTGTCGCCCTTGGTTGCGCGGGCGTGCTGATGTTGCCGCCGTTCTATTACAAGGATGTCGGCGAAGAAGGGCTCTACCGCTATTTCAGCGAAGTGGTGCAGCGCGTCGGTGATGCGCGACTAAGAATTTATCTCTACCACATTCCGCCGGTCGCAGTGGTGGGCATCACACCAAAATTGGTGGAACGCCTCCTTGCGGCTTCTCCGGATGCAATCGCCGGGATGAAAGATAGCTCGGGCGATTGGAATAATACCAAAACTTTTCTCGACGCGTTTTCTGTCCGAGCCGGACCAACTGCAACTGCGGCTCGCACCTTCGATGTTTTCGTCGGCAGCGAATCGTTTCTCCTCGCCAATATGCGGAACGGCGGTGTCGGTACCATTTCCGCGACTGCTAATGTTAATCCGGCTGCAATTTATGAACTGTATGTTGCTTGCACCGAACAATCGAAATTCGAAAATCGAGAATCGAAATTGGAGCAGCTGCAGGAAGAATTGAATGTCGTACGCCAGGTGTTTAGTAACCGGAAGTTTCCGTCGATGATCGCCGCGTTGAAACAGGCCATTGCAATCTACGCGGACGATCCGGCATGGACCAGAGTGCGGCCGCCGCTGATCGAACTCTCACCCGAGCAGGCAAAGATGCTCGCCGCTGACTTGAAAGCGATCGGGTTTGAGATGCCGGGAGTGAGGGGAGGACGGGGGCCAGTGATCAGTGATCAGTGGCGCGGGAAAGTCGATAGGTGATTGTTGAGAGCTTAGCTGGGAGTTGCCGGAAGATGTTGTTAGTTAACTCTTGTTTGAGCCGCGCATTCGACGGCGGATCCAGGAAGGATTTGTGCGACAGTCGAGGATTGCGCGTACCCTGACGACATTAGATTCCACGCGGTAATAGATTGCGAATGGAAAGCGCCTGCTCAGGCTACGGTGGTATCCAAAAACTTTAGCGTGAACACCAGCGTTCGTGGCCAATAGATCGACATCCGCCAAAAGCGAATCACGGAAGTAACTCCCCAACCCGGGTGCTTGGCTCTCGTAAAAGTGATATCCAGCGATTAAGTCTTCCCGCGCCTCCGGCAGGATTTCGATCCTCACGAAGTTTGACGACGGATATCCGCTTTAGCTTTTTCCCAGTCGATGAATTTCGATTTCCCTGTTTCGATATCGCGTTCGCGGTTGCGCAGCTCTTCTTCGTGCCAGGTTGGCGAATCAACTGCATCAGGTCGCGAAGATAAGCTTTGCCAAAGCGCTTCCATCGTTTGGAGCTTCTCTTCAACGCTCAGCTTTGGAATGGCTGTTCGAATTTCCTCAACCGTGCTCACGCTGAAAGTGTAATCGACAGAGAAACAAACGTCCAACGCCGAACTCCGATAGATCGCGAGCAGGCGCTCAACGCCCAACGTCGAATGCTGACAGTTGTAGCCAGCCTGCTCGCGAAGGATTTCGGAGCTGACGATGACTGCGGCTGCAGTTGTCAGGGTGACTTTTCGGGATGCACTTTCTTGAACCCTTCCCTGTACCCCTGTTCGAAAGCCTGTTTCCTAGCCTCTAGCCCGCCTGGTGGCGGAGGATTTTGGAGCTGATCGCCCGGTGCCTGTTGCTCAAAATACTTCTGAGCTATCAAGTTCAACTCGCCGTCGGTCGGCAACTTTGCGTCGCGCGGCGCTTGCTCTCCCGCCTTTTCGCCGATTTCATAAGCCGCGCGTTCTTCAGCCGTTCGGCCATGAGATCCTCGATGAGTACAGAACACCGCTACACCGCAAACGAGGAGCGCCGCTAATCCGATCAACACCGTTAACCGAGCCGGTCTTAGTTTTGTGGCCATGCCTACTCATACAGCGCGTGTAATAACGCTACGTCAAATCTCTCCACGCTAGCTAGGAAGGTAATCCCTTCTTTGCGATCAGTTGTATCTCGGCAACTCCCGCTGCGCTCGACCACATACCCTTGTGGCGTAACCGGCCATCTCGCTCATCCCATTCGCTCGGTTCCATTTGATCGTTTCGCTCACTCGATCGCTAGGAAGGTAATCCCTTCTTTGCGATCAGTGCCATTTGATCGCAGAAGCGATCAAGTTCGGGGAGTGTAGTGTAAAGGTTGGGCGTGATGCGAATGCCCTGGAATTCTTCGTGCACGATGGCCACGGTGAAGATGTGGTGTTTGTCGAAGAGATATTTCGTCACTGCGTTCGGATCGGTGCCTTCGATGTGAACGTTTCCGATTGCGCACGATTGGTTCGGATCGAACGAAGTGTTGAATCGGATTTTGGGCACCTCTTTGAGACGGTTCATCCAGTAACGCGACAGGTAGCGTAACCGCGCTTCCTTGCGTTTGCCGCCGATGCCGTTGTGAAAGAGGAGCGCTTCGCCGATGGCAAGCTTCGGGGCGGCTGAATGAGTGCCGATCTCTTCGAATTTGCGAATGTCCCATGCCTGCTTCGCTTCCGCGGCCATGAGCGGCCAGATTTTTTCGATCTTATCGCGCCTGACATACAGCATGCCGGTCCCTTTCGGCGCGTAGAGCCATTTGTGCAGACTGGTGCCGAAATAATCGCAACCGAGGTCTTTCTGTTTGAAATTGAACTGGGCAAAGGAATGCGCGCCGTCGACGATTGTCTCAATGCCGCGGGCGCGCGCAATGTCGCAGATTGCTTTCACCGGTGTGATCTGACCGGTGATGTTGATCATGTGTGAGATCAGGATGACGCGAGTGCGATCGGTGATTCCCTTTTCAAACGCGGCGGTGATCTCATTGAGGTTCTTCGGCGGAATCGGAATCTGAATGAGCGTGAGCTTGAGGTTTTCGCGCTTTTCCCGCTGACGCAATGTGGTGAGCATGCGCGGATAATCCTGGGTGGTGGTGAGAATTTCGTCGCCAGATTTGAAATCCATGCCCATGAGCAGATTCTCGAGCGACTCCGAAGCGTTGCGCGTGATCGCGATTTCTTCGCGATCGCAGCCGAACAGTTCGGCCAGGCCGGTGCGAATGGTTTCCGATTGCGGCTCGAGGATTTGCCACATCGTGTAAGCGGTAGCGTCTTCCTGTTCCCAGATATAACGGACCAGTGCCTCGGTCACGATCCGCGGGCTGGGCGAAACGCCGCCATTGTTCAGATTGATGATGCCGCGTGTAACGCTGAACGAGTTTTGGATCGTGGCCCAGTAATCTTCGTCCATCGCAGCTTCTTCCGGGGTGAGACGCGCGACGTTCTTCGAAGCTGCTTCAACATTTCTCAATAACGACGCGACCGTCGCCGAAGAAAGCGCGGCCAGACCAAGGCTTTTGCCGGCGAGTGAAATGAAATCGCGACGCGTGCGCTTGCGAATGACAGAATTCGGGCTCGTCATGATATTAAGAAATGAATGAAGCGAGTGGGACGAGCGCCATGGACGGCAAAGCCGCGAGGGTAGCGGAGACCGAGGCGGGAGCCGAGGGAATCAAATCGCGTCGCGTGCGCACGTGCACTGCGCTGATTAAAGCGATCCAGCAGACCGCGTGCAAGATTGTTCCGCTCGAAAGCCTCGCAGTTATCCCATGGAATGTGACGAGGCTTATCCGATTCTCGTTACGGTCCTGAAGCGATCATTCATCCTCCTTGCGTATACGTTTGCTGCATCATTGCGGAATTGGTTTTCTGGGCGATAGTGGGTGGTCAAGAAGTACGAAGGAGGCAAGTCAGCCTCCGGTGCGCGCCTCAGTCGGTGCGACGTTGGTGCCGGGTAGAAGTCAGAATCAAAATTATGAATGCCGATCTCATTACAGCCGCCTCCGAAGTAATCACTAATCAGCAAATCCTGGTCAACATGGTTTCACGCCGTGTGCGACAGCTTTCGCTCGGTCATCGTCCCCTGGTGCAACATGCTCCGGGATTGCGTGAAGCCGACATCGCGTTAACCGAGATCGCCAACGGAAAGCTGACGTTCGAGTCGACCCTCGGTCAGAATGGAACCGAGCCCGTTCCCCACGTTGTGCAGTTCCCAGCAGCCGTCGTCGCCAAGAAAGCGGTGGCGAAGAAAAAAGCGGCGTAATCCGCTTTCGCAGGATCACACCTCGCCGCTGACATCCGCCTCAGGCGGACCACTACAGCTTTCCGGCAAGCGGAAAGTTAGAGGTAAGAATTAAGATTTAGGAAGTTCGGATGTCGCGATAGCATCGCGGGGGATGAAAGAACGCTGGGCGGAAATCGGTTCCGCGCTCCCTGAAAATCTGGACAGCCTTCCTCGATTGAAAGGGTTTCGATTGCGGGGGATGGAGATGACGCGGCTGGAAACTTTCATCGACGCAGCGTTCGCGTTCGCCATTTCGATGCTGGTGATCGCCGCGCAACAGATCCCCGATAACATCCAGACGCTCCTGGCGGCATTCAAGAATGTACCGACCTTTGTCTGCAGCATCGCGGTGCTGGGCATCTTTTGGCGTGGCCATTGGTTGTGGAGCCGGCGTTATGGTCTCGAAGACGGCGCCTCGATTCTGATCAGTTGGGCGATGATTGTTACGATCCTGATCTTTATCTATGCGCTTAGGGCAATTTTCGGGGCGATGTGGTACTTTCTGAGCAGTGGCCAGATCGGTCAGCCGTTCTCGCTTCACACCACCGAGTCACAGGAGAGAACGATTTTCGCGATTTACGCGCTGGGCTTGATTGCTATTTCCGGTGAAATCTTGTTGCTGAATCTTCGTGCCTGGCAATTGCGTGAGCCATTGCGATTGAATCAACACGAAACTCTGGTAACTCGCGGTGAGCTGTCAGGCTGGAGCATTCCAGTAGGCCTCGGAATCGTGTCGCTGGTGTTTGCGCTTATTTTGCCGACGGAACAGATCCAATGGAGCGGCTGGGTTTATGCCTCGATGATTATCCTGGTGCCGCTGCACAACTATTATCTCAAAGGAAGGATAAGGGAGGCGCAAAAAACGTAAGAGGCCGGAGCCCCCGGTTTCTCTACCTCTGGGCCATAGCGCCTACGACCATCAGGACGAACCCAGTCGCCACGGCGATCGCCACTTTGGTTTCAATAGATAAGCTCACAATTTTCCCTTCTATTATCGTGGCAGCCCCTTCGCCACTTTTTTTGATACTCCTTCGAATTTGAGGACGCTTCTGGATCGGGCACGGACGTCAGTTCTTCGATCTGCACCGGTATCCTCTTCGTGTACGTCTGTTCGACGCAGCAGATAGTCGAATCCGCCGACCCCGGTACAATCTGTAATCGTAACCGTCCAGTGTGATCCTGTGTCTGGCCGTGCCTTCCCGCTAACGGAGCCTTAGTCCGCTTCCTAGGCGTAACTCTTATTCAGGAATGGGAGTTTTTTCCAATTATCGTGCAGAATAAACGTTGACCGAAACCACCGGCGCAATTCGTGGTTGTGCTAGTGGTGATGACGGGTTTTAACGGTGCGGATGAGGCGGGTTCGAGGTTACCGTGCTTAGCACACTTGACACCGGCGGAGGCAGTCACCGTGAACCTCTGCACCCGTCGTCACCATTACCATTTCACCGGGTAGAAGCATAGGAATAAGGACGTTCACATCATGAAAATCACCGAACAATTCGCCATTGCATGGATTCGAAATGAGGAAGCCTCGGCTGATGAGCTTGTTGCGGTGCATTCGCGTCCGATCAGTTCTTCCGATGCTGACGCAGCATGGCGGAAATTCGAAAATGGAAAAGCTATCGAGGGTTTTATCCCAATTGTCTTCCTGGATGAGCAGCTAAACAGCTCGGAATTGCGATCGTGGCTCCAGGCGGAAGCTATGCATCGATGCCATTTGATTTGAGGATGAACGCACCTCTCACGGCCCGTGACGGATCAGATTTGAATTCTTGTCCGATGGAAGTCGCAACGGCAACCAACGCCGAGAAGCTAGTTGGAAAATACTTCCACGGCGCTAACGAGAATAACAAGGTCGAATGGCAGGGCGTGGTGATTGGAGAAGTGAATCCCGGCTGGTACTTGGTGCAATTATTCGACTGGGCTACAGGCAAGCCGAGCGTGCAAAGACTTGTGCCCATCGAAAAGATGAACGCTTGGTTATTTTATCCTGATCGCGATGCGATGACGTCTAGCTACTGAATCAACTAAGCGCCATCGCACGCACCGCATCGCGTGTGCGTATGTTCTAATGGGAGAGCAATCTAGCTTTGGCTAGACGGTGAGTCCGGCCCGGCTCAGAAACCTTCAGGGTAACTTTTCCGAAATAATTACGACCAGTGAGCGTGTTCGAACGAAGTTTTTAAGTTGACAGATGAATCCCCCAAGTTCGCAAATTGTTCACAACAAACTAGCTTCGCAGCTCCTATATCGCCTCCTGGATTGGCGAAGATGGAATGAGCTCAAACTCGCCGAAGTATCCGGAATTTTGCCGAGCGTTATCTCTGCGCACCTTAGCGGGCAACGCCCTATCCGTCCGCAGCACCTCGCTGCCTATCTCAGAGTCCTGGATCGTCAGGAGCGCGGTGCCTTGCTGGACGCGTGGTTACAGGACAACGTGAATCGCGAAACGATCGCGAATTTACTCGACGGCACTAAGACCGATTCGATGCGGTCAGTCGAAGAGAATCGAGGCCGAATGCTCGATTGGTGGGCGATGGCGATCGCGCGAGATTCCCGGCTCGCTAAGATCTTCCATCGTTTTCCCAGCAAAGCTGCCCAACTTCCTTTGGAGCTCTTATCACTGGTGAGCACTACCGCCGTTCAATTCCAAGGCTGGCTTGTGGAGAAGGCTTGTGGTCTGTTTACGCGTGTTAAGCACGCTACGGTCGCTCTGGTTACTCTCGTTTTGGCTTTGTGCCAGCCGGCCAAGGTAACTCAGCAGGCGGGGGAACTGGCTGAGCAGGGCGGCGAACTGGCTGGGAAGGCTATCGCCAATTCATTGCTTGCTACGTCGTTCCTCACACCAGCTTTGGCGGAGACAACGAACTTAAACTTCAACGTGAGAGATTCATCGCCGCCGGCGGACAATCGACAGAATGGGGTTGCATCACGAGCCAGCGTTAAAGGCATTCCGCGTCGGCCTCCGCGGCAGTATCAAGGAGCTTCTGCACTGCGTATTCAGAGAACAATCGGCCACGAGTGGAACAGACTCGTTAGGGCACCCAAGAGTGTGCATAGCGCATTTGGCCGGCTAATTCGTGACGCGCATCCGCGGCAATTTAAACAAACGCACCGCAAACCGCGAAGGAGCTAAAATCTCATCGAACTGAAGAACACCTGCGGATTTCTGTGAGCGACAGCAAAAGCGCGCCTCAGCTCAGCATGCAGAATTAAGAAGTAATAGACGTCAGGGCGATTTGCTAGGCACGACTTTTTCCAGGCTCCGCTGGCGCCTTGATGTTGACATCGACTTTCTTGGTGCCGCCCGCGCTACTGCCAAAAAATTGGCCTCCGAACATGAAGAGCGCTGCAGCCACGATGATCACGAAGATCACGAATATCGCTACGACTGCGGCGTTACTGCCACCACCATTGTTATCAGCCATAAATCGATCCTCCTTTATGCGCTGATGATTCGAATTTGGTCGGCAATATGATCGTGTACGAAAGAGGGGAAAGGATGAAACAAGTAGAGGAGTGCCCGCCTTCGCTACCCTTGGGCCATAGCGCCTACAACCATAACGACAAAGCCGGTCGCCCACGGCGATCGCTACTTTGGTTTCAACAGATAAGTTCACAATTCTCCCTCCTTATCGTGACAACCACTTGTTGCCACGTTTTGATTTTCCCGTTTGATACCGCATCGAATTTCAGCGGATTTATGGATGGGGTCGCGATTGTTGATTTGAGTCCTGCGCCATCCGCGGATGCGCCAATTTTTTCATGCTGCGGGGGTTACGCTCAGAACTAGATAAAAACCTGATTGAGCAGATCGAGGGGCAGTAATCGGAAATCCAGGGATTTTCTGATTGTGGTGATTGAAGGCGGAAGTAAGCCGTCGTCGCGATCAAAGGAACCAGTTGTCACTGAGTGCACGATTTATCGTTAGGCGATCGATGCAGCCGCAAGAGGCGTTTGCCCGAAGCCTGGAAATTTCCGGGAGAGCTGAATAGATCGCAAACATCCAACGACTAAACATTATTATTATGAAAAAACTTACCAGTTTATTGATAGGCTGTTCACTGGCGCTGGCAGGAGCCGCGTTCGCGCAACAGCCAGTCGAACAGCAATCACCATCCAAGGGCAAGCATGCCCCGGAAAAAACGCACGCGCCTCCAGCGCAGCCCAAGCCGAATGCGGCTAAGCCCGAGGCCCCAGCTGCGAAGCAGCACGGAGCGGTGAAGGAGCATCCGGCTGCGCATGAGCCCGGTGCCACGAAGGAACACGGAGCCACGAATGCGCACGGCGCGACGAATGAGCCCGTTGCAGGAAAAGGCCAAAAAGCTCCAGCCAAGGAGGAATCTGCGACTGCCCCGGAAACGAATGTTTCTGATCAAAAGGCAGGCGCGGCAACGCCCAGTGCGCGGCAGCAACGGATTGAGGAGCGGAGGAAAGGGATGAAGGGCCCCGCTGCGGCAAAGACAACTACTAGTCCGGCAGCGGCTCCGGCCGGGGCAGGTGCTTCTCCGGCAGGTGCGGCAGCAGGCAAGCAAAATGTGCAGGCTAATGCGGGGGCCAAGGCGAAAAAACCGGATCCGCAGAAGGTGCAGCAGATCAAAACGCAGCACGCGAACTTCCGTGCGCAGCCTAAACCGCAGCAGGTTCCGACGGTTACCTATAATCAGAATTATCGGATTCAAAACAGCGAACAGTGGCAGGGTCCGCAATACGAAGTATTCCGCTCGTATCATCCGGAATGGCATGATCAGGGCTGGTATCATTCGCATTACAACCGCGTGGAGCTGATCGGTGGCGGTTATTACTTTTGGAACGCCGGCTACTGGTATCCGGCTTGGGGCTACAATCCTTCGGCCCAATATTATGCCTACGACGGACCGATCTATGTGGGTCACCGTGCTGAGCCGCCGGATAAAGTGATCGCGGACGTGCAGGCCGTGTTGCAAGAGATGGGTTATTACACGGGTGAGGTGGATGGATTGCTCGGGCCGTTGACACGGGAGGCGCTCACTGCTTACCAGGCCGATAACGGGCTCACCACGACGGCGGCGATCGATCAGCCGACGCTCGATTCGCTCAACATGGGATAATAGGAAATTAAAGGATAGAAGTTAGATCTCGAGAAGCCGCCGGGGCGCACGAACGCCTCGGCGGTTTTTCATTTTGGACCGATATCCTTTTGATCGATGTCGGTTCGACGCAGCAGATAGTCGAGTCCGCCGATCCGGTACCACCTGTAAGCATAGCCTTCGAGCATAATCCGGTGCTTACCGGACTTGTTCGCCCGACTGTGGTTCTCAGAAAGAAGGTTAACCAGCAGTTTGCCCTGTTCGGGATCAACGCCAGGGTCCACCAGAATTTCGCGCGGTTGTTCGTGAAGATTGTGTAGAAAAAGCACCGAATTATTACGCCAGTCGTAACGGAGAGCGAGAACGCCGGGATCGCGGACTTTCAGCACGGTAAAATCTCCCCAGCCGATCTCCGGAACTTCTTTGCGCATTCGAATAATGCGCTCGGTCCAGTTCAGCAGTGACTCTGGATCGCGCCGCTGGACTGCGGCGTTAATGTGTTGGTACGCGTAAGGTCCTTCATCGATTACAGGAGCGTGCGGTTTTGCGTTTTTGGTAAATCCACCGTGCGGTTCGTCCGACCATTGCATTGCAGTCCGCGCACACCCGCGTTCGCGCAGCCTGAGATCGTCGCCCATGCCGAGTTCGTCGCCATAGCGAACCACCGGTGTTCCCGGTAGTGTGAACATCAAGCTGTAAGCCAGCTTGAGCCTGCGCTCGTCGCCGCCGAGCATCGGCGCAAGACGGCGTCTGATGCCGCGATCGTAAAGCTGCATATTCTTATCCGGGCCAAACGCTTTAAACACGGTTTGCCGCTGCTTTTCTTGCAAGCGCCCGAGATCGAGTTCGTCGTGATTTCGCAGAAAGAGTCCCCACTGCGCCGTCGCAGGCCGCGGTTTAGTCTCTTTCAATGCTTTGACCAGCGGACGCGTATTGGCGGCAGCCAATGCGTAGAACAGATTTTGATTCACCTGAAAGTTAAACATCATGTGCATGCGATCGCCGTCTTCGCCGAAGTAATCCATGTCGGTTTCGGGCAGCACATTGGCTTCGGCGAGGACAATGCAGTCGCCCTGCCGCCACTGCAGGAATTCGCGAAACACGCGCAGCATATCGAACTGCTCTTTTGGCTTTCGCACGTTTGGTCCCTTGGTCGAGATAATGAAAGGAACCGCATCCATACGAAATCCGGAGACTCCAGACTGGATCCAAAAGCCCATGATTTTTAGTATCTCGTCCTGCACTTCCGGATTTGAGGTGTTGAGGTCGGGCTGGAAGTCGTAAAATCGATGGAAATACCAGGCTTTGGCTTCGCGATCGTAGGTCCACGTGGTTTTTTGTACGCCGGGAAACACCATCCCTTTGTTTGCCAGGGGCGGTTTCTTCTTCGACCAGACGTACCAATTCCGATATTTGGAATTTGGATCTGAACGGGCCTGCTTGAACCAGGGATGCTGGTCCGAGGTGTGGTTCACGACCAGATCGATCAACACACGAATACCGCGTTGTTTTGCGCCGTGAGTGAACTCAACGAAATCGCCAAGTGTGCCGTAGCGCGGATCGACATTGTAATAGTCGGTAATATCGTAACCGTCGTCCCGGCACGGCGAAGTCTGAAACGGCATCAGCCAGATCGCTGTTACGCCCAGTCCATGCAAATAATCGAGGCGGCGCATTAGTCCGCGGAAATCGCCGGTCCCATCGCCATTCGAGTCCATGTAGGTACCCACCGAAAGGCAGTAGATCACCGCGTTCTTGTACCAAAGATCGTTGATCATATGCGGCGGCGAATGGACTCAGACATGAAGCCTTTGATTAGCTCATCGTAATGGGCAAGAAAGTCGGCGGGATCGCTGTAGATGGCGATTGCACCCGCTTCGCGCAAAACTGCTCCCGATGTTCCACCACAGAGGAACGCGATCGTTTTCATGCCGGCTTTTCTGGCGGCTTCGATGTCGAATCTTGTATCGCCGACCGTCAAGGCATCAACAGGCGAAATGCCGCCAAGCTTTTTCAATGAAGCGGTAAAGATGTCGGGCGCAGGCTTGGAACTGTCAGCATCGTCACCCGAAATGTAGCCATCGATGAGATTATCGATCTTGAGAAGGTCGACGTAAGATTTCGTGTCAGCCTTTTTACCCGAAGTCGCGAGCACGATGCGTTTGTTGTCGTCGCGGATTCGCTGAAAAAGTTCCCGCACTTTCGGAAACGGTCGCACTTTTGGGAGATATTCTTTTTTAAACAGTTCGGACCGGTAATCATCCAGCTCCTTGCCGAAACGTTCGATCTCGTCCGGCGTCAGAAACTCGGGTAAATATTGGTCGGAGCCTTTGCCGATCTGGGCGCGTAACTTTTCACGAGGAAATTGTTTGCCAAACTGGCGGAAGGCACGGTCCCACGAATCGACGTGCAGCTCATTGGAATCGACCAGGGTACCGTCAATGTCGAAGATGAAAGCGACCATGGCGACAAAGGGGAGTTAAGAACGTCGATCGAACCGGTTCATGTTCTCGAATTAATTCGCCTTTCGATAAGGAAATGCGCTGACGCGCGCTGGTCTTTTCTTATTTGAGTTCAGCATCGTCTCGGCACAATCCACTGCCTGGCGCGAAGCCCTCGTGCGAAAAGATGTTAGGCGACGTCACTCATCGCATTCACTTCATTGCAAATTCGAAGAGCGGGCTAAGACAAAGCCTTAAGGTAATTGAAGAGTAAAAATAAAAATTAAGAAACAAGCCAGTCGCGGCGAACTGCTTGTTCGAGTCCGCGCGATCGCAGGAGGTCCAAAACTTTTTTGGATACGAAGCAATAGGGAGAAGGGAGAAATATGAGGATACTAACACTAACAGTGGTATTGGGCTTACCGCTCATGGCGCTAGGTCAGCAAGCGGAGCCACAACAGACGCAGGGGCAAACGAAAGAACCAGAGACTACTGCACCGGCGAAAGGGAAGAAAATGAAAGCTCCGGAGCAGCCGGGCAACCCGCAGGCAAAACCTGAGACGGGCACAAACGTGCGTGGACAACCACAGACGAACATTAAGGGTCGTCCTCAGGAGATAAAGAAGAATGCACCTGGGGAACGTTCCAGCACGAACGAGCCGAACGTTAGGGGCACGAACGAGACCAACGTGAGAAGCACGAATCAGACGAACGTGAATCAATCCACGAAGGTGAACGTGCAAGAGTTCAAGTCGCGTCACAGCGAAGTGTTCAGTCTTGGGCGGCATCCGAAGGAGTTCTTCGTCCAAAGATTTGGGGCGAACCATTTCCGGCTGATCGGGAATACTTACTTTGTGTTCGTAGACAGCTGCTGGGTCGCGGTGGACGTGGACGGCTTTGTATACACGGAGCGGGTGATCTGCCAAGGCGATCCGGACTATGTTGTAGTTGAATAGCGCATCCTTCTGCGCGACACAAAAGCGCTCCGCTGAAAATGCGGAGCGCTTTTTTTGCATCCAGCGAATTCTGTTGAATGCAACCCGCCGCTAGCCGGCTCCGACGCACTCTGAATGGAGAATGGGCAAAATAGTGAGAGGTCCTAAATAAATTGTAAAAGTTGGGACCAAATTGTCTTGCGCTGACGAAATGCGCTGACTCGCGTCGGAATTTTCGAGTTTTGCCTCCCTCGCCTTCCGTTCGTGGCGTGGTAAGTCTGTTGGAGTTTAGTACATGAATGGCAATAATCGCCAGCGGGTGTGTTGTTGATACACGCGATATTGTTTGCCGAATTCACGCACCAGAAAATCTTCTTCCGCACGAATGAGCGCAATAATGGGAACGCACATCGCCGCCACAAAAAGCAATCCGATCACGCTCCGAAACACGAGCGCCCAGCCTGCCATCGCTGTTAACGTTCCAAGATAGCTGGGGTGCCGGATGAAACCGTAGAAACCGTCGGTCTTCAGTCGATGATCGGGCTGAAGCGCGACGAACATGCTGAAGCGATGGCCTAGCTCGAACACGGTGGTGACGCGTACGAATCCGCCGATCGCAGTGATGAATAGTCCGACATAACGGATGGTATTCCCGTCAATCGTCCAGAGGTTGAGACGATCGAGATGTGGCGGCAGCCAGCCGAACGCGACGGCGATGATAATAATCGGGATAAACATCCACCGGCTGGAGCGATCTTCTGCTCGGCCGATTGCAAGGCCGCTGCTTCCAGAGAAGCCGTAAGCAATTGCGCCGGTCAAAGCTAAAATGATTGCGCCCGTGCGCGCTGGATTGGAAAAGAAGCTTGTCCAATTACCCCAGCCCGAAATGACGAGCCCAAGAAACAACAGTGTGCCGCCGAGTCCAAAAATGAGGTTCTCAATGGTGCGATTCAAACTTAACAGCACGATGCCACGCATCATTTACGAACCGTAAAAGCGATGAAACAATGAAAAACGACTCTGGAAAAAAGGACGAGGTAGGAAGGAACAATTAAGAACGATGAAAGCAATTCGAGTAAACGAATTCGGTGGGCCGGAAGTACTTCGGTTGGAAGAAGTGGCGACACCACAGCCCGCTCCGGGCGAAGTGCTTGTTCGAATACACGCGATCGGTGTTAACCCGGTGGAGACTTACATTCGTGCGGGAACGTATGCGCGATTGCCGGCGTTGCCTTACACGCCGGGCAATGACGGCGCCGGAGTGGTTGAGCAAATTGGCGACTCGGTTACGGAGTTCAAACCCGGCGATCATGTTTATACCGCGGGATCGTTGAGCGGGACATACGCGGAGTTTGCGTTGTGCAGGATCGAGCAAGTTCATTGTCTGCCAAAAAATGTCTCTTTCGCGCAAGCCGCGGCCATGGGCACGCCGTACGCGACGGCGTATCGCGGGTTGTTCCAGCGCGCCGACGGTAAGCCGGGCGAAACGGTGCTGGTGCACGGCGCAAGCGGGGGTGTCGGGACAGCGGCGGTGCAACTTGCGCGCGCTCGCGGTCTGCGCGTACTCGGCACCGCGGGCAGTGATGAAGGATGCAAGCTCGCCCGCGAACAGGGCGCGCACGAAGTGTTCGATCATCGCGCGCCTGATCATTTCGAGCAGATCATGAACGCGACTAATGGACGTGGTGTGGATGTGATCGTGGAATTGCTTGCGAACGTGAATCTGGGGAAAGATCTAACCATCCTCGCGAAAGGCGGGCGCGTCGCGATTGTTGGTAGCCGCGGCCGGGTCGAGATCGATCCCCGCGACACGATGCAGCGCGATGTCGATCTTCGCGGAATGGTGTTGCCGAACACCCCAGCGGCGGAGATGGCCAGTATTCACGCAGCGCTCGTGGCTGGTCTGGAAAATGGAACATTGCGTCCGGTGATCGGCAAAGAATTCCCGCTGGCCGCAGCGGCGCAAGCGCATCGCGCCGCCACGGAGTCGGGCGCGCTTGGAAAAATCGTGCTGGTGACGAGTCAGAATTAAGAATTAAGAGGGAAGAATTAAGAAGTCGCCACGGGGAAACGTGAGTTTATTTCAAAGTGTGGTGACCACTACGTGAGCTGGAAGAGACAGCATACTGGCTCGAACTACTTGTGGAAGCGTACTGCGTAACCGCAGGGAAGCTGTCAAATCTCAGGCAGGAATGCGATGAGTTTATCGCAATCTTTGTAATAATTCTAAAACGATCGAAGGAAGATCCTTCTTAACTTTTCGTTCTCAATTCTTACTTCTATCTTCTAACTTCAGAAGCATGGAGGTTCATCAATTGCGTTATTTCGTGGCTGTGGCGGACGAGGGAAGTTTTTCTCGCGCGGCCGCCAAGGTGCGCGTTGCCCAGCCTTCGCTCAGCCAGCAGATTCGAAAGCTGGAAGCGGAGGTTGGGCAGCCCTTATTCGATCGTCTGCCGCGTTCAGTTGTGCTGACTGAGGCGGGCCGTTGTCTGATCGATTATGCGCGTCAAATTTTGGCGTCGATCGGCGATGCCCGCCGTTGCGTCGACGAACTGAAGGATGAAGTGGCCGGTAAGCTGGCGGTAGGCGCAATCCCCACGATTGCGCCCTATGTATTGCCTGAATTGGTCGTGAAATTTCAAGACCACTATCCCCAGGTCACGCTCGAGGTCGTGGAAGACGTGACCGACGGCATTACCCGGCGAATTGAAGCTGGGCAACTCGACGTCGCGATTGCGTCTACTTGTCAGCCAAGTGCTTCTCTACGACGCGAATCTCTGGGTACTGAACCTTTGCTTGCACTGGTGCCGAAAGGACACCCCCTGGCAAAAAAGGACCTCGTTGAATTCGACGATCTCAAATCGCAGAGATTTTTACTTCTTCACGAGATGCATTGCCTCTCGCAACAGGTGAATCATCTGCTCGAGTCCCGTCGTCTTCGACCGCAGATCGCATTGGCCGGAAGCCAGCTCAGTACGATCGCAAATATGGTCGCGGCCTCGATCGGTATTTCAATCGTGCCGGAAATGATGGTGAAACACCATCCCACGCACGGATGCGTCAGCCTGCCATTTGCTCCGCCGGTCCCGGAGCGGGAGCTGAACTTTCTGTTCAATCCGCTCCGATTTCAGAGCAAGGCGGCCGCAGCGTTCCGTCAGGAAGCTGCAGCTGCCTTGTCAGAAAAGGATTTGTCAATCACTCCTGTGGCCAAGGAGTGACGACGTTCTTACCTCATTCGTTCCAGCGCCATTGCTGCCAGCGATAGCATTGGCCAAACGGCGAGAATCAGAATTGCTCCAAAGCCTGCAAGCTCGGGCAAATAGTGAGGGTGCGATCTGTGGACGTATCGGTCCTCGAGGAACCGCGAAATTCGCTGTCCAATCGGCATTCTAGTTTCCATGTGATTTTATTCTCCTCTATTCGTTGTTTTGTTGGTTGATGAAATTCACTGACCCAGGTTCGGGGACGGCCTCTTTTCAGTGAGACCGAAAACGTGTGAAAGTCCTTAACGGCGCGTTGTTTATTGCCCAGAACGTGGCCGAGCGAGTCAGCCGATTGCGCTCCAGGACCGGTCGCTTCCCTTGGTCCTTCTCATCCCTAAACCTGAGCCGTTCATACAATCAACTGGCCACAGCCTGGTCGGTGATTGAAATACTTTATGCGTCTAGTGGCGATAGGATTTGCCTATACGCGGCGAGAATGGAGCGCCTGGGGTGCGCGATATAGAACACGTCGCGAGTGAGGGAATGGAGCTTTTGGGTAAAAGTACATAGAAGGCAAAGCCGCGATGGGTAGCGGCGGGTGAGCTGGGAAGCGAACGAGTTTCAATCGCACGGGTAGACGGCAAAGCAGCCAGGTAGCTGGCACTAGCACGGGGCAGTGCGAGTGATCAAGGTAAAGTGACGAGGGTAGGAGCGAGTAAGCCGGAAGGCGAATGAGTTTCAATGGAGCTGATGGGGTCAGCGACATAGAAGGTAAAGCTGCGGGAAGCAGCGAGCGAGTTTCAATTCGTGGCGCGCGGGGCAAGATCGGCGAACATCTCTTAAGCGCGTGGGGCGCGCGACATAGAAGGTAAAGTGACGAGGGTAGGAGCGAGTAAGCCGGGAGGCGGGCGAGTTTCAATTAAGAAGAAGTGTCGAGCATCGTGTCGCGGCACTTTGAGCTGCCGCAATGGCACGCGTATTTCTTTTTTGATTCTTCGGTGATCGGTTCGTCGATCTCGAGCGCGTAGTCATAAAAGAGTTCCTCCCCGGCCTGGATATCGCGCAGCGCATCGATGAATATACGGTCTTCTTCCTCGGCGGCTTCGCAGTTTGGATCGCAGGAATGGTTGATCCAGCGCGCGTCGTTTCCGCCGATCTCTGGATTGATTACCTGACCGTTATCCAGGCCAAAATTGAATGTATGTGGATCGTCCTCGTCGTTGGGAGCGGCCTCCCAGGAGGTGCGTTGGCCGGTGTATTCGATAATACGAGTGCCTTTGGGAATGAACTGCATGGCGTAAACACCGCGACCGTGCACACCGGACTTGCGAACCTCGATTTGCACAGTTGGGCTTTGAGCTTTGCGTTTCTTGGCCATCACGGGAATTAAGCCGGCAGAAAAAACCAGGAAGCAAGAACTAAGAATTGGGAAATGCAATTGATGGTGAATATTTGCGGAATGACAACCGAAGAACGCACCCGCCTTGAATCGATCGAGATAGCGTTGCGATCCGACACAGTGTGCGGACAAATTCGCCCGATTATCGAACGGGTCCGCGCGGAGCTGTCCCGAAGGAACGAGGCGCTAATGACTTGGGAACCGATTCCGCTGACCGTTTTCGGTCGCGCGTTGCCCCCTGAGATCCGCTCCGCGTGGGTATTCGTCCTGCGCGCCGGCGTAGATACTGGCGCGGAACGCCATCCGAATAGTCATCAGCGGATGATGACATTTGAAGGGAGCGGCGATATGCGAACCGAGGACGGGGGACAGTGGCAATCGAATGTCCTGGTCAGCAATCCTGAGGCGCCGCTGGAGCAGCGCTGGATTTCAATTCCGCAGAATGTTTGGCATCGTCCCGTGGTCGGCTCAGACGCTGATTGGACGGTGGTTTCGTTTCACACCGTCCCCGCCGAGGAACTGATTGAAGAAAAGCAGGATGAGAACAGCAAAGATGGAACAAAACAAATGAAGTATTTTGAGAAGTAAGAGGATCATGAACGGCATGAAATTCCTCGTCGTTGCGCTGGCGATTCTCGCGGCCTCGAGTTCCGCTTCGGCATACTTGGGCGATGGCTCCGACAGAATTGACGATTTATATGGCAACCTGGTCCAGCGACGGTTGCGCGATGACGGAACTGTCAGCGTCCTCTATCATAAGGACCAATATCTTTACCTTGTGATCTTCGCCAACGACCGAAGCATTTCGGAAAGCTATTCTCATATGAAGGGCACGGATCTTTCTGAAAAAGAGATCGCAAAATTCCTGAAACTAAATGCCGCGGGCGGAACATGGATTCCTGCTAACACATCGAAAGAACGGCGCTTTAAAAGAAGCGACAACAGAGCTGAGGCGTCGTACGGCACCGCGAGCGGACGTCGGGCACTGACGGTGCGAGAACTTGGCGGTAGAAACACGCAGGGCGATCAGTGATTTGCCAGCGCCAGGACGCGCGCGAAAAAGATCGCCTCCCTTAGGAGGCCGTCCGGAGCGAGGTCTTCCGCAGCACCAATGCGGCGACAATGCCTACACAGAGAAAGCCGACAATCTGGATCAGCATGTAGCTGCAGATATAGACCGTGGGAAAGCCGTACCAATTCCAGTAGGAAACGTTGGTTGCAATTGCGGCCAGGATCCCGGCTGCTAAGACGAAGCCGACTCGGCCGGCGAAACTTTCGATGCGCGTCTGTGCAAGCAGAAACAGCACGAGAATCGCTTCGAGTAATTGGGTGGCGAACTCGATTCCGAGCGCTTTACCAAATGTGAAGGGACGGCCCGGCGCATGATACATGAGAATACCAGAAGGATTCGCCGCGATCTTTTCATCCATGTGTTTCATCGCTTCACTCTTTTCCTGTCGACTTGCGGTCTTGCCGACGCCCATTCCGGGAAAAATGTAGAGACCGGTATGGTCGCCGATGTTGCTTTGCATCGTACTGAGGACAGCTGATTCGTTTGGAATTTCAGTGACGCCAGCCTCGCCCAGAGGCAACGCCATGTGCGCGATTGCTGTCCAGATGAACATGGCGATTGCGCCGAGAATACCCGCGAGAAGAATTTTCATGAGCGGAATGATGAAGGGGCGGGAAGAAATTTAGAAGAAAAAATTGGGCGCGTGTTCAGGTGAGAGCATTCAAGAAACATTACAAAAGTTTAATGTAAAAAGTCTTGATCTTTTTCTTCATATCCTGGCAATCTGCGCTTTCCCGAGCCCGCTCCCTCTCTTCCGGCTTGGAGTCAGCCATCTCCACACATATGAAAACTCGTCGTTCGTTTACTCGAAATCGTCTCGTATCGCATCTGCGCATCGCAGGTGTTGTAACCTTAGTGTCCGCAGCGGTCGCAATGGCGTTCGTCGCGGTGAAACCGTCCG
>Ga0207701_10002427_pt1 | contig 19329 bp, 15 predicted proteins | sample KBSSwiSSwithPhiX_FD_184294 | JGI IMG/M metagenome (GOLD analysis project Ga0207701, IMG submission 184294) | Switchgrass rhizosphere bulk soil microbial communities from Kellogg Biological Station, Michigan, USA, with PhiX - S5 (SPAdes) (version 2) | ecosystem: Environmental > Terrestrial >... | reverse complement strand
GAACGATGAGAAGCGGATGGTTCTCGCTCATCACAGCACCTTCTTCAGCCCCAGGACTCCTGCCTACATAAGCGCCACGCGTGGGGTCATACTTATAAAGATAATCTAATTCGGGATAGCAACTGCCGGGTGCCGATGGAATCATCCGCAGGGTTGAACGCCACCGCCATATCCCAGGGACTCGCGTTGCGCGCGCCCGTGCTGCTAGCATCGAGGATGGAATGAGAAATTGTATTACTCAGGACCAATCCGCCAAACGAATGGCCCATCAGAACGCAATGATGGACCTGCTTTCCTGGCTCTCGCGCAGCCAGCGCCAGTTCGTTAATAGTGGCCAGGCAACTGTTTTGCGCTGCCACCGAACCGCCTGTCAACTTGCGGTTCCAAAAAGTCAGCAAATCCAAGCCTGGCACAGTAAGGTCTTTTCCGCGCCACGCGATATAAACACCGATTACGTTAATCTTTCCCTGGGTTACCTCAGGAAGACGCGATACCATATCAATAAAGTGCTCAAATCGGCAGACGTCTCCTGAGACGGCGTTGTTCATCCAGCCATGAATGTAAACAAAGAGGAGAGGCCGTTGTGCCTGGCGAATCACGTTGATGGCAGCAGCTCGCTGGGATGTATCCAAGGCCGAGCCCTGATCGCCGAATTCGATGAAAGCGAATTTGTAGCGCCCGTCGCTCGGGCCTCGTATTGAGTTGAGCGGTTCTGTAGCCGTGTTGGGGTGGAACGGGCCATACGATTCGCAGGATTCTAAAAGCGTCACAACCGCCAGAAGCGGCAGAACGCGACAGCAAAGCGAATCAAGACTTCGCATTTGATTGAGCAATAACCGAACGTTGCTTGTAAAGCGATACGAGGAGTAACAAGTTAGGGTTCGAATTGCAATAAGCCTTTAGTCCAATACGGCCGGCGATTCCCGGTAAGTTTCAAAACAGCGATCGCGGCGCTACTGTAAGCGTCCTTCCGAATACGCATTATGGAGATTCACCAGTTACGCTATTTCGTTGCGGTGGCGGACGAGGGGAATTTTTCCCGTGCAGCCGCAAAGGTCCGCGTGGCTCAGCCTTCGCTCAGTCAGCAGATTCGAAAGTTGGAAGCGGAAATCGGCCAACCGCTGTTCGATCGTTTGCCGAGGTCGGTCGTCCTGACCGAGGCGGGCAAATGTTTCCTCGATTATGCGCGGCAAATTTTAGCGTCCATCGGCGATGCGCGCCGATGCGTCGACGAACTCACGGATGCTGTCACTGGGAAGCTTGCCGTGGGCGCGATTCCCACAATTGCTCCGTACGTGCTCCCGGACTTGGTCAAAAAATTCCACAAAGATTATCCGGAAGTGACTTTGGAGCTTGTGGAGGATGTGACCGACGGGATCACGCGGCGCGTGGAAGTCGGAGAGCTGGATGTGGCGTTGGCATCTACGTGCCAGCAAAGTCCAAGTCTGCGGCGCGAATCGTTAGGTCACGAACCGTTGCTGGCGCTGGTGCCGCAAGCAGACCCGCTGGCAAAGCAAAGTCTCGTCGAGCTTGACGATCTTAAATCACAGCGGTTTCTCCTTCTCCACGAGATGCACTGCCTCTCTCAGCAAGTGCATCACCTGCTTGAGTCACGTCGTCTCCGTCCGGAAATCGCGCTCGCCGGTAGCCAGCTCACGACCATTGCTCACATGGTCGCGGCTGGCATCGGCGTCTCAATCGTTCCGCAAATGATGATAAGACATCAGGAGACCCCTGGATGTGTTAGTCTGCCGTTCGCTCCGCCGGTCCCCGAGCGGGAACTCAATTTTCTTCGAAACCCGTTACGGTTTCAAAGCAAAGCAGCGGCAGCCTTCCATCGCGAGGCCTCAGCTTTATTGTCAGACGATAATTCGTCGACAGCTGACGACGTGAAAAACTGAGCTTATCTCATCGTCTCCAACGCCGTGGCAACCATGGATAACATGGGCCACACGGCGAGGATCAGGATGACGCCAAAGACGGCGAGCTCAGGCAAGTAATGAGGTCGCGCCCTGTGGACATATTTTTCCTCGAGGAAGCGTGAGATGCGCTGTCCTATCGGTATTCTAGTTTCCATGCCTCAACCGGCCACATCCCGGGGACGGTTTAAAAGACTTTATGCGTCTACGTGAGATAGGTTTTGCCTATTCGCAGGATTTCTGGAGCTCAATCATCGTGCCGCGGCAATTTTTGGCACCACAGTGGCACGCAAACTTCTTCTTGGCCGATTCTGTAATCGGTTCATCCAGTTCCATATGATAATCGTAAAGCAGTTCCTCGCCGGTTTGGATGTCGCGCACTGAATCAATGAAGATGCGGTCGTCTTCCTCGACCGCTTCGCAGTTCGGATCGCAAGAATGATTGATCCAGCGTGCATCGTTACCACCAACTTCTGGATTAATTACCTCGCCGTTTTCCAACCCAAAGTTGAAAGTGTGTGGGTTGTCGTCGTCATCGGGAGCGGCTTCCCAGGAGACGCGTTCGCCAGTGTATTCGATGATGCGCCTGCCTTCGGGAATGAACTGTGCGGCGTAAACGCCCCGGCCGTGAACATTGGACCGCCGAACCTCGATCCGAACGGCTCGCTGCCGAGCCCTGTTTTTCTTCGCCATATGCTATCGCGAAGTCATTTCTTGGTTGTTAACTCCTGACTGCTAGCGTGACGATTATTCTTCAATGGCGCCGCTCATTTTACGCAGGTGTTCCCGGAAGGTGTAACTAGGATCGGCGTTGCGTCTTTCCAAATATCGCGCGAAGTCCAGCTGTTCCCGCAGCGAGCGGCCAGTTTTGATCGCCTCCGCCTGGCGCCGTTCTCGTTCCCAGATTTTGCGTGCGACTGAAATCAGCTGATCGGTATGTTTTGCAGGGATAAACAGGCACCCGTCATCATCCGCAAAAATCACATCACTGCGTTCGACGAGGAAATTTCCGAACTGCGCCGAAACCAATGCCGAGGAATCGCGGGTGTCGAGACGCTGCGGCCCCGACGGCCAACAGCCGTAGCTGAAAATTGGCAGATCAATCTGTCGCAACTCTGGTGTGTCGCGATGCGCGCCCCAGACAATGATTCCGCCAAGACGACAGTGTTCAGCTTCAAGTGCCGTTAGATCTCCGATGCAACCTTCATCCAGACGGCCACCATTATCGATCACCAGAACGTCACCGGGTTGCGCGCCTTGCATCGCTTCCAGGAAAACGTCGACGCTTCCGAAATGTCTGGCCGGCAGCGCCTGGCCAGCGACACGTTGATTCGGCGTAACCGGCCGAATCCCAGGGGGACTGATTCTGAAAGGAATTTTCAATCTTAAGGCAGCATCCGCAATTAGCGGCGTGGAAAGTTGAGCAAAAGCGCGGGATAACGATTCCGCTTTCATGCTGCGATCATCCGCGCCTTTGCCTTGGTTTGCAAAAGGAACAGATGTTTCGGAACACACACTCAATGACAACGGTTCAGTTGCGAATTCCTGCCAAATGTTAGAATAAAACGTATGAAGCAGTGGATGCCGTTAATTCTCGCCTTTTGCGTGATCGCGAACGGGGCCTGGGCTAATCTCGGCGACAATAGTGAGAGGATTGAAGATGCGTATGGCACAATCGTTCAACGACGCCTCCAAAACGACGGAACAGTGAGTGTTGTTTACACTAAGGGCCGCTACCTCTACATGGTCACCTTTGCTAACAGCCGGAGCATTTCGGAAAGCTACTCCCGCGCAAAGGGCACCGATCTTTCCGAAAAGGAGATTGCGAAGTTCCTGAAGGCAAACTCTGGTGCGAAATGGGCGGAGTCGAACACCGGCACAGAGCGACGCTTTAAGAGTAGCGACGGAGCTGCGGAGGCAAAATACGGCATTCTAAATGGTCGTCCGGCGTTGACAGTGCGCGACGTTAGGCGCTGACGGGTTCGCAGCTATTCTTTGCTGCATCTGTTTCATCGCTTCGTGCTTTTCGTCGCGCGTTGCGTTTTTGCCAACGCCGAGACCCGGAAAGATATAAAGGCCGGTATTGTCACCGATACTGCTCTGCATTGCGTTAAGCACGGTTGATTCGTTAGGAATCTTTTAATCCCGGCTTCGCCCAGCGGCAACGCCATATGCGCGATCGACGTCCGATAAACATCGCGATTCCACCAAGTAGACCGGCCAAAAGAATTCTCATGTCGAACAAGGATGATGAATCCGCGCGAAGCCGTGAAGTAAAAATTATTCCGAGTGAAGTCTTCTTGTTAGGCGCACCTTCTTTTTACGTAGCGGCAGGGAACAGCGCAGCCAGATAAAATCCTCTAACCACAGGGCTGTTCGAATTACAAAAATGTAAGTTTAAACAATTTGACGTCCTTGAACTTCACTTGGAACTAAGTCTTCCACGCAGTTCAACTAATTCAGTTCCACTCTATATGAAAACTCCACATTCATTCAGACAAAATCGTTTGTTCTCAGCCGTCCGCTTCGCAAGTGCGGGCGCACTTTTGTTCGCGGCGGCCGCAATGGCACTCGCCGGAGCTCATCCGAGTCGCGTCGTAGCTCCACACCGTTATAATATTAACACTCTCGCTGGCAAGGTAGCCTCTCTGAGGGGAATTGCCGGGCTGCAAATTCGCTTCTCCGCCTTCATCGAGCAGGAGGCAGAGGAAGAAGAGGGCACTCCTGGGCCGTCTGCCATTACGCCGGTTCACGTTCTATCGAGCCCGCTTGATGGCATCTCCATTCTGGCCCCGAACGTCCTCGTCAATCAAGACAGCGCAGCTGCGCCACAGAACGAAACAGCGATTGCAGTCGATCCGAATAACCCGAACCGGATCGTCGGAGGCGCGAACGACTATGTAACGCGCACCTGGCCCTGCACGGTTGATGGAACGCCGTGTAGTGCGCTCGGGGATGGCTACTCGGGAACGTACTACTCGAACAATGGCGGCTCAACTTGGTGCTGCAACAGCAATCCAAACGCCGACTACACACCGACTACCGATCCAGCCCAAATCGGAACGCTCATTCCTGGCGTTGAGCGCCTGGTCGGTGGGATTTACGATGCCGGTGGTGACCCATCGGTCGCGTTCGACAGCCAAGGCAACGTTTACTATGCGGGTCTGGGGTTCAATCGCACGAGCCCACCGAACACCGTAGCGGTTAACAAAGGCACGTTCGATGGCAGCGGCAACCTGACCTGGGGTCCGCCAACATTCATTAACCAAACGACCTCGCCGTCGACCCTCAACGACAAGGAGTGGATCGCGGTCGACTCGCACTCGGGCAGCCCGTTCCAGGATCGCGTTTACGTGAGTTGGACGCGCTTCATCTTTCAAGCTGGCACCGGTCGCTACGTTCAGTCACCGATTTTCTTTGTTTACTCGACAGACGGCGGCACAACCTTCAGCACGCCCACGAATATTTCAGCTAATGCGCACTACAGTCAGGGCTCCCATCCAGTCGTGGGACCCGATGGGACAGTATACGTTTTCTGGAACGGTTCGACCCGCCTCGCGGCGCTTAACTCGACCTACATGGCCAAGTCGACCGACGGTGGCGTCACCTGGAGCCGACCGCTCTCGGTCGCGACGATGACGAACATCCCCGGTGTGCGCAATACCGTGTTTCGCGTGAACAGTTACCCAGCGGCAGCTGCTGCTCCGAACGGCGATGTTTACGCCACGTGGAACACGGAGGTGGACAACACGACCCCGATCTATACCGGCGACCCGGGCTGCGCGTTTTTCATCCCGGGTAATCATGTCTCGACATGTCACTCCGTGGCCGTTTACAGCAAGTCAACCGATAGCGGCCAGACCTGGTCCGATCCTGCGCCCGTGTTCGCAGCCGGCACCCGCGCCGCCGCTGGCTATCCGGTCACGCAGCCAACGCCGGAGCCAGGTGGCTGCCAGGCGGCTGACGGCTGCGATGGCTCAATGTTTAACGCCCCATCGCCGCTTGGTCTGATTGAGGACGTATTTCCAGCCGCAACCGTGGCAGCAAATGGCCGCGTTTATCTCGCCGCTTACCGAGGCACCACGGTTTCGCCGTGGCAGACGTGCTTTTCCGGGCCGCCCCCGCCGGTTGGTCGCATCACGTGTGACTTTCTTGGGCCCTACATACACAACACACGACTCGACTACGTCGTCCGCGACTTAAGCGGGAGCACGAACGCCGTGAACACTCAACTCATCAACACACGTTACGGCTTCGGCGGTGGCTTCTTTGGCGATTATACCGACATTGCCGCTGGGTCCGACAACGTTTTCCACGCCTTCTGGACGGATTCGAACAAAGTCCAGAACGTCGTGTGGTTCTACGGTTTCGAGTTCGTGCCGACGCCCATTCATCAGCAGGACGTCGTCACAGGCAGCGGGAGTTTCTGAGAGTCACCTCGAATAACTGTTAGTGAAGGGCCACCTCCGGGTGGCCCTTCTCGTATGCACGGCAACCATTTAGTATTCACCTGGCCACTTCATGGACAAAGGTAATCGTGTTGCTAAAGCGCGATCACGCGGTTTTTCGAAGGTGCGAAGCCAGCGCGAGGGCGCGAGCGGTCACAGTAGTTTCAAATCTGATGGCACACGTGCACATAAAGGTCGACACGGACGTTCGCTAAATTTTCGAGTCGGTCGCGAACTGACCGGAACCAGATAGCGCGCTGCTGCGCGTTAGGTATTTGTGCGATCCCAGCTTCGCCCAGTGAGCGCACCATGTGCGCGATCGATGTCCAGATAAACATCACAATCCCTCCAAGTATTCCGGCCAGACTTCTCATCCCGGGCAACAATGAGAGATCCGCGTGAAGCTGTGAAGGAAAATTATTTCGGACTAAATTTGCTTGTTAGGCCGCTCTTATTTGTAGCAGCACGAGCAGTGATGATGGCTGTAATCCTGTAGCGGCAACGCGCCATTCTGGATTACAAAAATGTAAGGTTAAACAATTTGACGTTCTTGCACTTCGCTTGGAACTAAGTCTCCCACTCAGTTCAATATCCAACTCCATTCAATATGAAACATCCACAATCGTTTAGTCGAAATCGTTTCCAAGCTAATCTACGTATCGCTAGTGCGATCACGTTAATGTCAGGCGCGGCCGCATTGGCTTTCGTTGCAACAACAAACAACATGCTGACGACTGGCAATGGGTCGCCTGGCACCGCCACACATCGCTTGATGAAAAAGCAGGCCCAGTACGGACTAGCTTCACGTAACGAGGCATCCGACAAGGAGCGTACCGAAGATCCCACAGAGGCCGCAGTTCAGGATTATTCGAATCGCGCGTACCCTGCGACAGATGTCCCATTCCGGTTGACAGTGAATGCAAAAAATGCATGGGCGAGAATAAAATCACAGGGGAACAAGAACGCCTCGGGGACTTGGACGCTTGCCGGTCCGAGCACCGCGAATTTTCCGGCGATATTAACTTTTAGCGGTGCCGCATATACGACTTCAGGCCGTGTCACCGCGCTGGCCATTGATCCTGCGTGCAGCAACAGAAGATGTACCGTTTGGGTAGGAGCGGCTGGCGGCGGGGTTTGGCGCACCGATAATGCTTTGTCGGGAGGCGGCGCAAACTGGACATTCGTTTCCGGCATCTTCGCAACCAATGCGATTGGAACATTGACTTACGATTCCTCAAGGGGCACGCTTTACGCGGGCACCGGTGAACCGAATGCATCGGGAGATTCCGAGGCTGGCTTCGGTATTTATAAATCAACAGATCGTGGCAACAGCTGGGTGCAACTTGCTGCGAACACAAGCGTCCCATTAATGCCGACGACTTGCGGCGACGCTCCAGCGTATACCGGCCCGGCTTTCAACGGCCGTGCCATATCTTCGATTGTTATCGATCCAACAAATCCCAACATCATGTACGTTGGTTCAACCCGTGCCGTGCGCGGCGTTGCCTCTGTCACCGGCGGGGGTGTTTCACTTGCTCCAGGACTTCCGCCATTCGGATTTTGGAAGTCAACCGATGGCGGGGCGAATTTTAGCCTTATTAATGCCGAGGGTATTTGCTTGAACGCAGGGCTGGCCGGCGATGCCGGAAGAATCCAATCGAGCTTCGGTTCTATTCGAGGGGTTCACGACGTCGAATTGGATCCGTATACCGCCGCTATAGTGTACGCGGCGCCATTTCCGGCTATCGACGCGACGCGTGGAGGCGTTTGGCGCTCTACCGATTCTGGCGCCACCTGGGCTCAAATTAAGAACGCGCTAAACCCGGCACTAAACACCGATCGAGCGTCCTTCAGTGTCACACCGATCTCCGGAGGGCGTACGCGAATGTACGTTGGGGATGGAAATTCCAGCATCGCTGCGGCGAACCAGGCCCGCGTGTATCGGACGGACGACGCCGCTGTCGCGACTAACGCGAGTTTCACCGACTTGACAGCAGTGCAGCAGGGCTCAAGCGCGCCGAACCAGACGATAAACTACTGCGGCGATCCAGCGGTGGGCGGCGCTCAGTGCTGGTATGACAACGTCGTGTATTCGCCTCCGGGGAAACCGGATGTCGTATATATAGGCGGCTCGTACAGCTACAACACTGCCGGTGGGAGGAATAATGGCCGCGCATTTCTCCGTTCAAGCGACGCCGGTTTGACCTTCACCGACGTAACACGGGACGCCGTCACAAGTCCCGCGCCGAATGGCATGCACCCAGATAGTCATGCGATTGTGGAGATTCCTGGCACAAATTCGGCGATCTTTGGCTCGGATGGTGGCGTGGTGCGCACCAGTGGAACGTTCACCAACATCTCTTCTCAGTGTGCCGGTCGCGGCCTGACTGGCCCCAACCTTCTCACCTGCCAGCAGTTGCTATCAGCCGTTCCGAGTTTCATCTTCAGTCTGAACAAAGGTCTTTCGACTTTACAGTTCCAGAGCTTGTCAGTCGCTGCCGATAATCCAAAGCATCTTCAGGGTGGCACGCAGGACAACGGAACGTTTGAAACGTATGGCTCAGCGGTAGTCTGGCCACAAATAATCTACGGCGACGGTGGTCAGTCAGGGTTTAATGCGACGAATTCCTCTCTGCGCTTCAATACCTTCACTGGACAGGCGAATGACGCAAACTTCCAGAATGGCGATCCGTCAAAGTGGGTGATCATCTCGGCGCCAATCATTTCGAGTCCGGAATCTGCATTCTTTTACCCGCCCATTATTGCTGATCCGCATCCAACCAACGCGGGTTCGATTTACCAAGGATCCCAAAGCGTTTGGCGTACACAAGATTGGGGCGGAAATCAGGCAACTCTCGAAGCTAATTGTCCGGAGTTCACAACGCCTGCCAACCAGCCAGGGTGCGGTGACTTTGTCCAGATCGGGCCGGCTGGTTCGACTGATCTGACGGGTACGGCTTACGGTACCGATCGGCTTGGCGTATGTGCTGCAGGCGTGGGTTGCGTCGCCGCCATTGAACGTGCCCCGAGCGACACAAGTACCTTGTGGGTTGCTACAGGCACAGGACGCCTATTCATCTCGAAAAACGCCAATGCCGCTGCAGGATCGGTTACGTACACTCGACTCGATACGCTGCCATCGGCAACGAACGACCCCGGCCGGTTCATAAGCGGTATATATGTCGATCCAGCGAACGCGAATCATGCCTGGGTATCGTATGGGAGTTATAGCACGCTGACCCCCGGATTCCCCGGCCACGTGTTCGAAGTTACCTTCAATCCAGCAACTCCTGATGCAACATGGACCAGCTTAGATGGCTCTGGCGCGACTGCGTTTCCCGACTTTCCGGCGAACGACGTCGTTCGAGATTCCAACGGAGATCTTTATGTCTCAAACGATTGGGGCGTCTTAAGACTCCCGAATGGATCGTCAAACTGGGAAGCAGCTGGCAGTGGGCTACCGATGGTCGAAGTAGCAGGACTTACGATCGTGCCTGGTTCGCGGGTTCTTTACGCGGCTACGCACGGGCGGAGCGCTTGGAAGCTGACCCTGCCGTAAACGTTTGGTTTGTAGCTTGGGCGGGATGGTGGAAACTATCCCGCCCATTTTTTGTACGTTATGCGTTTCAAATACTTGATTTTGGGTTGTCTTTTGTTGATTGCGGACGCTTGTTTGGCGTCGGACAACGCCCCGCTCGGTTTCCTAGAAGGGCGTTTGAGGATTCTCGCGTCTAAAGAGGTCGAACTTGCCGAGGGAAACACTCCGAAGTTCAGCGCTGCCGATTATGCCGAGTTCCCACTGGTCATTCTGATCCAGGAGGGTAAGAAGGAAATCGCTCGTGTAGTGGCCGACGAAAATGGAAAATACCGTGTCGCACTCCCGCCTGGCGATTACATCCTGGATGTGCAAGGACGCATGACCAAGGGGCGCATGCGCGCGAAACCTCAATCATTCAAAGTGGTTTCGAATCAGACTGTCCACGTAGACATGGACGTCGATACCGGCGTTCGTTAATTGCGTGTCGGTTGCGACTCATCTGCACGGCATACGGCCACGTGAGCGGCGATTGACGAAGTAAGTTTTCGTGCGATTAATTGGCGCGGTAAATTTCTCCCCTCGCAAGTCATTTTCTCTCGCGAGGCGAACACTGCTCGCAAGTTTCAGGTTTAAATAACTCCGCACACCTATGGCGGGACACAGTAAATGGTCGAAGGTCAAGCGTTTTAAAGGCGCAATTGACGCCAAACGCGGCAAGATCTTCAGCAAATTGTCGAAGGAAATCACTATCGCAGCGAAGAGCGGCGGCGGCGATCCGAATGGCAACCCGCGTCTGCGCAGCGCCATCCTGGCCGCGCGCACGCAGAGCATGCCGAATGATAATATCGAACGTGCGATCAAACGCGGCACGGGCGAGGGCAAAGACGGCGAACAACTCGACGAAATCACTTACGAAGGTTATGCGCCCGGCGGCGTGGCCATCATGATCGAGGCGGCGACGGACAACAGAAACCGTACGGGAGCGGAAGTCCGGAGAATTTTCACGCAGAACCACGGCAACCTCGCCGCGAGTGGGAGCGTCTCGTACATGTTCCACCGGAAAGGACAGATCACCGTTCCGCGGTCCAGCATTGACGAGGATCGGCTGCTGGAGGTCGCTTTGGAAGCTGGCGCGGACGAGTTGACAATCGAGGAGGATCAATATCTTATTACCACTTCCCACGATCAGCTCTACGCCGTAGCTGAAGCGCTCAAGAAAGCAGGCGTCAGTACCGATGGGCAAAGGTTTACGTTTATTCCCGATACTACAATTGCGGTCAGGGACGAGACCGTGGCGCGCCAGGTGCTGCGATTGTGTGACGCGCTTGAAGAGGACGACGACGTGCAAAACGTCTATTCAAATCTAGATATACCCGACGAATTGCTGGCCAGATTGCCGGCCTGAACAAAACTACTGCTTACAAAGACTTGTTAGGGCGCTGCCCCCCAAACTGCAGCGAACACCTTTAGCTTATGAACGAAGAAAACGAAAACCAGTCCGCCACAGGTCGGACTCGCGGTGGCGAGCCTGCGCCGCTGGAAACTGAATCCGCAGCGCCGGAGCAACGTCATCATCGCCCGCGTCGCCGATTCCCGAGAAGGCGCTACCGCGGCGAACGCTTCAGGCGCGATAATTCTGAAGAATCACCGAATTCCTCTTCCGCGAATGCCGATAACGCCGGCGGAGATGTCGCTGTCGAGACACTCGATCAGCCCGGTGCGGCGGGCCGAGAAGCTGCTGAGGGCTCTACTGAAACCGGCGAACAGGTTCAGGTCGAACCGGAGTTCGGCGAGGGCATCATTGAAATTTCGGGCAAAGGATTTGGCTTTCTGCGTGACCCGAAACGCAATTTTGTGCAGACGCCGCAGGATATCTTTGTCACGCCCGAAATTGTCCGTCGTTTCGCTTTGCGCGATGGCATGTGGATCAATGGTGAAATCCGGCGCGGCAGCCGTGGCCCGCAATTGACGAAGTTGCTGACAATCAACGGAGACGAGCCGTCGAAATATCAGGGCCTTCGCCCTTTTGAGGAATTGACGACGATCAACCCGAACAAACGGATCAAGCTCGAAACTGTTCCGGATCGTTACACCACGCGGATCATGGATTTGATGACACCGCTGGGAATGGGTCAACGCGGTCTGATTGTCGCGCCGCCGCGCACCGGCAAAACGACGCTATTGCATCACATCGCGGATGCCGTGGCCAAAAATCATCCCGAAATGGAGCTCATTATCCTTCTGGTCGATGAGCGTCCCGAAGAAGTCACTGATTTTCGTCGGTCGCATCCGACAGCTCAGCTGATGGCCAGCTCCAATGATGCCGACATAAAAAGTCACACTAGGATCTCTCAACTGGCGATCGAGCGCGCCAAACGACTGGTCGAAGCTGGAAAACATGTGTTCATCCTTCTCGATTCGATCACGCGCACCGCACGTGCTTTTAATAACGCCATGGGCGGTGGCGGCCGTACCATGAGCGGTGGTATCGACGCGCGAGCAATGGAAACTCCACGAAAAATTTTCGCAGCCGCCAGGAACACCGAAGAAGCAGGTTCCCTCACGATTGTCGCCACGGCGCTGATTGAAACCGGCAGCCGCATGGACGAGCTGATCTTTCAGGAATTCAAAGGCACCGGAAATATGGAAATGGTGCTGGACCGAAAAATCAGCGACCAGCGAATTTATCCTGCGATCGACATCTTTCTGTCCGGAACGCGCCGCGAGGAACTCTTGTTGCAGGCGTGGGAGCTGGAGAAAATCAATCTCATTCGGCGCGGTCTCGCCGGCCACAAACCAGAGGAAGCCATTCAGCGTCTCCTGATGTTCGTGAAGAAATTCCCTACGAACATCGAGATGCTGAAAAACATTCCTGGCTAGACCGACGGTTTAATCTTCCGTTCGTACAGCGCGTGTACTGAGTCGCGAGCATTGACGTAATCGCAGCGGAAATTTTCGAAGCTGTCATAGCCAAGCCGAATGGCGAGGTTTCGCTGTTCGCCCGCATCGCTAGGAAGTGATGAGACGGCCTTGTTCTCGTAACGTCGTAGTCCGGATTCGCATCGGCGCAGCAAGTGGTATGACTGTCTCAGCTGGTTGGCTTCGGTGTCACTAAACAGGCCCCGTCCGCGCAATCCGCTTACCGCGCTGTCCCAGTTGGGCTCCCAGATTTTTTCGCGCATTTGCAATCCTTGAACGAGAAATTCCGCTTCAATGATTCCCCCGCATCCAGTCTTGAGATCGAGAAAATCTGATCTGCTGCCTCGCTCACGGCGAATCCGCTCGAGCATGGTGTCGATTTTGACGAAAAACTCGGGATCCTGACCGGCGCGACACCAGGCGGCCTTTGCAAGTTCGATGAATTCATCTTTTAGCAGACCACTGATAGGGCGTGCCCGAGTGAGCGACTGCATCTCCCAGAGCTGCGCACGATTCTGGTAGTACGACTGGTAAGTTTGAAGCGAGCAAACTAATGGGCCGTTTTCACCTTCGGGACGCAACCTCGTGTCGAGCGTCCAAATGTTTCCCTCAGCAGTTGATTGCGCCATAACGCTGATCAGATTTTGAGCGGCGCGATTCTCCTCGCCCACGAATACGACGTCCAAGTCTGCGCCGTAACTGATGTCGCGTCCGCCAAATTTGCCAAGCGCGATAATCGTCAGCCGTTCGTCCCCGACGATTCTGGCCGTAAAGACCAGACACGCTTCAGCCAAGTCGGAAAGTTCGGCGCATACGCCCGCCGGCGTAGCGAGTCCAATAATCTCGCGCAGGATGATCCGCAAGAATTGCCGCTGCCGATAGGCTCGGATGGGATCGAGATTGTCCGCGCTCGCACCTAACGACTCAAGTCGACGGAGGTTTTCTGGCAATGACCGTGGTTCATCGAAGGTCGGGTCCCTGGTGATGTCTTCCAGCAGTTGGGGTCGGCGAATCAGAAGATCACCCGCGAACCGACTGGCATCGAGAGTTTTTACGACCAGCTCAAGCAACTTTGGATTTGTAACCAGCAGTTCGAAAAGCAAACTGCGCAGGCCGTAGCTCTCCACGAATCGGAGAAACTGGTTCAGAGTCGCGTCGGGGTCGGCAACTTTGGAGATCCAATCCAGCAAAATGGGACGCAGTCTTTGGAATATCTGGCGAGTTCGCGTCGCGACATGAAAGCTTTTCGCACCTCGTTCGAGTTCTGTTAGGGCTTTCTCTGCTCGCTTTGCATCCTTAAAAAATTCAACGGTGATTTTGGCGGGCTGCGCTGGGCTCGCAGAGATAATTCGTTGGAAGATGGGACGTACCGACCCCATTCGGGTGTGCAGTGCCGCTGTAAAATCGCTGGCCGACGGAAAGCGAAGGCTCTGCGCGAGCCGCCTCAGTGAGTCCGGCTCGTCCGGCACAGTGTGGGTCTGTTGTTCGGCTTCGATCTGCAGGCGATGTTCAACGCGGCGAAGAAATCGATACGCGTTATCGAGCGCCAGAACTTCGTCGCGCGGCAGCAAATCCAGTTCGCGCAGTGCTCGAAGTGCCGTGAGCATACTCGGTTCCTGCAGAAACGGATTACGCGCGCCATGAATGAGCTGTAGCGTTTGCACGATGAACTCGATGTCGCGAATGCCGCCGCGCCCGAGTTTTACGTCGCGCTCCAACTTTTCCGGCCCAACAACGTCGCGCTCGATGCGATGTTTGATGTTCGCAATTTCCTCGAGCAGATCTGGCGTCGCACTTTTTGGGTAAATGAACGGCTGATGTAACCGCAGGAAATCGTAAGCCAGCTCGCGGCTGCCGGCGACACCTCGCGCCTTGATGAGCGCAATTCGCTCCCATGTTTCGCCGAAACCAGCGTAATAGTTTTCCATGCTCTCGAGGGACCGAGCTAACGGGCCTGCCGAGCCTTCAGGGCGCAGCCGCAGGTCCACTCGAAATAGCGAGCCAGCCGAATGCGACGTCGAAAATGTTTCCAGGATCTTGTTTCCGAGGCGGTTGAAAAACTGATGATAGGAAATGTGCGGCGCGAGCTGGCCTTCCTCGCCATAGAGAAAAAGAAGATCGACGTCCGAGCTGTGATTGAGTTCGCATCCGCCGAGTTTCCCGAGCGCAAGAATAGCGAAGTCCGCTTTTGGCGAGCCGTAACGTTGCCGCAGTTCGCGGTCCCAATATTGAAACACGCGACGAAGGCAAATGTCTGCGATTTGTGACAGCTCACCGGTGGTCTCTTCCAGCGGCGCGACCGCGGCCAGTTCGCGTACGGCCACGCGAGTCATCTCGCGGCTTTTCCAAAACCGTAGTGCTCCGAAACTATTGTCCACCGCAGAGTCTCCGGCGAAGGCGTGCAATTCGGCCAGCATTTCGGCGTGGCTGCGCGATGCGAGGCACACCTCAGGTTGAGCAAGCCAAAGCAACGTTTCAGGATTTCGCGTCAACCGCGTCGCGCAGATGCTCGAGACTGCCAGAAGATGTAGCAACGCCGTTTCACCTAGCGGAAATTGTTCGACCATTTCGTTAAGGGACGTCGCGTTTGCCGGCCACTGTTCGTTGAGCTGAACCAAAGTGGTCTCTACCTGTGAAGGATTCAGTGATGTTCCTGCCTTTTCCCGAATCCAGCTCGCCTGATGCTCCATTGAACAGAACATCACGCGCTTCTGGGCGAAAGACCAGTTATCGCAGTGCTCAGACTCGAGCTCCTGCCCAATGACGCGCTATGGCGATGCCGGAGGCACTAGCACAGAAAGGGCTTTTTCGTGCATTTGAAAGTCAACCGGGCAATTACCGGATAATTCACCATCCAGCTCCACCGGAACGTCCTGCTCGCTGCTTACGTTAAGTTGGCGAGTCTGAAAATATTCAACTTCCGGAACGCGGATGTCGGAGCTGAATACAACGTCATGGAGATATTTAATGATCTCGAGAAAACCGAGTCGCTTGAACACAACTACGTCAAGTAAACCATCATCGACAACCGCCTGCTTAAAAAATGGAAAAGGTCCGCCGTAAAGGCGCCCATTTCCGACGAGCACAAACGACCCTTCGCGGACTGACGCGTTCTCCGACTCGATAGAAAGCTTCGGCGGTTGGCGAGCTGCGATGTGCGCTGCGGAGATAAGATAACTGAGCGGCCCAAGGCTGCGTTTGAACGTAAGCGTGGTTTCTTTGACCGCTTGCGCATCGAGCCCAATCCCACCGAGTTGCACGAAGTATTTTCCATTGGCGCTTGGTAAATCGACCAGACGCATGTTTCCGGCTCGAACAATTTCCCAGCAACGCTCGAGATCGTTTGCGGGCAGACCAAGCTCCATGGCGAAGACGTTGATCGTGCCCATGGGGAGAATGCCCAGCGCAGCATCGCTGCCGGCGATTCCGTTTGCCACATGATTCACCGTTCCATCGCCGCCAGCCGCGACTACGCGTCCAAAACCTTCCTCGACGGCACGTTTCGCGAGCGCTTCCGCTTCACCAGCATGCGTGCTGATGCGCACCGGCCAGTCGCCGACAAGCGATTCGACTCGTTCCTGGCAATCTTGAACAGTTTCAAAATTTCCCGCGGTTGGATTGAGAATAATAACGGTGTCAGTCACACAAAAAAGTAGTCAGCGCCTTTGGTGTTTCCTTCAAACTACGGCTGCGTAACATCTCAAGGTGCAAAAATTGCGCCGACTGGTGTTAATCGCTCTGGGGGCATTGATTGGACTGGGTGCGGTGGTTTTGCTCGGGGTGAACCTGTATGTGCAATCACAAGGGGCACAAGCAAAGATTCAGCAAGAGCTGAGCCGCAGCCTCGGTGTTCCGCTGAAAATTCGCAGCATGAGTGTCACTCCCTGGGGCGGACTTGAACTTAGCGGCATCACGATTCCGCAAACCGCATCAGTCGGGCCGAAAGATTTCCTGGAAGCAAGAACATTCCGGCTGCGCGTTCGTTTCCTTTCGCTCTTTTCGCGACGGCTGGTGATTAAGGAAGTTTCACTGGTTCGTCCCAAGGTTGTATGGCCGCAGAACAGAGAAGGAAAATGGCGTCTGCCCGATAGGCGAGCCGCGCGCAGGGGCACCGTTCCTTTAAATCAGGCGCCAGCGCCTTCGCAGACAGAACCACGAATAGAAAGCGTTCCAACGAACACAACCGCCGCTGTAATGCCTACAGCCAGCGTACTATCTTCGCCACAAGCGATGGTTAAGGACGAACCATCCGGACGCGAACCAAAGTTGGGTGTTGCTCCGGAGGTTCGTCGAGTGAGCGTGGAAGACGGCGACTTCACTTTTTTGGATCAAACCGGGAGGCTCGTGGCGAGTTTTGCCGGCGTGGATTTTCGCACCAGCATTCGTAGCGCGCAGGCGTTCCGGGGAGATGCAAAAGTCAATCGAGTTTCATTGCGGGACCGCTTTTTTCTGGAGCAGCTCCGTTCACCGCTTCGCTATGAGCCCGATGTCCTGGAGCTCTCGAAAATTTCTGCTCGTGTGGCACAGGGCGAGGTGAAAGGCTACTTTGCGATTCAGCTGGAGGCAGAGGATTCCCCATTCACCACGAGCGTAAACTTTCATGACGTGCTCGCCGACGAGCTTGTTGAAAATGCCGGCGGTCCCAAGGGAATGGTGAACGGGAAGTTGGAAGGAAGTTTTCAAGCTTCGGGAAAAACTGGTGATCCGGAAGCCCTTGTTGGCCAGGGCGAAATTTTCCTGCGGGAGGGCCGAGTCCAGCAATACAGATTGCTCGTGTTACTCGGCCAGATTTTGCAGATCGAGGAACTCCAGGAACTTCATCTGGAGCAGGCGGATGCAAAATATCATGTGCGCCCGGGGCAGATCACGATTGATGAGCTGGTTTTGCGGTCGCCGAACATTCGTCTCAGCTCGTCGGGTAATGTTGGGTTCGATGGGACGCTGCAACTCAATTCGCAACTCGCAATCAACGACAGGGTTCGCGGTCAACTTTTCAAAGCGATCCGCGACAACTTTCACCGAATCGACGATCCCGGTTATTCAGCCATCGAGTTTCAGGTGGGAGGGACCATTGACCGGCCCAGTACCAATTTAGTCGAGCAAGTCGTCGGACGAGATATCAGCAGCATGCTCAACAGCTTCTTCGGCGGAAAAAAGGATAAGCAGAAAAAGAAAAAGAAGGCCGCTGAAAATGCCGCGCCCGCAAGGCCTCAGCCTAACCCTCCCCATGATGCTAGCGATGCAGGCGGGGATGTTGGCGGTGCGACGCCTGTGGCTCCACCGCCCTCCGCAGCGCCGGCGGCGGCGCTGCCTGAAGCCACTGCGACGCCAAGTCCAGTCGCATCGCCATGAGGGTAATCGCCGGCAGCGCCGGCGGAGTCCGCCTGGCAGTTCCGAAGCACGGTGTCCGTCCCACAATGGATCGCGTGAAAGCGGCGATCTTTTCGAGCTTGGGCGACACGGTCATCGGTGCGCGAGTCCTTGATCTTTTTGCTGGAACCGGTGGGCTTGGAATCGAAGCGCTCAGTCGGGGAGCCGCTTCCGCGATATTTGTAGAAGCTGATCGCCACTCGGCAAAAGCAATCGAGAAAAATCTCGCCAAAACGAACTTGAAAGGACGTGTTCGACTCCAGGATGTTTTTGATTTTCTGCATCGACGATCGAGCGCCGATAAATTTCAAATCATTTTTGCGGATCCGCCTTATGACACAGCGCACCACGGCAAGAGCTACACTGAGGAGCTTTTGCATAACGAAACGTTGCCACAATTGCTGGAGACAAATGGTATTTTCGTATTGGAGAAACGACCGAACGAAAGCATTTCCGATTTGAAATTTTGGCGCGTCATTCGCCAGAAGACGTACGGTGCAACCGAAGTTCTATTTTTGAATCAATCGGCAATGGGCAATCGGCAGTCGGCAATTACATGATTCGCTTCATTTACAATCTGTTTTGGCCGCTCGGGTTGCTGCTTTTTTTGCCGGGCTATATCGCCAAGATGATTCGCCGCGGCGGTTACCGCGAAAAATTTGGCCAGCGATTGGGAATTTACCACGGCGAGGTGCGGAACCGGCTTTCTATTCTACGCTCGACGTGGCTGCACGCAGTGAGCGTGGGCGAAGTAAATATTGCGTTGAAATTCGCGAATGCGTTACGGGCGCTCGAACCCGATTTGCACTGCGTGCTGACCACAACCACAACAACCGGGTTCGCGTTGGCGCGTAAAACTGCGCCGCCATGGATCGACGTCATGTACACGCCGCTGGATTACTGGCCAATCATGCGCCGCGCGTTTTCTGTGATTCGGCCCGCGCGCATCGTGCTTATCGAAGCCGAAGTTTGGCCAAACCTCGCGGCGGCAGCACACAAACACCGGATTCCCCTCGCGCTGGTCAACGCGCGATTATCTCTGCGCTCTGAGCGACGCTATCGACGGTTTCGGTTTTTTGTCGCACCAACGTTTCGGTTGCTCGATTTGGTGTGCGTACCAGAACAGCGCGACGTC
>Ga0207701_10002426_pt1 | contig 19331 bp, 18 predicted proteins | sample KBSSwiSSwithPhiX_FD_184294 | JGI IMG/M metagenome (GOLD analysis project Ga0207701, IMG submission 184294) | Switchgrass rhizosphere bulk soil microbial communities from Kellogg Biological Station, Michigan, USA, with PhiX - S5 (SPAdes) (version 2) | ecosystem: Environmental > Terrestrial >... | reverse complement strand
ATCGAAGGGCTGATCGTCGTGGAACTGAAATCGGTCAAGCAGCTCGACGCGGTTCACAGTGCTCAACTGATTTCGTACTTGCGCACCACGGGCCTGAAGGGTGGCGTGTTGATCAACTTTCGCGTACGAGTTCTGAAAGATGGATTGCAGCGAGTCGTATTGTCCTGATCGAGCTCTTCGCGATCTTCGCGGTTAGGGCGCTCGCTGCACCCGCGTACTCTATCGATGGGTACAGCGCGCTGAGTTATTGCCGCCCAGCGGGTTCGCCCCGGCTCCGCGTCCGCCGACATCGCGATACGTCCCGTGGCACGCCGCGCAGGTGTCGGACAGATCGCCGGTCCACTCCGAGACGGCTTCCTGGTTCTTCGTCTGCACCAGGCGGTAGCCCCGTTTGGCCACCGAGACCATCTGCTCGGTGAACCGGATCCAGTCGGGCTCCGTGACCGGAGCCAGGCGGCCGTTCTCGCAGCGCAATCCCGGTGAGAGCATCCACGGAGACGCATCGGCGAGGGCCGCGGCGGCGTTTTCGATGACTGGCCAGCCGGTGTAAATCCCCTGACCCCATTCGAACACCGAGAACCCTGCGCCCTTCGCCGCGGGGTCGGGCGGCGGGACCGGGGCGGCGGGGTCGCGCGTTTGCACTGTGAAGAGCAGGTTCGAGTTCGGGAAGAACACGCCGCGCATTAACTGGTTGAGCGTGCCCGTTGGCGGAAACCTGGCCGCGACGACGGGCGGTTCTTCCCCTTTGGCAGGCGCGGGGGGCCAGCTGATGCTGCTGGTGGTTGCATCCGCCGCCGCGAAGTCGGTCTTGCCCGCTGGGAAGCCATTGCTTTTCAGGACGTGCGCGACGAGATCGACGCCCTGTTCCGGCGTCAGCCGAGGGGTCGCATCCGATGCCGGGTTGGGCGGCATCGTGTACCGGATCTTGATGAAGAGAGCAGACAGCGGTTCCTTGCGCCACCTGAAGGCGAACGAGCTGCCAGTAAGAGGCGGTGCCTGCGCGCCGGCGAGCGCCGGGCCGTGGCAGCCGGCACAACGCTGCGTGTAGAGCGCCTGCCCGCGAGTCGCCTGGGCATCGCTGTAGACGCCGTCCTGCACCGTGCGCGGCGCCTGCGCGTGGATCGCGATCGATGTGCCGATCAGGAAGATGACTGCTGCTGCGGCAAGTGTCGCGCCGATGACCGCTCGAATCATGCGCGGCATTTAACCACGAAGGACACGAAGAGATCGAAGGCCACGAAGAAGTCGGCACGAAACGCGAGCGCGCGAAGGAGTGTCTCTTCCACCTTTTGCCTTCTTCGTGATCTTCGATCGCCTTCGTGGCCTTCGTGTTTTATCTGTGCATGCAGCGCGCGGAGGTATCGCCTAACGCGGCGAGGCCGCGGCCACGGCCGCGGCCGCCAATATCGCGATACGTCAGGTGACACGCGTTACAGGCGTTCGAGAGATCGAGCGTGTACTCCGAGAGGGCGTCCTTGCTCTTCATCTGCGCGAGGCGGTAGGACCGCCGGGCCACCGAGACCATCCGATCGGTGAACCTGATCCAGTCCGGTTCGGTGACCGGCGCGGGCCGCCCGTTTTCGCAGCGAAGTCCCGGTTGCATCATCAGCACTGATGCGTCGGCGAGTGCGGTGGAGGCGTTTTCAACTACTTGCCAGCCCGTGTAGAGGAGGAGACCGGTATCGAAGGTCGTGAGCCCGTCTGGCCTGGACGAAGGGGGCGCCGGGGGCAGGTCAGCGGCCTCGACCTCCTGAATGCTGAAGATCAGATTGGAATTGTGGAAGAACACGGCGCGCATCAACTGGGCGAGATTGCCCGTGGGCGCATACCAGGAAGACGCAGGCGCACTGCCTGCTCCGATTCCACGACCCGCTGGCCATTCGATCTTGCTGTTCACCGCGTCCATCGCCGGGAAGTCGGTCTTGCCGGCGGGGAAGCCGTTGCTCTTGAGGAGGTACGCGACGAGATCCGCGGCCTGCTCGGACGTCGGCTTCGCCGCGTCCTCCGCCTTTGGCGGCATGGCGTAGCGGATCTGGATGAAGAGCGCCGAGAGCGGCTCCATCCGGAACCTGTTGGTGAACCGTTCGCCGACCAACGCCGGCGCCTGCGCGCCCGCCAACGCCGGGCCGTGGCAGCCAGCGCAGCGCTGCGCGTAGAGCGTCTGGCCGCGCGCGGCCTGCGCATCAGAGAAGACGCCGTCCTGCACCGTGCGCGCCGCCTGCGTCTGCGCCGTGCGCGGCGGCTGCGTCTGCGCGTGGGTGGCCATGGACGTGACGAGGAGGAAAAGGATTGCGGCCGCAGCCAGCGCCGCAGCGACGGTCGGACGAATCATGGGCGGAATTGTCGCACGAGTGGATAAACGGCGAAGCGCGCGACGATCGCGAAGAAGGATTGAGTTCCAGACAGTTTCCCTTCGCGGTCTTCGTGGTTCAAGGCCAGTGAGCGCCGCACCCTACGACGAAGCTTTCACTTTCTGCCACTCGGCTTCCATTTCCTCCAGCGTCGCCTCGCTCATGGAGCGGCTGCGGGCGGTGAAGGCCCGTTCAACGGCGTCGAAGCGCGTCGTGAACTTGTCGTTCGCGCGGCGCAGCGCAGCCTCTGGCTCGATGCCGAGCTTGCGCGAGAGGTTGGCAATGGCGAACAGCAGATCGCCCATTTCCTCCTCGGCGCGCGAGAGATGGCCCGTGGCGCCCGACTCGACCTCGTGCCGCAGTTCGGCGACCTCCTCCTCGATCTTGTCGAGAACGTCAGCCGCCTTCGCCCAGTCGAATCCCACCGCGGCCGCGCGCGCACTCACCTCGTACGCCCTCAGCAGGGAGGGCAGTGTTTTGGGTACCCCGCTCAGTGTGGTCCTGGGCTTCTTCGCCGGCTGCCCCGCCGCCTCGCGCTCGCGCGCCTTGAGCGTCTCCCACTTCTCGATGACCTGACCGCTGGTCAGCGTCGGGTCACTCTCGCCTCGGGCGAAGACGTGTGGATGACGACGAACGAGCTTCTCGCAGATCGCGTCGATGGCGTCGCCGATGGTGAACTCATCGCGCTCAGCGGCGATCTGCGCGAGGAACACGGCTTCGAAGAGAAAGTCGCCGAGCTCCTCACACAGTTGGACAGGGCCGCCGCTCTCGATCGCCTCGAGCACCTCGTAGGTTTCCTCGAGCACAAACGGCCGCAGCGATGCCTGCGTCTGTTCCCGATCCCACGGACATCCATCGGGCGCACGCAGCGCCCGCATGATCTCGACGAGCTTGTCAAAGCGCTCACCAGCGCCGTTGCTCATCGCACCCTTCGCACCCCTCACACCTACTTCGCCAGCGGGTCCGGTCGCACCTGGAATTTCACGAGCTTGCTCGTCGTTCCCTTGCCGCCCTCGATGTGGAACGGCGCGCGTGTCGCGTATGTCGTCCAGATGCCCTTGCCCTTCCAGCCCGCCTTCGCATCGTCGATGCGGCCGTCCATCCCTTTTGCGTAGAAGCCCATCGGATAGGGCACGCGGAAGGTCAGGAACTTGCCATCCACCACTGCGAGCAGCGACTCGGATTCGTTGCCCGTCGCCAGCGGAACGTTGCGCCCGAGGCCGAGCATGTCGAACCGGTCAACGAAGTTGTAGTACGCGCTCTCGGCGCTCCCGGATTCCACCGCGCCCTTGTAGTTGGGGCCGGGCATCGCGTAGAGCGTCCAGCCCTCGGGGCAGTGCTGGCCGGTCGCAGTGGGCCCATTCAAGGGACCCTTGCACTTGCGCCGGTCGAAGCTGGCGTAATGGCCGCTCGAGAGCACCGTCCACACCACGCCGTTGCCGTCCACGTCCATGCCGCGCGGCGCATATCCTTGCACCGGCGCCTTCGGGTTATTCCACGGGACTTCGTACACCTCCGCGAGGGCGGTGTTCGCCGGATCGCGTCCGAGCGTGAGTCGGACGACCGAGCCTGGCATCCCCATGACCGCGCCCCAGACTGATCCGTCCGGACTCGGCGCGACACCATAAAACGGCACGTTGACTCGCTTGTCTTTCTTCGGATCGATCGGCTGATCGGGCTCGACGTACGCGTCGCGCTTGCCGTTGCCATTGGTGTCGAGCACGAACACCGTCCAGCCCTGTGCGGCCTGCTCGTCCTTGGTGTCGAGATACAGCCGGGTGTTGAACCAGCCTTCGACCGGACCACCACCCGTGAACCAGAGGATCCCCTTGTCGTCGAGGTTCAGGTGATGCGTGCCGAAGCACGTATCGATCGTGACGACTTCTTTCGTCTTCGGGTCGTACATCTGGAGCTGGCGTCCGCTCTGGGTGATTGGAAACGCCTTCGCAGACGGGTGATCGGAGCCCTGACGGCAGAACGACGCTGTCTGCCCTGGCCGGATGCGCGCGGCGACCCATACGCGCGCGTCGCTGTCCATCGAAAAACTGTGTGCCGTTGTCTGTGTTGTCCAGATCGATTCCTCGCCCCAGTACGGCGACGGTTGCGTGGGCTTCGTGCTGGCCATGCTCGGGGTCTGCGGATCGCGGACCTTCAGATTGATCTTTGTCGCCGTGCTGGTTCGCGGATCGACGACCGGCATGTAGTCGGCGCTCTCCTCGAGCGCGCCATAGACCGGTCCATTTGCGTTGACGGTCGGATTGCGTTTGTCCGTCGCGATTTCATCGTGCAGATATGTCTTCGAATCCGCCCAGTCCCACATCGTGACGACGACGTTGCGCTCACGGCCCTGCGGCCGCTGCGGAGCCGCCGACGGCAATTCGCCCTTCGCGATGCGGTCGGTCCAATCGGCGTACATGGCCGCCGCTCGAGCGCGGCCGACCTGGTTGAACCGCTGGAACATCCCGGCGCCAGCCTGTCCGGACTGCACCCGTCGCTCCCATGCGGCCGACGATGACGCAAACTTGCCGAGGCTGGGAGGAATCTCTCGCGTTGCCTTGTTGCCGAGTTGATGGCAGCCGGTGCAGCCGTCCGTATTGACGATGTTACGGATCCATTCGCCCTGGCTCATCACGCTGGGCGAGATGCCGTTGCCGGTCGGTCCGGTGCCGGGGAAGTCGCTCTTCGGCGGCACCTGCAGCAGCGCCAGCCAGTACAGAGCGGGGTAGTACTGCGCGGCGGCGCGTGCATCGGGCGCGGGCACGGCGGTCAGCGACAGTTGCCGACCCGGGGCCGCTTTCACCTTCGGCGAATCAACGAGGCCGTAGCCGCGAACCCAGACGTTGTAACTGGCCTTCGGCAGATCCGGGACGAGGTAGCGCCCTTGATCGTCGGTGACGACGCTCTTGATGAGGCGCGTGGGGAGATCGGTGGTCTCAGCGATCACCCAGACGCCGGCCTCAGGACCCTTGGGACCGGTTACGACACCGCCAATGTCATCGGCGTCCACCGTCACCGGCCGCGTGGGTGCCTGGCCGATACCGGTGAGGCTCCATGCGACAACGCCGACTGTGGCTGTGAGAATTGCTGCGATTCGCAGATGAATAGGGTTTCTCATCTGTCGCCTCCTTCAGTGCGCCGATTCTACTCGCACATCGGACCGTGTTCAGGACACGCGAATGGGGACTTCCTGAATCGCATTGTTGCCGTAGCCCAGCCGGTTCCATTCGGCGCGCTCGGGCTGAGTACGGCCGGCCAGATCGGTTGCACGGGCGCGAAGGACGAGATCGTTTGGCATCCCGACGTGCGTAATCAACTCCCACCACTGCCAACTGGACCTATTGCGTTCGCTGACGAGACGCGCCTCCTGCCAGTCGCCGCCGTTGACGCTGACCTCGACGCGCGCGATCGGCGCTGCGCCGGACCATGCGACGCCACGGATGGCCAGCTCACCGGCGCGCACCTCCGTCTGCGGCGTTGGCTCGGTAATCAGAGCGCGGACCCGTTGCAACGTGACCGGCTCGCTGACGACTCGGCCCTCACGCTCCCACTCATACCGGTATTTGTCGCCCTGGTAATGGCCGGTGAACGTCCGATCGATGATCTCGATCTCGCTCAACCACTTGACCGACGCTACGGCGTACCAGCGCGGAACGATGAGACGCAGCGGATATCCATGTTCGACGGGCAGCGGCTCGCCGTTCATCGCGTAGGCGAGCAGCACATCGCTGTCACGCGCATCGTCAATCCCGAGACTGCGCTCGAATCGAATCGGTTCAGGCAGGCCGTCCACAATGCCGCCGTCGGCGCCCCGAAACAGCACCTCCTTCGCGTCCTGCCGGACACCGGCGCGGTCGAGGATCTCGACCAGCGGCACCCCGGTCCATTCCGCAGTGCTGACAGCGCCCAACCCCCATTTCTCACCCTCGGTGGACCGATCGAACAATGCGCGGCCGTTGCCGGCACACTCCAGAGTGACGACCTGCGTTTTCGATCTCATGTTCTGGAGATCACGGATGGTGAAGCTCTGCGACCGTTCAACGAGGCCACCAATCGTGAGCCGGAACGCCTCGGCGTCGAGATCGGGCATCCGGAAGTTGTTGCGCATGTAGAAGCGTGCGTTCGGCATGACGACGCCGCCGACGAGCGCCGCAAGCGAGGTCTCGCAGTTGAGCGGGTGTGCCCGATGCATGACCATGCCGGCGTCGATGGCGTGCTGGCAGGCCTCTTCGGGATCCAGCGTGGGCACGTCTGCGGCAGCAGGCGTGGGCGCCGCGCAGCCCCCACTTGCGACGGCACGCACGCACGTTGATGCGGGATAGATGTCGAGGCTCCCGGCCATCTGGAACGGCCGCATGAATTCGCGCAGGCGGTTCTCGTCCACGGCCTCGACGATCAAGTACATCGTGTGCTCGCCCTGCACGACGGCTTCCCCCTGAATCTCCAGCCCGAATTTCCTGACGTTCGGGCGACTCAGGTGATTCAGCAGCGAGGCTCCCATGAACGGGTCCTGAGCCGGACACCCGTCGGCCGCATGCTGATGTCGGACGATGAAGAGAGGCATGGTACCAACCCTCACGGTCGGGGGAATGCTCCGTCACGGTCTGGACAAGCCTGCTGGCGGGCTTTACGGGAGCGCCAACGCGACGTATTCGCCGGGGAACTGACGGCCGGACACCGCGACCAGGACGTACTGCTTGCCGTTGACCATATAGGTCATCGGCGAGTTGCTGACGCCAGCAGGCAGCTCTTTTTCCCAGACGATCTTGCCGGTCTTCTTGTCGAACGCGCGGAACATCTTGCCGCCAAAGCCCGCGGGCACGCCCACACCTGAATCGCTGCCTTCGCCCATGAAGACGAGGGTCTTGGTGACGATCGCCGCGTTGCGGCCAGGCGTGCCGATCGGCGGCAGTTTCAGCCCCTTGAACGCCGGGTGATTTCTCAGGCCGTCGCCGTTGGCGACCTGCCAGAGGATCTCGCCCTTGTTCAGATCGATCGCCGTGAGCCGCGCGTACGGCGGCTTGAACGGATCGGGCAGGCCCTGCGGCCCGAGCATCTTCGCCCACTGACGCTTGACCCACGGCATGTTCGACTCGGTGTTTTCCGAGTGCACGAGCCCGACGATGTCGGGCATGTGCGTGGACGGGACGTAGAGGATGCCCGTCTCGGGATCGAACGCCGCGCCACCCCAGTCGGCGCCGCCGTTGGTGCCGGGCAGGTAGATCGTGCCTTTCTTGCCCTTCGGCGTGCCGACGACCTCCGCAGGCGTAAACAGCGGACCGTAGTTGTACTCGTCGACGATCTTCCTGGCTTCCGCCTTCAGCTCGGGCGTGTAGTCGATCAGGTCCTTGTCCGTAACTCCCTGCTGATCGAATGCTGGCGGTTTCGTTGGAATCGGCTGGGTCGGCGAATACCACTCGCCGGGCACCTCGCCCTTCGGGACCGGTCGCTCTTCGATCGGCCAGATCGGCTTGCCCGTGACGCGATCGAGGACGTAGACATACGCCTGCTTCGACACCTGCGCGATGGCTTTTACAGTGCGGCCATTGACTTTGATGTCACCGAGAATTGGCGCAGCAGGAAGGTCGTAGTCCCAGATGCCGTGATGCAGCGTCTGGAAATGCCACACGCGCTTGCCGGTCTTCGCGTCGAGGCACAGGATGCTTTCGGCGAAGAGGTTGTTGCCGGGCCTGGTGCCGCCGAAGTAATCGCCGGTCGCTTCTTCGAGCGGCAGGTAGACGTAGCCGAGCTCTTCGTCCCCGCTCAGGAGCGACCACACGCCGCTGTTGCCCGAGTACGCCGCCGATCCGTTCAGCCACGTGTCTTCGCCGAATTCGCCGGGCCGCGGCACGACGTGGAACGTCCAGAGAAGCTTGCCAGTCTTGGCGTCGAACCCGCGGATGTCGTCCGGCGGTGCTTCTTTCGTCGCCTTTACGCGCTCGCTGAGATAGTCGGTTGCCGGCGCGGGCACGCCGCCGACCACGATCACATCTCTGACAACAATCGGACCGCTGCTGTTGCGATAGCCGGTGACGCCACCGCGGTCGTAGCCGACCTTCGTCAGATCGATCGCACCGTTCGTGCCCCAGTCCGGGTAGCGCTTGCCGGTCTTCGCGTTCAGCGCGATGAGGTTCGCACCGCTCATCGTGAAGATCCGGGAGTCGTTACCGTTTGCCCAGTACGCCACGCTACGCGACGATCCGCCGCGCGCGGGACCCTTCCCGTCCACGCTCGGCGGGACGTCGAACCACACGACCTTTCCTGTCGCGGCGTCGAGGGCGACGACGGTGCCGACGCCGCTGCTCATATAGAGCAGGCCGTCGACCATCAGGGGCGTGTTCTGCCAGTTGCCCGGCGCGTTCGCGCCCGGATACGCTGCTTTGAGCTCCTCGGGTACGCCCGATTGGCGCCACGCGATCTGCAGCTTCCCGACTGTGTCTTTGTTGATCTGATCGAGCGGAGAGTACTTGGTGCTGGCCTTGTCGCCGGAGTACGCCGGCCAGTCGTGATTCTTGTCGTCCTTGCCGGTGACGGTCCACGCCGCGCCGACGACGATCGCTACAACGCCCAACCACCGCAGCCTGTTTTTCACGTGAAGCTCCTTGCGCCGCGTGATTATACCCACGCTTCTCACGATAGAATCGCCCGGCACTGAAGCGGCTCGGGGCAACCCGCTGAAAACAGTTCACACTTCCAGGTTCTCGCTTCCCAGTTCGTGTTCGGGGTTCGGTTCGGGGTTCGGGGTTCGGGGTTCGGAGTTCGGGGTCGCGAATCGATGGGAGCCTGGCGCAGAACGCGAATGCCGACGCGGACGTTCGAACTTCGAAGTTGAACCGAACATGAACACGAACCCGGAGCAGAGAACCGGGACGAGTGCACTGCTCGCCGCGCTTCGCTCGCCGCGCACGCTCTCGGTCTCGCTCCTCTCATTCGCATCCGGTCTCCCGCTCGGCCTCGTGTGGTACGCCATTCCCGACTGGATGCGCGACATCGGCGTCGATATCCGCGTTGTCGGCCTGCTGACGCTGGCGCAGGCGCCGTGGTCGTTCAAAGTGATCTGGTCGCCGCTCATGGACCGCTACGTCCCGCCGTTCTGGGGACGACGCCGCGGCTGGATGGCGGTGTCGCAGATCGCGCTCGCCGTGCTCGTGCTGCTGCTGGCCGGCGTCGGCAGGCGGCCCGAGGCGATCTGGGTGGTTGGTGCGCTGGCGTTTGCGATTGCGATCGCCTCTGCGTCGCAGGACATCGCTATCGATGCCTATGCGGTGGAGGTGCTGCGGAAGGAAGAGCAGGGGGCGGCCGTCGGCGCGCGGCTGGCGTTCTATCGCGCGGCGATGCTCGTCTCGGGCGGTGCCGCGATCACGCTGGCCGCCCAGATTGGCTGGCCCGCCGTTAACGCGCTACTGGCGCTCGGATTCGTGCTGATGGTGGCGCTCACGTGGCGGTCGCCTGAGCCCGAGGTGCAGCCGACGCCGCCCCCGACGCTTCGCGATGCCGTCTGGCTACCGCTTGCCGGGATGTTCCGCCGGCATCGCGCCGTCGAGATCCTGGCGTTCGTCGTCCTCTACAAGCTTGGCGATCAGCTCACGCAGTCGCTCACACGTCCATTTCTCATCGACATGGGGTACGACGCTGTTCAACGCGGCATCGCGCTCGCGACGCTGTCGGTAGTGCTCACCATCTTCGGCACGTTCGCCGGCGGGTTCGTCACGACGCTCGCGGGTCTTGGCCAGGCGCTCTGGATCTTCGGTGTCCTGCAGATCCTGTCGAACGCCGGATATTTCCTGCTCGCGGTGCTGGACCGGCCCAACGTGCTGGCGATGTATGGCGCGACCGGGTTCGAGGTCTTCACGTCCGGTCTTGGGATGGGCGCATTCGGCGTGCTCTTGCTGCGGCTCACGGAAAAGCGTTTCTCGGCAACGCAGTACGCGCTTTTCTCGAGCTTGTTCGCATTGCCGCGAGTTGTCGCCGGGCCGATCACCGGGTTCACCGTCAACGCCGTCGGCTGGCCGTCCTTCTTCCTGTTGACGATGATGTCCGGTATCCCGGGACTGGTGATGCTTGCGCGATTCGTTCCCCCTGGCACCCGCGAGCCGAATCTCGATTTAAGATGATCTGAATGTCAGACGACCACTCGCAGGACCAGGCTGAGTCAGCCGTCACGTTCCTCGGTTTTGTCCTCTCGCTTGCCCACACGGCGGCCGTGCACTTTGGCGACGTTCCCGACCCGGTGTCGGGTGAGACCATTCCGGCGAATCTTCCGGCCGCACAGCAGATGATCGACATCCTGTCGCTGCTCGAGGAGAAGACGCGCGGGAACCTCACCGCCGAGGAGCGCCAGTTCATGGAACAGATCCTGTACGAACTGCGCCTTCGCTACGTCGAGGCCAGCAAGCAGGGAGCGGCACCTGAGCCGTCGCGGATCATCATTCCCTGATGCACCGGGCGGGACGGGTCACGTTCCTCGGCACCGGGACCTCTTCCGGCGTGCCGATGATCGGGTGCACGTGCAACGTGTGTCGCTCCGCCGACCCTCGTGACAAGCGCCTTCGGCCGTCGATCTACGTTGATGTGCCCGGCCAGGCGTCAATCCTGATCGATACGACGCCGGACTTCCGTCAGCAGGCGCTCACCGCGAATATCGAGCGCATCGACGCCATTCTCTTCACGCACAGTCACGCCGATCACATCCTCGGCCTCGATGACATCCGCCGGTTCAACTGGATCCAGGGTGGGCCCATCGCGTGCTATGCGGCCGCCGACACCTGGGAGAGCGTCCGGCGCACGTTTCATTACGCCTTCGACGGGTTGACGCGGAAGGGCGGTGGCATCCCGAAGATCGATCCCCATACCATCGAAGGACCGTTCGCGGTTCGCGACGTGGGCGTGGTGCCGGTGCCGGTGTGGCACGGCGATGCGCTGATCCTCGGCTTTCGTTTCGGTACGTTTGCGTACCTCACCGATTGCAATCGTCTCGACGATGCAGCCTGGGATCTTGTGGATGGTGTCGAGACGCTCGTCATCGACGCCCTGCGCGACAAGCCGCACACGACGCACTTCACGGTCGACGAAGCGCTCGAAGTCATCGCCCGGATCAAGCCGCACCGGGCGTACATGACGCACATGTCGCACGACCTTGGCCACGCCGCCACCACCGCGCGACTGCCCGCCGGCGTCGAACTGGCTTATGATGGGCTCGTGCTCGACGTGTCCGTCGACGTGGAGTGAATGCAGACGATTCACTTCCCCGACGACGCGCGGCCCGCGGGGCTCGCGCATCCGGTGCTGGCGCTCGGCAACTTCGACGGTATGCACCGCGGACACCAGAAGATCATCGATCGCGTGAAGCGCGGCGCGGCCGAACACGGCGGCTCTCCGATGGCGATGACCTTCGACCCGCATCCGCCACGCATCGTCCGTCCGGATAAGGCCCCACCGTTGCTGATGACGAAGGCGCAGCGCCTGGAAGCCCTGCATCGCGCGGGCATCCAGTGTGTCGCCGTGGTGCGCTTTACCAGGGAGCTGTCGCAGTGGGATCCCGAGACGTTCGTCCGGACGGTGCTCGTCGAATGGCTCCGCGTGTCGGAAGTGTGGGTGGGGGCCAACTTTCTCTTCGGGCACGATCGAAGCGGCAACTTCACCAGTCTCCGCACGCTGGGGCAGCGCTACGGATTTCGTGCCGACAAAATCGATCCGGTGCGCTATAAGGACTTCGTCGTGAGCAGCACGCGAATCCGCCGCCTGGTATCCGAAGGCCGCCTGGACGAAGCGGGTGCGCTCCTGGGCCACCCGTATTACATCGACGGGACTGTGGTAGAAGGCAGTCACCGCGGTCGCGAGATCGGGTTCCCCACCGCGAATATGACCACGGAGAACGAGCTGCTGCCGCCGCACGGGGTGTATGCGACTACGATGACGATTGACGGAATCGTGCATGCCGGCTTGACCAACATCGGCACTCGACCGACGTTCGATGAAACCACAACGACAATTGAGACGCATGTGCTTGGCTATTCGGACGACCTCTACGGACGCGATGTGAGGCTTGGATTCGTGTTGCGCCTTCGCGACGAGCGGCGATTTGACGACGTGGATGCGCTACGTGCGCAGATCGAGGCGGATCAGCGCCGGGCGGAGCGGCTGTTCAGCCGGCTGTCGGTGTAGTGTGAACGGCGTGGGATTTCTGCTGAACCTTTCGTTTCCGGCCGAGGCGCACCACGTGACAGCCCTTCGCGACGTGGTGGCGCAGGCGGCTCGCCAGGCGGGCTGGGACGAACAACGCGCCCGCGATTTCGCCGATGAGGCGGCGGCGCTGCTGACCGAAACCGCGGGCCATCACGCGAGCGCTGGCACGATGACCATTACCGTGGAGCTCGGACCGCCGATACAGGTGATCTGCGCGGGCCGACGGTTGACACTGGAGAATCCGGCCGAAGCCGGACCCCACACTCCAACCTAGCGATGCTCCGGCTTTACAACACCCTGACACGGCGGGAAGAGCCGTTCGCTCCCGTGCGTGACAACGTCGTGCGGATGTACGCCTGCGGGCTTACCGTGTACGCGCGCGGTCACATCGGCAATTTCCGCACGTTCGTCTGCATCGATGTCCTGCGCCGGACGCTGAAGTATCTCTGCGGCTACGAAATCAAGGGCGTCGTCAACTACACGGATGTCGACGACAAGACGATCGCCGGCGCGCAGAAGGCCGGCACACCGCTCCGCGACTACACCCAGATCTGGATCGATGCGTTCCGTGATGATTCCGACCGTCTCGGGCTCGAGCAACCAGAGGAGTTGCCGCGCGCGACGGACGAAGGGAACATGCGCGCGATGGGCGAGATGATCCTCGCCCTCGAGCGGAACGGTCACACCTACCGGCGCGACGGGTCCATCTATTTCAAGATCACGTCGCTCCCGAGCTACGGACAGCTCGCCCGCCTCGATCACGAAGGCCTTCATGCCGGCGCCCGTGTCGATGTGGACGAATACTCGAAAGACGATGCCCGCGATTTCGTGTTGTGGAAGGCGACGAAAGAAGGAGAGCCGACCTGGGATGTGGGGACCGGCCCCGGCCGTCCCGGCTGGCACATCGAGTGCTCGGCGATGGCGCTGCGACTGCTCGACGGGCCGCCGATCGATATTCACGCCGGCGGCGTCGATTTGATCTTTCCGCACCACGAGAACGAGATCGCGCAGGCCGAAGGCGCGACGAAGCAGACGTTCTCGCGCTTCTGGGTGCACGTCGAGCATCTGTTCGTCGAGAACGAGAAGATGTCGAAGTCGCTCGGCAACGTCTACTGCATTTCCGACGTGCTCGCGCGCGACCACCGCGCCTCGTCGCTGCGATATCTGCTGCTGTCGTCCCATTACCGCAAGCAACTGAACTTCACCTGGGCCGGGATGGATCAGGCAGAGGAGTCGCTGCGGCGGATGGTCGACTTCCTGACGCGACTGGATGACCTCGCTGGAGGTCCGCCTCAAGGCGGACACTACGTACCGGTGGACCAGCTGGTCGCGACCGCACGGGAGAAGTTCAAGGCCGCGCTCGAAAGCGACCTCAATACTGCCGCGGGACTGGCCGCCATATTCGACCTCATTCGCGACGTGAATGCCGCGATCGACGCCAGGCAGGTGAGCGTGGCAGACGCGGCCGTCGTTCGCGAGGCGTTCGAGCACTTCGACAGGGTGCTCGGCGTGATCAGCCTGCGCCGGGCTGAGGATGCCGAGCCCTCCGTGCCGAAGGAGGAAATCGAGCGCCTGATTGCCGAGCGCAGGGCCGCGCGGCAGCGCAGAGACTTTGCGGAAGCCGATCGGATCCGCCACGAGCTGGCCGAGCGCGGCATCCTGCTCGAGGACAATCCCTCCGGCACACGCTGGAAGAAAAAGTGACTGGCCCCTCGCTGAAGACCGCGCTCCCGGGTCCGAAGGCGCAGGCGATCATCGAACGCGACGCCAAAGTCGTCTCTCCGTCCTACACCCGCGACTACCCGCTGGTCATCTCCCGTGGTGAGGGGGCTTTCGTCGAGGACGTCGACGGCAACGTCTTCCTCGACTGCACTGCCGGAATCGCCGTCACCTCCACCGGCCACTCTCATCCAGACGTCGTGGCCGCGATCGTCGAGCAGGCCGGCAAGTTCCTGCACATGTCGGGCACCGACTTCTACTACGAACCGCAGGTGCGGCTGGCAGAGGAGCTGTCGGCGATCGCGCCGATGCCCGGACCGCACCGGACGTTCTTCGGCAACTCCGGCACTGAAGCGATGGAAGCGGCGATCAAGCTGGCGCGCTATCACACGAAGCGCCAGAACCTGATTGCGTTCTTCGGCGCCTTCCACGGCCGCTCGATGGGTTCGTTGTCGCTGACGGCCAGTAAGCTGGCGCAACGCAAAGGCTTCTCACCGCTGGTGCCGGGCGTGTTTCACGTGCCGTACGCCAACTGCTACCGCTGTCCGGTCAACGCCACCCCCGATACCTGCGCGGCCGAATGTCTGCGGTTTCTCGAAGAGCAGACGCTCGTGCACGTGGTCTCGCCCGATGAAGTGGCGGCCATCGTCGTCGAGCCGATTCAGGGTGAGGGTGGCTACGTGGTGCCGCCCAACGTCTTTCACGAGCGCCTGCGCGAACTGACGTCCCGCCACGGGATGCTGCTGGTGGTTGACGAGGTGCAGTCGGGTATGGGCCGGACAGGGAAGTGGTTTGCGATCGAGCACGCCGGCGTTCAGCCGGACATGGTGGCCACGGCGAAGGGCATTGCCTCCGGGCTGCCGCTCGGTGTCGTCATCGCGCGTTCCGCGCTCATGGCCTGGCCGGCCGGCGCGCATGCAAGTACGTTTGGCGGCAACCCGGTGGCCTGCGCTGCGTCGCTCGCGACGATTACGTTGATTCGCCAGCAGCTGATGAAGAACGCGGCCGACGTTGGCGGGCATCTCCTCGCGGCGGTGAAGGAGCTGATGAAGAAGCATCAGCTGATTGGCGACGTCCGCGGCCGTGGCTTGATGATCGGGATCGAGCTGGTGCGCGATCGTCAGACCAAGGAGCGTGCGGTCACCGAACGCGATCGCGTGGTGCTCGAATGTTTCAGACGGGGACTGCTCGTGCTGGGCGCCGGCCGGAATGCGATCCGCCTGTCGCCGCCGTTGGTGCTGACCAGGGATCAGGCCGATACCGCGGTGCGTATTCTCGACGAGGCCCTTTCCGATGTGGTGTCCAGCGTCAGCCGGACCTGACATGGCCCGCCCCATGCCTCTCTGTACCGGCATGGGCGAAGACCTTCGACAATCTCTGGGAAAACTGGGGGAGAATCTGGCGTGCGCGGCGCTGACGCAGCGCGGGTACGCAATTATTGCGACGCGCTACCGCACACGAATTGGCGAAATCGACGTTATCGCCCGCGACGGCGACACGACCGTGTTCGTGGAAGTAAAGTCGCGTGCAGGCGATGAGTTCGGCGGAGCGGCAGCGGCGGTTACAGCCTGGAAGCAGCGTAAGGTATCGCTGATGGCGATGGACTATGTGGCGCGCCACCGGCTCGAAAACCGCCCGTGCCGTTTTGATGTGGTCACCGTCGACGTGTTCGACGGTAAGCCTCCAAGGATTGAGATCTATCAGCATGCATTCGAATCGCCGTTTTGACTCGTCGCGAGCGTCGCGGTCTTACGCATGAGCGAACTCCGTAAGGATCCGGTCACCGGCCGCTGGGTCATCATCTCCACCGAGCGGCGCAAGCGCCCAACCGATTTCCGCCTCGAGTCCGTGACATCGAGTACTGCCGACGGCTGTCCCTTCTGCGAAGGGCATGAAGAGATGACGCCGCGCGAGCTGCTGGCGCACAGGAACGGCAGCGCACCGAACGGCCCCGGCTGGAGCCTGCGCGTGGTGCCGAACCAGTTTCCCGTGCTGCGGGTGGAAGGCACGCTCGATCGCCAGGGTGAAGGGCTGTTCGACAAGATGAACGGCATCGGCGCCCACGAGGTCATTATCGAGACGCCACGGCACGAGGAGTCACTCGCGACGATGGGGGAGGGCGATGTGGAGGGAGTGCTGTGGGCGTTCCGCGAGCGGGTGCAGGACCTGAAGCAGGACCGCCGCTTTCGCTACATCATCATTTTCAAGAATCACGGCAAGGTCGCCGGTGCGCACCTCGATCACTCACACTCGCAGTTGATCGCGCTGCCGATCGTGCCGCGCGAAGTGCGGGACGAGGTCGACGGCGCCCGCGTGCACTATGCGGCCAAAGAGCGCTGCGTGTTCTGCGACATCGTCCGACAGGAAACGCAGGAGAACCGGCGTGTGATCGCCGAGAACGCAGACATGGTGGCTCTGGCGCCGTATGCGCCGCGCTTTCCATTCGAGACGTGGATTCTGCCGAAGCGGCACCAGTCGACGTTCGAGGACGCGCCGCGCCATGAGTACGCCGCGCTCGGACGGCTGCTGGGCGAGATCCTGCGCCGCATGAACCGGTCGCTGCGGACGCCCCCTTACAACCTGCTCATCCACAGCGCGCCGCTGCACGAGCCCGCAGCCGCGGACTTCTATCACTGGCACGTGGAGATCATTCCGACGTTGACGACTGTGGCGGGGTTTGAATGGGCGACCGGGTTCTATCTCAACCCGACGTCCCCGGAGGAAGCCGCGCAGGTGCTCCGCGACGCGCGAGCGTAGTTCGTCGCGTCCACCTTCAGGCGAACCTATTTGGGAGATCGTAGGGTCCGCCTTGAGGCGGACCTGTTTGGGACAAACAGGGGCCGACGATCGTCAGCCCCTGATCGTGAAAGTGGCTACTTCCCGCCGAACCCGACGGAGACGCCAGCCGTGATGCGAAGGCCCTGCAGCGCGTCCGTGATGAGCTCGCTCTGGTCTTTGCCCTTGATGCGGATGTAGTCGCCACCGACGCGCGCGGCAACCGCGTCGTTGATCTTAACGTTCGCGCCACCGCCGACGACCCAGGTGAGCAGCGTGTCTGTGGCGCTGAAGGTCCCTTGTTCCCCCTTGAAGTTCGTCGCGCCCGCGAGGAAGTGGGCAAACGGGGTTGCCTTCGGGTTCTTTCTCGAGGAAGCGCGGATACCGAAGACGTACGGGAATGCCGTGATGTCGACGTCGCCTTGGAAATCAGTGATGGTCTTCTTGGCGCCAATCACCGCGCCGACGACACTCCACGTGCTATTCAGGTTACCGGCGACTTCGGCGAACCAGCCCTTGCTGAAGTGCACCCAGTCTTCATCCTGGTTGTCCTTGATCGCCATGTAGTTCCAACCGCCCGCGACCTCGACCTTCTTCACGCTCTGGGCTGCGGCCGGAGTCGAAAATCCGGTGACCACCAGACAGATGAGGCCCACCATTCCGAGCCACTTCATAGATCCACGCACATCCACCTTCCGTTCTGCCGCGTGTACCTGATGGCATCGTCCGCGTCGCGGCCCGCGGGACGATCCGGCTGTAACCTTAGCCCAACGGTTCGCCGAGCTCAAGCATAACCTCACGAAATTGTGTGATTTGGCTGGCGAAAGGGCCCCGAGAGGGGCGAAAGCCGGCGGGAGCCGGCTTTCGCTGGGATGACCCGAAGGTCACCTTGATTGTTAGCGGCTGCCGATGCCGAAGGTCACGCCGATGTTGATTCGGAACCCGTTGACGTCGTCACCTTCGAGGACGAGGCCGTCGTTCTTCGCCATGACCCGGACGTAGTCCACGCCCAGGCGCAGCCCAACGCCGCCGCTGCCCAACACGTTGACGCCGCCGCCCAACTGGATCGCGAGATCGGTTTCCGACGCGCTGAACGAGTCGTCCGTCGTGGTGGCCTTGAGATTTGCTCCGCCAACGAGAAACTGACCAAACCCCCTGACGCGGCCAGGAGAGCTGCCGCGCACGCCGAACATGTAGGTGTGAATCTTCAGCCTGAAGCTCTCGTCTTCGAAGGTCTTGTAGTTTCCGGTGACCTGACCAACGATGCTCAGGGTGTCGCTGACATTACCGGCCACGTCGGCGTACCAGCCCTTCGGGAATTTTTCCCAGGACTCGTCGCCGGAGGCTTTCGCGGTAAACCAGCTGTAGCCCCCGGACACCTCCGCCTTCGGGGTGCCTTGCGCTGCCGCCGGACGGGCATACCCGACGATCACGAGGCACAACAGGGTCGCACCGACCCACTTCATCGATCCACGCACAATGAACCTTCCGTTCTGCCGCGTCGTTTGGTGCGCCTCGTGTTGCGGCCCACGGGGCGCTATCTCAACCGTCACAAGTTAGCTCAGGGATCGATTCGTCACAAGCGCAAAGCCCCGGAGTGGCATCAGGGTGCTACGATCTGGCAGAAGATGAGGGTTTTTGGGCAGGCGGCCCTGGTCGCCTGGTGCCTCGCCGCCGTGGCGTGCGGGTCATCCGAACCGCGTTCGCCGCTGATTCTGGGCGGCGATCTGCCAGCGGCGGGGCGGGGGCCGCAAGACCTGACGACGCCGCAGACACGTGCGTTGCGGAAGGTCATCACGTCCGCTGGAGAAGCGTGCGGCGCGATCGTCGGTCGGGCGTTTCTGCGCGACACCGGTTTTCTGCGTGACACAGATCCTGCCCCGAGTTGGGAAGCGTGGGAGGTGCAGTGCACAGAGGCGCCGTATTCCGTCATGGTGCGTGCGGACGGGACACCGGCTGCCGTCCGCCGCTGCATCGGCGGGGGCTTCAGCGATTCGCCGTGCGCGCAGCCGCATACGGAACGGCCGTATGGAGGGCGGCGTCCACCCGAGGGGCCGCTGAACCCGGATCTGCAGAAGCTGCTGGAACCGATGACGGCGAAGGACGGGAAGACGGATTGAAAACTCCCAACTCCAACATCCCAGGTGAGCCGGCTGGTTGATTGGCTGTAAACGCGCGTGGTACGCTAAGGTTTCGTCGCGGGCGGGAATAACTCAGTGGTAGAGTGCGACCTTGCCAAGGTCGAAGTCGCGGGTTCGAATCCCGTTTCCCGCTCCAACTTCCGCTCACGAATGCTGGCGGACT
>Ga0207701_10002423_pt1 | contig 19349 bp, 14 predicted proteins | sample KBSSwiSSwithPhiX_FD_184294 | JGI IMG/M metagenome (GOLD analysis project Ga0207701, IMG submission 184294) | Switchgrass rhizosphere bulk soil microbial communities from Kellogg Biological Station, Michigan, USA, with PhiX - S5 (SPAdes) (version 2) | ecosystem: Environmental > Terrestrial >... | reverse complement strand
CGCTGGTCAAGAGAGACCGGGGAGTTTGGCAAGGAATAAGCAAATGACGCTGACCCAACGACATAAGATTTTTGCCGCGCTGCTGCTCTGGAGTTGGCTATTTTCAATCAGCCACTTGTTGGCTGCCGACCTGCCGGTCGTTCACGCCAGCTACAATGCGATCGGCGGCGTCTTCACGCCGCTTTGGCTCGCGCAAGAAAATAAACTGTTCAACAAATACGGTATTTCCGTCGATTTGAAATTTTTGCCGCTGACGACCGGCACCCAAGCGCTGCTCACCAAAAACGTCGATATCATCACACCCGGTGGCGAGTTGCTCGAAGCCGGGCTCAACGGCGAAAGGGTGGTTTACATCGCCGGTATCGCGAACAAAGTGGTGCTTTCCATCTTTGCCAAGCCGGAGATCCAATCGCTGGCCGATCTGCGCGGTAAAGTCGTTTCGGCGCTTGCTCCCGGCTCCATCAGCGATCATCTGGCGCGGATTCTTTTTCAGGAAGCCGGCCTGGTTCCAGGACAGGATGTCAAAATGCTTTACTTGAAAACCGGGCCGGAGATTCTTGCCGCGCTTACGACCGGAGTGATCGACGCGGGGATTATTTCGGCGCCGGTGACGCTCAAGGCGCGCCAGGCGGGCTTTAAAGAAATCGTCAACGTTCCCGAGCGGAATATCCCGATGATCCATGCGGGATTGGCGACGACGCGAGACTTCATGAAAGAACATCGCGATCGCGTCCGGGGGTTTCTGCAGGCGTATATCGAAGCGGTGAAATACGCAGCCACCAACCCGAAAGAAACGAAACAGGTGATCGGCACCTATACCAAAACCACGAATCAAGAGGACCTGGACGAAACCTATCAAACCTTCATCAAAGTTTGGGAGCCCGTGCCCTATGTTTCGACCGCCGGAGTGCAGTCGGTGCTGAACTTCACTCGCCATGCTGGCGCCAAAACGGCGAGGCCGGAACAGTTCATCGACAACTCGATTTTAATCGAGCTGGAAAAAAGCGGATTTGTGAGCCAGCTATTTGGTCGCTAACGCCTTGGAGTGAGTTTGGCCGAGTTTTCGCTCCCTGCTATAGAAGTTTGCTGCAAAAAGATTTGAATGCTTCGAAGCTCTCATGCTCCACAGGCTTAGCAGCACGGCATGACATCAATCATATCAAAACCCCTCCGTTCCTACTGAGTGAGGTTGAGGGACTCTTAAAGGGTTTTCAGTATTTGGCTAGGGTTTCGACGTTCGCGACTCATTTGAACTTTCCGGCCGGCGACTTCATCGCTCTGCAAAGTAGATTCGTATGGTTTCTTGCCTTTTTGCTTGGATAGCGTGTGGGCAAATTCTTTCCAAAGATAGACCGCCGCATAGGACTTCCACGGTTTGATAACGTCTAGATCCAGATCGGGATGGAGCGCGATTACCCGCTTGAGGATCAAATCGGTTCGTGGAAAGGCATCCGTATCGCCGATGGATCTTAAACTTATATATTCAGCCGACCACGGCCCCAATCCCTTGGTCCCGAGCAGGGCTTTCCGAAACATCAGCGGGTCTTGAGCTTCCGACAGAGAAATCGCTCCGCTCAATACGCGCCGGCTGAAATCGCGAACCGCTTCCTTGCGAGCAAGACTTGTTCTCACTTCGTTCAGTTCGGCGCTCGCCAGGGCCGCGGGACTGGGAAACAAGTACGTTTTTTCTTCCGTTAGCGGGTGAATAATCTCTTCTCCGTAACCGCGCACGAGTTGACCCACCAGACTGGCTCGCTGTTCAGCCGAAACGACTTGGCCCAAGATCGAGCAGACCGCCGTCTCAAAAGGATCCCAGCTCCCTGGCACTCTCAGCCCGGGAAAACGATCCACAAGCTTTGCGAGCAGCGGCACCTGAGCAAAGCTGTCAGCGATCAACATCGGATCGGAATCTAGATCGAACATTTTTCTGACCCGATTCACGACCTCGAAAAGGATGCGCGGATCTTCAGTGACGACGCGGAGCTTTAGCTGCGCTCGGTTGGCTCCTGGTTGAACTCGAAAAAATCCGATCTTTCCGTCGATGCAAAAAACCCGTTCGAAGGCGTTTTCCAGGACGCGCTCAACGCCTGGAATCGGGTGCGATTGATAGAACCGAATAAGGCTCTGCCAGTCGTAAGGCGGCCTGAACGCCAGTTTGAGCTCGATGCCCTGTGTGGTTGCGATCTTTGACCGAGTTCTTCTCAATTGAGAAGGCGCGCGCTCGAAGCGCTTCTTGAACGCATCGTTGAAGCGTCTGAGCGAGGCAAAGCCGGCGCTGCGCGCTACCGTCATGATCGGCACAGGCGTTTCAACGAGCAATCTGCGCGCGAAATTGAGCCGGTTGGCGTCGGAGATCTGCTTGGGCGTCCGGCCGATCTCTTCTTTGAAAAGCCGCCGCAGGTGCCGCGCGCTCACGCCCAGCCGTTGAGCGAACTCCTCCTCGTTATTGTGATTGAGTTCATTGTTGGCGATGAGTTTGAGCGCGCGTTGAACCACGGCCCGCTTGCCCCACCAGGCCGGCGAGAGCGGCGCGCATTCGGGCCGGCAGCGCAGACACGGCCGGTACCCCGCCGCTTCGGCCGATGCCGCATCCGGGAAGAACACGACGTTCTCGCGTTTCGGCCTCGCCGGGCAAATGGGCCGACAGTAAACTCCGGTGGTTTTCACAGCGACAAAAAATTTACCGTCGAAGCGGTAATCTCGAGCGAGCAAAGCTTGGTAAAAATCTTTCATAACGTTGTAGAGACAGATTGGAACATGCGCAGTCCCTGCGCAAGCAAGCGATTGGCCATTTTCGGACGTGATTCGTTTTGGTCCAACGCGAGCCCAAGGGCGCGCAGATGAACAAAGGCATTACGCTTTTGCATCTGGCGCTGCGGCGGCTCTGAAAAACACAAAGGGGAAAGTCTTGTATTTAGGACGTCGTTCGGCCTATTTTTTCGGTTGTCGGTCCACAACTTTTTGGGAGGTGTTATATGCCACGCTATCTCGTTTTGGCCAACCAAACCGCCGCTAGCCCCGAGCTGACCAGCGCAGTTCGGGAGATCGTTGCCAAGGAGGCAGATACGGAGTTTGTCTTGCTGGTTCCCGCCACACCGGTGGAAGATCTCCTCGATTGGCAGGACGGCGATAGTGAAACAATAGCGAAACGGACCGCCCAGGCTGCAAAGGATCATCTAGCGGGAGTGGGCGCGAGAGTCGCGCGCACGGAAGTGGGCGATGCTTCGCCTGTAAAAGCAATCGAGAACGAACTGGAACAGCACCAAGAAAAATACGACGGCATCATTATCTCCACTCTACCGCTGCAAAGGTCACGCTGGGTGGCCCTTGACCAGCCCCGGCGCATCGAACGCCGCTTCAAAGTGCCAGTCAGGCACGTAGTGGGCCATTCCGTTACCATGACCCGGGAGGATCTCATAAACGGCCTGAATGAAGATCTCAACCTCGAGCTCGAGGCGCTCCTCAGGGGCGTGTATCACGCGGCCGCCGGCCGCGGCATGCTCGGTCACGAGCTTCGCGAGTTACTGAAAAAAGAGCTACCCAGCGAGCTTGATCACGCTACGTTCCTCGCCGACAAGATCGTGGCGCTCGGGGGCGAAGTGCGTATCCGACCGGCTATGCCCGCAGAATTTGGCGCCGCCCGCGAGCTTTTGCAGCAGAACATCGCCGCCGAACGGAAGGTCATAGGCAACTACGCGAAACGGATCGACCAGGCGGCGGAGTTTGGCGACAAAGGTCTAGCGATACGCTTGGAGAATATGCTGGCAGCGGAAACCGATCACCTCGAGCAGCTCGAACGTCTGGGACGTTAGCATGCCGGACCGCTCAGGTCGAATCTAGGATTGAACGTAGGCGAGCGGTCCGCGACAACTTCAGCGCAGTTCGTCGCTGGTGTTCTCGAACGGCGGGGCGATCATCAGTCCTTTAACCAACGCTATCGTTGCAAGGAGAATGCGATGCGTAAAACAGGATGGATTGCGATTGTTCTCCTTTCAGTCTCTTCAATCCTGTTTCCTGCCGCGACCCAAAATACGTTTTGTGCTGAACAGCCAGGGAAGCTTTCTCCCGTCCGCATCGGCATCGTATCGCGCAGCACATTGGATATGCCTTTTTATGTGGCACGGGAGCGAAACTTTTTCCGCGAGGAGGGTTTGGACGCCGAGATCATTCTGATTAAGGCGAACCTGGCGGTCCAGGCGCTCTTGGGCGGCAGCATTGACTTCGGCACGGCTACGGGAACTGCGGTCAGCGCGATCGTGAACGGCGCCGACGTCAGGGTCGTTCTGGCGATGAGCGACGCGCCGTCATTTGATTTGATCGTCCAGCCGAGCATCACCAGCGTTCAACAGTTGCGCGGAAAAAAGATCGGCGTTGCCGGTATCGGCGGCCTGACCGAGATTTTGGCGCGCCAGATCCTGATCGCGAATCACGTGCCGCCCGAGCAAGTGACTTTCCTGCCGCTCGGCGCGAGCGACGTCACGTATGTATCCTTGAAGGCCGGGGTGATCGAGGCCACCCTGTTGCAGATCCCGCAGACCTTTATGGCCCAAGATGAGGGCTTTCGAAAAATCGCGTCGGGCGGCGACGTTTACCGGATCATCCAGGGCGGGCTGGCAACGGCGAAAACGACCGTCACTGAACGGCCGGAGCTGGTAACTAAAACCATCCGTGCGACCTTGCGAGCGGTGCGGCTGATCAAGAACGACAAGAAGTATGCCCTGGAGTTTATGAAGGGACCGTATCTCGACCTGGGGAAGGAGCGGGAACGGTTTACCGAACGCGCTTATGACGCCGCGGTAGGAGGATATGTGCTAACGGGTTTGGTGGACGAAAAGTTGCAGCGGGAGATGATCGCGTCCGCCGCTCAGCGGGTCAAAGCCACGCCGCCGACGCCTGAGCGAGTTTTCGACTTCAGCTTCGCGCGCAAGGTCAGCGCGTCTTTGCAATAGACTCTGCTTGGTGGAGATGTTCAGGGTAGCGCCGCAAAGCAAGACAAATCAGGAGTTAAACAGCAAATCACTGACGATTCTTCGGTTGGGACAGATCAGAACTGCGAGCATCCATCTTTGCAAGCAGGCGGTTCAGACCGGCAATCTGATCGATTATCTTTTTATTCTTTGTACCCTGGAACTTTAGCGCCAGCGTATCCACGTGCCACTCGATGTCGGCGCGCGTGAACTTCGTGGGCAGTATGAATTGAATCGGCATCGGCGCTGTATATCCCAGCACTGAGCCGAAGGTCAAGAGCGACGCCGAAACCTGAGTTGCGGCAGCGCGCCGGCAATGAGTTGATTGCGACCCTCGTCACGCTGTGAGAAGCTGACTGTGGAATTTTACGCGACGATTATGCGACTCGACGCGGAGCCGCTGCCAATGCACATGAGGATTACAAGTGCGGCGTGCCGCTAATCGAGGTATTCCATGATCAACCGCCGAATCGTCCATAGAACGGGCTCAGTAATGTTCTGGGCATGGGCCGCGGTTTTTTGCTCTCTCGCCCCTAGAGAAAGCTTCGCTGCCGAGAAGATTCGCATCTTTTATTCCGCTATCACAGGCGAGCAGTCGGCGTTCTATATCGTCAAAGAGTCCGGCATGTTTCAGAAATATGGTCTCGATCCAGAGATTATTTATTTGGATAGCGGCACCATCGCCGTGCAAGCGATGTTGTCGGGCGAAATTCAGCTGGGCTTGCTGGGATCGACCGCGGCGATATCGAGCAGCTTGCGCGGATCTGACATCAAGATCATCGCCGGTATGATCAACAACCTCACCTACGTTTTGATGTCGGATCCCAAGATCAACCGTCCCGACCAGCTCAAAGGGAGCAAGATTGCGATCGCCCGCTTTGGATCGCTATCGGATTTTGGCGTGAGATTGGCTCTCAAGCGCCTCAACGTCCCGCTCTCCGATGTGACGCTTCTGCAACTCGGCGGCGGTCAAACCGCGCGTTTGGCCGCGCTCAAGTCAGGTGTCGTGCAGGCAGCGATCTTTGCCCCGCCGATCACGCGCGTCGCGCGAGAGCAAGGGTTCTACTCGATGCTGGATATGATCAAGGAAAAATTCGAATACGCCGGCTCGGCTATCGCGGCCAGCGGCGCATTCCTGCGGGAAAAACCCGACGTCGCGGCGCGCTTCATGCGCGCTTACGTCGCGGGAATCCACTATGCAAAGACACACAGAGAAGAGAGTATGCGCATCACCGCTCGCTACATGAAACTGGATTTTAACAAGGATCGCACCAGTTTGGAGGAAACCTACAACATCTTCATTCAGGACGTCGTGCAGCGCAAACCCTATCCAACTCTGGAAGGAATTCAGCGTGTGCTCGATCAGATTGCCGAAGGCGATTCAAAGGCCAACACCGCAAAGCCGGAACAATTCGTCGACACTCGGTTGCTATCGGAGTTAGACCGCAGCGGCTTCATCGACGGCCTTTATAAATAGTCTAGCGTTCGCTCGCCAGCGCAGACTTTATATTAGCCCCCGCAGAGGACGCCCCATCGAGCCACAGCATTTCGCCGACTTCGTTCTTCAATTCTCTCTCAATTTGACCCGAAGCCCGCTTCCTCTTTTTTTTCACAAGGAGGCGACCGCCGAGCGCCGAGCTATCTCGCGACAACGTTAAATCGCAGACGAAGGTTCGTCAGTCTTCAGATACTCGCTTACGCGTTGCAAGACGTCCGTCACGAAATAGGGTTTTTCGATGTAGTCCTTTACTCCCGCTAGGAACAGTTCCGATTTCACTTCCGGCCCTATGTAGCCGGTCGTAACAATGACGTGGACTCCGGGATTTTGCTTTTTCATCGTCCGAATCACGTCGGAGCCGGTCACTTTGGGCAACCCAAGATCCATCAAGACGAGATCGATCTCGTGTCCGTGCCCCCGATAGAGATCGATCGCTTCGGCGCCATCCCTGGCGACTAGGACGCGGTAGCCTTCCCGCAGCAAATCGTTTTCCAACACGCGGACCATCGCCTCTTCGTCTTCCACCACGAGAACGGTCGAGTGCTTGGCCAGAGTTCGAACGGCTAGTCTCCCTTCCGTGATTTCGCCAGAAACCGACAGTGCGTCTTCCTGAAACGCAGGGAGATATAACCGAAAGGTCGTTCCTACGCCGAGCTCGCTTGCGACGTCAACAAGACCGTGATGGTTTTTCATAATGCCGTAAACCATTGCGAGCCCTAGCCCGGTGCCTTCACCGAATCCCTTGGTCGTAAAAAACGGTTCAAAGACACGGGAACGCACGCTTTCTTCCATGCCGGTTCCCGTATCCGTGACCGCGATGCAGACGTGCGTCTTTGCCGAAGCTTCCGGATGGTGCCTTGGCAGCGTGTTTTCCTCGATCATCTCTGTAGCCAGGGTGAGCTCGCCCCCGTTAGGCATGGCATCGCGAGCATTGACGCATATGTTGAGGAGCACTTGATTGATCTGATTCGCATCTGCCAGCACCGGGTGCAGCGTTCGATCAAGCTTCAATTTGATCTCGACCGTTTTGGGAAAGGTTTGCTTGATCAATTCACTCACCATAAGAACGACCTGGTTGGGATCGGTGCGGGCGAGGCGGGTTTCCGTCTTGCGTGCGATTGTCAGGAGCTGCCGCACCACGGCGGCGCCCCGCTCAACTTCTTCATTGATAATCTTAGTGTTCTCGACGATGTGCGGGTTCGCCGGGCTTTGCACGCTGATCAGCGTCGCATAGCCGCGGATGATATTCAGCGAATTATTGAAATCATGGGCGATGCCGCCGGCCAGCGTCCCGATGCTTTCCATTTTCTGCGCTTGGCGGAGCTGCTCTTCCAATCGCTTTTGCTCATCGATATTTTTCAACAGAGTGGCATTGGCCTGTTCCAGGTCGCCGGTGCGCTCCTGCACTCGTCTTTCGAGCCGTTCGTTTGCTTTGATTAACTCGTCTTTCGCTTGGCTAAGAAGTTCCCCCGCCCGCTGGCGTTCGATGAATCTCCCGAGCTGGTCGCCGATATCGTTTACGGTTCGGAGAAAATCATCGTCGATCTCGCGCACCTCACGACTGAAACATTCGATGACGCCGAATACCTCGTGCGCCACTTTTATCGGGAAGCCAAAGGCGGCGCGTAGCCCTTCTTGAATTGCTATCGGCCCGCGCGGGAAATTGCTGTCTTTAGTAACGTCAGGAATCCAGGCTGCGTTCCCGCTGCTCAGCACTCGGCCGGGAAGGCCGACGCCGGAAGGAAGCCGCCGTTTCCTGCTTTCGGCTTCAAAAAGCGGCGCTGCCGCGGCTGCTCCATGCCGGAACTCCACGCATACCAATTCGTTGAGAGTTCGATCGACATTCCATATAGCCCCAGCACTCCATTTTGCGCGCTCACATAAAATCTGCAGGATTTGGGAACCGGCTTCTTCGAGATCCAGAGAATCAGCCAAAATTCGGCTGACGGCCTCTTGAACCTCAATCCGTTGTTCGGCGCGCGTTCGCTCGCTGATGGCGGCGGCCAGCACTAGAGCCGCCATTGCGATCGTGCCCATGAACCCTTGTAAATGAAGGAGCGCTTCATTCGGACCCGCAGTGGCGAAAGGGCCAATCCCTTGGACGGTGCCCGCTAACGCAATTGCGGACGTGAGAAATGCGGCGGTGACAGCACCGCGTTGTCCATATCGGAACGCCGCCCATAGAAGCGGTAGAATCAGAACATATTCCAAGCCGCGTGCAGTGCCCGATAAAAACACAATGTACCCGAGAGACAGAATCGACAGCAGCAAGCCTGCCGCTTCGAATATCCGGCGAGGCTTCAGGTCCGGATAGGGCTGTGTCAGCCAAATCACCAGCAACGGGGCGATCAAGAGATCCCCCGTTATATCCCCGAGCCACCAGGTGAACCAAATAGCGCCGTACCGATCCCACGGAGCATACCCACCGAGCGTTAAACTAGTGACCCCGAAAGTTGCGCTCACAGCCGTGCTTGCTAGCGCGGCCAGCAAAACAAACTTGAAAATGTTTTTTGCGCGTTCAAAAACCTTGCGCCGGTTGGCGAAATGGTTAATCAGCCAAGCGCCCACAAGGGCTCCGAGTGTGTTGCCCGAAGCGATACCGAGTGTGGTCGCAAAACTGCTTTCGGTGGTGATGTTGACTAGAAAAGCTCCGAGGAAAACTCCGGGCCAAATTCGATAATCCCAAAGCAGAAGAGCCGCCAATGCGATACCGCTAGGGGGCCAGATTGCTGAGGCGCTAGGGTGTTCAGTCGCCAAGGAAAGGCCAAACTTGCCGGCGAGAAAGTAAACTGCGGCGAGGGCTACGATCGCTATCGCCGTGCGCCGAACCGTTTGTGTTTTAACAGACATTTTGGCGCCTAAAGCCCGATGAAACAGGGAGCGTTCTACATCTATAGGAGGTTTCGACGATCCTTCGTCACAAACGATAGAGCGAATTTACACAGCAGTGTAACGAAGGAAAAAGTTGCCGATCGGGAGCTTCCCTTCATTTCTCTTTCCCGTTTCGATGCGGGATCACGTTATCAGGACGCTCACGCAAACCCAATATCTAAATTCGGCCGGGCTCAGGAATGGCGAAAAGCCAGAAAGGGGGAAACTTTGAGGGGCGTTGTTGACTGGCTGAAGCAGGCTTTACGTGCACGGCTTCGGGCTTGCTCGCGCCGTTGCTTATAACAGATGAGTTGAACGTTCTGAATTGCTTGAACGACTAAAACGACTCATGCGTCCGCGTGCCGCTTGACCCAGTCGAGAATCACTTGATTGGTTTCCTCCGGCGCCTGCCAGAAAAAGCCGTGCGATTGCCCCTTGAGAATTTTAAGCTCCGCGCCGGGAATCCGATTCTTTAGCGTTTCGGCTTGAGCCAAGTGGTTACTGCGCGCCGAATCATTGTCGCCGATCAGCACCAGCGTCGGGCAGCGCACGTCGCCCAGGCGATGGGTCGCTTCCCAGTTGTGACGCGCGATGATCAGGTGGATGTACTCGGCAAGTTTCGAGTGCGTCGCCCAGGCCAGTTGAAAAAATTCTTCGACCTTGTCGGGATGCTGCTTGCGATAGGGGTCCGTAAAGAACGCGCCGGTGTCGCAAAACTCTTCGCGCAGCGCTTTCTCGAAGCCTTTTTCCACAAGCCGGATGACCAGCCAATGCGGCAAACCGGGAATGCAATCGGGCCCAGGCCGCGCCGCTTGGCCGGAACCGCTGGCGGCCATAATCAGACTTTTCACTCGTCCGGGAAAATTGAGCGCCATCTCCAGTCCGATGCGCCCGCCCATCGAGTGGCCGAGCACGTGGGCCGAAGCAATCTTCAGATGATCGAGCAAAGCAACTACGTCGTTGGCCATTTGATTGATCGTGTAAACTTGCTGGCTCGCCGTCGAGCGTCCGGTGCCGCGCGGGTCGTGAAGGATCAATTGGGAGGCCTGCGCCAGTGGCAGTTGCGACGGCTTCCAGACTTCGCCCGAGAAAGCGGTCGACGGGATCAGTACGAGCGGTTCACCCGAGCCATGGGTTTCATAGTAGAGATTCGCCCCCGTCGACAAGTTTACGTTCGGCATAGCCAATGAATTCCTTTCGTAAGCTTAGCTAAGCCCCAGCTGACGGATCATCGCCTGGGTCAGCGGACGCCGATCGTCGAGCAAATGCTCCGACATGGTGTAGTGATTCGCGTCGGGCTCGACGAGATAGGTCGCATTCATGCCGTTCTGTTTAGCGAACTGAAAATAATCTTCGGACATTTGCTGCCAGCCTTTTGGTTCCGCGCTGCCGACGGCGACGAGCAAAGGGCATTTTACCCGCGGCGGATGAATTATCGGGCTATTCGCCGCGGCGATTTCTGGCGTCATGCGCACGTCCTCCTGCACGCTGATCTGCATCACCATCTGGAGATCGTACACGCCCGAAGTGGCAACCGCGCCTTTGATGAGATCGCGCGGCAAGCCATCTTTCTCCCAGTCGTGTGCCAGCGCCATCCCCGTTAGATGGCCTCCGGCGGAGTGGCCGGCGATAAACAGCTTCGCCGGGTCGGCGCCGTAGCGGACGATATTTTTATAAGTCCAAGCGATCGCTGAGCGGGTTTGGCGGACGATGTCGCTGACCGTGACTTGCGGGCAGAGATCATATTCGACCAGCACGACGGTGGCGCCGCGCTGGGTGAATGTCGGCACAAAGTTGCAGTTGTCTTCTTTGCTGCCGCTGCGCCAATAGCCGCCGTGAATATAGACGAGCACCGGTCCGGCCGGTTTATCTGCGGCATAGAGATCGAGCAACTCGCGCGGCGAGCTGCCATAGGCTACGTTGAGCCAGGACTTGGCGCTATCGCGCACTTTGCGCGCTTGCGCCGCTCGCATTTTGGCAAGCTCCGGATATTCGGGTACGGAGACGCGCGGGTTGTATTGATACTCCATCTCGTCCAGGCGAAAGCCTTTGTATGCGGTTTCATTCATAAGCGATTATCCTCGTCAGAGGTTATTGCATCAGAAAAACCACAGTAGTGGAAGGCGCGTTTGCATGTCAACGCTGCGTTTGAGAGCGCAGAGAGCTAAAACACAAAGGCCAAGAGCGCCCGCGCTGGAGTGCTCCTGGCCCAAGTAGGAATTTAGGATGGGCGGTGCTTACTTGACGTGCTTGCTGACGAGCTTGGTCATCTCGAACATCGTGACGGTTTTCTTGCCACCGAACACGACTTTGAGCTTGTCATCGGCGTTGATGTTGGTTCTCTTCTTCTTGTCCTGCAGGCTGTTCTTTTTAATATAGGCCCACAGTTTCTTCGTCACCTCAGTGCGCGGGATCGGTTTATTACCCACCACGGCGCTGAGCGCGGTGTCCGGTTGAACCGGTTTCATGAACGCCGCGTTCGGTTTGCGTTTCTTTTTTGCTGCTGCCATTCGTTTTCCTCCTTCAAGGAATAAAATTATTTAGGTACGTGTATAGCAGAGGCACGAGGCTATTGCCAACTATTTTTTACTTTTTTCCTCGTAAAACTCGAGTTTCGGCAATGTCGACCTTGGGTCCCTCGTCGGCGTGCATGATCACCACCCCGTAATCGGACCGCGCCCGCTCGACTGAAACATACCCTTGGCGTACGTCTTCGAGCACGCTTTCGACCGGCCGCGCCAGCGCGTTGCCGAGCCCGCCGCCGCCGGGGCGCTCGACGCGGACAATGTCGTTTGTGCGCAGGCGGTGATCGCCGAAGCGGGATGGCATCCGTATTGGGTCTTTGTTGGTGGGATTGATGATGCAAGCGCCCTTGCCGCCTGGCAATCCGTGATCGCTGCCGAAAGGCTCAATCGTGTGTTTGTCGGTGCGCATGGAGAAACGCACGTCGTCGGCGAGAATGTGATAATCGCGGGCGAAACCTAAACCGCCACGCCATTCGCCGGCGCCGCCGGAATCGGCGATCATTTCAAAGCGCTCGACCCGCGTGGGAAATTCCGACTCGATGATCTCGATCGGGGCCGTCTTGCAATTGCTCAGGTGAAACGCGGTCGCCGAGACGCCGTCTTTACCGGAGCGGGCGCCGGTGCCACCGCTGAAAATTTCATAGTGCACGAAGGCACGGTCGCTCCTGACATCGCGTCCGCCGAGCACCAATGCAGCGCTGCCCGAGCCGCCGGAGATGCGCTTGTCGGGAACAAACGGCGCGAGCGCTCTCAGGACGGCTTCTGCGACGGTCAGTGCCGTCGGCATGTAGGTGTTTACAGCCGCTGGAAAGCGCGGATCGACGACGCTTCCTTCGCGAAAGGTCGCATCGATCGTGCGGGCGAGACCTTGGTTGATCGGCAAAAAGCGATCGACCAACGCGACCAGACAATAAGCGCAGGCGGCGCGCACCAGCGGCGGTCGAATATTCGCCGGCCCCTGGGTTTGATCGCTGCTGGCGCTAAAGTCGAAATGGAGCTGATCGCCGTGTTTTTTGACTTTGACGTGGAGCCGAATCGGGCGGGTGAGGTCGATGCCGTCGTGATCCACGAAGCTTTCGCCTTCGGATTCGCCGTCGGGCCAGGAGGCGATTGCCTGGCGCACGCGATTTTCGGTGTATGCCGACAATAGCTCAGTGGACTCCAGCACTGTGGCTTTGCCGTAGCGGTCCAATAATTCGGCTATGCGACGCTCGCCCAAGCGCGCGGCGCCGACCTGACCTCTGAGATCGCCGATCACCAGCGCGGGAGTGCGGCTATTGGCCGTGATCACAGCGTCGATCTCTTTTACCGGCTGCAACCGGGACATGAATTTAACCGGCGGCAGATGGAGTCCTTCCTGAAAAATCTCTCTCGCGTTGCCAGAGCCACTCCCCGGCACCGTGCCGCCGATATCGCTCTTGTGCGCCATGTTGGCGGCGAAGCCGACCCATTCGCCTTGGTAAAAGATCGGCGTCAGCACGCCCATGTCCGGCGCGTGCGGGCTGCCGCCGAGATACGGATGATTTATAATAAAGGCGTCGCCTTCATGAATTTCACTCGGCGGAAAGCTCTTGAGTATCGCCGCGGCACAGGCGGGAAAGGCGCCCATGTGGAGCGGCAAGACGACGTGCTGCGCGACGACGTCGCCGGCGACATTCAATATCGCGCAACTGGCGTCCTGCGACTCGCGGATGATTGTCGAGTAGCCGGTGCGGAAGAGGGAATTTTGCATCTCTTGCACGATACCGGCGAGGCGGGCTTGGATGACTTGGAGTGTGATGGGATCGACGGACATGCGTAGGCAACAGGCATTAGGCAACAGGCAATAGTAAGAATAGGCAATAAAACATGGGTTAGGGTTTTTTCGTTGCTTGTTGCCTAAGCCTTGTTTTGTAATTCCCGAGTCTCGGCTTGGTTGAGCACAAAGTCGCCGTCGGCCGCGTCGATGGCGACGCGGTAGACTTCGCGCGCCTTTTTTTGCGTGACGTAACCGTTGCGCACGTCGTGGAGCACGCGCGCGGGATCCCGGGTGAGAACATCGCCCAAACCGCCGCCACCGGGAGTTTCGAGACTGAAAACTTCGCCGGGATGAAGCACGTGATCGGAAAAGCGCGAGGGGATGACGCGTTCCTCGGGTTTGCCGGGATTTAACGTGCAGTGGCCGGTCTTGCCGTCCATGCCGCCGTCGATGCCTTTGGGCGCGACCGTGTGTTTGGTCGAGCGCAGGGAAAAGCGCGCGTCGTTGTCGAGGACTTCGTACTCGCGCACGAAGCCCAAGCCACCGCGGAATCGGCCAGGACCACCGGAATCCGGGATCAGTTCGAAGCGCTTGACCCGGGTGGCAAATTCCGACTCGATGATCTCGATCGGTGCGATCTTGGCATTGGACTGGTTCACGTTGGTGCCGGAGACACCGTCTTTGCCGCTTCTGCCGCCGGAGCCGCCGCCGAAGATTTCGTACTGCACGTAGCCTTTGCCGGTTTTGTTGCTGCGCCCGCCGATGATGATCGAGCGGCTGCTGCAGCCGTCGCCGACCTTTTTCCGAGGCGTGATCTGGCTCGAAGCTTCGAGTAGGGATTCAACTAACGCATGGACGGTCGGGTTATAGGTATTGACCGGCGCCGGGAAGCGCGGGTTCACCACGCTGCCGTCGCGCACTTTGATGTCGATGCATCTGGCCAAGCCGTAATTGATCGCCAACGCAGGATCGACGAGGCAGGTAAGCAGGTAGCAGCACGCCGCGCGCACAATGGTCGGGCGGATGTTCGCTGGGCCTTTGGTCTGGTCGGCACAGCCGGTGAAATCAAAATATAAACGATCGCCTTTCTTTTCCATGCGCACGTGCAGGCGCACCGGCTTGTCGAGCTCGATGCCGTCGCTGTCGACGAAGCGCTCGCCTTCACCCACCCCGTCGGGCCACGAGGCGATTTCTGTGCGCACCTTGGCTTCGGTCAACGCGAAGAGCTGCTCGAAGGATTCGAGTATTGTCTCCTTGCCGTAGCGCTGCATCATTTCCTGAAAACGTCGTTCGCCCAGGCGCGCCGCGCCGACCTGGCCGCGCAGATCGCCGACGACGAGCTCCGGCGTGCGGCTGTTGCAGCCGAGCAGCGCTTCGATGTCTTTGCTGGTTTTGTAAGCTTGCACGTACTTGATCGGCGGTACGTGCAACCCTTCCTGGTAAATTTCCCGCGCCTGACTCCAGCAACTACCCGGCACGGGACCGCCGATGTCGCTTTTGTGCGCCAGATTGGCGGCGAAGCCGACCCATTCGCCTTGATAAAAAATCGGCGAGAGCACGGCCATGTCCGGCGCGTGCGGGCTGCCGCCGAGATATGGATGATTGGTAATAAACGCGTCGCCCTCATGCACTTCGTCGGCGCTGTAATTTTTTAAAACGCCCGCGGCGCACGCCGGAAAAGCGCCCATGTGCAGCGGCAGCACAACATGCTGCGCGACGACTTCGCCTTGGCGATTTAAAATCGCGCAGCTCGCGTCCTGCGACTCGCGGATGATCGTCGAGTAGCCGGTGCGGAACAGCGAGTTCTGCATTTCCTGAACGATGCCGGCGAGACGCGCTTGGATAACTTGTAGGGTTACGGGATCGACAGTCATGCCTTTTTGCCTCACCGTTTCTCTTTAATAATTATATTTCGGTAATCGTCGACCGTTGCTTCTTGCTCGGGGTGAATCACCGTCGTCGTATCTAATTGTTCGACGATCGCCGGGCCGCTGAGCTTATGCCCGGGTTCGAAGAGGGCGCGATTGTAGATCTGAGTCGTAAGCGAGCCGTGTTCTTTGCCAAAGAAAACCTTGCGATCACCTGTTTTGGCCTCGTCGATTTTGCGGCCGGTAATTTTTCCCGGCGAGAGTTTGGCCTGCGGCACCAGCCCGAGGGAAATCAACCGCAGGCTCACGAGCTCGACCGGTTCAGTCTCGGCTTTATGCCCGGAGTTTTGCTCGTGCATCGTGTCGAAGCGCTGGCGCATCACTTTAAGATCTTCTTTTTTGAGCGGCGGCATGATGCATGGAACGGTCAGCTCATAGCCCTGGCCCGCATAGCGCAGATCAAGATAGGGTTCGATCTTGATCTCCTCGTCGCGAAATCCTTCTCCGCGCAACTCGGCTTTCGCCTGGTCAACCAACTGACGAAACAGATCATTGATTTCATTCAAATCCAGTTCATCGAGGCCGACGAGCTTCGAGCGCACGTAATCATGCTTGACGTCCGACATTAGCAAACCGAGCGCCGAATGAACGCCCGGCGTGAGCGGAATCAGAACGGAGGGAATTCCTAAATCGAGCGCCATTCTGCCCGCATGCATCGGTCCGCCGCCGCCGAAGGCGACCAGAGTAAAGTCTCGGATGTCGTAGCCGCGCGCCGAGGAGACCGCCTTGATCGCCTCTTCCATTTTGACGTTGATGATTTTGAGCACACCGTCGGCGGCTTCGAGGAGATTGAGCTTGAGCGGCTTGGCGATCTTTTCATCGAGCAGCTTTTCCGCCTTGGGCTTGTTGAGCTTCATTCTGCCGCCGAGGAAATGGTCGGGATCTAAAACTCCGGTGACGATATTAGCGTCCGTGATCGTGATGTTTTCGCCGCCGCGGTCATAAGACACTGGGCCGGGATCAGCCCCCGCGCTATCCGGGCCGACTTGCAAACCGCCCACGGCGTCGATGCGCGCTATCGTGCCGCCGCCGGCGCTGACAGTGTGGATGTCGAGCATCGGCAGCGCGATCGGGCGCATGTTTATTTTTCCCTGCGTGGTGATTACTGGATTTCCCTGGTGGATCAGCGCGACATCGCAACTCGTGCCACCCATGTCGAAGGTGATGATGTTGTTGATGCCGACCCGCTCACAAGTTCCCATGGACGCGATGACCCCGCCGGCGGGGCCGGAGAGAACCGTAGCCACGGGTTTTTCGGCGGAGCCTTTGAAAGTCGACACGCCGCCGTTGGATTGCATGATGTAGAGCTTCGGGGTCGTCACGCCCATATCACGCATGCGATTCTCCAGCCGGCCCAAGTAATTTGCCATGACGGGCTGGATATAACCGTTGATCACCGTCGTGCTCAGCCGATAGAACTCGCGGATCTGCGGCAGGACTTCGTAGGAGAGCGAGAGCCGCGCTTCAGGAAATTCCTCGGCGAAGATTTCCTTGATTTTGAGCTCGTGCGCCGGATTCAAGAACGAAAAAAGAAAGCAGACGGCGACCGATTGCACGCCTTTTTTCTTGAGCCTGCGCACGGCCTCGCGAGAAGTTTCGACGTCGATGGGCTTGAGCACGTTGCCGCGGAAGTCGACCCGCTCGGGAATTTCCTCGGTTAAATAAGGGGGCGCGAGCAAGCGCGGCTTCTCGAAGAAGAGGTCGTAAGTCGCCGGGCCATAACCGCGCGTCTGCTCCATCACTTCATAGATGCCGCGGAAGCCTTGGGTAACGAGGAGACCTGTTTTCGCGCCCTTCTCTTCGAGGAGCGCGTTGGTGCCCACGGTCGTGCCGTGGCAAAAAAAAGATATGTCGCCCGCCGGCACGCCTTGATCGATCAGCTCCTTTACGCCGTTCAAGACCGCTTGAAAAGGCTCTTTCGGCGTCGACGGAACTTTTGTAATCGTGATCTCGCCCGTGTCTTCGTTGAAAAAGACAAAGTCAGAAAACGTTCCCCCGGTATCTACGGTAACTCGGTATTTGGACATAGCTTTTCTCGTCTACCACTAAATTTCCGGAGCTTCAATTCACCGTCCGCGGTCGGCGACATTGACCTAGGGCTTCGCTGTGGGCAGTCGGACCTCGAATGCGCCAAGGCGCAGACCAAGACTTTTTGCCGTCTACAGGATTTTTAAATGAACTAGCCCGACGATCATCGCGTCGATTCGAAATCCGTCCGGAGAGAGTTTGCCCGAATATTTGCTGGGTATTTCGCGATTACGATTCTTCTTGCTCGATCAGAGGCGAATGATCGACAGCGCTGGAACAAATTTCTATCGCATGACCTGCGTGTCATCACTTGATCATCCGCGCGACCGTTCCGTCAGTCTCCTTTGTGAGAGCACCGAGCCGCCCGATTTTGACAGTGTCGCATAACAGGACTGCATCATTGTCATAAAAATTTGGCAGGGTTTAATTTTGTAAACTGTTTTAACAAGACGATTCCAATGAGTAAGAGGCGAAAAAAGTTCGAGAGAATTCTCGGCGTCTGCAAGATCGAAGTTTTTCTATAAAGGTTCTTTACACTCTCGGCGTGGCGACTTTTTAACGAAACGTCAAATTCCGCGTGGTACGGCGGTTGCTCTTGCTCTCCTCGAAAGAATTTTTGAGGAGAAAAATATGCAACTGAAGAGACAACACATCGCCGGCGCCCTTATCACGTGTCTATGCTTCATTTCGATCGCTACGACAGCCGCTGCCGTGACTTGGAACGAAATCAGCGACGCGGGCGACACGCCGCTCACGGCGCAGACTCCGATCGGCACTGGTGCTCTTCACACAATTGTCGGCACGCTCAGTCCGGCCACCGACACCGATGTCTTTAGAATTTATATTCCCGATCCCAGCATCTTCGCGATCACTATGAATGGAACCGATTTGATCGGTCCTGGCGACGATACGGAATTGTGGATTCTCAACGCCGGCGGAAATCTCGTGTTCAATAACGACGGTTGGGGATTGTCGCAGGTAAACGCGGGAGATTTGGGGGCCAATCCAGCGGGTATATATCTGGTCGCGTATAATCTTTTTAGTAGCATTCCGACGAATGATGAGATGCATCCGATTATCGGTTGGGACGTCAACCCTTTCAAATCCCAAACCGGCACTGTGCAGCTTAATCTCACTGGCGCTGAGTTCGTGCCTCAGGTAGCGGTGGCAGAAACTGCGTCGGTTCCGGAACCGAGCAGTTTGCTGCTGTTCGGTATGGGGTTCGTCGGATTCGCTGCTCGCAAGGTGCGGCTGAAACTTTTCTAGTTGTCTCTTTAAGCCTGATTTCAGCGCGTCGGGTGATTTCTCACCCGACGCGTTTGTATGCAGGTCACGCCGCCACGAGGTTTCGATAGTGGCCGGCTTTGGAGATCGGCGGCAAGTTGCTGATAATTTTTTGCCAGCTGTCACCGAGATCATTGGAGCAGAATATGTCGCCTGCGGTGGTCGCCGCAAAGATCGACGTCGAGTCGCCTGCTTCCTCCAAACAGAAAGCTTCGATACTTGCCTGCAAGCGGTCGGGCAGGCCGTTGCGTAAAATCTCCCAGGTTCGTCCGCCATCCTTGCTGCGCGAGATGCGCGCGCCGGCGAAGTGAGTCGTGCGCCAGGTTCCGGGCGCGTCGTGTGCGGCGGTCATCAAGATCAGTTTCGGATCCGACGGACGGAACACGAAACCATCCGGGTAGCCGCCGATTTCATCTTCTCTCCTTGTCCACTGTTCCCAACCGTTGCCACCATCGGGGCTGACGTAGAGTCCGCGGCCTGTGACGCCATAGAGAAATTTTGGATTGTTTG
>Ga0207701_10002421_pt1 | contig 19360 bp, 22 predicted proteins | sample KBSSwiSSwithPhiX_FD_184294 | JGI IMG/M metagenome (GOLD analysis project Ga0207701, IMG submission 184294) | Switchgrass rhizosphere bulk soil microbial communities from Kellogg Biological Station, Michigan, USA, with PhiX - S5 (SPAdes) (version 2) | ecosystem: Environmental > Terrestrial >... | reverse complement strand
ACTCCTGGCGTCCACTGGTCGCCAGCCGGTGAGTTCTTTATGCGAGCAATCCTGTTCGGTGACACCGACCCGATTGTTGCAGAGGCTATTGCCGCTGGCTACACGGTCGAAGACAGCGTTTATTCTGCACGAACAAAGGTCATCTATTTCCCGGTCCACGCACCGGTCGGACGAGCCGAGGGCGACGTAAGCATCTTTGAGAAGATTCACCTGGCCGCTGAGGCTCAGGCTTACTGGTCCGATAACGGAGTAAGTGCAACTATCTCATTCGACGCCAAGACCGAGGCCGAGCAGGTCGCCACGGTATTGAGCATGTATGAGGGCCGTCTAAAGGCTGTATCATTCCTGCCTATGGGTAACGAGGTATACGCACAGCAGCCGTACACCAAGATTACTGAGGAAGAATACAACACTTACGTAGACAAGTTGAATCCTATGGACTTTAGCGTGCTGTATAACAACGGTGTGGACGCCGAGGTCGAGCGTTTCTGCACTACGGACGTATGTGAACTACCAAACTTGCACAAAGAAGGTTCACGAGATACAATTACCGTATGAGTGAAGAAACACCAACACCAGACGAAAATGCAGTTCCCGAAGAGGAATTCGTTGAGTATGGAGATTACGACCTAGAAGACGAAGACGCGAAAGCGTTAGTCGTCCCTGTTGAAGATGCGCTGCCTTATCCTGATGTTGAAAAACATGACCCTGAGGCACCAGACACCGACGAAGCCGACCATAAGTTTAGTTTCGTTGCTGGTGCATCTTCGGTGCGTTCCCCGGAAGAGGCAATTGCCACTGCCCGTGAGTGGTCGCGCAATGGAACCAATTTTGGCTCCGGTCACTGTTTGGTCGCCGTACGCTCCGCGTACAACATCGGTCCTAAGTATGGAACCGCTTCCGCCTCATGGTGGGCAGCAGACCATAAGCACCGTGTAGATGGTGGCCTGGCCGTACCTCGTGGTGTCCCGGTCTACTGGACTGGCGGCAGCCACGGTTTCGGTCACATTGCCCTTTCTGTAGGTGGCGGCGTATGCCTTTCCACCGACTGGAAGCGCAGTGGAAAGATTGACTATGCGCGAATCAATGACATTACTTCGCAATGGGGCCTTCACTTTGAGGGTTTTGCTAACGAGGTCAATGACGTTGAGGTATGGCGTCCAGCAATTACGCTAGGAACAGTCTCCCTACGCAATCTGCATTTCATGAAGAGCAATCAAGACGTACTTGAGGTCAAGCGCCGGTTGTGGAAGAAGGGCTATCGCGGCTTTAATGTAAAGTCCAAGCGCTTCGGAACCGGCCTAAGACGCGCGTACGCCAGGTATCAAGCCCACCTTGGATACCAGGGTAGAGGCGCAAACGGAATTCCTGGAACAACTTCTTTGAAGAAACTAGGATTTAAAGTAGTTCCGTGATACACTAATAGCGTAGTCCATAAGAACAGGACCACGGAGTTTCCAACTCCATACGTGCAGTTCCAACTTAGTGATGGATTATAGTTACCAGGCCCCCGGTGTTTTGCACCGGGGGCCTTGCTATGCTATTATGCTTTTATGGAGCACCTCAGATACAAGCCTAATCGGCTCTGGACCCTGGACAGCGCGACACCATTTGCAGACAGGTCCGGGTATGGAGTAAACGCGACACTGACAGGCAGCAGCACCAACGCTCTGGCCCTGAGCCGCTACGCTGCATTTTCTAAAGTAGTCAACTCTACCAATTACATTACTTTCCCTCAGAACGTCTACATTGCTGGCAAGGAATGGCAGAACTTTAGCCTCATGGCCTCGGTGTTCCTTCCCGAGACGGGCGGTACAGGAGACCAGCAAATTATGTCTAATCTGTCGCGCAGCGACGGTTTGTACATAAACGGCAATACGGTGTTCTTTGCTACTGCCTATGCTACCCAGGGCTTTGCTATCTGCTCCTACCAGTTACCGGTCAACAAGAAGGTTGACGTGGTTGGCGTCCACATGAAGACAAAGAATCTACTTTATGTAGACGGTGTACTCGTGGATTCAATTGACATTACCGCCGCCCAGCAGGTAGACGCATACGCCACGACAGACGGTAACCTCTATGCTGGCAGACTTAATGCTGAAAACTTACTTATCAACACTGTTGCTACCTACCCGCGTGCGCTCAATGATGACGAAATTCTTACCATCTACAACGGCAACAACGTAGTTAGCGCGGTTGACCCATTTTACTTCAATGGCGGCGACCTTGTGCCGATTTCCACGGATGCTCGCGCACCGTACTTGAATATCAGCATTGATACCAAACAAGACTGGAACGAGGGCGTATTCACGGCTACCTGGGTAAACGATGACGGATACCTACGTCCCGAAATGATTGGCACCCAAACCATGGCCGGTACCTGGGTAGACAATGTTAACATCTATGCTTCGGGCTCTCCGTCAGCAATCAACTCTATCTACCTGTTCTGGGACGGTAAGAACGTATTGGTAGAGACCAGCGTAAACGGTGGCACCACTTGGGTTACCGCGACTCGCGGTGTAAATCTTTCCAATGTCACCACCGGCTTCGACCCAACTGGTACCGCGCTACTGGTCCGGGCCACCTTTACTGGAAACGTCACCGACGCCTATCTTGGCAAACTGCGCATAGTCGGATATCTGGGAACCACCGGCCAGCCACCCAACGGCAGACTCATTACCTACACAAACCCAGTTACGCTGCTTCCTGACCAAGTACCGGCACAAATGCGCGAAGATTGGGGAGCCAAAATCCAAGGCGGCACCCTCACCATCGACCCGGACAGCACCTCTACGCTGCCGTCAAACGTCGGCACCGTGGAATTGTGGATTAGACAGTTGACGGGCACCGCGCCCACCTTCTCGGCCAACCTGACGACCGGTACAACGCAGTATGTGAACGGTCTGGCGGGCTCAACAATTCGTCGTGGGGAATGGACCGTCGTACATTTCTCAAAGGCTACGAACATCACTGGCGCTATCACGGTCAGCGGAAATGTACAGGTGGGCCGGGTAGTCTTGTATTTCAACCAATTGTCTGCTGGTGCCATTGCTAATGGCGTATCTAACTATACCGGACGAGTCGTGGCGACCCGTGCAGCCGGTGGACCGGTAACCGTATTCGAACCAGCGGCATCTGCTAACGTTTATTCTCACGATTGGGCCAACGTCTGACCACATTTGGCTATTAGAACTCGATTATGCTACTATCGAGGTATGAGTAATCCTAATAAGGGTCTGAGGACCACTAATCGACAGCAAATCCAGGAACTCCCGTGGGGAATGTGGGTTTGGGAATGCGCCGACGGGCTAATTCTAGCCAATGAGAACGGCGACATTATGCATGTGTTCTGTTCTGACCGCGAGCCCTTGCGTATGCAGGCCGCTAAGAAAGCACTAACAGACGCAGCATATCACTACGGATATGGAGACGGCGGCAGAGCCGTATTTTGGAGCGGTAAGCGTCCAATCTCCGACGAAGAACTTCAAAGCCAATTGGACCGTGCGTCCGCAGGTTTGATTCCAGACCCGCTAGACATTGGGGCTATCCGTGAGGAAATGGAAGGTATAAGACATGAGCGCCAGACACGTAACTGACGAAGAAGACGACGTTTTCACCATTGAAAGCGTTTACACAATGGACAAGCGAGAGGTCCGCAACGACGACGCAGCGGTGGACCCGTTTGCCATTGATGGAGAACAAGTACGCAAACTAAACGGTACTTCGCGCGGTATGAAGCGCAAGGTTACCAACACACTTCAAAAGTACCACCGCTCCGCTGACGGTACAGTTGAATCAAAAGATATCAGCGATGATATAGACCAAACGGGATATGACTACTTCCAGGTGGCGCAGCCACCTTACAGCATGGAGGCGTTCGCAGCGGCATACGAATTGTCCGCTCCGCACTATGCTGCCGTTAATGCTAAGGTTGCAAACATTGTAGGATTGGGCTGGTCTCTGAATGAGTCTAAGAAGACCTCTCGTGCACTGGAAGACCTGGCAGAAGACGCTGAAAAGTTGAAGAAGACCGCCAAGAAGTTGGCTAATGCCAAGCAGGATTTGGAAGAGGAAATTGACTCATTCAATGAAGAGTCCACTTTCACAGAGACCCTTATCAACGTATGGCGTGATTACGAGGTCACCGGTAACGGGTATATTGAGGTTGGCCGCAGGGCCGATGGTTCCATCGGTTATGTAGGTCACATTCCTGCCACTAGTATCCGCATTCGTCACAAGCGCGACGGATTCGTTCAGATGGTTGCCAATAAGGTCAAGTTCTTCCGTAACTTCGGAGACGACATTTCTGACCCAATCGGTGATGACGGAGCACACCCAAACGAAATTATCCACATCAAGAAGTATTCTCCTAACGGTGGAAACTATTACGGTGTGCCAGACATTGCGGCAGCCCAGCAGGCGCTCGCCGGTAACGAATTGGCCTCTCGATTCAATATCGAGTTCTTTGAGAACAAGGCTGTTCCGCGTTACCTCATCACGCTACAGGGCGCTAACCTTGGTACCAGTGCTCAGGCTGACCTTTTGCAGTTCTTTGAGACTGGACTAAAGGGACAGAACCACAGAAGCCTATTCATTCCTCTACCGGCCTCAGACGGCGTAAACAAGGTAGAATTCAAGATTGAGCCGGTAGACGCACAAATCCAGGACGCCTCGTTCAGCAAGTATTATGAGAACAACGAAAAGGCTATCCTCATGGTTCACCGAGTACCGATTACAAAGGTCAGCGTGTCAACCAACGTCAGTCTAGCACTTGCAGCCGACGCAGACAAGACCTTTAAGGAACAGGTTTGCCGTCCAGAGCAGGCTATCTTTGAGAAGAAGTTGAACCGAATCATCAAGGAAGTAACTGATGCTTTCGAACTCAAGTTGAACGAAATGACACTGACTGACGAAAAGACTCAGAGTGACATTGATGTTAACATGGTTAAGAACGGTATTGTCATGCCGAACGAGGTACGTACCCGTCGCGGTATGCCGTCGGCTAAGGGCGGTAACAAGTTGGTTGACCTGACAAAGCCTCAGGGAGCAAACACCCGTTCGCCAGCAGCACAGTCAAAGGATAACGCCAAGCCGCGTGCGCGCGACACCGCTAGACAAGCGGCATCGTCAGATAAGACGGGGGCAGCACGAGCACCGAAGGGAGAGGGCCGTCAAGGTCCATGATATACGTGATAAAGGACCAGTTGGAGAAACTCGCCAGAACTTTACTCCAACCGATTAATCCTGCCGTCATAGTAATCTTGGGTATTTATACGGTACTCTGGGGATTCTGGGTAATCTCTCCCTGGTGGAATGTGTTTGCTCAGTCCGCGCTCTACAGCGTCATGGCCTCGCTCGCGCCCGAGTATGCCTGGGGCTTCTTTGCCATATTCTGTGGCTCCATCGTTATACGTGGTGCCATGAAACCTATTTATTGGAATCTGGACATAGGAGCCCTGGTGGGCTCTATGTTCTGGTGGATTATTGCTATCTGTTATTTCATCAGTGATTTTGCCTCTACCGGAGGGCTGACCGCCCTGACGTTTGCCATTTACTCTGGCTTGATATGGCTTAACGTACGCCAAAATAAGGAACAATTCGGCTACGATACCACGTTTCTTGACCATTATTGGTCCCATGGCAAGTAAATATTTGGCTTTTGAAATGAATTCATAGTAAACTAATGAACATGAGTAAGGCAATTGCTAAGTCACACTGGAATGTTGACGACAACTCTGTCCGATTGGGAATGGAAATTTCCAAGGTTGACAAGCGTCGTCGCATGGTTACAGGTTGGGCCACGGTCGATAACGTAGACCAAGAGGGCGACCAGATTACCGCCGAAGCATCCCTAGACGCCTTTGCTCGTTCACGCATGAACTTGCGTGAAATGCACAAGAAGGACTCGGCTGTTGGACGAATTGTTTCGTTCAAGCAGGACACTTTCCGTGCGCCAGATGGTCAGTTACACAAGGGCATCTTCGTTAAGGTTTATGTTTCAAAGGGTGCAGAAGACACCTGGCAGAAGGTACTTGACAAGACGCTAAACGGTTTCTCTATCGGCGGTGACGTTGTTGAATTCGAAGATAACGGCATCAGCAAGTCGAACGGAGAGGTCGGCAAGCGAGTAACTAAGTTCAACCTAAACGAACTTTCTCTTGTAGACAACCCTGGCAATGAGTATTCAGACTTTGTAAACGTATTCAAGATTCGCAGCAACGGCTCTGTCACGTCTGTTACGGGCATGATTGAAGACACAAAGGTTCTAAACGTATACTACTGTGAAGAAGATGGTATTACACGCGAGGTTCCTGGTGACGACATGGAATGCCCTGCTTGCGGTGAAGAAATGGAATACGTAGGCATTGTCGAAGATACCGCCGACCGAGGAAACGAGGTGGGCGCACTGGTACAGAAGTTCATTTCCACCGAAGGGGGTGCACAATTGACTAAGAACAAGGACAATAAGGACGAACTCGTAACGGAGTACAAGGGCCAGCCTGAGGGTCACCCACAAGAGGTACCGACCCCGGCTGACCAGGATATTGTTGGCGACGAGCAACCCGAAGAGGTTAGCACGGTTTCCGCCGACGACGGTACAGTTGACGAGGTTCCCGACGAAGGTCACGAGATTGCAAAGAAGATTGACAGCCTAAAGGCCGATATCGAAAAGATTGTAGGAGACAGCCACAAGGCTACCTCCGAAAAGATTGCCGCTCTTGAGAAGGCAGTGGCAGACACTCGTGATTTCGTAGAAGAAAAGATTTCCGGCCTAGACAGCAGTATTGCTGAGGTCGATAAGAGTTTGGAGACGCAAAAGGCACGCATCGGTAACTTTGAAAAGTTGCTAAACAAGGTAAATTCCCGGAGCGCTCTAAGAAAGTCTGTGGACGTATCTGACGATATCGTTCACGATGAGCAGAACAATTCATCTTGGAATGGCGCTTTCTCTGTTAAGAACTTGATTGGATGATTCTGCCAATGTATACCAATTTACGAAGGAGGTTAAAATGAATACTTTGCTTGAAAAGGTTATTTCTACAAGCACTATCGGCACCCCACCTAGCGGTGGCGGCTTGCTACGCCCTGAGCAGTCTCAGCGTTTCATTGATTACATGTGGGACGCAACTACTCTAGGTGCGCAGGTCCGTAAGGTTCCGATGCGTGCTAACGAAATGGAATTGGACCGTATGGCAGTTGGTGAGCGCGTTGTGCGTCTTGCTACCGAAGCCACCGACGACGCTGTAAACGTCAAGGTCGGTTTCGCTAAGGTCTCTCTGACAACCGAAAAGTTGCGTCTTGACTGGGAACTCTCATCTGAGGCCCTAGAAGACAACTTGGAGGGAGAGGCTTTCGAGGACCACGTGGCTCGTCTACTTTCTGCCCAGGCTGCTAACGACATTGAAGACCTGTCTATCAACGGCGACGTTGAAAACACCAATGACTGGCTATACAAGGCATTCGATGGATGGAGAAAGCGCCTGTATGCAGGAGCAAACGTTGTCGATGGTGCAACTAGCACCGATGGACTAACACGTGACCTATTCCGTAAGGGACTTAAGGCTATGCCTCGTAAGTACCTTGCTCGTCGTGGGTCATTGAAGTGGTACACGTCTGCCGGTCTGTTGACAGACTACATGGACAACGCTTCTGTTATTGAGGCAACGACTGCCGATGCACCATACGTAAGTCAGGCTGAGCGCGACGCATCTATCGGTGCAAACGCACAGCCAGGATTTAACGCTGGTTGGAGCCCAACCGCTCCATTCGGAATTCGTGCCCAAGAGGTTCCGCTATTCCCTGAGTACGACGGTCCAGGTGCCGAGGGCACCGCGTCCGACGTATGGCTTGTAGACCCAAACAACTTGATTTGGGGCGTCAAGCGCGAAATCAAGGTTTACCGCCAGTTCGTTCCACGTAAGGACACCATTGAGTACACAATGTTCACCCGTGTGGGTGCAGCAATTGAGAACCCAAATGCCGCTGTTCTTATCAAGAACGTACCGCTGTCGGCCTGATAATTAAATAGGTACCGCCCCCGTCGTAACCCGACGGGGGCTTTACCATTTGCACACGAATTTGAAATATGCTACACTAATGCCAAACCTTAAGGAGTTTTAAATGGCTAACAAGACCAAGGCAGCGGGTACAGTTACCTCAGCCGAAATGCAGTACAAGCCTGTTGGTTTCGATTCATTGAATCTAGACGAACTGCACACCATCGCAGATTACTTCGGTGTTGACCAAGCAGAAACCGTAACCGAGCAGGTCGCCAATTTTGCGGAAGAGGGCGTTACTTACGTCCAATACGCAAAGGCATTCAAGGTTCCTCTACCGGAGGACTATCAAGAAGAAGAACTACCGGTAGTCGAAGAAGACGAACAGGAGGAACCAGTGGTAGAAACAGGACCGGTTACCGCTCCGCGTGAAGCGCAATTCGCGGTACAGAACGAATACCTTATCAAGATGACTCGTGATAACCCATATTTTGAGGTTGCCAATTTGAGCAACCGCCGTGCTACGTACAAGTTCACAACTGCTCACCCATATGCAGTAATGGACGCCAAGACAGCACAATTCGTACTATCGCACGAAACGGGCTTCCGACAAGCATTCCCAGACGAACTAGCCGAGTTTTACAGCGAGTAAGTTGGCTTTGTAATCCACTAAATGGTAATATTTGGATATGGCAGTTACGATTACGCCCACATGGGTGCAGGGTCAGGATTTAGAAGTAGACCTAGTTTATAAAGAAGGTCCAGATGCCAATAGCCTAACGGTTATTGACCTGTCCACCGGATACGATGTTCGAATGGACATTTTCGAAGCGACCTCTTTGACTCGTCTATACACGTTCAACAGTTCCGCGCTTACGGACGTTGACCCGATAACTGTAGGCTCTCAGCCTGACAGCGTAACCGAGGCTGTTCTATCAAGCGGGGCGGGCGGTACACCGAACATTGCTATTTCGGTGTCTCGTAATCTTACCCTGCCGGGTGGCGAGTTGTATTCATCCATTAGTGGCACACCTAACAAGTTGACGTTCCTGGGAGATATCTTCCTGAGAAACACAGCGGCTAACAAGCAGTGGAAGATTGCCTCGCTAACTATTACAGTTGAGAAGAGTTACACGCTATGGCCGTGATGGGGGTAACCGTACTACAGGATGGAGAGCCAATTGGCTCTGTCGTCAACTCAAAGACGGTAAGCGTTGAAGTGCAGAATACCGCCGAATCCACGACCGTGGCAACGGTGAGCCAGGCGGCTACAGAGGTCGCGGTACCTACATTTATTGCTAATGTGGTAGTCAGTCCGACTGCCCCAGCATTTCCCTTTGAGGGACAGATTTGGATTGATGTATCATGACACAAGGAATACCAGATTTAACTGGACTAGAGGTTCAAGAACACGTAGTTCTAGAAAAGTTCGACGGTGAAGCAGCACCCGAGAATTTAGTTGAACGACTCCATTTGCTCAATGGTAAGATTACCAAGTGGGAACGGATTGAAAACGGCGAGGTCGTAGAAGAGTCCGATACGTATACAGGGGGTGATGAATAATGCCACAGACAGACGCGGGTAGAAACCTTATGGTGCAGGCAACCATCGGTGCTTCCGTAACATTCTTCAATAACGCTAATGCGTTTATTGGTGTCGGTGACTCTACCACAGCCTTTAGTGCAGCGCACACAGACTTGCAGGCCGCAACGAACAAGTTGCGTAAGGCTATGGACGCCACCTTCCCTAGCGGTGGTTCTAACGTTATTACTTTCCGCTCAACGTTTGCAACAACAGATGCAAACTTTGCCTGGCAGGAGTGGGGAGTCTTTAATGCTTCCTCAGCAGGTACGATGTTGAACCGTAAGGTTGAGTCGCTCGGTACAAAGACAAGCGCACAAACTTGGCAGTTCACTGTAACGCTGACATGGACCACTGCATAAGATTTGACAAGTAAACATATCGGCATTATAATTTGACTATCTCAAGTTGAGGTAGGAGGACTTCTAACCGCCACACGGAGGCTATTTCAGTCTACCGTGTGGCGGTTTTATTTATAAATGGCTGACAACTTATCAGTACCGGTGGCATCCGGTAACGCAACGCTCGCAACAGAAGACCGAGCGGCTGGTGGCGTACACTGGCAAAAGGTCGAGGTATCTGGTGAATCTCTTGCTGTCACCAATGGCTCGCTTACTACGTCTACCTCTACGTCTGCTGCATCCGTTGCCAATATGGGTAATGTTACCTTTGCACTGTTCGGTACCCACGCCGGTTTCACGGTAGTCTTTGAGGCATCCCCTGACGGCGGTACCACTTACTTCCCAATTCAGGTACAGCGGGAAAGCGACGGTGTTGTTTTGGGCACCGAAGTTCTTGCCACAAACGCAGTCCAATTATACACCGCCGACTGCCCTGGCGTTACGCACATGCGCGTACGCGCGACCGCGCGTACGTCCGGTACGGTTACAGTTATTATCGCCCCTGGTGGAATGCTCGCTATGCCGGTTGTGTCTGTTGGTAATACCAATAGCAGCGTCGGCACCACGGCCAACGTATCTGGTTCCGCCTCGTCTGTAACTCTGAGAGCCGCGAACAACGCCCGTCGTGGTTTGACCATTTTCAACGACTCTTCGTCCACCCTCTATATTCTTCTAGCCACGGGAACGGCGTCCACCACAAACTTCTCAATCAAGGTTGGAGCCGGTTCTTATTATGAAGTACCGTTCGGATACACCGGAATTGTTTCTGGCATCTGGACGACTGCGACCGGTACTGCCCGAGTAACGGAGTTGACTGCATAATGTATGTTCCGTCACCAGGCTATGACTTCCTTGGCAAGATTGCCATTACCGGTTCTGCCGCCGTCACTACGGGCGCGCTCACGATTGAGGCACGAGACATGCTTTTCGTACAGGTTCGCGTGCTCGGCTACTCGGGTGGTGGAGACATTGCGTCTTTCAGATTCAACGGTGACACCGGTACAAACTACTGGTCACGTTCGATTTCCGCTGCATCCGGTGGTACAACATTGACCAACGCTGCTAACGCCTCGGCTACCCTGGCTCGTTTGCACCCGACCTCAACCACATTGCAGCGTTCATCTACTCACGCCATCACCAATAACGCAAGCACATCAAAGGTGGGTACCATTTCTGCACAGACCGGTTCGGGTGCTGCTGCGACCACGCCAGTTATCGAGTGGGGCGGATTCGAATGGGTTAACACTAGTGCTCAGATTACGTCCATTGAACTTCGAACGGCGGGTGGTTCGGTCACCATGCCGGTCGGTACCGGCTTTGCTGTGTGGGGAATCAACCTGACCTGAGGGGGCACTAAATGCCTTTTCCACTATTACCTCCTGGTAAAGTAACTACACCCATAAGTGCTAGTGATACCTCTGCGGTCTCCGTTGCTGACGCATCAAGCATAACCGTTGTACCACCAAGACAAACACCGGCATTCGTACAAGCGGCAACAGCATCAGGTAACCTAGACACGGTTGCGGTAACCATTCCGTCTAACGTTGTTGTAGGCAACGTACTTATTTTCTTTGGCGCTATTAGTAGCGCATCTGCTGTCACCACTCCTGCCGGATGGAACGTTATTCCTGGCAGCGTGGTTACCGGTGGTTCTTCCCAGTTCCAAAACGTTGGATACTGGAAGGTCGCGGTATTGGGCGACCGTGGAGCCACTGTTGCGGCCTCTATTGGTACAACTGCTAAGAGAGCATTAACTGTATTAGAATACTCTGGCGTTGACCCGACCACGCCGGTAGACGTTCAAACCTTTGCCGGATATACAACACAGGGATTTGTTCGTGCCGCTCCCGTTATTGTTCCTACTGCCGAGCACGGTAAGTCATTTATTGTTGCCTTTGACCGAGCAGCCGGTACGGTAGACCAGACGGCCACCACAGGTTATTCATATCCCGGCTCATATGTCAGCAGAGCATTTGTATCTAGTGGTACCGGCACCGCTGCGGGCGACGTTGCCATTGGTGTTGCTGACCTGGACAGCGTTGTTAATACGGCTGTCGGCGGCGGTAACGTAACATACGACTTTGACAACTCTAGACAAGGTGTATGGACACTAAACTTCACTGGTGACCTGGCAGCCTCAGCCATCAGTGCCAGTGACACGTCCGCTGTATCTGTTGCCGAAACCAAGAGCCTCGACGCATCCTCTACCCGTACCGACACATCAGCGGTAAGCGTTGCTGAAACCAAGTCTCTCGACGCCTCGTCCACTTCGACTGATACCAGCGCCATTATCGTTGCTGAAATCTCGTCTATTGCGGTTACCTTCTCAACGACTGATACCTCGGCATTAAGCGTTGCTGACGCCTCTAGTGTAGCGATTACTAATAACATTTCTGCCACGGACACCTCTGCGGTCAGCGTGGCCGACGCCTCTACGTCGTCGCTAACATTGAGCCGGACGGATACGTCTGCCATTAGCGTCAGTGAGTCTAACACTGAAAACGACTCGATGACAACGACCGACACCGTAGCATTAAGCGTGGCCGAGTCTTCGTCTGTTGTCATTATTACGTTCATTACTGCCTCTGACACAAGTGCCATTAGTGTTGCCGATGCTTCGACCAGTTCATCCACTTTGTCTACAACGGACACCAGCGCCGTGGGCGTCTCTGAGACAACGTTGCAAAGCGTTTCATTTAGCACTACCGACTCGGTTGCCCTGTCGGTCGCAGAGACCTCGGCCAGTTCGGGCACCATGAGCGCCAGCGACACCTCAGCGGTGTCCGTGGCTGACGCCAGTACCACCGTCATCGTGACAGCGGTGGCCGCTACAGACACGAGCGCAATTAGTGTGGCCGAGACCACCGCTACAATTGTTTCGTTCGCCACAACCGACTCTGTGGCCCTCTCAGTGGCCGACGTAGCCACCGACGCCGTGTCTGCGCCGGGTACCGATACTGCCGCTGTTGCGGTTACCGAGGTAAGCAGCATTTTGTCTACTTTGAGCCGAACTGACACAAGTGCTGTAAGCGTTGCTGATACCAGTGCCGTTACCGCTCAATTCAGCACCACCGACACCTCTGCGGTTAGCGTTGATGACCAGGCGTTCCCGAATAAGCAGATTCCAACCAGTGACACCTCGGCCCTGAGCGTGAGCGAGACGGCCAGCATTGTGGTCACCATGACGCGCACGGACACAAGCGCAATAAGCGTGGCCGACGCCAGCACGTCTGACTTGTCAGAAAGTCGTACCGACACCTCGGCGGTATCGGTGGCAGAAACGGCCACAATCTTTGTAACCCTGTCTGCCTCTGATATTAGTGTGCTATCGGTATCTGATACAGACTCGGGACAGGATACCACTGTTGCCTCTGACACCATTGCGCTGAGCGTCAGCGAGACTGCTATTATTCGTGACGGCGCTAAGGTCGTAAGCGGATACTACGGTGGCATATGGCGAACGGGTGTAATCAAGTACAGAAAGAACGGAGTGTGGATTGAACCGGAACTCAAGGTTTACTTCGACGGAGTTTGGAGTTAAGAGTGTCGAGTGATATAATCATATTATGGAATTGCTAACTAATACCGTGCCGTCGGTGAGGTTTGATTATCCCGACCCGAGCACGACTGTAACATCTGTACTATATTCGGTAAACGGTGGTACTGACACGACCGCCGTAGCGGATACCAGCAATCCAGGATACGCCACGGCCAAACTGCCGTACCAACCAAGTGACGCCAAAATAAAGGTTACCTGGGGCTTCTCAATTCCGGGCGGCTCATACACACAGGTCCAATATTATGACGTAGTGACGCCCCTGCTCACACCTAATCAGGTCCGAGATATTGTTGGACAAACTGCTACCGCAGCAGAACTTTACGCAGTAGAGGCAAGCGCGCGGTACATCATTCAGGCCTATACCGGTCAGACCTTTAGTAAGTATGTCGGTCCGCTGTCTGTCACCGGAAGCGGCGACTCGACGCTGCGCATGCCTCGCAGACTTATGCGATTCACCACCATCAATGACACAGTTGTTAATGTTCCTTGGGTCACCCTGCGCGGAGACGGCTGGTTCATGGTAAGCAAATATCTGGGGCCACCACCTATTAGGGCAGACTTCGACGGCTGGCACGAAGAGCCAGCGGCGGGCTTTAGCACGGTTCCGATTACCGCGCCGCCACGCTGGGTACGCCCGTACCTAACGTTTGCTGCCGGTGCTGAATACGTAATTGACGGTGAGTGGGGATGGGATTATACACCTTCACCGGTAGTCGAGGCAGCCAAGTTACTGGTAAACGACTACGCATGTAATGACTCTATTTACCGCGACCGATTCATCAGTTCCATCAGTGGCCCAGACTGGACGATGAGATTTAATGAGGGCGCTTTCACCAGCACGGGTAACGTGCGAGCCGACCAGTTGCTTGGCGAATACAAATTGCGCCGTGGCTGGATGGTTGTGTAATGCGTTGTCTTTATGGTGCTAGATTCTCGATGACCGCTGAGGTGTTGGCGTATAACGCCAACCCCATCACTAATCCGACCGACCCAGTAGTCACGCCGCCGCCAGGTGGTTGGACCAATAACCAGGACCCAATTACTGGTGAGATTATTACCGAATGGGTACCGGGTACCACGGACGTGCCGGGTACAGTGGTAGTCGAGCCTACCGACCCAACGTCTGTAATCGTTCCTTGCTTTGTACAGGGGCTCTACAACGCTGGTATTCGTACCTCGGGTGCCGACGAGCAGTTCGGAGAAATCTACTACAACACAGAATATGTCAAGATGTGGATACCAGGCAACGTCAAGATTTCCAAGCGCGACCGCATTACAAACATCAAGGATGCCAATGGTCTATTGGTATTCCAGGACGAAGAGTACGACGCCGCACGCTCGACGGTATTCAATGTTCAGGGCGTAACGCCTAGATTCGATTATGGGAATAGATTGCTTGACTGGTTCCTTCTCTTGGAGAAAGCACAATGATTGATTTAACAGCGAACTTTGGTAGCGTCATTGAGGGGCTGGCAGCCTCAGACGCTTATATGTCCTTAGAAATTAATCTGCCATACTACAACGCTGTTATCGAGTATGCCTTTATGGAGGCCGACAACGGTTTCAACAGACAGGCCGCTGCCTACGCCGAGGCCGGTGGAAACATTGCACACATGTTTGAATACGGCACCCTGGGCGTTAATCGTCAAAGGTCAAACATGCGTCCGCAGCCGACCGAGGAACGCGCTCGTCTGTGGAAGACTTTTATGATTAACAAGGGTCCAACTGCTGGCGCTTCGGTAGTTTATGAGTTCAAGCCGTCCTTCTCTGAGGTCCCACGGCCAACCACGATTGACCCGGTTGCCCGAGCCAACATGCGTAAGGCAGTATTCACCTGGAAAGCCCGTATCATGGAAGAGAACGAGCCGGTAACCATTCGACTTAAGAACGCAGAGTTCCTGCTTATCCCGTACCGGCCAGGTGCAGAGGGATTCCGACCTCACGATATTAAGCGTGGATATACGCTTACCAAGTTCCCACACACCCAGTATCCGGGCGAACGTTCAGCCGGTCACTTCACCACCTTTTGGTACAAGTTCTGGCAGGGCGGCGGTACCGAGGTCATGGCCGAGGTACTGGAAAGAGAATTGAATGCAGACTTTGTTCCACTATTCGCTGCACCGGGTAAGCCACAAATCATGCCCAATAATGTCGTGTCAGCGGTAAAGGAACGTTCAGAAGCAATGCAAAAGGAGGTTGCGGCAAAGGCCAAGGCCCGCAGAAACAGACATGGTAGATAAGGTAATTCCGGCGCACATATTGCGCCTATACGCATGGGACGTATTGCAGGCCAACGGCCTGCTTGAAACCATCAACGGCTTGATTCCGATTATTCCACTGGAAGACGAGCCGCAGGTTGCTGACGCCCAAATGTCGTATATCATCTATGGTTATGGTGAGAATAACGACGCCCGCATTCCTGAGATTCGCAGGGGGTCGATGGTATTCAGAATCAAGGCCAGACGCTTCGGTGAACTGGGTCCCATTAACAACGCCCTAACCAGAGCATTTCAAGGTCAGGACATTCCAGCAGCAAGAATTAACCAGTGGAAAGCAAAGAATTCGAACGCCGCAGCATTTGCAAATATCAGTTTCAAAACGACCGAATCGGTATATGTTGAAGGTGGTTATCCAGAAGATGCCGAGGGTGGTCCACTCATCGGTATTGTTCATATTACATATTCTGTAACCATTCAAGACCCCGGTTTTGTATTACCTACGAATGCCAATCATCCGCTTTGGCGTTAAATTTTGCCTTGGGACACATATTGCATTATGATGGACCCATGAGAAAGCGTATCACTTTACACCTAGGGGGTGAAACTAAATGGCACTAACTTCTAGAAACATCATTGTGGGTGCCGCCCGCTTGTTCCTCGGACCATCTACATCGGCAGCAGACACGACCAACGCCCCTACGGCATTGGCTCGTAACTCACGTCCAGCGTTTGTCGCTGGTCAGAGTTATGTAACAACTCTAACCGCTGCTACATACAACGCCGGTACTGACCCAACCGCCGCCGCATCTTGGCGTGAGGTAGGTTATACCCAGAACGGTCTTGAGGTCGCAAACAACCCATCATGGGGTGAGGTTCAGGTTGACCAGTTGCTTGACTCTGCAAAGATTTTCAAGGACACGATGACCTTCAACGTTACAACCACTCTGGCTGAAAATACTTTGGAGAACATTCTGGTTGCTTGGGGTCAGGCTGCATCCAGCCTTACGACCTCTGGCTCTGACAGCGCGGTGGTCATTCAGGGTGGCAGTCTCGGAAGCGCACCCCTTGAGCGTGGCCTAATTGCGGTTGGTAGCGGTATCGCTAACACACCAGGCAGCACGCCTACGCAAAAGGAATTGGTATACCAGTTGTACCGCGTTCTATCAGTAGACGCAGTTTCTGCGACATATGCTCGTTCCGAAGCCGCTGTACTACCTTGTACTTTCCGCTGCTTGCCAGCAGATGATGGTAACTACGGTATTCTACGTGAGCGTGCAGGTAACCTAACCTGATACACACAATAATACTTGCAAGCCCCCAGGTTTCGGCCTGGGGGCTTCGCTATTTGCACTATGGATTTGCATTGAAACGTATTTGTGATACTATATTTACATGATGAAGGAATGCAACACATGTCACGAACTAAAGTTCACTACTGAATTTCATAAGAACAATCGTACCAAGGATAAATTAGCAGCGAAGTGTAAATCCTGTCTCCGAGAGTATCTCAAAACATATGTTCGTAGACCCGAATCCCCTGAGGACATATTTAGGCAGCGCATGCGGCGGCACTTTAATATAACCCCGGAAAGGTACTATGAAATCTTAGAGCAACAGAATTATCGTTGTGCCATTTGTAAAAGACATGTAGATGAATTCACCAGAAGATTAGCAGTTGACCACGACCACGGATGCTGTCCGGGCGACCGCTCGTGCGGTAAATGTGTCCGTGGATTGTTGTGTACCGCCTGCAATACTGACGTTGGCCGCATAGAGGGCGGGCGTCTTCCGCTAGAAGAATTGGTTGCCTATGTCCAAAAGTTTGCGGTATGAGCAAACCTATGATATGGTAATCCTACCAACTTAGGAGTGATTAAAATAGCACGTACAGTTTTTGATGAAAAGGAAATTAGTCTACAGGACGGCAAGGACGTAACACTACGTCCGTTGCCTATTGCACTATTGAAAAAGGCTATGAATGCCTGGAATAAGATTGGGGATGCCGAAGAAGAAACGGCTATCTTCGACGTTTATGTGCAGTGCGCTGGTATCTGTATTTCACGCGAGTTCAAGGACGACTTTGAAAAGACCATCGCCACCGACGGTACCTTGACCAAGGACTACCGTGAGCACCTAGAAGATATCCTCGATACGCCGACCATCTACGAAATTCTGGAAGTTTGCATGGGGTTGAAGTTGAATGACCCAAAACTGGCGGAAGCAGTGGAGACGGCACTGATGGAGGATGGGACGACCTAGACCTAGGCGACCTAGAGGCTGAACTAATGTTATTGGGAAACTGGAAAGACTTTTCCGAACTAGAAAACAGCCTGTCTTTGCCTGAACTAGAAGCCATGTTACAGGCAAATCGAGAACGTGAACATCGCCAGCATAAGTTTGCAGCGGCCCTCAAGGGTATTGATATTGATGCTGAACAAGCCGATGACGTTCAATTTAGACGAGAAGTTATCGAACGCAGAGCAGACGCAATCATTAGGGGTGAGAATCCAGAGACAGCCGAGTGGGCAGCATACGGTATTGCTCATGAAGTAGAAGAAGAATGAGAATTGAAATTGTCGGTACCGCCAAGACCGCACAGGCCAAGGCGGGCCTAGCATCACTTGTAGCAGAAACCGAAGCGCTGAATGCAGCGCTCAAGCAAACCACCCTGCTTGCGGCTGGTGCTACCCCAAAGTCTTTTGCTCAGGCAACCGCTGGTATTGCAGCCTCTAACCAAGTCTGGAAAAACGCACTAGCAACGACTGGACGTTTCGACGTTCAGCAGATGAAGATTGCAGACTCTATCGAACGTAACACCAAGTTACTTCGCAGCCAGGGCCTCGCATGGAATCAGGTATTCGGGTCACGAGCCCGAAGCCAGATGGACCAAGTGTATAAGCGTCAACTCGCTATGCGCAACTTGTGGTCTAACTTTACGACCGGTGGACCGGGTAGAGGAACCATGCAGGCCATGTTTGCTATTGGTAACGAGGTTCCACGCTCATGGAATAACCTTGCTAGTCAAGTAGGATTCCTTGGTGACCGACTCAAGTCAGCCGGTAACCAGATGATTAAGTTCGGTAAGAACACACAGTGGTCTGGTCGTCAGTTGACAGTTGGTTTGACCGTACCTATTGCTGCATTCGGTACTGCCGCCGCCGTTATGGCGTACAAGGCCGACAAGGAATTCACACGCATCCGCAAGGTTTACAACACCACCGCCAACCAGTTCAGCGAGAACGCACAGGAGCAAATGGCTGCTCAAAAGGAACTGGACGCCGTACGAGAAGCCGGTATGGATACAGCCGTAGAGTCGGCCAAGCAGTACGGTGTAGCAATGCAAGATACCCTGGCCGTACAGGCTGACCTGGCTGCTACCGGTCTAAAGGGACAGAAACTACAAAAGGCTACGCTGGCCGTTGTACGTAACGCCACCCTGGGTGAAATTGATTATCAGACTGCTACAAAGGCTACGATTGCCATGCAGCAGCAGTTGGGTCTATCAAGCACTCAATTGGCTGATACCTGGAACTACATGAACAATGTAGAAAACCAGACAAGCCTTACGATGAAGGACTTTGCTACGGCTATTCCGATTGCCCT
>Ga0207701_10002420_pt1 | contig 19363 bp, 14 predicted proteins | sample KBSSwiSSwithPhiX_FD_184294 | JGI IMG/M metagenome (GOLD analysis project Ga0207701, IMG submission 184294) | Switchgrass rhizosphere bulk soil microbial communities from Kellogg Biological Station, Michigan, USA, with PhiX - S5 (SPAdes) (version 2) | ecosystem: Environmental > Terrestrial >... | reverse complement strand
AATTGTTAAACAACCGTTGAAAGATTCAAAAAGCCTGAATTCCTTTTATTTATTGTTGCAAAGTTATTTTCGTGTAGATTTCTTTTCCCTAATGTGGATTTGATTTCACATAATCTAAACGGAGAGATTGTCAGTTCTGTTTTGCCAGTTTTTCCGAATTTTCAGCGAATTGCAGGGCATCGATGAATTCCTGGACATCGCCATTTAATACGGAATCCAGGTTATATACGGTGAGCCCTATCCGATGATCGGTAATACGCCCCTGGGGGAAATTATATGTTCTTATTTTGGCGCTTCTATCACCGCTACTTACAAGACTTTTCCTGTGCCTGGCTATTTCTTCTTCCTGCTTGCGTACCTGCTCCTCGTATAATTTTGTTCTGAGCATCTGCATGGCTTTTTCCCTGTTTCCCAGCTGTGAGCGTTCAGTCTGGCAGATCACCACAGTTCCGGTAGGAAGATGGGTTAACATCACTTTCGTCTCCACCTTATTTACATTCTGCCCACCCGCGCCGCCACTACGTGCTGTTTCCATCTTAACATCTGCGGGGTTAAGTTCAAAATCAACTTCTTCCGCTTCAGGCATCACCGCTACTGTTGCTGCTGATGTATGAACCCGTCCGCTGGTTTCAGTTTCGGGCACACGTTGCACACGGTGCACGCCACTTTCAAATTTCAGGGTGCCGTAAACGTCCTCACCGGTTACTTCGAGCTGAACTTCTTTATAACCGCCCACGGTTCCTTCACTCTCACTTAAAATTGCTGTTTTCCAGCCTTTTCTTTCACAATAACGCAGATACATCCTGAGGAGATCTCCTGCAAAAAGGCTCGCTTCATCACCACCGGTACCAGCCCTTATTTCAATGATCGCATTTTTATCATCCTGCGGATCTTTAGGGATCAGCAATTGGCGAATGAATGATTCGATCTGGTATTTCTTCTCTTCCAGCCCCGGTGCTTCAATCTTGGCCAGATCACGCAACTCATCATCATCACCATTCAGAGCTTCCTTATTGAATTCAATGTCGTCAAGTATTTTTTTGTATTGCTGTTGTGCATTTACAATTTTTTCAAGGCTCCTGTATTCTTTGCTTGTTTCCATGAACTTTTTGTTGTCGTTAACAATCTCGGGATTGGTAAGCGCTACACCAAGGTCATCAAATCTTGCTTTAATTGCCTCTAACTTATCTAACATACTATTCTCTTACTTTTAGGTAAAATCGGGTCGCAAAGTTAATTGTTTCATCCGTCATGGCTAACAGGAAGTTCAATGCAGATCAATTATTTACAGGGTATGCAATGCTTGGCCCTGAGTCGGTTCTTATAACCGATGAAAAGGGCGTAGTGCAGGACATAGTTGCGCTCACAGAAGCCGGGGAAGGCATTGAAAGATTCAATGGCATCATCTGCCCTGGGTTCATCAATTGCCATTGTCATCTTGAATTATCACACATGCATGGCGCTGTACCGCGTAATACCGGGATGACAAAATTTCTTCTGTCTGTAATGAAAGACAGAAACGCAGATGTTGAAAATATTCTTGCGGCGATGACCTTGGCGGAAACTTATATGGTGGAAAGAGGAATTGTAGCAGTCGGCGACATCTGCAACACCATTCATTCCATAAAAATTAAAAACAGTAGCAATTTATACTATCACAATTTTATTGAAGCAACCGGTTTCAATGATGAATCTGGGGAAGAGCGGTTCAAAGCTTCACTTGAAATGTATTCAACATTCAGGGAGCATCTTGAAAAACAGCATGTTTCTATTGTTCCCCATTCTCCTTATTCAGTGTCAGATACATTGTTCAGGCTGATCAATGAACATGAAAAAGGAAGCCTTCTCTCCATTCACAACCAGGAAAGCATTGCTGAAACGGAATTCTTTACCACCGGTAAGGGTGAGTTGCTTGAACTATATAAAGCACTTGGGATAGACATTAAACATTTTGTTCCTTCAAAGCAAAGCAGTCTTATAAGATCAATAATAAAGGTCACCGGTGACCATACCGTTATCCTTGTGCATAATGTAAATACGACTGCTGATGATCTCGATGCAATAAGGCGAGGCAGAAATCTGCCACAATTATTCTGGTGCCTGTGTCCCAATGCAAATATTTATATTAACGGACATCTACCGGATGTAATTCTGCTAAAAAATTTCAATTGCAAACTTGTTGTGGGTACCGACAGCCTTGCTTCGAATTCGCAATTAAATATTCTGGAAGAGTTAAAAACATTGCAGGAAAAATTTGATATGATCAGCAGCGCAGAACTTTTGCGATGGGCAACTATTAATGGAGCAGAAGCATTGAGGATTGATAATAAATTCGGGAGTTTTGAAACCGGAAAGCAGCCAGGGATTGTAAATATTGATGGAGGTGTAAACGGATCTCTTGAAGGCGCGGTAGCTAAAAAACTTTTATGAGAGCACTGCTTCAAGAACAGGCAGTGTTTTCATTTTTCCGAAATCCTGGATGTGCAAAGCATAGAAAGTTTCAAAAGCGTGAAGTAAAACCCGCCGTGTTTCCTGGTTAAGTTTAACCTGGCCAAGCTCCGAAGGCTGCATTACTTTCAACAGGTCCGATATCACCCGGCTATAATCATTATCGAGATAATAAAGATGATTTGGTTTTTCTTCAACAAACCGCCCTTCCATCAGGTCAAGAATATTTTTTGTACCTGAATATTTATCAGCGATCCTGAATCCATAAAATCCGCTGAGGTTGATGGCGAAATACAAAGCGAAATTTGCAGCGGCACCATCGCTGGTTTTATCAAGATGGATAAATGCGTCTTCAATAAAATTAAATAGAGGGGGATTGGGTTCGGGTTGCTTAACGCTCCTCTGTAGCAGTTCTACCATAAAAAGTGCAACAGCGTTTCTGAAAACATTGAAGAATATATTTTCATATAAATAGCCCCATTTAAATTCTTTTACCCGCTGCAGGTTCCTGAGCTCATTATGGTACACGACCATATCAAGAATGGCCCCCGGTTGAAGAAGGTTTGCTTTGCCTGATCCTTTTTTTGATGTTATCCTTACTCCATTGATCAGGTACGATTGTAAACCGAACAGCTCTGTGAAGATGCCTGCAATGATACTCGTTTCGCCATACCTTACAGTTTTAAGAACAATTCCCTTTGTTTTGTGAGTGACCACACTTCAAAGTTACATTGTATGCGTATATACGCGCTCGTGCCTTTATGGCCCGTTTATTACATACAAAGTATATTTGCCCGATTGTTTTAATTAATCAAGCTCAATCTTCGCCGATGTGGGAAAGGATAGCCTTATTTGTACTTCGTTTTCGGGTTCCGTTACTTGTGATAGTTTTAGCCATTACAGCATTTATGGGATGGCATGCCTCGAAAGTTCAGCTGAGTTATGAATTTATACGTGCCATACCTACTGACAATCCAAAATACCAGGCTTACCAGGATTTCAGGAAACAGTTTGGTGAAGATGGAAATTTACTGGTGATAGGAATTAAGACCGACAATTTATTCCAGGAAAAACTTTTTAATGATTACGCGGCACTTGCAGAGCAATTAAGAAAAACAGATGGAGTGATCGGTGTGCTGAGTATTCCCGGAGCAACAGATCTTGTTAAAGATACCCTTGAAGAAAAACTGAATGCCGTTCCTGTTTTTCCTGCGGGTACGATCACCCGTTCTTCACTCGAAAAATCGCGGGATATTTTTCTGAACCTCAAATTTTACAACGGCCTTCTCTATAATCCATCGACAAAAGCATATTTGATGGGAGTAAGCATCAATAAAGATGTGCTTAATTCAAAGAAGAGGAATGATGTAGTAAAATCTATAGTTGATGCCGGCGAAGAGTTCGGAAAGAAATATTCCCTTGATATGCATTACAGCGGACTGCCGCTGATACGAACAAATATGGCGACGCGCGTTGCGAATGAAATGCAGTGGTTCCTTTTCGGCTCAGTTCTGCTTTCGGCGGTGATACTGCTGATATTTTTCAGAAGCTTCAGCACAACCTTTTTATCATTATTTGTTGTAGTGTGTGGTGTGGTGTGGAGCCTGGGTACGATGCATCTACTTGGATACAAGATCACCTTGCTTAACGCGCTTATTCCACCATTGATCGTTGTGATCGGTATTCCAAACTGTATTTATTTTCTTAATAAATATCACAGCTCATACAGAGATCTTGAGAACCCGCAAGTCCATACAAACGGATCTGACATCAAATCACGCGCGCTGGTGGAAATGATCAGCCGGATGGGCATTGTTACTTTATTCTGCAATATTGCCGCAGCCATTGGCTTTGCCGTTTTCGCATTAACCAAAAGCGCGATCCTTAAAGAATTCGGTGTAGTGGCCGGTATAAACATTTTTGCATTATTCTTCATATCGCTTATAATTATTCCTGTCGCACTCAGCTATTTGCCGGGGCCTAAAGAAAGACATACCAGGTACCTGGATAATAAATGGTTGCTATCGATCCTAGACAGACTTGAATTGTGGTCGCTCAATCACAGGAAGATAATATACACAGTTACCATTTTAGTGCTTGTTATTTCTGTGGCTGGAATATTCAGGTTGAAGTCCGAAGGGTTTATTGTTGATGATCTTCCTAAAACGGATAAAATATATACCGACCTGAAGTTTTTTGAACATAATTTCAAAGGTGTGATGCCGCTGGAAATCGTAGTTGATACAAAAAGAAAGAACGGTCTTCGCAGTAACCCGTTGAAAACTTTTGAGAAGATTGATGAGTTATCTGCATTTATAGGTACTCATCCTGAAATGAACAGACCTCTTTCCATTGTCGAGGGAATGAAATTCGCGAGACAGGCCTATTATGATGGCGACAGCACCAATTACGGATTGCCAAATTCATTTGACATTGCCTTCCTTGCGCAATACCTGGGAAGTAAGGGGGAAGAAAAAGGAACGCAGAATAATTTTACAAAACTTGTACGCAGCTTTATGGATAGTACAAGGCAAAGAGCCCGTGTGAGTACTAATATGGCAGATGTGGGCAGCAAAAGGCTGCATGAATTACTCTCCGAGATCGACAATAAAAGCACACAGATATTTGATACAGCCAACTATAAGGTGATACTCACAGGCAGCAGCGTAACATTTCTGGAAGGAACTACTTTCATTATTAATGGATTAAAAGAAAGCATCATGTGGGCATTTCTGCTGATAGCTTTATGCATGTTGTACCTGTTCCGTTCATTGAGAATTCTGCTATGCTCCCTGATCCCGAATGTTATTCCTTTGATCATTACAGCAGGAGTCATGGGATGGGTAGGAGTGAGGATCAAACCATCAACAGTGCTCGTTTTTTCAGTAGCACTGGGCATTGCAATAGATATTACGATCCGGTTCCTTGTAAATTATAAGCAGGAACTGAAAGGTTCGAAGGAAGGACCTCAGGTAGTGATAAATACCATACATAAAACAGGAATCAGTATTATTTACACTTCACTTGTGTTGATCGCAGGATTTGTGATCTTTTGTTTCAGCGGGTTTGGTGGAACACAAGCCCTGGGATGGTTGACCTCACTAACATTGGTGATGGCAACATTTACCAACCTCGTTTTTTTACCTGCATTACTATTGAGTACAGGAAAGAATAAATCTTAAAAATATATCCCCCGCTGCGGGAGTGGACAGAATAAAGACTATTTAGTTTTCAATTCTTCCTGTAACTTATTCATCAAATCACTTCCGCGAAGCGATTCGGCTATAACAACTCCTTCCGGATTTACAAGTATATTATAAGGAATGCCCTGGAATCCGAAAACATCTACAGCCTTACTGTTCCAGAAGGAAAGATCACTCATATGTGTCCAGGTGAGATGATCTTTTTTTATCGCTTCAACCCAGTTATCTTTCTCTTTATCCAGCGAAACACCAAGGATGGTGAAATTCCTGTCCTTAAAAGTACTGTAAGCACGAACAAGATTAGGATTCTCCTGCCTGCACGGACCACACCAACTAGCCCAGAAATCAACCAACACATATTTTCCTTTGAATGAAGAAAGCGAAATGTTTTTTCCATTCACATCAGGCATCGTTAGGTCGGGCACCGGTTTACCAATCCATGAAGTTTGACCTGCCTGTTGCTGTTGCTGAACATCTGCGCCCTTCAATTGATTTTTCAGGAATTGTAAATTTCCATCTGTAGGAAATCTCGCAATGGTTTTTGAGAGGATTGAATCATACTCCTCCCTTGCAAATGTTCTCGAAGCCATACCTAATGAAAATGCAGCGACAAGAGGGTTGTCGATACCTGAAACATATTTCTTTACATAATCATTCAGCGCAACAAGCGCATTATTTTTAATCTCGGTTGCAGAAATAATCGCGCTGTCATTTGAGCTTATCATTTTTAGGCTATCGAGTGTTTTGAATGCATTGCCTGTTTCGATACTTTTCTCACTGTATCTAAAAATAAAATCTGCAAGGTCCTTCGATGCTTTCGATCCTGTAGTTGTATAAAACCTGTCTTTCTCAGTAAGATCGATCTCAAGTTGTATGGGGCCATCATTAATAACCGGTATCATTGGTCCCTTGTCAATCGCCACATCATACACTCCCTGTTTTGTTGCCTGCGCTTCGAGCTGGAATTTTCCATCTTTCTTTACATAATCGCTGTCGATCTGGATCGGGGATGCGTCGTTGCTGAAGGGTACCTCATATAACAATATCTTGATTGAATCTGTATTGAACACTGCAGGAAACATCTGCTTCAGGGAATCCAGGTTTTTGAGTTGGCCTGTCACTACAATTTTCGATTCTTCTCTTTCTTCCTTACAGGCGAAGAATGTTAAAGTAAGAGATACAAATAAAATGGTGCGGAATAGCATATTCACGGCTTTAATTTTTGTAATAATATTTCATTGGTAAGCTTGGGATCGGCTTTGCCATGCGAAACTTTTTTCACTTCTCCCACGAAAAGCCCTATAAGGCCTTTCTTTCCCTTGCGGTATTCTGAAACTTTTTCCGGCATGTTTTTCAACACCTGGTCTACCCAATTGATAATTTCATTTTCATCAGCATCCTGTATAAGATTTTTCTGAACTGCAATTTCCGAAGCAGTTCTACCTGGTTCATTGATCATTGCAGGAAATATCGCCGATGAAGCGGTTGAAAAATTCACCTTTCCATCATCGTTCAGCTGTATAAGTTCGGCCACCGATGAAGGGGGCAATGAAAAATTACCGATTGAGATACCATGCTCATTCAGGTAAGATTTTACAGGACCGAGCATCCAGTTCGAAGCTGCTTTATAATTCAAGGTGTGGGCAATTATCTTTTCAAAATAGTCAGCAAACTCCTTTTCTTCTGTCAACACTCCCGCATCATATTCCGGCAGCTTGTATTTTTTTATATATAGTTCAACCCTTTCTTCAGGCAGTGATGGTATGCTGTTTTTAATTTCATTGATAAAAGGATCTGTAACAACGAAGGGAATAAGATCAGGATCGGCAAAATAGCGGTAATCATTCGCTTCTTCTTTAGTACGCAGGGCAAAAGTATTACCGTGATCAGCATCGAAACTCCTGGTTTGTTGCATCACCTCTCCTCCGGAGGCAAGAATTTCAACAAGCCGATTGGATTCATATTCGATTGCGCGCTTTACATTCCGGATCGAATTTAGATTTTTGACTTCTACCTTCGTGCCTAGTTTCTTATCACCCTTTTTACGGACAGAAACGTTTGCGTCACAGCGCATGCTGCCTTCTTCCATATTACCATCACAAACGCCGAGATATCTTAAAAGTTTTCGCAGCTCCGTAAGGTAAGCATACGCGTCATCACCGCTGGAAAGGCATGGCTCTGTTACAATTTCAACCAGCGCAACACCGGCACGGTTATAATCAACGCAAGTTGCTTCAGGATCTATGTCGTGCAGGCTTTTACCAGCGTCTTCCTCAAGATGAATCCGGTTAAGCTGGATCTTTTTTTCTCCTTCCACCGTTTTGATGACCACATAACCACCCACACAAACAGGCGTAGTATGCTGAGATATCTGGTAACCTTTCGGAAGGTCGGGATAGAAATAATTCTTGCGGGCGAAATAATTTGAACGGGTGATTTCGCAATGGCAAGCAAGGCCTAGCCTTATGGCATATTCCACGGCTTTTTTGTTCAGTAAAGGCAATGTGCCGGGATGGCCAAGCGTAATGGGTGATATATTGGTATTGGGTTCACTGCCGAAAGCGGCGCTGTCGCCACTGAACAGTTTGCTTGCTGTTAGCAGCTGGGCGTGCACTTCAAGCCCTATTACCGTTTCATACCCCCTATCCAATGCAGTTTCAGATTTGATTATCAAATTATTTAAGGGGTCAAAAGTACCAAAAAAAGCCGCTTTTAAAGAAAAGCGGCTTTCGAGAGTAATACTTAAACTAAAAATCAATCATATTGAGGATCAAAGATTTGCTGTCCTCAACTTTTTTGGCACTTTTACTTCTATTGTCTGCGGTTTTCCATTGCGGTTCAACTGCACTTTCATAGATGCCTTATCTTTTGCCTCACGCGATGCTCTTGCGAGCTCAGTTGCACTGGTTATTTGTTTACCTTCAAATGAAGTGATGATGTCATTCTCTTTAATACCAGCTTTTTCTGCGGCAGATTCATCATCAACTTCAAGGACTTTAACACCCTTGCCGTCTTCCGTATCCTGCACTTTCAATCCTAACCTTGGACGTGAATGTTCATTCTGGAATAGATCACTCATTCCATCGCCATCAAAATTAAAGACCATAGGAGGGCCGTCTGCTCCATAAAGAGTCTGGGCGCTTTTTCTTTTGCCTAGTATTGCAGTTGTTTTATTTTCCTTACCATCTCTTTTGTAGGTGATATTTACTTTGTCATCGGGCTTCAATTCGGAGATCGCATTTGAAAGCTGCTCATGGTCAAATACGGTTTTATCATTCACTTTTGTGATGATGTCACCTTTTTTCAACCCTGCCTTCGCGGCTCCGCTGTTTTCAGATATACTGAGAATCTTTGCACCTTCAGATGTGCCTTCGGTAGTTACACCGAGAAAAGGCCTGTCTTCGCCAGCATCGCCATATAAGTCACCTCCAATGTCTCCCCCAAAATCATCATTGAAATCCCTTGACCATTCATCATGTTCAAGACGGAATGGTGTTTTTGGATGTGGGTATGCATACCTGTTAATGTCTCTTTTCTGTACGCTTATTTCTTCATCACTGAAATCATCGATCGGCTTGCCGTCCACAATTATTTCATCATCCTTTATTTCGATTGTAACTTTTGCGTTTTTTTCAGGATTTTTTCTTTTAATTACGATCTCATCGTATTCTTTCAGTTTTTTCTTGTCTTTAGTTATCTCCTTACCAGATTTTGCATCGGGATTCTTTTCACTTTGCTGCGCCATAGACGCATATCCGCAAAGCAGAAGTGCAACTGATGCACTTAATATGTATTTTTTCATGCCGGGCATTTTATCAGGTTTAAACTACGTTGGTCTTCGTACTTCAAATATAGGGGAGTTTTTGGAAATACGAAATATTTCGGAAATGTTAAATTATGGAGACTCGGAGATGTTTTTTTGATGGCGTTAAATCAATTTCTTCACCGCCCCGATTACCTGGTTTAAGTTCCCCGCGTCCTGCCCGCCGGCAGTAGCCAGGTTCTTCTGACCCCCGCCACCTCCTTTAATAAGCGGAGCAACAACATCTTTAATAATCTTCCCGGCATCCAACTGTTTGGCGGCAATCACAGAATCAGAAATACCAACAGCCACAAAAGGTTTACCTCCGATATTGGCACAAAGAACAGCAACATAATCATTAAGTTTACTCTTCAGATCGAAACATAATTTCTTAAGCGCATCAGGATTACTTACTTCAACAATATCACCGATAAAATTCACTCCATTCACGATCTCATCCTTCTGCAGCAATTCATTTCGTAACTGCACAAGCTGTCTTGCCTCCATACCCTCGAGCTTTTTTTCCAGTGTGTTTTTATCCTCCAGCAATTTCTCAATCGCTTTGAGGGGATCTCTTGTTTTCAATAAATCATTAATGTATTTGAACTGCCCGATCCTTTCGCCAATATATCGCATCGCTACAGAGCCCGTTAACGCTTCAATCCTGCGGACACCGGCAGCAACAGCAGATTCAGAAATGATAGAGAACACTCCGATCATTCCCGTATGTGCTACATGCGTTCCACCGCACAGCTCAACGGAATAATCGGGGTCAATGATCACCACGCGCACCATTTCGCCATATTTTTCTCCAAATAAAGCCATAGCACCGAGTTTCAATGCTTCTTCCTTTGGCAACTCTTTAATAACAACCGGAATGTTCTGCCTTATCTTTTGGTTCACCATCATTTCTACCTTTCTGATCTCATCATCTGTAACTTTTGAGAAGTGAGAGAAGTCAAACCTCAATATGTCGGGAGAAACAAGCGAGCCTTTTTGTGTAACATGATTGCCAAGCACCTTTCTCAGTGCCGCATGCAACAGATGAGTAGCTGTATGATTATAGGTTATGTTTAAACGTGATTCAAAATCTACAGCAGCCGTAACCTGATCGTCAATTTTTTCAGGAAGCGCATCGGTAAAATGAATGATCAGGTTGTTTTCCTTTTTCGTATCCGTTACATCTATTTGCTCACCATCAAATTGCAATGTCCCTTTATCTCCAACCTGTCCACCGCTCTCAGCATAAAATGGAGTAGTTTCGAGCACCAGCTGATATTGTTCCTTTCCTTTTGTTTTAACCTTGCGGTATTTAAGCACATTCGTCTCCACCAACAAGTCGTTGTAGCCAACAAAATTTGACTTTTGGCTTTTATTCAGCACGATCCAGTCTTCGGTATCTATTGTTGTCGCGGCCCTGCTCCTGTTCTTTTGTTCGAACAATGATCTTTGAAAATCCTGCATGTCCACATCAAACTCTTTTTCTTTTGCCATGAGTAAAGTAAGATCGATAGGGAATCCGTAAGTATCGAAAAGTGTAAAGGCAAATGCACCTGATATTACCCGGCTGTCGAGGTCGCTGATGTGTTCTTCAAAATAAGTGATGCCTTTGGCAAGTGTGCGCATGAAAGATTCTTCTTCCTCTCTTATCACCCTGGAAATAAAATCTGATTGTTCTTTCAATTCCGGGAAAACATATTCGAACTGTTTTGCAATTACAGGTATGAGCTTATGTAATAAGGGTTCTTTGTACTCAAGGGCGGAATAATAATATCTCACTGCGCGCCGGAGAATTCTCCTGATAACATAACCTGCACCGGTGTTTGAGGGAAGCTGGCCATCGGCAATAGTAAAACTAATGGCACGTACATGGTCTGCGATCACTCTGAAAGCAATAGCCTGTTTGCTGTTGCTGAAATCATATTTTTTTCCGGTGATTTTTTCTGTTTCAGCTAGGGTGCCTGAAAAAACATCGGTGTCGTAATTGCTTTGCTTGCCCTGTATCACGCGAACCAGCCGCTCGAACCCCATTCCGGTATCAACATGTTTTTCCGGTAATGATTGCAGCGAGCCGTCTTTTAAACGGTTGAACTGAATAAATACATTGTTCCAGATCTCGATTACCTGCGGGTGGTCTTTATTGACCAGGCTTATACCTTCTATCTTTTTTATTTCTTCCTCATTTCTGCAATCAACATGGATCTCCGAAGATGGTCCGCATGGGCCTGTATCACCCATTTCCCAGAAATTATCTTTCTTATTTCCTTTCAGTATCCTTTTTGCCGGAACATATTTCAGCCATTCGTTATATGCTTCTGCATCTTCGGGTAATCCTTCTTTCACGTCTCCTTCAAAAATGGTTACATATAATTTATTTTTATCCAGCTTATATACTTCAGTCAGTAGCTCCCAGCTCCATGCTATTGCATCTTTTTTAAAATAATCGCCAAAGCTCCAATTACCGAGCATTTCAAACATCGTATGATGATAAGTGTCTACACCCACTTCTTCCAGGTCGTTATGCTTGCCGCTTACACGTAAACATTTTTGGGTATCCGCTACCCGCCGGTGCTCAGGTTTTCTATTTCCAAGAAAATAGTCCTTGAACTGGTTCATACCAGCATTGGTGAAAAGGAGTGTGGGATCATTTTTAACTACGATGGGCGCAGAGGGTACTATTACATGATCCTTCGATCTGAAAAAATCTAAAAACTGCTGTCGGATCTCTGCGCTTTTCATCATAAACGGAACATTTGTAAATGCTGATTGAGGCTATTGATAATTTTGTTTATTTTGGATATCAATAAAGTGGGGCAAAATTACGGAAATACGTGCACCGCATTGAGGCGAAATATTCGATGAAAAAAGTCAAATACTACTACAATACCAATTCACTGCGCTATGAGAAGCTTGAGACTCCTCTGCGCGTGAAACTTCTTGGGATATTGGGCTTTTTATCCGCCGCGCTTGTCACCGCTATCATTATAGTATCCATAGCATACCGCTATTTTCCTTCTGCCAATGAAAAAAGACTACAGCAGCAGAACGAAGTGTTGAGAGAAAATTATCTCGTGCTCGATGAAAGAGCAAAGAAACTGCAGGACAGGATGAAAGTATTGGAAGAAAGAGACAACAAAGTTTACCGTGCCATATTTGAGGCGAATCCTATTCCCGACAGTGCGCGCCTGATAGAAATTGCACAGCAGAAAGAAATACGGCTTGTGATGAGCCTCGACCGGTTTGAACTTGAAGAATCGGTGATGAATACACTGGATAAAATTGAAAGAAGGATGACATTCCAGGATAAAAGCTACGAACAGCTGAATGAGTTCATCAAGAACAAAGAACAGCTGCTCGCCTGCACGCCGGCCATTCAGCCGGTAAGCAACTCCGATCTGAAAAGGGTTGCCTCAGGGTTTGGTTACAGGATCGATCCGATCTACAAGACACCGCGGTTTCATGCTGGACTCGACTTTACTGCGCCACAGGGAACACCGATCTATGCTACTGCCAATGGGGTGGCGAAGATCGCCGGCAATAGTGGCAATGGATATGGCAATCATGTAGTGATCAGCCATGGATACGGTTATGAAACGCTGTATGGACATATGTACAGGGTTAAAGTTAAAGTAGGCGAAAGGGTGAACCGGGGTGAAGTGATAGGATATGTAGGAAGCACTGGCAAAAGCACCGGTCCTCACTGTCATTATGAAGTGCATAAAAATAATCAGCGCATAGATCCCGTTTACTTTTTTTATAACGACCTTACTCCTGAACAGTTTAACCACATTATCAAGCTGGCTGCCTTAAGCAACCAAAGTTTCGATTAGCCCATTATTTAGGTATTTTCATTGTTGGAACGTAAATTTGCCCAAGTGTTTCAACCTCCTGATATACTTACCCTGGCCTATAAACAGCCTATAATGCACGACCAGATGGTATTGCTGCAGGAAAAGGAGCGTCAGATACCCGGATCGGTTCAGTATTTTATAAAAAGATACCAGAGAAACCCTCAGTGGAACATGGATGATACCGGGATGATGGTGTATCATTTTAAAAAAGGATCTCCCAAGGAAAATTATCTTGAACTTAAATTTTGTGTTACAGGGAATGTTTATTGTAACCAGCAGGAGGCCGATTGTGGTGACTGCAAACACAACAGCCTGAATAATTGTGTAAATAAGGTTGGTACGATCGATGTACTCAGTTTCAGGTTCTCTAATCTTCACCTTTCACAGTTTGCAAGAGTAAGTAAACCAGTCAATACATTAACTGACGACATCCTCAACTTCCGCCATCCTTCATCGTTTTCAAAGATCTTATCCATTTGCGGTAGAAGTTCGATGGTGCTTGAAGCGCTGCTCAATCACAATTACAACGACAGCCTCGAAAATATATATATCAATGCTCAAACCCAGATGCTGTTGCTTTACAGCCTCGAATGTATGCTGGGTGATAAAGACATTGAAAGTTTCCAGTGTAAATTCCTGACCAATGAAAATGACAGGGAAAAGATCGTTCGTTCACGGGAAATACTACTTCAGCATATCGGCGAACCGATAACGATCAAGGAGCTGAGCCGCAAAGCGGCCATCAATGAATGTTATCTCAAAAAAGGATTCAAGGAGCTTTTCGGAACAACCATTTTTGACTTTTACCAGAGCCAGCGTATGGAGCACGCCCGTTATCTTCTTTATGAAAAGGGATTAAGCGTAACCGAAGTAAGCATGATGCTGGGATATTCTTCTATTTCGCATTTTTCAACTGCATTTAAAAAGCACACAGGGCTTAAGCCTTGTGAATTACTACTGCATTAATTAATTTGTGCAAACTAAGCCTTTCGCAAAGTGTCATACTGCTGCAGGCAGGATCAGCGAAGAAAGAGACTAAATCAAAGATTTCTCTGCTGCCTTTATTGTCTTATCCAGATCTTCATAAGTAAGCGCATTACTTAAAAACCATGATTCAAATGCCGAAGGCGGCAAATAAATTCCATGATCCAGCATATCATGAAAAAATTTATTAAAGAACTGGTTATCTGCGGCAGAAGCATCTGCAAAATTTCTCACGGGTTTATCACTGAAATGCAAACTGATCATTGAACCGAGACGGTTAATAACATATCCTCTTCCGGATTTTTTTAATACACTATGCAAACCCTCTTCGAGGTAATTCCCTTTTTTCTCCAGCTCTTCATAAATAGCCGGATTTTCTTTAAGCGTTTTAAGCAAAGTGAATCCAGCGATCATCGCAATGGGGTTACCGCTTAATGTGCCCGCCTGGTAAACTTTCCCCAGCGGAGCAATATGACTCATAATTTCTTTTTTCCCACCGAAAGCCCCGACGGGCAGCCCGCCACCTATAACTTTTCCGAATGTAACAAGATCGGCCTCGATCTTTAATTTTTCCTGTGCCCCTCCTGCTGCCAGCCGGAAACCTGTCATCACTTCATCGAATATCATAACAATTTTTTCAGAAGTGCAAATTCTACGAAGTTGTTCAAGAAATCCTTTTTGAGGCAAAATGCAACCCATATTGCCGGCTACTGGTTCGATAATGATGGCAGCAATTTCATTTTTATGTAATGCAATTATTTTTTTAATCGCATCAATATCATTGTATGGAGCAGTTAATGTATCTATGGCCACACCTTCAGTAACTCCCGGCACCACCTGTATGCCAAGTGTTGCTAAACCGCTACCTGCTTTTACTAAAAAAGCATCGGCATGTCCGTGGTAACATCCTTCAAATTTAATAAACTTGTTTCTGCCGGTATAACCACGAGCCAGTCTGATGGCGCTCATGCACGCTTCCGTTCCGCTGTTTACCATCCTCACCAGGTCTATATTTGGTGCCATTGATTTAATGAGCTCAGCAACTTTAATTTCGAGTTCCGTAGGTGCGCCGAATGAAGTTGAATCTTTTACTTTTTCCTGGATAGCATTAACCAGAGGTTCATAAGCGTGGCCAAGGATCATTGGTCCCCATGAGTTGATATAATCAATATACCTTTTACCATCTTCATCATAGAGGTATGCGCCCTTTGCATTTTTAATGAATACCGGCGTGCCGCCTACACTTTTAAAAGCACGCACGGGAGAGTTTACTCCACCGGGAATGCTTAGCTGTGCACGTTCGAATAAGGAAATTGAATTCTTCACAAAAAAAAAATTTATAAAATAATAACCGGGACTAACTTAAAAGTTTTACCGCATCTCTCGCAAAATATGTAGCAATCAGATCTGCACCTGCTCTTTTAATTGAAGTTAATGTTTCAATAATTGCTCTTTCTTCATGCAGCCAGCCCATTTTAGCTGCCGCCTTGATCATTGCATACTCTCCGCTAACCTGGTATGCACTAACTGGGATGGTCACACTATTTTTTACTTCACGTATTATATCCAGATATGCAAGCGCAGGTTTAACCATTACAATATCGGCCCCTTCCCCAACATCAATCATTACTTCCTTGATTGCCTCGCGCCTGTTGGCAAAATCCATCTGGTAAGTTTTTTTGTCTCCAAAACCAGGTGCACTGTCGAGGGCGTCACGGAATGGTCCATACAGGCATGACGCATATTTGGCACCGTAACTCATGATGCCGGTTTTAGTGAAACCACTTTTTTCAAGTGCTTCACGGATGGCAAGTATACGTCCATCCATCATGTCGCTCGGAGCCACAATATCCGCACCTGCGCGTGCATGGCTCACACTCATTTCAGCGAGCACGTTTACGGTAGCATCATTTACTATTTCTGTTCCTTCAACAATACCGTCATGGCCAAATGTTGAAAATGGATCGAGCGCAACATCTGTCATCACTACCATTTCTGGCTGAGCTGCTTTAATAGTTTGAATGGCGCGCTGCATCAATCCCTTGTCATTGATGGCCTCGGTTCCTTTATTGTCTTTCAGTTCGTCATCGCACTTGATAAAAACGAGCACCGATTTAATGCCCAACTTATATAATTCCTTTACTTCTTTTTGTAACAGGTCGAGGCTTACGCGGAAATAACCGGGCATTGATGAAATTTCTTCACGCACCGATTTCCCTTCTATCACAAACAACGGTGCAATGAAATCCTTAGGTGTAAGTATTGTTTCAGCCACCATAGACCGGATGGATGGCGTATTTCGTAATATTCTTGGCCGTTGGATCATTTATATAATATTTTTCGAATTTAACTTTTAACTTTTCACTTTTCCCTTTTTACACCCATTCCCTGGGCTTCAGGTACTCCAGCAGTTCTTCTTCCCTGCTTCCTGCCGGAGGATGGTAATTGTATTCCCATCTTGCCCGGGGTGGCATGCTCATCAGGATCGATTCAATTCTTCCGTTTGTTTTCAATCCAAATAAAGTCCCTCTGTCATGAACAAGATTGAATTCAACATATCGACCCCTGCGTATTTCCTGCCACTTCAACTCTATTTCGCCGTATGGAATGTCTTTTCTTTTTTCTGCAATGGGCAGGTATGCGTTTAAAAATGCGTTTCCATTAGCTTTCTGAAATTCAAGCAGGCGCTCCGCATCCATGTCATCGGCAGGGCGCAGGTAATCATAAAAAACGCCCCCGATTCCTCTCGCTTCGTTGTTCCTGTGTCTGTTGATGAAATATTTATCGCAATGTTCTTTGTATTTCGGATAGAGATCATTTCCGAAAGGCTGCATTGCATTTTTTAATGTTGTGTGAAAATGTTTTCCATCTTCCTCAAAAATATAGTAGGGAGTGAGATCAGAGCCTCCTCCGAACCATTTGTCGATAACCCTTTCCTCGTCATCATACAATTCAAAATAGCGCCAGTTTGCATGTACGGTTGGAACAAATGGGTTCCGTGGATGAATAACGAGCGACAAACCACAGGCGTAAAATTTTTTTCCGCTTACGCCGAATGCGTCGCGCATAAATTGTGGCAGTTCACCATGCACTGAAGAGATGTTAACGCCGCCTTTTTCAATAACGTTTCCTTCAGAAATTATACACGATATGCCTCCACCGCCTTCGGGCCTTTCCCATACATCTTCAATGAATGTTGATTTACCGTCAAGAGATTCCAGTGCGCTGCAAATTTTGTTTTGCAGGGATTGGATGTAAGCGTAGAATATAGTTTTAGTATCTATCGTAATTATTTCTTGAATTTATTTTTTATACTCTTTAACTGCTTCAACAAATGCCCTTGCGTGATCTACCGGAACATTAGGTAATATGCCGTGACCAAGATTGGCAATATAACGGTCTACTCCAAACGAAGAGACCATGCTTTTGACTTCTTTCCTGATCTCCGGTATTGGAGCCAGCAACTTCGCCGGATCGAAATTACCCTGCAAAGTAATTTTGTCACCAGCGAATGTTCTTGCACGTTCAGCCGATACACACCAATCAATGCCAAGCGCATTTGCACCGGTACTGCTCATGCTGTCAAGAGAAAACCAGGCACCCTTTGCAAATAAAATAGTAAATGTTTCATCTTTAAGCGCTGATATGATTTTCCGGATATATTGCAAAGAAAATTCTTCAAAATCCCCGGGACTGAGCAATCCTCCCCACGAATCAAACAACTGCACAACATCTGCACCAGCTTTCGCCTGGCCCTTCAGGTATTCGATGGTGGTATCTGTTATCATCTGCAATAACCTGTGGGCCGTTTCGGGCTGGGTAAAACAAAAGGCCTTAGCTTCGTCGAATGTTTTAGAACCCTTCCCCTGCACCATATAGCAAAGCAACGTCCAGGGTGCACCTGCAAAACCTATCAGTGGCACGCGGCCGTCTAGCGTTTTTTTTGTGAGGCTCAACGCATCGAAAACATATCCAAGAGATTCGTGAACATCAGGTTTTCTAAGCCTTTTAAGATCATCAATTCTTTTTATAGGGTCGGGAAGAAAAGGTCCCTTGCCTTCCACCATCTGTACTTCAAGGCCCATCGCCTGTGGAACCACCAGAATATCTGAAAAAATTATTGCGGCATCCACACCGATCTGATCAACCGGTTGAATAGTAATTTCGGTGGCGAGCTCGGGTTTCTGACAACGCTCGAAAAAACTGTACTTTTCTTTCAGTTTCATGTAATCCGGCAGGTACCTTCCTGCCTGTCGCATCATCCACACGGGAGGCCGTTCAACTTTTTCCTGTCTGAGTGCCCTTAATAATAGATCATTTTTCAATTTCATATCTCTTTTCCTAATGCTTACTTTGTATGATGGCCAGTTCAAGAATATTTTCTTCTGATGACTTGTTAGCCGTGATCACCTCGTTACCTGTATATTTTTTTATGGCTTCAGTTGTTGTTTTTCCCACTGAAAGGCAAACCACATTTTTCCGGAGGGCATTAGCAGAAAAAAAGCTTTCTACGGCACTCGGACTAAAAAAAGCTACCGCTTCAAAATCATCAATAATTTTTTGGGGTACAAGCTCAGTTTTATAAACAACTACTTCCTCTACGTCGAAATTCTTTGACAATAAAAAACCAGGCAGGTCTTCCATCCTTTTGCTGCCACAGAAGAATATGATCTTCCTGTCTTCACTTTTATCTTCAATTACTTCCGCGAGCGTTAATGCATTTGTTGCTGTTCCTGCTATTGAATCTTCAGAAAAATATTTCATCACCTCATTTTTGGTTGCTCCTTCTATACTGTATATTTTCCAGTCCGCGTACGGAATGTTATTGTTTGCAGCTATCGCTGACACTGCATTTTTGCTTGTGAACGCAACAGTATGTTTTGCTGTTGCCAAACTACTTATTTTTTTATTTAGCTGGTCATTCACTATGGGATCTACACGAATAAATTCTTTCTCCAGAATTTCTATCCCCCTTAATCCAGCCTGTAGCGTAAGTGATGGAGAAATTTTTTTTGTCACAAGCAGCCTGAAGGTTTTCATGCTGTTGGCGTTTTTTTCATTTGTTCGCGAATCAT
>Ga0207701_10002418_pt1 | contig 19370 bp, 18 predicted proteins | sample KBSSwiSSwithPhiX_FD_184294 | JGI IMG/M metagenome (GOLD analysis project Ga0207701, IMG submission 184294) | Switchgrass rhizosphere bulk soil microbial communities from Kellogg Biological Station, Michigan, USA, with PhiX - S5 (SPAdes) (version 2) | ecosystem: Environmental > Terrestrial >... | reverse complement strand
GGCTTTACGCCTCGCGGAGCATCTCGATGCGCGAAACGAAGAACGGAAGCTGGCGCAACAAGAGATCTTTGATTTGGCGATGACGGAGTTCAATGCTGGCTCTCGTGACAAGCTTGAGTCGTATGTGGCGGTCATCGCTGGACCGAGCTGGCACCGGGGCGTGATTGGGATCGCCGCTTCAAAAATCGCAGAACGAATCAATCGACCATGCGTGGTATTGTCGATTGAAGATGGGGTTGCACACGGTTCAGCGCGAAGCATCGAAGCGTATCATTTATTGAACGGACTGACGGCGTGCTCCGATCTTTTTGATAAGTTTGGCGGCCACTCACATGCCGCGGGTATCACTTTGAAAGAGGATCGGATCGACGAGTTGCGTCGGCGGCTGAACGCACACGCTGCGAGCTGTTTGACTGAGGAAGATCTCGAGCCGTGCATCAATGTCGATTTGGAGTTGCGTGCTGAGTCAGTGACTTATCAACTGGCGATGGCGCTGAGAGCGCTCGAGCCTTTCGGCGCCGGCAACCCTTGTCCAGTGTTTTGCACGCGCGGGCTGCGAATCTTGTCAGAGCCGCAGGTGATAAAAGAGCGGCACCTAAAGTTGCGACTCGCGGGACAACAGAACCGGCCTTTGGAGGCGATTTGGTTCAATTGTGTCGACAGCGATGGGCAAACGCCGGAGGTTAAAGGCAGCATCGAACTCGCTTACACGATCGAAACAAATGTGTGGAATGATGAGATCAGGATGCAGTTGAATGTGCAGGATTTGAAGTGTTCTTAGATGGCCTTCGGCCTTTGAATTCGACTTCTTATTCACCCCTGGCTTTAGCCCGGGGGTTATGGGCGTAGTAATTAATGGAACCGTTTTAACGGTTTCCCAGGTTTGGCCGAGAGATGGCCCAACGCGAGAAACCGGTAAAACGGTTTCGGTTCAGGAAAATGAAACGCCTAACCCAGGCTAAAGCCCGGGGAGAATGAGAAGTTGAGCGACATTTCGCAACGCCTAAGAACCAAAGACCTAAGCCCCAAGACCACCGAATGCAAGAAGTATCTAAAAGACGTTCCATAACAATCGGCCTGCGCGCGCATTATCCCGCTATAGCGCGGCTGTTGGCGTTTGTTCTGCTCGCGGCGGGCATCGCCTTCGTTGGTGTGTCGTACTACAAGCTCCGCAACAATCAACGGTTCGTAATGAAGTCGAAGACGCCTGAGCTTTCAAAAGAAGTGACCGGTCGCCTCGAGGGTTATGAACAGCGTATGACCAAAAACGGTCGCCTCTATCTGCTCGTGAAAGCTTCGGTTGATCTCACTTTTTCAGATAACCATCACGAACTGGAGAATGTTAGCGTCGCCGTCTATCCAGAGTCTGGCGATGTTCCGGATCAAATCACCGCGGCCCGGGCCATCTATCAACCCACAACGTCAGTGATTTCATTTCTCGGCAACGTGAAGATCGAAACAAAAGACAAGTTGAAGGTGAACACCGAAAGCCTCTCGTTCGATCAGAATACTGAGGTTGCACAAACAGACGCGCCAGTTACGTTTGAACGCGATAACGTCACCGGCAAATCAACCGGCGCGATGGTCGAACAGAAGGCTAAGAAGCTCCAGTTGCACAAGGACGTGGAGGTTACAGTTGCGCCGAAGGCAGGTGCGCGCGGTCTATCGCCCAGATCCAGACCAGTAGTCATCAAGGCGTCGCACGGAATGTTTGAACAGCTTGCGTTGACGCTCAGCTTTTCCGGCGGCGTAACGGCTGAGCAGGACACCGCAATAATGAGTGGCGATGCCTTGTACGCATTCTTTAACAAACAACAGCAAGTGGAGCGTGCGGAGATTCGAGGCAATTCTTACCTAAGAACAATGGAGCCAGGTCGGGCCGCGGAATTGAAGGCTGTCGACATAGACTTCTTTCTCGACGGCGATCAACGTTTGCAGCGTGCTGCCGCGAGACAAAACATTACTTCGCGCACGCTCGACGGTGAATCAGACATGCAGTTGAGTGGTGCCACTGCTCTGGAGGTTCTTTTTCAAGCGCAGGATCAACGCAGCGTCCTGAAAGAAATGACCACGCAGGGACGCTCGATCGTGACGCTGTCGGCGCCGAAGTCAAAAACAACTGATGCGCGGGCGGCTAACAAGCGATTGACAGCTGATGTAGTGAAACTTGTTTGGCGCACTTCTGGACGCGATTTGGAAAAAGCAGAAGCTAACGGCAATGCCGAGTTGTTCATTGATCCGGTGATACAAAATATTCGCGCCGATAGAAAAACATTAGTTGCCCCGAGATTCGACTGCGACTTCTTTGAGAGTGGCAATCTCACGCGGCAGTGTATCGCAAGCGGCGGAGCCAAGGCTGTGGTCGATCCGGTTCAAGCAGTTGCCGACCGCGGTACGAGAACGTTGACATCACAGAAGATGACTGCATCTTTCTTGAAGGACACGCAAGATGTCGAACGAGTCGATGCCCAGGGCGATGGTAAGTTCAATGAACGAGATAGAAATGGAATAGCCGCCAACGTTTCCTTTACAACTGCTGACGAAACTGTTCGCTTGCGCGGCGGCGAACCGACGGTTTGGGATTCGCGTGGACGAACCAAAGCAGTCGAGATCGATTCTGATCTGACAAACGAAGTTTCGTACGGTCGCGGCCGTGTTAGCACTACCTACTACAGTCAGGAACAAACAAATGGCGCGACTCCGTTCACGAAGATCAAGAGTCCGGTATATGTTGTCGCCGAACGCGCGGAGTTTCGACACGTTAGTGGCCTTGCTACCTACACCGGCAATGCTCGCGCCTGGCAAGACGACAACTTTGTTCGTGGCGACAAGCTCAACATTTATGTGAACGACAAGAAGATGGATGCTGCCGGCCGCGTGCAAACCGCTGTCTACAACTCGAAGCGACGGATTGAGGGGAACCCAACCGTTGTTCCGGTGTTTGCGACATCAGAGTCGATGTTCTATTCCGACACCGATCGCGTGATTCATTACGAAGGAGATGTCGATATCAAGCAGGGACCTGATCGGATAACTGCCGGCGTCGCGGATGCCTATCTGATGCGCGACACAAACGAGATGGACAAGACAATCGCGCAGCGAAATGTTGTTCTTACGCAGCCAAATCGGAGAGGCACAGGCGATTGGATTCAATATACGACGGCCGATGAGATAGCAGTGTTGAAAGGTAATCCGGCTCGCGTCGACGACACTGAACAAGGAAACACTGAAGGTGCTAGATTGACGGTGAATGTTCGAGACGGTAGAGTGACCGCCGACGATACACGTGGACCACTATCGCCCGGTCGTGTGAGAACTTCACACAAGATCAAAAAGCCTTAAGTCGTCGATTTCTATGGTGCGAACGGAAGAATTGCAGATCGAAAAGAAGTCAGACTCAAAGCCAGACCCAACTCCGTCCACCGTACTCCCACAGAATTCCGCAAACTCATTACGCACCACACGTCTCGTCAAACACTACGGCAAACGAAGGGTTGTTGACGACGTAACTCTTCAAGTCAACACCGGAGAAGTTGTCGGTCTGCTTGGGGCAAACGGGGCAGGAAAAACGACGACCTTCTATATGATCGTCGGACTTGAGCGGCCCGATTCCGGTGCGGTTGAGTTAGGCGCGACGGACTTAACGAAGCTGCCGATGTATTTGCGAGCTCGCTTGGGCATCGGGTATCTGCCTCAGGAGCCTTCGGTGTTTCGCAAAATGACCGCGGCCCAGAATATCCTGGCAGTGCTGGAGACGATGGGTCTGCGACGTCGTGAACAGTTGAAGCGGCTTGAAGAGTTGTTGGAAGAATTCGGTATTGGTCATGTACGCAACACGCGCGGCGACGCGCTGTCAGGAGGCGAACGCCGACGGACCGAGATCGCCCGAGCACTGGCAACCGAACCTCAATACATACTGCTGGATGAACCGTTCGCCGGCATTGATCCGAAAGCCGTAGACGACATTCAGAATGTCATACTTTATTTGCGGAACCGAGGCATTGGAATTTTGATAACAGACCACAATGTCCGCGAAACATTAGGGGTCACCGACCGAGCATATATAATGGCCGAGGGCCGCATCTTTAGATCAGGTAAGCCCATGGACTTGACAGAAGATGCGGAGGTTCGCCGACTATATTTGGGTGAAAAATTCAGAATGTGAAGACCCCCGCAAAACCCCCGCTGATCGGTTATAATCTCCCTGCGCATCAAAGCGCACAATAAGCAAAAGTAAATCTGTTCTGACGCATGTCTTTAAAACTAACCACCAGCCTCTCCCAACGCCTTGTTCTGACGCCTCAACTCCGCCAGCGGATTGAGATGCTTCAGATGACTTCGCTCGAGTTGACGGATCTCATTCAGCAGCAGCTGTTGGAGAACCCTGTTCTCGAAGAAGTGCCAACCCAGGAAGAGGTTGGTGAACTCGCTGAAAAGATTCTTGATCACCTCGCGAGTTCAGATTCCGAGACTCCATTTGAATCGACGGAATCAACGGGGCCGGCAGCAGCTGATGTGGAACTGGGCAGTCCGGCTTCAAACGGATCTGGCGATCCAGATGTTCTTAATACTATTTCTACCACCGCCGAGGGAGAGCATTCGGAGTCGTTTGATGGCGAAGGCATGGATGAAGGTGTTCTTGAAGCCGGAAGCGATGAGGCGGGTGCCGGTGAGACACGCGACGCATTTGAGGAGATCGATTTCGGGCGCGAATTTCAGGACTATCTAGATCCCGGATACAAGACACAGGAAATTGAATACAAGGAAGATGGGCCAACCTTCGAGCAGTTCCTAACACGTCCCCCCTCTTTAGCTGATCATCTCGAATGGCAATTACACATGAGCCCGATCGGAGAAGACGTCTGCGATGCGGCCATTGCTGTGATTGGAAACTTGAATGCTGACGGCAGGCTCAATGCCACGAACGAAGAGATCGCTGCCATGGGGCCGTGGACGGAAGAGCAGGTTGAACACGCCAGGCAAACGTTGATGCGTTTGGATCCGGTAGGCTGTGGTGCACGCGACGTAAAAGAGTGCCTGCTGGTTCAGCTTGAAGTGCGTAACGAAAGTGATCGTCTTGCTGCGAAGTTAATTAGCGAACACCTCAACGAACTTCAGCAACATAAACTGCCGCACCTGTCGAAACAGATCGGAATCGACGTCGATACGTTATTGGCTGAAGTCCAGTTTATTCGCACTCTTGATCCGTATCCCGGTCGTCGTTATTCCTCGGAAGAGCCGATACTGATCTCGCCTGAGATTTACATCGAGAAGCTTGATGAGAACGACGAAGACTACGTCATATATTTTGCGGACGATGGGAGTCCGCGACTTCGGGTCAGCCAGCATTACCAGTCGATGTTGAGTCAGGGTGTCAGCAATGAGACGAAGAGTTTCATTCGCGAGAAGATGCGCTCGGCAGTCGACCTTTTAAGAAACATCGAACACCGCCGGCAAACGATCTATAAGGTTGTCGAATCGATCGTGCACCGCCAAAAGGATTTTCTCGATCATGGAGTGCAGCACCTGAAGCCGATGATGTTGAAAGACATTGCCGAGGACATCGGCATGCACTTATCGACGGTATCGCGCGTCGTGAATCGCAAGTATGCGCATACGCCCCAGGGCGTTATCGAGTTACGTCGCTTCTTCACTGAAGGTATGTTGAACGAAGAAGGTGAAGAAATTTCGACGCGCATTATTAAGTTGCAGATCAAGAAGCTAATTGAGGAAGAAGATTCGCGCAATCCGATCACGGATGATCAGGTCGTGAAGATCCTGGCGAAAGATGGAATCAAGTTATCGCGCCGAACAGTCGCGAAGTATCGCGACCAAATGCAGATTCCAGGATCGCGCGAGCGTCGCGCTGTAGTGTGAGACCTGTTAAGGCCGTCACTCCAGCCACGCGCCAATAGGATTTCAGCTGTACTAATCATTTGCGGTAGTACGTAGCGAGTCGTTCTTTCCAAGACTCGCCAAGGTCGTGCTATCGCTGGTCGTCCCAGGAGGAAGGTCACTGATGAAATTTGAGTACACGGGTCGACACGTGGATGTGTCGCCCGCAATCCGTCGTCACGTAGAGGATCATTTCAAAAAACTAGACCACATTTTCAACGACTCCACCCTCAGTACCCACGTAATCATTGATGTAGAAAAGAACCGTCAGATCGCCGAGATAGTCATTAACTGGCGAGATCATACTTTGACTGCGAAAGATACCAATGCCGATATGTACATGGCGTTGACGCGCGCGATGGCGAAGATCGAGAAGCAGTCGGTCAAACTAAAAAAGAAGATCATCGATCGCAAGCAGGGAGCCCGGCCAACCGCGCGCGTGGCACCTGAGCCTGATGGTCACCTTGAAGCGACACCGAGGCCGCCACGCATTATTGCGGCACGTCGTTACGCGGTTAAGCCAATGACAGCGGAAGAAGCCGCTCTTCGCCTGTCGGGTGAATCAGATCAGTTTCTCGTGTTTCGCGATGCCGACACAGAACGTCTGGGCGTGCTGTACAAACGTAAAGACGGAAATTATGGACTGATAGAGCCATAAGCTCCTGCCCCATGTTCTGGTTAGTCGAAGAGGGCGAGTCCAAAAATGTCGGAGCGTAGAGTCTGATGGAAACACGGAACCCCAGGGGCGAAACACCCTTCGGTCTGTCGTCCTGATACGCCACAATTGATGGCCCGCAAAAAGACAACCAAGTCGTCAGCCGATTCAACTTCACCTGATATCGTCATCATCACCGGCCTGAGCGGGTCGGGCATGTCTTCCGCAACCAACGCCTTCCAGGATCTCGGATATTTCTGCATTGACAATCTTCCAACAACAATGCTGAAGACGTTTGCGCGGCTGGTAACGTCTGACGAAGAAGAGAAAAGTATTCGCCGGGCCGCACTCGTAATCGACATTCGTGAGCGTGGGTTCCTTGCGGATTTCGCAAAACAACTTCGTGCTTTGCGCAAGGGCGGATGGAAAATGTACGTGTTGTTCTTCGAAGCGTCAGACGATGCTTTGCAACGACGCTTTAGCGAAACACGCAGACCACATCCTGCTGACAATGGTCAGGGCCTGCTAGCGGCAATTCGAGCTGAACGAACGGCTATGTCGCGCATCCGTTCTCTTGCCGACCAGATAGTCGATACCTCTGAACATTCCGTCCACACTCTGCGCAACTATCTGCTCGAAAGATTCAGTCCGGATAAACAGGGCGCTCCGATGCGGGTGCAGATCCTCAGCTTTGGTCATAAGTACGGTAGCCCTGGAGCGCTGGAGCTGCTCTTCGACGTTCGTCATTTGCCAAATCCTCATTTCGTGAAAGAGTTGAAGCGTCTTTCAGGACACGATAGTCGCGTGGTCAAGTTTCTACGATCGCAGCCAGAGGTTCAGGAAACGCTCGAGCGATTTACGGATCTGCTCACGTACTTATTGCCGCAGTACAAGAGGGAAGGTAAGTCGTACGTAACTGTCGGTATAGGTTGCACCGGTGGTCGTCATCGCTCTGTTATGGTGGCGAATGCTCTTGCCCGCTCCTTGCGTAAAGCCGGCTTCGACTCGCGCGCAACGCACAGAGACGTACGAAAAGCCAACCGGACGAGTGGCGGCTGATAGGAGATCATTATGAGTAGCAACCCTCAACAACCGCCGACCGGTGACGCTCGAAAAGTGGCTGGCGTCATTGTCACTCACGGAAATCTCGCCGGTGAATTACTTGCCGCAGCGGAGATGATCATTGGGCCAGTGTCACATATCGGCGCGGTCTCGATTGGTTGGCACGACGACGTCGACGTGGCGCGTGATGAAGTGCAGCGAGCGATAACGCGTGTTTCAAAGAGTGGTGCGGGCGTGCTTCTACTAACGGACATGTTCGGCGGAACGCCAACAAACATTGCCTCAATGTTTCTTGAAGAGGGCTCCGTTGAAGTGATTACGGGCGTGAATCTTCCAATGGTCATTAAGCTCGCCACTGATACCGGTGAAGACAAGCTGGCAGACGTTGCGCGTAGAATATGCGAGCAGGGCCGGCAGGGAATCTATCTCGCAGGCGCTCTGCTTGGTCCACCGTCCAAGAGCGGAGCCGATTGAAGTGACTGAAAAGCGTGTTCGTGTAACCAGTCGTCTCGGTCTTCACGCGCGTGCAGCCGCGAACCTGGTCCGCGTTGCCACTCAATTTCAAAGCAAAGTTACGTTGCAACGTCTCGACGGCGAGGTCCAGGCTGACGCCAAATCGATTCTGAGTATCCTCATGCTCGCAGCCAGCAGAGGTACGGAGCTGCGTCTGGTTGCCATTGGCGCTGATGAGGAGCAGGCGCTTCTATCAGTTGCTGATCTCTTTGCGCGTGGTTTCGATGAAACTGACCAGACGCCAGTCGCAGTTCGTACTCCGATTACAACTGAAGTTCACTTTAAAGGTCTCGGAGTTTCAGAAGGTGTAGTAACGGGTCGGGTGCTGAGACTTCAGGATGGAACGCGTGATGTGTATCGTGCGGAAATTAAGGAGGCTGACATTGTTCGTGAGCGTCTCAGATTCCGCGCCGCCGTAACCATGTCGAGGCACCAATTGCAGGCGATTAAGAATCGCGCGGAGAAGGAGCTTGGCAAAGGACACGCCTACATTTTCGACGCGCATCTGTTATTCCTCGAGGATGCGAAACTAACGCGCGACGTAGAGACCTACATCGTCAAGGAGCACGCCAACGCTGAATGGGCCACTAAAGTAGTCGGTGATCGATTACTGTCGATCTATACCCAAATCAATGACGAGTATCTTCGGGAGCGCGGTTCAGATATCGAAGATGTTATTCAAAGGCTATTGGCCAACCTCACTGGCGAAGGTCGCACCTATCCAAAGCTCTCCGAAGATGCCGTGATCGTTGCCCAGGATCTTTTGCCCTCAACGATCGCCGAACTCGATCTGAACCACGTAAAAGCAGTGGCTACCGATGCGGGTGGCTGGACGTCGCACATGTCGATTATTGCCAGAGGTCTCGGCTTGACTGCTGTGGTAGGTCTGCGTGACTTTTATCACAACACTCGAACTGGCGACGAAATCATAGTCGATGCAGAACGTGGCGAAGTGATTCTCCATCCAACTCCGGAAACAGTTTCAAAGTACGGGCTTGATCCCTCGCGAGTGTCGAGGCGCCACGCGATTGCTACCGGTGAAAGGGGCCCGATCACTACCAAAGATGGAGTCAAAATCAATGTTCGCGCCAACGTTGAACTGCCGGCGGAGTTTGACGCGGTGCAAAAGTTTGGCGCGGTTGGTGTCGGGCTGTTTCGCTCAGAATTCTTGTTATCAAAGCCTGGATTAATCCTTCCGGAAGACGAGCAGTACATTGTTTATCGCGAATTGATTTCAGCAGCCGGTGAGGAAGGCGCGATAGTTCGCTTGTTTGATATTGGCGGTGAAATCGATCGCGATGCTTCCGATCGTCCTGAACGAAACCCCGCGCTTGGTCTACGTGCAATCAGGTTTGATTTGCGACATAAGGAGATCATGCGCGCGCAGGTACGTGCGATCCTGCGCGCCGCTGCGACGGGCTCGCTTAGCCTCGTGATTCCGATGGTAGCAGACGTTGCTGATGTGCGAATGGCGAAGCAAGTGATTGAAGAAGAACAACAACAGCTGGCCGCCAATGGAGTTGAGTTTTCGCCCGTGAAGGTCGGCGCGATGATCGAAGTGCCGTCAGCAGTTTTGACGGCTGACCGTATTGCGCGTGAAGTCGATTTCTTCGAACTCGGAACAAACGATCTCGTGCAATACACACTCGCCGTCGATCGCGGCAACAATGCTGTCTCAGATTGGTTTCGGACGCTGCACCCTGCGGTTCTGTTTGGAATTCAAAAGACGCTTCAAGCAGCCGAGGCCGAACAGGTGCCAGTGATTGTCTGTGGTGAAATGGCCTCTACTCCCGCATACGCTGTTCTGCTGTTGGGGCTCGGGGCAGTTGACCTGAGCATGACCCCTGCATTAATTCCGCGGATAAGAAACACTCTGCCGCACATCGATACGAAGGAAGCGCGAGCCATCGTCGAGAGTTGTTTGAATTGCGCAACTGCTGATGAAGTTGAAGAGATCGTACGCGTGGAATTTAGAAAGCGCTGGCCGGATCTCTTTCCTCTATCGGCCCTTCCGGCTGAGACGAGTAGGCAGTAAGCAGTAGGCAGTAAGCAGAAGGTGCAGTAAACATGACGAAGGCGAAACTGATCAACTTCTTAATCGGGAAGTCGATACTCGAAACCGTCTTAGTTGCGACCATTGTCGTCGGTTTTTACATCACTGCCTTTCCTCCCTATTTCCACGGATGGGGTGAAGCCACGTCGTCAGCAATCGCGGGATGGGCTGTAAACGACAATGCGCCCTGGGATCGTGTGACGGTTCAGCTCTTTGTTGATGGACGTTTCGTTGCCACACAGCAAGCCAGTTTTTCAAGACCTGACGTAGCCAATGCCGGTTGGTCTAAAGACGAATGGCATGGTTACCACTTTACCTTGCCGACACTCAGTGTTGGTCCACACGAAGCGCGAGTCTATGCGCTGCACGAAAGTGGCGGTGGCACTCGGCAAACTTTGCAACAACTCGGTGATCCAATCCGCTTTACAACAGATACCACCGGCAACAATATAGACCTCTCGAAAACTCCGACGCCTCACCGCTAACGCATGATCGATAAACAACAACAATCAGATCCCGCAATAGGTGCAAGAACACTCGCCATAGCTGAGATCATTTCTGTCGCCTTATCGTGTTTGATTGCTGAGTGGGTGTTCCTGTCATTCCTTAGTCAATATCGTTGGTTGGTGATTGTTCCTCTGTTGTTGGCCGTCAGTTTCATGGTGCTTTCACACAAGGCTTATAAAGAGTCGCTGCACGACCTCGGTTTCCGTTCCGATAACTTTCTTTCAGCGCTGCGACTGCTGGTTGTGCCCACATTGATTGCTGTCGCCATCATCTTCCTTGTTGGATGGTATTTGACTGGGCCACCGTCGGTGCCCCGTTTGCTTCGTCCCCGACTTTTGTTCCTCCCAGCCTGGGCATTATTTCAGCAATACGCCCTTCAGGGTTACATAAATCGTCGAGCCCAAACGGCGCTGGGAACAGGCGGCGGGAGCATTCTACTGGTAGCCACTGTGTTCGCCATCCTTCATCTGCCAAACCCCGTGCTGGCCGCCCTTACTCTTTTCGGCGGTCTTATTTGGGCGGCGATTTACCAGCGCGAGGCAAATCTTTTCGCCCTGGCAGCGTCTCATACAGTCGCATCGATCAGCTTGGCCATGGCGTTGCCGTTGAATGTAATCAACGGTTTACGCGTTGGATTCAAGTACTTTGGGTGACGAATTGATGTGACCGGGGATGGAGTTCGCTGTAGTTAAAAGTGATCTTCCCATGTGCTATACCGGTTGAACATCGGTTTGCTATAATCCCCGAGCCTTGCAACAGGAACAGGTCGGGCGGTTGCTGCTGGCAGTTTGAGATCTGAACCTTCAGATTCCTGATTTGATGTGAGAGAACTCAAACGCCGGGAGAGGAAAGTCCGAACACTACAGGGCAGCGAGCCCGCTAACGGCGGGGCGACTTCAGCGGAAAAAATCTCAGATTTGAGATTTAATCCAATAGGGTCGACGACAAGTGCAACAGAAAACAGACCAGCCCCTCGTCTTGGAAAGTTTTTCTGAGATCTGAGATTTCAAATTTGAGATCTCAAAGGGTGATGGGTGAAACGGTGCGGTCCTTCGGGGCTTAATGTAAGAGCGCACCGGCGCGCGTGGTAACACGTGTGGCCAGGCAAACTCCTCGCAGTGCAAGACCAAATAGGGAGGCGTCAAAAGGGCTGCCCGCCCGATGTTGTTGAATCTCAGATCTCAGATCTTAGATCTTGGAAAAGGGAATCAGCAGCTACGACCTCCGGGTAGGTCGCTTGAGCCAATCGGCAACGACTGGCCTAGATGAATGATCGCCATCCCGATTCATCGGGATACAGAATTCGGCTTACAGACCTGTTCATTATTTGCGAGGCGCTTTTCCATCAGGTGGACGAACGTGAGGCGACGATAAATGGCAAATCGGAAAGGCGTGTTCATTGGTGCATACGTACCCAACCATTTGAAAGAGTCCCTTCGCCGCCGCGCAGCCGCGGAACATCGGACGCTGTCGCAGGAGATCACCAGAATCCTTGAAGAAGCAGTACACGGACGCGGACTCCCTACCGGAAGCATCGATCGCCGCGCCAGAGATTCACAGCCCCGCCGTCGAGCCACTGATCCAATGCCACGCCGTCGATCTAACGATGAGCCATACGGCTCGAATCGTTCCGGCGAAGATCGGGGTTAACGAAGTCTCTGCTTCGGTCATCTAACGCACCTTGAAATATCTCGTCATAGCCGCTCTCGTTGGACTTGTATTCATCTTCGTTTACTCACGCTTGCGTCCTTACATTCAGCTGGTTCAGAAGGCCCTGAAGTTTTTAGGCGACACGCAGAGCACCACCTCACCCGCGCGACGGACTAACCCCAGGGCTGAGCACAAGCTAGTTCGCTGCGAAAGTTGTGAAACGTGGATTCCGGAGGATCGGGCCCTGAAACTTAGTGGGGGCCTGGCGCAATACTGCTCCCGAGAATGTCTGGAAAAAAGCGCGTCGTCAAAAGAGCACCGAGCTGCCGGCTAGTTTCACCTTTGATCTTTTCCTCTTACCTTCCTCCAAGTAAGGATTGATCCCAAATCCTGAACAAGCCAGCACTGTCAATTTTTACAGTTATCTGGACATCTTCCCCCGCATAAGATCTGCCGGCTCCCAAGGATCACTGACTGATGACCGGAGATGAATATGAAGATTCTATTTTCAATCGTGGTGCTGCTGTCAGCGTTGATCGCAGCCAACGTTACGGCTGTCGCACAAAAAGAAACTGCCACAGGCGTGGAGGTCGAAAGGGATCTGGCGCTGCTTCGACGAGATTTGAGAGCCGAGAAAAAGAAAATCATAGCGGCCAGCCTCTTTTTGACTGAGGCCGAAGCCACAAAGTTTTGGCCTGTGTATGACCACTACATCGCCGACATTACAAAACCATACGACGCGTTTTACGGATCGGTTAAGGACTTTGTCGCGCAACAAAAAACAATGAGCGATGCTGAGGCGAGTGCGTTCATGAAGCGGTGGGGCCACCTCCTGGTCGAGATCGCGCAAACACGGGAGCGATACATTCCGCTTTTTGAGAAAGTGGTACCGGCAAAAAAGTCGGCAGTCTTTTTTCAGATCGACCGGCGTCTTTACTCCTTGCTCGAACTACAGGTCGTAACGGAAATGCCGCTGTTGATTCAGCAACCGTGAACGGTGTGTTCGACGGCAGTAATTAACTAGATCTAACGAGATTGATCGCGAAGTTTGCGTTGAGTCGTAAGCTCTTCCGAGCGTCTCGTTGGTCTTTGGGAATGGCACCCTTCACGGGTGCCATTTTTGCGATCACTCTGGCGGTAGTCCCGAGTTTAGATAAATCTACGCAGCGCTCGCAGTAATTATGTCTTTGTCTTTCAGAAATGCCTGGCCCTTCGTTAACCAGGCAATGCCGAAGGCAACTATCGCGACAGCTTCCGGCGCGAAAATGGACGTTTGCCACGAGAAGAGTTTTATTAACGCGATGGCGACCAAACTTAGGAACATGGCTATGCCGCATATCACGTATATCTTGTTTCGTGTTTCCTTTTGTTTCGTGATGTATGGCCGGCTTGGTTTCTTGAAGCGAAACACAGCCAGGTAACTGATGATTAGAAAGAAAGCCGCCGCCAGGTAGAAGTGATAACCAAGCAGGTGTTTTTCATAACATGGACCGTCCAAAACATTAGGGCACCTGTCCAAAATTACCTGATGGTACGTCGGCTCAGTCGGGAATAGTCCAATGCCTATGGCGCATAAGCCTGCGATGTTTGTTAGCCAGTTATCCTGTTTGTCCGGACCCCGATAGCAAAACAGAAACACTCCAATCGCGGTGAGGCAGCCTACAAAAACGTCCCGCAAGCTTGTGTAGTAATAAGCACTGATGGACGTATTGGAAGGAACTTTGTCGACTACATACGCCCCAACCTTCACGACAATTGGCATTGCGATTCCGATGTACCCAAGAGCCTGACGCAGTCTGAAGAAAGAGATAATGAATTCGTTGTCGAGTGGCACTGCTGGTGGGGGATTCATGTCGGGATCTCCTCGGGCAAAGATTGGTTACATCATGTATGAGAATTCGCTTGATCTATTTCATACCAGGTGGGATTAGGTTGGCTATTTAGCAGGGTGACGTTTAAAGAAACTCCAGATCGTTTCACTGCCATTTATCTCTCTGCTGGTTTTGCCGATTAATCGCTCCGGAAGATACTGCCGGGTGCCTGGCAGCGTGTGGCCGCCACCTTCAACGGCATCAAGTTCAACTCCCACGCCCGATGCGCACTGAGTGTAGTTCTCGCGCCGCACGCGTGTATCATCCTGCTGGTCCTGGTCAGGTAGTAGCATACTAGTCGGTTTCTGAGAGCACTTGTTATGGTCAACCCAGAACTTGATCGTGTCTGGGGTCGACAACACCTTTCCGCCAACGGTCGTTCTAGGTAACGCACCTCCGCCGTACGGAATCAGGGGATCATCAGTACCGTTAATCATCAAAACTGAGATCGGACGCGCGGGCTTACAACGAACAGCTAAAGCATCCGGCATCGATGCGGCGACTGAGGCGATAGCGGCTATTGTTCCCGAGAGTTCGCAAGCCAAGCGTTGCGAAAACATCCCGCCATTTGAGATCCCGGTTGCATAGATCCGTTTGCGATCGACATTAAAGCTCCGCGCAATGTCTTCGATCAGAGCGCTTACAAATTCGACATCATCTACTTGCGGCGCGTTCTCTCGCCCGTCGTTCCAATGTTTATCAATACCTTCGGGATACGCGACAATGAAACCGTCGCGATCCGCTAGATCACTGAATCCCGTGTGACGTTCGATCTGTTGCGGTTGGCCCCCTCCCCCGTGAAAAACAAGAACGAGCGGAATCAGTTTGGTTTTGTCGTAAGAGGGTGGAATGTGAAGCCAATAGGTTCGATGTGTGTTTTCCACATCGACGGTTCTTACCGCCGTACCGCGGCTGGTTTGGCTAAAGGTGTGCACGGCCGGGCGCACGCGGTGAGTTATTCCGACCAGCGTCAATAGGGCGCAGCACAACGCCGTCGTAAGTAGAGCGAGACCGCCTATTCTGCTGAGTGTTTTAGCAAAACGCCTCAAATCGACATGCCTCCGGCCGAAAGAGCCTAATGGTTTTGAGTCGTGGTGCTGCCGGAAAGTCTGATTATTCTATTTGTTGTTTCTGGACCTAGTTGTTCTGGCCGTTTCGACCTCTCCTCAAATGGCGGTCGACGGTTGCAGCCAGATTCCTAACCGTCTCATCCGTGCGCATTTGTGAATCAATGAGCACGTTAATCTTGCCCGCTACATCATTGAATCGTTCGTGCGTTGTCTCGGCAAGACTAGATGTCACTTCTGCGAGTCGAGCGACGGTACCCGCACTTTCGACGACAGCCTGGGAGACTTGGCTGACAGCTTGCTCTGTTCTGGCCTGTGCTTCTTGCAGGAGTGGAATGTTGACCGCGAACTGCGCCTGTTGTCTGACGATGAACGCCACCTGTTCTTCGAATTGTTCGTTAGTCATTATGAGGATCTCCTTGATTGCGAAGGAGTGTAGCGAAATCGTTGGTTCAAGGCCAAGGTTCACAGGCCTTTCAGCTCGGCAGTATCTCTGAGAATGTTTCAATTGCCAGAAACCGCTCGCCCCCGAGTTGTGGAGAATTCCCCGGCCTAACACACAATAAAGTCACCATCCCGATTTTGCTCGCGGCATTCAGCTCGTTAACCGTATCGGAAACGAATATCGTTTTCTCGGGCGACACTTTAAGATGCATGGCAATTTTTCGATAACTCTCCGGATCACCCTTACTCCCCACGCCCGTATCGAAGTATGCATCGATCAGATTCGTGTGATCGCCGGTTTCGGTGTGAGCAAATAAGAGCTTCTGCGCGAACACGCTGCCCGAAGAGAAGATGGCCACGCTAAGTTGGTTTGCACGCAAGCGTCGCAGGTTCGGAACTACATCGCCGAATAACGGCGCTTTCAAACTTCCATCACAATAACCTTGTTCCCAGATCTTCCCTTGCAGCGACTTGAGAGCCGAGGATTTCCGATCACGATCAATTAGCCAATTGACATAGGACACTAACGAATCGATTGACTCGGCAGTCACGTCCGGCGGTTGTTCACCTTTCTCGACGTCAACTGAGTGTTCGCGAACGATCGCGGCGATGTCGGTTTGCACTTCCGCCTCAGTTGAATGCTGGATCAGGAATTCTTTTACACGATTACGGGCGAAAGGAAAGAGGACGTCGTGAACAAAAGAAATGGGAGTAACAGTGCCTTCAATGTCGAGCAGCAGCACGCGCTTCTTCGTTGGACCCTCCATGATCGCTATCCTTGCGTCGGCGGTCCAAAACAAAGCGGCAGGTAATCTCGATCCAGGTAACTCTCAGTATAGTGTGGGGTCCAGCCGGATTTGTCCTGAAACAAACGGATCGCACGGATGCGATGCTCATCGCACAAGTTGAACCAGTGGAACGTGCCGCGCGGAACACGAATCAGATCGCCCGCGGTCACTTCAATGGCTACTACTTCGTCTCTTTGGAGTGCGGCGACTTGTCGCCGCTCTGGTTTCTGCTCAGATGTGCTGGCGAAATCACGTTGCGACAAGTCGCCTACGGCAAAAGCGCCGACAGGTCGGCGCACTCCAAAGTGAATATGAAAGATTCCCCGGCCGGAGACGACGAATCGAACTTCATCCTCGTCGTGCCAGTGTTCTTTATCGAATTTTGCGAGCATCTCCTGGAGTCCAGGAGTATCAGGCGTTACATCGATGACGTCGGCGGTTACATAACCGCCACTAGCTTTTAGTTTCTCAATTTCAGGCGCGTAAGCTTCGAGGACTTTCTCCGGGGGATCACCAGCAGTAACACGCTCAGCGATGGGCCAACGTTCGTAATCTATGCCGAAGCTGTTGAGGTACTCGCGAATCTTGTGTTCGTCGGTCAGTGTTTGATTTTGGTTACAGATTGTAAGAAGTGCCATGATCAATCCTGATGTAATACGCAGTGTTTCTCCGGCCCGCGTTGCCCGTGTCTACGTTCGACATCGCCCTCCTAAAGGAGTGCAGGGTGTTGCTACGCCCGGGCTATAAACATGGCACTCCTATCGGAGTGCCACCGCCACCCCGTTAGGGGTGTAATATTTATAGAGGACGGAGCGAAAGAGAATTTGCACTCCTTTAGGAGTGCCATGTTAACGACATAGAATGGCGACAAACAATTGAACGGCCTCACCTCTTCATCTCCATCGTCCGACCTACGGTCTCGAGCAAGAACTCGAGGATCTCAATATGTCGCTTCGCTTCGCGTAGATCCTTTCCCCATGAATAGAGCCCGTGTTTATTTAAGAGAAATCCATGTGCGGCGGTTTGTTCCGCTAACACCTTGCTGATAGACGCAGCCAGTTCGTGCATGTCTTGTGAGTTGTCGATGATCGGAAGCCATTCACGGTGCTCGTGCGTGGTAACTCCCGCAAGGCCCTTCAACATCTCATAGCCCTCAATTATGAGCCCGCGTTGATCGGCAAATAGATCAGATAGGATTGTGTTCCATACGGAATGGGTGTGTAGCACAGCGCCCGCTTGTCGAAGCTGCACGATCTCCAGATGAAGCAGTGTTTCGTCAGACGGTTTAGCCTTTGGTCCGAAGACAACCTGGGCGCGGTCGTCAACTAAAAGAATCTGTTCGGCAGATAGTTCACCCTTGTCGACACCGCTGGGAGTCATCGCGATCAGCAAAGGCTCTGGATGAACCACGGCGCTCAAGTTTCCGCTTGTCCCAAGCATCCAACCGCGAGCGTGCAGAGACTTTGCGGTCGCGGCCAGGCTTTGTGCGCTTTCGAGAAACTGGGCTGGTGAAACGTGAGCTGGTGTTTGGATCATAAAACGAGTGTCGGCATGTAGAGTTTACCCGCGTGACGACTTGAGGTGAAAGTGTGGAGTGTGCCTCGGCACTGTCCTGGTCCGGGTTTTCTCTGTGCAACCTCCGTGTGCTCTGTGTCTCCGTGGTATTAATCCGGTCTCAAAAAACCACCACAGAGACGCAGAGCACACGGAGGTTGCACAGAGAAGAAATTCCTATTAAAGACACCAATGTGTTCCTCCATATCTTCACCTAGCTGCGAAGCTCTTTAAGAACCTCATCAGCGGCACGCAACCCAACGTCGAATGCTTCTTCAAACAGCGCCACACCACTGAGTTCAGAATGGGCGAAGTGAATTGATCTAAACGGTCGTGCGCCTTCGAGACGCGCCGGTCCCCACATGAATCCAGTGCGTGGTCGAATCATCGCATGGCCCCAACGCATCACATCAAGTCGTTCCACGAGGCTTCGAATGTCCGGATGGGCGCGGCCGAGATCCGTTAGCGTTACGTCAGCCCACGCGTGCCAATCCATTTCCAAAAGACGAGTGCGAGCGGTGCGAGCGTTCTCGTCGCAGAGCGGGTAGTAGTAAGTGAAAACGGTTGGACCATGATCGCGTCCACGTTGATGAGTCGCTACTACGTAACCAAGCGAGGGGCTTTCATAAATCACGTTGTCCCAGGCAAGCGGAAAGTCTCTGCGCAGCGATTGCACGGGGCGATCACGCAGCGTCAGATTAGCTACCATCCACGAGCCGAACTGAAACTCGGCAAGGTATGACGGAGGGTTCTCACGAAAGGGGCGGATAACGTAACGCGCAACGAACTTTGGTGCAGCAAAAATGACTTTCTGTGCCCGGTAGCCGCGCGGGGTGCGTCCGTCTTGATCGAGCGTCGTTACCTCAATCCATGTTTTCCCATCTTCTTCGACAGGGATCAATTCAACTGCCGCTGTACCCAGTTGGATCTTGGATCGAGCAGTCTCGAAGAGGTGACTGACTAAACGCCCATTTCCCTCGGGCCAGGTGATCAGAGGTTGCGATTCGATGTCAGGTTTATTCACTCGCGAGCAGAAATAAAAAAGCCCCGCCCAGGCGCTGGTCTGATCGAGAGTCATCCCGTAATCATCACGGCACGCGTAATCGACCCACCAACGAAGCCGCTGAGAATTGAAGCCACGCTCATTCAGCCAGTTGCCCATTGAAATGCGATCGAGCCCCGTTACTTCAACATCTTCGGAGCAGGCAGAGACCGGAAGTGTAAATGCGCGCCGACCCTTGCTGTCGCGCCATGACACCCAGCGACTGACTTCCGCGTTGAACTTCTGGAACTGATTGCTGTCCTCCACGG
>Ga0207701_10002417_pt1 | contig 19371 bp, 14 predicted proteins | sample KBSSwiSSwithPhiX_FD_184294 | JGI IMG/M metagenome (GOLD analysis project Ga0207701, IMG submission 184294) | Switchgrass rhizosphere bulk soil microbial communities from Kellogg Biological Station, Michigan, USA, with PhiX - S5 (SPAdes) (version 2) | ecosystem: Environmental > Terrestrial >... | reverse complement strand
GGACGCGAAGGGCGCGGTGGCCGTGGCGGGCGCCGTGGTGGCGGCAGCGGCCAGGGCGGTGACGGCCAGGGCGGTGGCAGCCAGGGCGGCGTTAGCCAAGGCGGTGCGAGCCAAGGCGGTGTCAGCCAGGCCGGTGTCAGCCAGCCGGGCGCACCGGCGGCGCAGTAGGTCCGCCGGCGCCCATGAACATCTCCGAAATCTTCATCAGGCGACCGATCGCAACGAGCCTGCTGATGGCCGGGATCGCGCTGATGGGCGTGATCTCCTATACGGGCTTGCCGGTCAGCGATCTGCCAGCCGTCGACTACCCCACCGTGCAGGTGCAGGCCAGCCTGCCCGGCGGCGATCCGGCGACCATGGCTTCCACGGTGGCCAGCCCTCTCGAGCGCCAGTTCACGACAATCGCCGGCGTCGACGAAATGACGTCGAGCAGCAACGCCGGGAGCACCAACATCACGCTGTCTTTCGACCTTGAACGCAACATCGACAGCGCCGTCGTCGACGTCCAGACGGCAATCGCGGCGGCCATGCCACTCCTGCCGTCGACGCTCACTTCGCCGCCGTCGTTCCGCAAACAGAACCCCGCCGACCAGCCGATCATGATGCTCAATCTCACGTCGAGCACGCTCTCGATGGCGGCGGTGGACGAGTTCGCCGAGAACGTGCTGGCGCCGCGTATCTCCACTGTCGAAGGCGTGTCGCAGGTGCAGGTGCAGGGTGCGCAGAAGTACGCCGTACGCGTCCAGCTCGATCCCGACCGCATGCGATCGCAGAAGGTCGGGATGAACGAGGTCGATCAGGCGCTGGTCAATTGGAACGCCAACGAGCCGACCGGGCAGTTGTTCGGACACGACTCCACGTACACGATCACTGCCAATGGCCTGCTCCAGCGGCCTGACGGCAACATTTTGGAGACCGCCGAGAAGTTCAAGCCGCTCGTCATCACCTACGTGAACGGCCGTCCAGTTCGCCTCGAGGAGGTCGCGAACGTTACCGACAGCGTCGAGACGGTCACACAGGCCGCGTGGGTCTACACCAAGCAGGGGCGCCAGCGTGCGATCACGCTGCAGGTGCAGAAGCAACCAGGGACGAACGTGATTCAAGTCACCGACGCCGTGCGCAAGGTGCTCCCGAGCCTCCAGGAGCAGCTGCCACCATCGGTGCACCTGAGCATCCGTCAGGACCGGTCGCGAACGATTCGCCAGGCGTTCAGCGACGTCCAGATCACGATGCTCATCACGCTCGCCCTGGTCGTCGGCGTGATCTACCTGTTCCTCCACAACTGGTCGGCCACGCTCATTCCGGCGCTCGCGCTGCCGTTCTCGATCTTCGGCACCTTCGCGGTGATGAAGATGCTGGACTACAGCCTCGACAACCTGTCGATGATGGCCCTCATCCTCTCGATCGGGTTCGTCGTCGACGACGCCATCGTGATGCTGGAGAACATCGTGCGGCACCTGGAAGCAGGCGAACGGCCGCTCGAGGCCGCGCTCAAGGGCTCGCGCGAGATCGCCTTCACGATCCTCACGATGACGACCTCGCTCGCCGCCGTCTTCATTCCGATCCTGTTCATGGCCGGCATTCTCGGGCGCCTGTTTCGTGAATTCGCGGTCACGATCACCACTGCCGTACTGATCTCGGGTGTCGTGTCGGTGACACTGACGCCGATGCTGTGCAGCCGCTTCCTGAAGGTCGTCCACAAGAAGGTCGGCCTGGCCGGCCTGATGGATCGCGGCTTCGACGCCCTGCAGCGCGGTTATGCGTGGAGCCTGGGCCTCATCCTTCGCCACCGCCTCGTGATGCTGGCCGTGTTTGCCGTCGTGCTGTTGACGACGCTGCACATGTTCGGCGTCGTACCCAAAGGGTTCATTCCCGATTCGGACAACGACTTCCTGTTCGTCAACGTGCGCGCGGCGCAGGGAACGTCGTTCTACGAGGTCGTCGGCGTCACCGAGAAGATCACGGACCTCTTGAACCAGGATCCCAACATCGACGCAATGATGGTGAATACCGGAGGCGGCAACGCCAACGGCATGAACACCAGCCGGATCAACGTCCAGCTGACGCCCCGTGCCACGCGGACGCTCACGGCGGCGCAGGTGGCGCAGCGGCTGCGACCGATTCTCGCCCGTTTTCCCGGCGTTCGCGGCACCGTCAACGTGCCGCCCTCCCTTCAGATCGGTGGGTTCCGCGGCGAGAGCACCTACAACCTGATGGTGCAAAGCCTGAACACCGACGAAATCTACGCGTGGACACCACGGTTGATGGCGGCCATCGGCCAGCTCCCCGAAGTGATCGACGTGTCGACCAATCTCGAGTCACGGAGTCCCCGCGTGGATCTGGTCATCGACCGCGACAAGGCCGCGGCGGTCGGACTGAACGCGTCGACGATTGCCAACGCGCTGAGCACCGGGCTCGGGCCGCGCTGGGCGACGACGATCTACGGCCAGCGTTCGCAGTACCGCGTGCTGCTGGAGCTCGATCCGAAGTACCAGCAGCAGGCCGACACGCTCACGAAGATCGCCTTCAAGGCGCCGGACGGCAACATGATCCCGCTCGAGTCGGTGGTGAAGTTCAAGGAGACCGTCGGCCCGCAGTCGGTCAATCACGTCGGGCAGCTCCCGGCCGTCGCGATCTCGTTCAACGTGCGGCCGGGCGTCTCTCTCGGCGAGGCTGTCGACAAAGTGAACACGCTGGCCAAGCAGATGCTGCCGCCGACGGTGACGACCAGCTTCCAGGGATCGGCCAAGGTGTTTCAGTCGTCGATGTCCAACCTCACGCTCCTTCTGGTGCTTGCGATCGGCGTCGTCTACATCGTGCTCGGGATGCTCTACGAGAGCTACATCCATCCGATCACGATTCTCTCGGGGCTGCCATCGGCGGGGCTCGGTGCCGTGGTAACGCTGTGGCTGTTCGGCAACGAGCTGAACATCTACTCGTTCGTGGGTCTGATCATGTTGATCGGCATCGTCAAGAAGAACGCGATCATGCAGATCGACTTCGCCCTCGAGCAGGAGCGGCAACACGGCAAGACGCCGATCGATGCGATTTACGAAGGCTGCATCATCCGCTTCCGGCCGATCATGATGACCACAGCGGCGGCGCTGCTCGGTTCGCTGCCGATTGCATTCGGCTTCGGCGCCGGTGGCGAGGCGCGCCAGCCGCTGGGCCTCGCCGTCGTCGGCGGGCTGCTCGTTTCGCAGCTCATCACGCTGTATCTGACGCCGGTCGTCTATACCTACCTCGGGGGCCTCGTGAAGACGCGAAGAATAGCGCCGACCACGGCGTCGCCCAATCCCGCGACGGCGTGAGGCGCCGATCATGAATATCTCCGAAGGGTTCATCCGGCGTCCGATTGCCACCAGCCTGTTGATGGCCGCCATCGCGCTCTTTGGCGCCGTGGCGTATCGCTCGCTGCCGGTGAGCGACCTCCCGAACGTCGACTTCCCCACGCTGCTCGTCACCGCGCAGCTTCCCGGGGCAAGCCCCGAAACGATGGGCGCGTCGGTGGCCACACCGCTCGAGAACCAGTTCTCGACCATTGCCGGACTCGAGTCGATGACGTCGGTCAACTCACTCGGCTCGACGCAGGTCACGCTGGAGTTCAACCTCGATCGAAGCCTCGACGGCGCCGCGGTCGACGTGCAGGGCGCGATCACGCAGGCAAGCCGGCTGCTGCCGCAGGGCATGCCGACTCCGCCAACCTTCACCAAGGTGAACCCGGCCGATCAGCCGATTCTCTATCTCGTGATCCGGTCGACGACGCTGCCGGCATGGACGCTGGACGAGTGGGCCGAGACGCGGATCGCGCAGCGCATCTCGCAGGTGAGCGGCGTGGCCCAGGTGCAGGTCCTCGGCGCGCAGAAATACGCGGTGCACGCACAGCTCGATCCCCATCAACTCGCGGCGCGCCAGATCGGGATCAACGAAGTCGAGAACGCGCTGCGCGCATGGAACGTCAACGTTCCCGCCGGAAACATCATCGGCCCGCACCGCGCCTACACGCTGCAGGCCACCGGGCAGCTGATGAACGCCGACGAGTTCAAGAGCATGGTCGTCGCCTACCGCAAGGGTGTGCCGGTGCGTCTCGACTCGCTCGGCAAGGTCGTGGACGGCCCCGAGGACCCGCACACCGCGTCGTGGTACTACACCGGCGAGGGCGAGCAGCGGGCGATCACGCTCGGCATCCAGCGGCAGCCCGGCACCAATACGATCACCGTCGCGGATGCAGTGCGCGCGCTGCTGCCGCAGTTCCAATCCGAGCTGCCGACCAGCGTGCACATGGATATCCTCTACGACCGATCGGACACGATCCGCGAGTCGTATCGTGACGTGCAGTTCACCATGCTGCTGACGCTCGGCCTGGTCATCATGGTGATCTTCGTGTTCCTGCGGAACGTCTGGGCCACGGTGATTCCGAGCCTGGCGCTCCCGTTCTCGATCGTCGGCACCTTCGCCGTGATGTATCTGCTCGGGTACAGCCTCGACAACCTGTCGATGATGGCGTTGATCCTCTCGGTCGGTTTCGTCGTCGACGATGCCATCGTGATGCTCGAGAACATCTACCGCCACGTGGAGCATGGCGAGCACCCGCTCAAGGCGTCGCTCGACGGCTCGCGCGAGATCGGCTTCACCATCGTGTCGATGACGCTCTCGCTCGCCGCCGTGTTCATCCCCGTGCTCTTCATGGGTGGCGTGCTCGGCCGGCTGTTCCGCGAATTTTCGGTCACGATCTGCGTCGCCATCCTCATCTCCGGCGTTGTCTCCGTGACCCTCACGCCGATGCTCTGCAGTCGCTTCCTCAAGCGGCCCTCACATAAGGGAGGCCCGACCGCACTCTCGCGATTCGTGGGCGCGACCGAGCGGTACTTCGACGCGATGCTGCGGTTCTACGAGCGCACGCTGCAAGGCGCGCTGCATCACCGCGGCGCGACAGTCGCCGCTGCGGCCGTGGTGTTGGTCGCGACCGCCGTGCTCTTCGTCATCGTGCCGAAAGGCTTCATCCCGGATCAGGACACCGATCAGATCACGGTCACGACCGAAGCGGCACAGGGCACCTCGTTCGACAACCTGGTGCGCTACCAGCGCGTCGTGTCCACCGTCATCGGTCAGGACCCGGCTGTTGCGCGCCTGGTTTCAACCGTCGGAGGCAGCGCGTCCAACACGCTTGGTGGACCGAACCTCGGACAGATCGTGGTGACACTCGTGCCACGCCGCGATCGCCCCGTGCTCGCGGACGAGGTGATCGAGCGCCTGCGACCGCAGCTCGCCGGTCTGCCGGGCATGCAGGTCTACATGCAGAACCCGCCAACGATCCGGATTGGCGGGCAGGTGAGCAAGAGTCCTTATCAGTATTCGATTCAGGCGGCAGACAAGGCGCGGCTCTACGACACCGCCCACACGTTGCTCAAGCGCCTAGCCAGCGTACCCGGTATTCAAGATCTGACAAGCGACCTCGAAGTCACGAGCCCGCAGGTGAACGTGGAGATCGATCGCGACAAGGCAGCTGCCGTCGGCGTCACCGCGAGCCAGATCGAAAACGCGTTCTACGACGCGTACGGTCCGCGCTGGGTGTCGACGATTTACGCCCCGGTCAACGAGTACAAGGTGTTGCTCGAGCTCGCGCCGCAGTTCCAGTCGGATCCAGCCACGCTGTCGATGCTTTATTTCAAAGGCACGGGGCCGCTGGTGCCGCTCGATACGCTGGCCAAGGTGAAGCAGCAGATCGGGCCGCAGACCGTCAGCCACGCGGGTCAGCTCCCCGCGACGACGATCTCGTTCGGGCTGGCCCCGGGCGCGTCGCTCGGAACAGTTCTCACGCGCGTCGGCGAAGTTGCCGCGCAGACCCTCCCGTCAGACGTGACCGGGCAATTCCAGGGAGCCGCAAAGGCGTTCGACGGCGCGCTCACCAACCTCGCCGTGCTGCTGGTGATCGCGGTTCTCGTCGTCTACATCGTGCTTGGCGTTCTGTACGAGAGCTATATCCACCCGCTCACGATTCTGTCGGGTCTGCCCTCCGCCGCATTCGGCGCGCTCGTCACGCTGCTGCTCTTCGGCCTCGACCTCAACATCTACGCCTTCGTCGGCATGATCATGCTGATCGGCATCGTCGAGAAGAACGCCATCATGCAGATCGATTTTGCGCTCGACGCGCAACGGAGTGGCATGAGCGCCGAAGAGGCGATCTATCAAGGCTGTCTCGTCCGCTTCCGGCCGATCATGATGACGACCATGGCGGCGATGCTCGGAGCCGTGCCAATAGCCATCGGCTACGGTGCGGGAGGCGAAGCGCGTCAGCCGTTGGGTCTCGTCGTCGTTGGCGGACTGCTCTTCTCGCAGCTCGTGACGCTGTACCTCACACCCGTCGTCTTCATCTACCTGGCGCAGTTGCAGGCGTGGCTGGGGAGACGATCACGCGTCGGCCAATCGCTCGGACTGTCTGAAGCGGCGGCTAAATAGCAGGGCGTATCAGCGCTTGTCCACGACTATCTGCCCGCCCTTGACGACGACTTTCGTCGTCATCAGATTCCAGTAGCCTTCGAGCGGATTGCCAGAGAGCAGCACGATGTCGGCGAGCTTGCCTGCTTCGAGCGTGCCGAGGTCCCGGCTCATGTCGATCCACGCGGCGGAGTGGGGGCCCATCACCGTGATGAGATCGAGCGGCGAGAACATCAGGTTGAGGACGCGCAATTCGTGCGAGAGCCCCTTGATCGGAAGGTAGTTGGTGTCGGTGGCGTAGCCGTAGACCACACCGCCGTCCCAGAGCGTGCGCGCGTTGACCGCCTTGTAGCCAGCCTCCCGCCCGCGGCCTTCGCCGTCGAGGATCGCGTCAGGCCACTTCCCGCCATCCCGGAATGTGGGCACGTTGTCTTTGTTGAACACGTCGAAGACCGGCGCGCCGAACCCGACGCAGGACAGCACTTGCACGCCGGCATCCTTCACCGCCCTGGCGTCTTCCGCCGTCATCCACTGGAAGTGAGGAGTGTGGACAAGCTTGGGCACACCGGCCTTCACCGCTGCGAGCATCGCCGGCACGCTGACGGCATGCACCGCGACATACACGCCGGCTTTCTTGCCTTCATCGGCGGCCGCGGCGAGCGCTTCGAACTGTGGGGCCTTGAATGCGGTCACGTTGATTTCGCCGGTGAACTTGATGCCCATCGCGGCAAGCTTGCGAATGCCCTCGCGCGCCATGTCGGGCGTCGCGTTATTGAGGTTGAGTGGACCAGACGGAACGATGCGCGGCCCCTTCAACTGACCCGAGTCGATCCGCTTCTTCAACTCCAACACTGGTTCGGCTGCGCCGCCACCCGACAGGATCGTCGTGTAGCCCGCCTCGAGGAACTCGCGCATGCGATCGGCCGCCTGCTCGTTGAGGTATCGCTGCGCGTCTCCACCGATGATGTGGCGATGACCGTCGATGAACCCGGCCATCGCCGTCATGCCCTTGGCATCGATCACCTTGAGCCCCGGAGCGGACGCGGGCCCGGCAGACACCGTGGCAATCCTGCCGCCGCGCACGACAATCGCACCCTGCTCGATGACCTGGCCTGTGCCGACGATGATGCGGGCGTTGGTGATGACGAGATCCTGGGCCAAAGCCGGTCGGGCCCAGACCAGTGCGATCGCAGCGGCGACGGCGATGAAGACGGCTCGTGTTTTCATGACGAGAGTCTAACCGCAGGAATCAGGAATCAGGAATCAGGAATCGCAGCCCTACGCCGCAAGTCGAGTTGCGGATCCTCCTGCAGATTTCGGGATAAGACGTGCCGCCGTGCGCACGAGTGATGCCTTTCGCATCCTCCCTGAGGGCGGCCCGCCGTGTAACGTAGTCTGATGGGTATTTCGCTCGGGCGCTTCCCTCGCATTTCGTCGGGACGAACGATCTTCTGTGTGACGCTGCTCGCGATCCTGGCTGCCACGCCGGCTCGCGCGCAATACGTCCAGATCCAGTCATTCGAGGTCTCACCGTTCATCGGGGCACGGCTGGGAGGAACCTTCAATATTCAGCCGAACGAGGCCGTGCCGATTGAGGCCACGTTGACGGACGCGACGAGTTATGGCTTTTCCGCGGGTGTTCGTTTCGACGACTTCTCCCTGATCGAGTTCCGCTGGACGCGGGCGACGTCGGAGCTGCGATTCGGCGCTCCGTTCGTGTTTCTCGGCCCGTCTCTCGGAGACGTCACCCTGAACCAGTTCCATGCAGACTTCACGCGGGAGTTCGTCACTCCTGCGGTGAAAGGCCTCCGAACGTTTCTAACCGGCAGCCTCGGGGTCACTCACCTGGGGGCGGCGCAGGACGACTTCACCCGCTTCTCCTTCGGGTTCGGCGCCGGCCTGAAACAATTCCTCGGCTCCAGACTCGCCATTCGAGCCGAAGCGCAGTGGCTGCCGATCCTGGTCGAACCGTCAGTCAGTGGGTTCGCATGCGGCACGATTCAGTTCGGCGGCTGTCTCGTGGTCCTCAATGGCGAACTCGTCCAGCAGTTCCAGCTGAGTATCGGGCCCGTAGTGAAATTCTGAGTCCAGACACGAACATCTCTCGCGCCGTCGTCCCCTGCGTCGATCGGAACTACGAGGTCACCCGGCTTGAGGTACCGTGTCTGGATGCGTCGCATACCACTTTTCTGCGCGATTGGCGTGGTCCTCTGGTCAGCTGCAGCGATTGCCAATCAGGCGACATCCACCCCTGCGTTGTCGGATGCACTGCGGGCACACGTGAAAGACGACCGATTCCAGATCGTCACCTCTGTCAGAGGACTCCCGCTCGGTGTCCGTGACGGGCTGCAGACGCTGTTCGGCAGCCAGTCACTCGACATCGCCGAGCCCGACGCGGACTTTCAGGTCACCGATGTGGCCGGCGCGCGGGCGCTACCGATTCGTCGCCTGGTCGCGGCGGGATGCTCGGCCGATCATTGTCTCGTCTACTACGAGCGCGGCGGCATCGCCCACACGTGGCAAGTGGCGTTGTTTCACTGGACGCCGGCGGCCACCCGATTCGAGTGGGGCGGTGTCGCCCCGGGCGGTCTGATGACAATCGATGACGTCCGCAAGGCTGTCCTCTCCGGAGCGATCAAGAGCTCGAACAAGGACTGGTAGCGAAGTGCCTGGGTTCCTCAACCCGCGCCGGGTCCGATCGTTTTCGTTTTGGATTACGGCAATCTGCCTCTTCATTGCCGTCGGCGCGTCGATTCTCGCCATCTGGGAATTCACGGGAACGGACGCGCTGTGGCGCACGGTCGCAACATGTGTGGTCGTCGGTGTCGGAACGCTCGCGTTCTCCTGGCTCAACAGCCTCTTTGACGTGCGCGACGAGTGACGTGCGGTGGATTCAGATGACGTAATCGGGGAAGTTCATGGACCTCGCGAGCGCGATCCAGCGTGGATGCCGTCGCACCAGCTCGACACGCACCAGCAACGGCACGTTCGGTTCCCGCTCGGCGATCGCTTTCTCGGCCCAGTCCGCAGCCTGATCCGGTTCTCTCCGGACGAGATGAAAGATGATTGCTGCCGACAGGCGGGCCGCGCTGCCGGCGGCCAGCGTCTCGATCAGCTCGTCGGCGCGCTGTGTCTCGCCGGCGAGAGACAGCAGGCCCGCCAGCGCGCCGACGGAGAAGCCATGCCACGGCGCGAGTCGGACCGCATGCTCGGCGTTGATCATCGCTTCCGACGTGTCCTCGCTTGATTGAAGCAGCGCGAGTGGAAACAACACCCACGGCGTCGGCTCGTCCAGGTTCTTGCGCAGTTCCTCGATGGCAGCACGCGTCGCGCCCATGGCCTGGAGGCACCACGCCAGATGGGAGCGATACAACATGTTGAGCGGGTCCTCTGCGACGGCCCGTTCATACTCGCTGCGAGCGGCCTCGAGCCGGCCCGTGAGCAAGAGGTGGTAGCCGTAGTGAAGCCGCGTGTGCGGCGACACAGAGTCGCGTGCTAACGCCAGGCGAAATCGCTTGCCAGCTTCGACCCAGTCATAGTCGTACACACCAGCAATCGTGCCGAGCAACGCCTGCGCTTCCGGGAGTGACGGTTCAATCCGAACCGCGTCCTCGAGTCGTGCGCGTGCTTTCGGCATGAGCTCCATTGCTCTTCCGCCGCTGACCGCTCTCGCAAACTCGTGCTCGGCAAGAAATGCATGCGCCAGTGCGAATTCGGGATCAAGTTCGATAGCTTCCTCGTAGAAGTCGCGGCTTCGATCGAGCGAGTCCGGGGTCAGCTTCACCCAATGAAAGCGTCCCCTCAGAAACGCCTCATATGCGGTCAGATTCGACGTCCCGCCTCGCTTCGTGCCAGTCTCGACCGACAGCTTCACGCGCAGGGCACTCGCGATCGCTTGAGCAATCTCGTCCTGGATCGCGAAGACGTCGGTCATGTCCCGGTCGTACCGTTCTGACCAGAGATGGCTGCCGTCGCTCGCGGTGATCAGCTGTGCCGTGACACGCACGCGATTGCCGGACCGGCGGACGCTGCCTTCAAGGACGTTCTTCACGCCGAGCGCATCCGCAATACGGCGGACGTCGTCTTCCTTGCCTCTGAAGGCGAATGCGGACGTTCGAGCGATGACCGTCAGGCCTGGCATGTGCGCCAGTGCGTTGATGATCTCTTCGGCCAGCCCGTCACTGAAGTATTCGTTTTCCTTGTCAGCGCTCATGTTCGCGAACGGCAACACCGCGATGGAGGGTCGGGGATGGTCGTCGCTCGGCGCGAAGGAATGATGAAGTGCTCCCTTGAGCTCTTCGCACGACTGAAAGCGATCCTCGGGAGACTTTGCGAGACAACGTGTCACGACCCGTCCGAGAGCTGCTGGAACCGAAACTGGCAAGGGCCGTGGTTCGTCACGCAAGATCGCGCTCAGAGCCTGAGCCGTCGTGTTGCCGGCAAAGGCGCGCATTCCTGTGAGCATTTCGTAGAAGACAGCGCCGAAGCTGAAAATGTCGGAGCGCGCATCGAGCACACGGCCATCAGCCTGCTCCGGCGACATGTATGCCGCGGTTCCTACCAGAGTCCCGACAGCAGTTCTGGTCACATCCGGCGCGTCGTCTGCCAGCCTGGCCAGACCGAAATCGAGGATCTTGGCGATCGGCGCGCCCGCGCTTTGGCTACTGCCATCGGCGTGTGCGTTGTCCGGATGTAGACGGTGGCTCGTGCCGTGAATGACCAGGATATTCGCGGGCTTCAGGTCGCGATGGATGACGCCACGCTCGTGAGCCGCTTGTAACGCATCGACAATCTGCAGAGCGACGCGAGTGGCGACGTGGGGCGGCATTGGCCCTTGCAGCGGCACGCCATTCACGTACTCGAGCACGAGGTAGTCCGGGCCGAGATCGTAGATCTGACAGATGTTGGGATGGTTCAGCGTGGCGATTGCGCGCGCTTCCTGGTGAAACCGGTACACGCGATCGGGGTCATCGGAAAACGCTTGCGGCAGCACCTTGACGGCAACGTCGCGATCCAACCTGGTGTCGCGCGCCCGGTACACTTCGCCCATACCACCCGCACCAAGCGGGGCGGTGATCTCGTATGGACCGAGTCGAGTGCCAGCCTTCAAGGCCACATCAAGGGTTGCGATTATAGGAGATGGTGTCGCCCAGCCAGGATCTAGTTCACTCCCGCGACGCTTAGCCTTTTTATTCCCTAAACTTCCCTTTAAATCTTGATATATACATGAATATAGGGAATATTAGAGGATATGAATGCCCCGCAGCTCTATAGCGTGGAAGGCGTTGCGGAACTCCTCAACCTGCACGTCAAGACCGTTCGCGCGTACGTGCGGAGCGGCCGGCTCAAGGCCAAACGGATCGGCAAGCAGTACCGCATCACGCGGCGTGATCTCGAGGAGTTTGCGGGGACCTCGGCGATCGATCTGCCGGGGCCGGTGAATCGGACGCGGCACGTGATCGCGTCAGCCGTCGTCGACGCGGACGCGGTCAGGCCGGAAACAGCGGACCGCATTTCGACGCTCGTGTTGTCCGGACTGAATACCCGGCGCGGCGCCGGCGGCGACGTACCGCGCGTGGACATCATCTATTACCCCGAACACGCCAAACTGCGCGTCACGATCACAGCCAGTCCCGACATAGCGGCCGGACTGATGCGTCTGGTGAACACACTCCTGGAGGACTGAACGCATGACGGGGATCTACAAGTCAGAAGCCGGCCGGCAGGCGATCGAAGCCTTTTACCGCAAAGTGCTCGCGCGCTGGCCCGTGACCAACGAGCACGTGAGCGTCAGGACGCGTCATGGCGAGACGCTCGTGATCGCCTGCGGTCCGATCGACGGCCCGCCTGTGCTGCTCCTCCACGGGTCGGGCAGCAACTCCGCGGTGTGGATTCGCGATGTGGCCGAATGGGCCAAGCGCTATCGCGTCTACGCCGTTGACGTGATCGGCGAGCCCGGGCTCAGCGCACAGTCCCGTCCACCCCTGCGTTCCGGCGCCTACGTGGATTGGCTCGATGATGTGTACCAGCACCTTGGGTTGACGTCGGCCAGCCTCATCGGAGTTTCGCTCGGCGGATGGCTCGCACTCGGTTACGCAGTCAAGCGGCCAACGCGCGTGGCGTCGCTCACCCTGCTCTCGCCTGCTGGCATCGGCGCACGGAAAAAACTGTTCATGGTCAAGGCCATGGTGATGCTAATGCTTGGCAAGCGCGGCGTGGACAAGGCATGGTCGGCCGCATCCGGCAAAGCGCCCATTGCCGGACCCATGGCTGATTATGTGCGACTGATCTTCGAGAACTTCCGCCCTCGCCGCGAGGCGCCTCCGATCTTCACCGACGCGGAGCTTCGCGCACTCTCGCTGCCGATCCAGGTCGTGGTCGGAGCCGATGATGCGATGCTGCATGCAACACAGACCCGCGACCGGGTCACGCGGCTGCTGCCGCAGGCTGAGATGATCTGGCTTGACGGGGCCGGACATATGCTGCCGCCGCAAACGACTCGCGTTGCCGATTTTCTGGCGCGTGTCGGGACGAAGAACGGGGCGGCCGCGTGATGTCGAGAGCTGCCTGACATCGAGCGGACATCACATGGATCTCGATCTGAATCTCGGGCGCATCGAGGAGGCCGCTCGAACGGTAGATCCGGTCTTCCTGAACACACCGCAGTACGCCGACGCGCAACTCAGTACCGCTCTGGGCCGCGACGTCGTCGTGAAGGTCGAGACGGCGAACCCGCTGCGGAGTTTCAAGGGGCGCGGCGCGGACTTCTTCATGGCGCATGTTGATCCGCGCTCGACCGTGGTGTGTTCATCGACCGGTAACTTCGGGCAGGCGCTCGCCTATGCCGCCCGGCGCCGCGGCATTGCCGTGGAGGTATTCGTTCCGGAGAACGTGAATCCGGTGAAGCTCGCTCGGATGCGGGCATTTGGCGCGAGCGTTACGCTGGCAGGCGCCGATTCGGCCGCGAGCGAAGCAGCGGCTCGCGACCACATCGCCGGAAGAACGAGCTGCGTGTATGTTGAAGACGGCAAGGAGGCCGCGATCGCCGAGGGAGCCGGCACCATCGGCATCGAACTGATCGCGGCTGGCCCGTTCGACGCAGTGGTCGTGCCGGTCGGGGATGGCGCGCTCATCACGGGCATCGCGCGCTGGATCAAAGATCGCGCGCCGAAGACCCGCATCATTGGAGTGTGCGCGAGCGGAGCGCCATCCATGGCCCTGAGTTGGCGAACCGGAAAGCCCGTATCGACCGAACGTTCGGACACGATCGCAGAAGGCATCGAGGTGCGCGTACCGGTGCCGGAATCGGTGGTTCGTCTCGTCGCGCTGGTCGACGATATGGTCCTTGTCGATGACACCGACCTGCTCGAGGCGATGCAGCTCTCGGTGCAGACCCTGGGACTCCTGTTGGAACCTTCAGGAGCCGCGGGGCTTGCGGCCATTCGGGTCCACAAACTCGCGGGCGATCGGTTGGCTACTGTCTTAACAGGCAGCAACCTCCGGCCTGAGCATCTTCGTCTCCTGAGCGACTAACCGTTCTTACTCGCGCTCCCGCACTTCAGTTGTGTACAAGGATCCCACCTGGAGCCAGCGCAGAGCCGAAACTGGGGGAGACTTTTCGCGGTCTGGCTATTGGCTACTGAGCTGACTCCAGCGGATTCGTCACTGGCGCGCGCGGTGTGGGAGCAGCCACCCCGCCGCAATGCCGGCCACGAAACAGAGTCCCACCGCGCGGAGCGGATCTCGTTTGATCCGACGCGTCGTGTCGTCGACAAAATCTTCCGCGGCTCGGTAACCGTGCTTCACGGTTCGCCTGGCCTTGGTGATGTCGTCCCCGATCCTCTCAGCAATCGATGTTTTCATACGCACAGCCCCCTTGCCGAAATGCGTCAATTGTTGTTCGGCATCGCGGGCCGCCTTGGACATGTTGGACATGTTCTCTTTCCACCACTTCGTCTGCTGTATCGATGCGGCGCGCATCGTCTCCTCCTGACTGGGCTTGATGCTCGGCAGTGCCCATGCCGCGACGAAGCAAGCCGGGCGCCAAAGAGGCGGCTCTGCCAATCAGCAGCGACGCGTTACTCAACTAGATTTGCCGGAACCTAAGTAAGGAAACCACTAACTGATGAAACCCATCAGCAGTGACGCGACCCTGGCCCACCCGTGGCGGAGGAGATTCGTCTGGTTGGGGATGTCACAATTACCCACTTCCCGATCATGTACGACGCCTTCGCCGACGCAATTCGGACGCCGATCGTGACTGCGACGGTGCGCCAGCCAGGACAGCCGCCCAACGTTCGGCGAAGGCGTTCGTTCGATCAGGCTACTGCCCTTTCCACGGTAGCCGTCGGCACCACTACGTCAATCCTGGCGGGGATGGTGATCCGAGCGGCTGCCGCCTGAGGCGCAAAGGCGATGCAATCCACTGTGAGGTGGATGGCAGTCAGTTGCGACAGGTCCAACGGCGACGGCTGCGCGAGTTCCAGCGTGAATGTCGTCGCGGCGCCCCGTCCCCAGAATGAAAATGGCGGTCCGGGCTCGGCGTTCGACTGCGGGTTAGCCGGTATGCTGGATTTCAGAATGCCGCTTCCGGCTGCAACCGCGAACACCTCGCGCCGCGGCCGGAGCAGTATCGTCGTGACGCTGCCATCGGTTCGTCGTTTCATGGCCCATTCCCCGGAGTGCGTCACCCAGATATTTGCACTCTGACTGGTGACGGCCTTGTTCAACTGCAGCGACAGGGCGTTCGCCTTCAGTTCGAACATGCCGCTCGGTACGCTCTCCAGGCCGATGGCGACACGAAGAGCCGACCCGGTGGCCAACGCCTGCAATTGAGCGGGTTCCGTGATCGTGACGCTCAGCTGCGGATGAATGACGTCGAAGCCGATCTGCGCCGAGTTCAACTGCTGGAACATCTGGTTCCAGGCGAGTATCTGAAGGGGCATACCAGCCAGACTCGTCAGGGTAGCGGCTGCGCGCAATGCTGGCGACAGGCTTCGATCGGTATCGGGGTGCAGGTACCCGAAATCGAAACGAAGATTGGGCGTCCCTTCCAGTTGATAAATCTCTCTGGCCCGCTGCGCCAGGAAGACGTCGTCCATCACCATGTCCACGACTTGCCGTGCTGCACGGATCAGGAGGTCCGCTGCCGCGTTCAATACCGCGATCTCCGTGCTCCAATGCGCCAGCCGGTCATCGATCTGCGCCATCTCGGACACGAGATTGGCGACACGCAACTGGGCAACCGCCACGCGTGCTTTGGCCTGCCGCTCACGCATCGAAGCCACCATTTGGTCGCGAGTCAGCTTCGCCTTTTCGCGCAGCAACTTTCCCACCTGACTTTGGTTCTGGCCAGAGATGGCGGCATCCAGATCGGAGAAGACCTTGACGAAGCTGATCATGGACTTCGTGCCTTTGATCAGATCCTTGAGGTCACCACTTATATCGTTGACATTGGCCACGTCCTGCTCGAGCTTCGTCTTGTTCTTCGGGTCCTTCGCCGCATTACCGAGTTCACCAATCAAAAGGCCTATGTTGTCGTGCGTCCCGGCGAGGTTGTTCAGCGAGGCGATTCCCGCAGCGATGGAGATGATGGCGCCGGGTCCAGAAGCCATACCCGCAAGGCCGGCGGCAATGGTGCCTACTGTCGTGAAGAAGCCGCCGATGCTGAAACTTTGATTCTGCGCCGCCTCGATGTCCTTCTGGATCAGATCGATTTGCTTCTGAATGTTGACCTTTTCCGCTTGAGCGATTGCCACGTCGCCGTTGGCGATGACGACATCCGCCTGCGCTTCCTCTGTGCGGTTCTCGAGTTGAGTCCGCATCACTTTGAGCTGCTCGCGAAGGGTGTCTGCGATGGTCTCGAGCGAGACCACCGAGACGAATGCCTGAAAAGCGTTCTGAACGATCGCGACCTCGGCGGGAAGATTGGCGGAGAGAGCTGGATAATCGGGGGCGATGTCGAGGTCCCGGGGTAGTCCCGATGGGATCTGGCGTTGGACGATGCGGCTCTGGACGGTTGCCGCGTCCGCGTCAGCAGGGTTCAAGAGCAGCGCTGCGCCAGCCTCATTCAGTGCGGCCAGCTGCGAATCGAAATCGAATTTCCTGAAGAGAAAACCGGCCACTTCGGCGCGATAGGCGGCCCATTCCTTAGCGGATGCCGAGTCCAGGGACTGGAACACCTGTTCGGCAGTTATCTGCTGAATGCTGACAACACCCGCCGCTCCGCTCCTGCCAGGTTTTCCTGCCCGACCGGGTTTCCCGGGAGGTCGTCCGGCACCGCCGGGGCCACCGTGTCCTGCAGCGCCGCCAGCTCCTCCGGGCACTGCTCCCGTCGGCGTCGTGGTCGCCGACGCGTAACGCACGGTTATATTCCCGCCGGGCCCGCCATTCTCACCATCCCCGCCGTTGCCACCGTTCCCACCAGGCAGAACCACCGGCTTACCGCCTGGCGGATCGCTCGGCTCGATGCCGCTCTCGCCTGGTTCGCCGTTCGCGCCGGCCTCGCCGGCGACGCCGGCAACCGACACGCGCAACGCGCCATCGATCTTCTGCGCGAGTACGGTTACGGATGCCGGTGTGGTCGCGTCACTGTTCTGTATTGCGACCACTCCTGACGGCACCTTCAATTCGTCGGCCGCAATGACGTAGCTGTAGCCGGAGATCAGTTCCGACAGTGTGATTGAGCGGGCGCCGAACACAATGGTGGCGCCGCCCGGGGCGTTCAGTGCGCGGATCGTATTCAGATTGATTTGTAGGGTGTCTCGGAAAAAGTGAAACGTGCTTGCCATTGTTTCGTTCCTCTAGTGCCCGCAAGTTCTTCGAGTTCCGCGAAGCGCCTCGATCGCGCCTCAGCAGTCCTCCGCGAGGAAAAGATGAAGGCCTTCGTTCATTGGGGTCGCGGGACTCGGTTGATCTGGCGTGATGCGACGTGCCCGTCACACCCGATCGGAGGGCACACAATTGACAACGTCGGTACTGAAGAACACCGAACACACCTCGGCGCCTCGGCTGAGGTGGCATCCGGCATCGTCTGGCCGGGTACGCCTCGTCCTTACGCCAAACATCGGCGCGGACGTATGTCGGCTACCTCACCGCACGACTAGTAGACAGTTCATCACGCTGATACGCCTTTGGCCCGCGAGCCGACACGATGACACTGTCGACGCTCAGCAACGATGCATCCGTGGTCGACAATGCGAGCGCTCCCGCTGACAACACGTAGACCGCCCATTCTGCTTGCGACAGACCTGAAATGGTCATGGCTGTCGCGAAAAGAAAGAGGAGCACTGCCGATCCGCGTGCTGCCCAACGTGTGTTGATACCGAATAGCATCGATGTGCACAGGACACCCTCGATGATGGTCGCCAGCACGGCGACCGCGGGAATGGCTTCATGCGGCAGGAACGAGTTCACACGAGCCGTATACCGGACAAACCCGTCCCAGTTGCCAGGGCGATTCATGAGTGCCGTCAGGAAGGCACCCGCGACGATAAGTCGCCCGAGCAAGGCAATCCAGCGGATGCGTCCCCGCGTCAGCGCGACGAGCAGGAATCCGCACGTAAAGATCAATGGCCGTGTGAGCGCACCGATCGTCCACGAGGCATAGAAGATCGTCCAGGCCGTCTGGAAGACCAACGCAACCCACAGGAGGCCAAACGCGACTGTTGCCAGACGTGACTGCTCCATCGATGGCTTTCAGCTCATACGGCTTCCGTCAGGCGTCACGCGGGAACGGTGCCCGAGTTGCCGGTCGGGACCACCATGAAGGCCAGCACGCGTGCCTTCGCGTTTGCGGCTGATCCAAATGTCGAGTGGAGCGTGCCCGTCTGCTCGAAGAACGTGCCGCCGGCCGAAATGATTTGCTCGGGGCCGTGGTCGACACCGAAACGCAACTGGCCGTCGAGCACGTACCCAAGCACAGGACCGGTGTGGCGATGATCGCGCCCTGTCCCGGGACCGGGATTTAGCTCGATCACCACAACATCGAAGCCGTTGAGCGGTCCCGTCAGCGGATGCCGGGCAAGCTCACGCGGCGGCGGCGCTGTAGCGGGCGGCGTAGTTGACGTCTGCGCGCCGAGGCCGACTGGTACCAGCGCTGCTGCGAGTTGAAGAAATGTTCGACGATTCTCCATGTCTCTCTCCGTTTCAGCGTGCCGAGTGAACTTATCGAATCAAGTGAATTCCGCACAATGAAAGACCAATCGTGACCACGACCGTTGTCCCAACGACTACTCCCGCATACGACAACCGCCGAACCGACGCCTCTGCCAGGTACGCCAGTGCGGCAAGCCGGGCGTAGACGCCAACATGAAAAAGGAACGACGCCACGCCCAGTAGCAGAAATGGCAGCTGCGCGGCTGAGCGAAGAGACGCGAGCAGATCGAATTGATCGATCGAGCCCGCCGTCGTTGCCGATGTCGGGCTGAAGAGCAACGGTGATAACACGTGCGCCAGCATGAACGCAGCGAGACACCAGCCGGCTACGGCCTGCACATTCCTGGCGACTGCTCCAGCGCGAACGTGTTTCATGCCCATTCCTGCGCCGGTCGCGATCTGAATCGCAACGGCCCCCACGAGCAGCAGGTAACTGGCAGGCTGTTGAGACGCCACCCGCATGACGTTTCTCATTGCGGTATACGAGGAGACACTGATGAATGCGAGCGCCTGATTGATGACGTGCGCCAGCACGAAGACCGCGAGCACCACAGCCGCGAGCCGATGGACGTACAAGAAACGCCCGCCGCGATCGCGCGCCGTCGATTCGGACGCACCTGGCCAGCGGAACAGCGACAGGAGTGCCGCCAGCGTGATGACGCCGTACCACAGCGTCATGCCAAGGTTCACCGACGGGCTGTCGTTCGCACGCGAGACAAAGAGAAAGAGTGACGGACTGATTGCGGCCATCACCGCGCCAACGACAAGCACACGGGT
>Ga0207701_10002415_pt1 | contig 19379 bp, 19 predicted proteins | sample KBSSwiSSwithPhiX_FD_184294 | JGI IMG/M metagenome (GOLD analysis project Ga0207701, IMG submission 184294) | Switchgrass rhizosphere bulk soil microbial communities from Kellogg Biological Station, Michigan, USA, with PhiX - S5 (SPAdes) (version 2) | ecosystem: Environmental > Terrestrial >... | reverse complement strand
CCTGAGGCGCCCTGCGATTTCCTTGCCGCGCGGTCCGTAAGGCGCGGGCACCGTCAGCAACGTGCCATACGGTGGACGCAGGCGGAAGTCGATGATCATGGTTTAACCCCCTCGAATGATCGAATGTGGCGTCAAGCGAACGGCGAGGTGCCTTGGTGCGCCGACGCATGGACCTGCTAGGCGATTTGTTTCCCGGCAGCGCGCGTTTCGTTAATCGACGCTTTCTCGTTCTCCGGCATGCGCAGCGGGATCTTGGACAGCCATGCATCGACTTCGGCCTCGTTTGAAATCAGAGTAGAAAGCTCTTCGCGCGCCTCGTCTTCGGTCTGTAACACCGATCTGAGCACCGATCTGCTGAAGCCGCTGCGATCTGTAGCTAACTCCTGCCGGAACCCATTGGGATCGTAGAAGTACGCCGACCGGAAGCGCATGTCCACTATCCATTGGCGCGAGGGCCGGCTCGTGGCCTTTGTGAAGGGGGCGCCAGAATCGCTCGTGCCCCTCTGCAGTCAGATGCTCCACCACAGTGCGCTCTCGCCGATGAGTCAGGTTGACCGCCAGCGCATCATGGAGCAAAGCCGTGCCTTCGCGCACCAGGCCTATCGGGTCCTGGCTGTCGCCATGCGTGACATTGAGCAGGGTGTCGAAAAGCTGGACATCGACCGGGTGGAACAGGACCTCACCTTCCTCGGCCTCGTGGCGATGATAGATCCCCCGCGCCACGAAGTGCCGGAGGCCATCGCGCGCTGCCGCCAAGCCGGCGTCCGCACGATCATGATTACCGGCGACCATCCGCTCACGGCCTTGGCCATCGCCCGCCAGATCGGATTGGCGTCGAAAGAGTCCCTCGCCGAACCGGACGGAGACTGTCCCGCGATCGAAGGGCACCAGGTCGAAACGATGAATGACGAGGCGCTGCGTCGGCTCCTGACACCCACCCGACCTGAAAAGACTGAGCCGATCTTCGCGCGCATGTCCCCCCGGCACAAGATGCGCGTGGTGTCAGTGCTGAAAGACATGGGCGAAGTGGTGGCCGTCACGGGTGACGGGGTGAACGACGCCCCTGCCATCAAGAAAGCCGATATCGGCATTGCGATGGGCATCGCCGGAACAGACGTGGCAAAAGAAACGGCGGACATGATTTTGCTCGACGACAACTTTGCGACCATCGTCAACGCCATTGAAGAAGGCCGGGCCGTCTACGCCAACATCCGAAAGTTTTCCACATACGTGCTGGCGAGCAATGTGCCCGAGGTCGTCCCCTATCTGGCGTACGGCTTGTTCGGGATTCCACTGGCGCTTACGGTCCCGCAAATCCTCGCCGTGGATCTGGGTACCGACATGGTTCCGGCCCTGGCTCTGGGCGCCGAAAAGCCCGACGCCGGCATTATGTCAATCCCCCCGCGCCCGCGCACGGAACGGTTGATGAACCTTCCACTGCTCCTGCGCGCCTATGTCTTCTTGGGCCTGATCGAAGCCGGAATCGCCATGGGCGCGTTCTTTTTATTGCTCCTGACAGAGGGATGGACTTGGGGCATGCCGCTCGACTGGTCCGACCCGCTCTACAAACAGGCGACCGCCGCCACCTTCGCCGCCATCGTCGTCGCCCAGATGGGGAACGTGTTCGCCTGCCGCTCAGACCGAGTGTCGCTCTCTCGACTCGGCTTATTCAGCAATCCATTGCTCCTCTGGGGAATCGCAACAGAACTCGTCGTCCTGGCCTTCATCATCTATACCCCCTGGGGTAACACGATCTTTGGAGCCAGCCCCTTGCCTGTCTGGATCTTCGGGCCACTTATGTGCGGCGCGCTGGTACTCTTGTTGGCGGAAGAAGGCAGGAAAATAATAGCAAGCCGTCTTCGTGACTCCTAACTCTCGCGATTCAACCAGGCGTGTTCTGACATGCTGCCGTTAAACCACGTCGAATCGGGACCATGAACTTACTCACGCGCTCGCTCGACATGGAAAGCCAGACACCCGCGCCCGAGACCCTCCAGGCTGCGAGCTGAGAACTACCATGATAGGTGGTCAAGATAGAGGCAATTAGAGATCGTGACTTCTGGCGGAGTCGAAAGAAGAATGGTAAAGCCGACTGATCACACGCAGGAGGTTTGGCGTAAACATGGATCCTGCTCCATGTCCAAGCCTCCTGTGCTACAGCTATGTCAGAGCGGTACAGTGCTCTCACAAGCAGGGAGCACCATTGCGCTTGCCCATGTGTCTCGTCATGGCCGAGCCCTCATGTTTTGGAACGTGCGATGCTTTTCTCACCTATGACTGACCGACAAGACAGGTCCCTCGGGGGTGTAAGGAGGGATCTGTCCACTTCCGTGGGGGACGTCGCGCTGGGCCGCGGCGCCACCAAAACGTGGGAACTGACTGTTTGGGGGCCTGTCCTCCCGCACCTATACCCGAGGTCGCGAGAACCAAAGCGGAAACCGATAAGAAAGGCGGCGGCCAGCAACCATCGTACATGTCAAATTTTCAGTTAGGGGAGCACTCACAGATGCTTGTAGAGCGGAAAAGGAAGGTGAAACGCGCATGTAAAGCCCACGCCCGTCATAGGGAGCCGCCCTGATTAAAACGCTAGTGGGCTTTTGGAAACTGAGGAATGGTGGGGGACCAGAGAAAGAGGTCCAGTGTTCAGTTTCGGGGCCCGCGGTGCTCTGCACCAGACCGGTCTATCTGAGGTGGGGGTCTATCTCCTCAGCCAACACCTTTGGGATATTCATCGGTATCGGTTCATCTATTTCAATTGGTTCGTAGTGAACGGCCATGATTGATGTGAGGGGACACGAGATCCATCCGTTCATGCCGCGCACCTTAAACCGTACTCCCATTGTCGGCACACCGGCAATGTTTCCATTATCGACAATGACGCCTTCACTGTCCGTCCAGTCATACGAATCAACAGTGAAGGAGCCGGGCAGAACTTCGTACCACATGCCATCCTGCAACAACAATCGTGCGATGGTATTAATATCAATTCGTAAGCTCACGATGAACCTCCTCTGGTATGCCTGTAATTCAAGGGATGCCGGCACCTCAATCGGCCTAGGCGGGCGGGATCAACACCCGACCCGCCCCCGGCGCCATATATCTCAGAAAAAATGATCAAGTTGCTGCTTGAGCTGATCGAACCAACCGGCGCCACTCTTGCCACCCGCAGATTTGTTTTCGATCTCACTGATTTGCTCATACATAGCTGTGTAATCTTCCTTTTTGCCATAACCCAGTAACTCGGCGAGTTGTAATTGTTCCCGTGCCGCTTGAAGATGTTTGCTCAACTCTTCGTTCTCCTCCTTACCACGATCCTTCTTTTCCGTCAGATCTTGTGCCCTCTTGAGCAAGTGGTCGGCACGCACCTTTGGCAATGGAGTAACCTCATCCGTGGTTATCACCAGAGTACTGAGCGCGGCCTGGAGTCCTTCTTTGGCCTCATCGATCTTGCCAGCATCGATAAGCGGTACGATCGCCTTGATTGCCGACGGATAGGTCGCCAGGGGGATGTTGATCGTGCGAAACTGGGTTTCGCTGGCCAAATTGACTATCAGCGGCCGAGCTTTCTGGATCTCGCCGTTGTTCAGATATGCCTTGGCTTCCTTAATGATCGCTTTAATCGTGTCAGGATTCGCCAGCACGTCGTACGTAACCACTTCCGTATCGACTGGAGTCATTGCAAGCTTAGGGTCGCGCGCTACGATAATGTCGAGCTTGCCTGTGACCTCTGCGAGAGCTTTCAAAGCCTCATCCTTCTTCTTGTTCTCCAGGGCCTTAAGCGCCTTTTTCGTTTCAGCCAGGGCAATTGTCGCGTCAGCAAAAAGCTTTTTCCGTTTCTCGGACGCTACATCTGCAGTCCCTTTGTTGACCTTCCGTTGTACTGATTGAGTGGTTGACGATTGTTCCTGCGACTTGGCTGGCAGAGCCGTCTCTGCGGCAAAGCTCGAAGCAGACATCAGTAGTCCAACTAGATTTAGTAAACTAACAAAGCAGCCTACACGTATGGCAGTTTTCATAATGTTGCCCTCCCTTTTCCAAGGCAATTTCGTTTAAACATATTGTGGTCTCCGTCTCTGGCTCTATTCGCTCTATCTACACCAGCCAGTCAGAGCGCAACGGTAATTTTGCGAGGGATAAATAATTCCTGTTTGGTTACGGTCAAGGCCCTTGGAGCAGTAGCCGTTGATAGCTGATTGGGTGGAAGATCTTGACTTGTGTTTAGGAAGAATTATCTCCCCTAGCGTTAGGGGGGATCCGCGAGGAGGGAGGCCGATGAAATGCGAACGCTGCGGCGGGTTCGTTGTCGGCGTATCGTTCTTTGGAGGCGAGACGGCAACTGGGGCGTGGGATTAGCCGGGTGGAAATGTCTGAACTGCGGATTTATCACGGATCCACCGATTCTAAAAAACAGGCTCGTTCAATTTCAGCGTGCGGATCGGCCAAATGCACCTGTGAAACCTAATCGATGGACCCACACCATCGCTGACATTGCGACATAAGCGACCTGAGCACATGGGATATCACGCGCCCCGTCAATTCGTGTAGGTCGTGGAGGGGTTGTCATGAACCGATTTGTAGCCTTAACGATACAAGGAGGTGCAACATGACTGAACTTAAAGACAAGGGGGCACCGTTGCGGCGGATTACCTTAGCAATCGATGCATCGAACGCATCGGCCAAAGCGGTCGCGTTTGTTCAGAAAAAGTTCCAGCTGGATCAGTCGACCGGCAAAGACGGGAAGGTGCCGATTCATGTGACGGTGGTCCATGTCATGGCGCGCCGCCCGTTGGCTCCCATCGAGTTTAGATTTTCGGCGCCTTGGATCAAGTCAGAAAAAAAAGCGAAGGATGTCGGCCACAAATTGGTTAAACATAGTGCGCAGCAACTCATCAAGGCGGGATTTACGGCCGAACCTATCTGTAAGACTGGCGATCCTGCAGAAGAGATCATGAAGGTAGCTACCAAACAGAATGCCGATCTGATCGTGATGGGAAATAAAGGCCTGGGGACTATTGACAGAGTGCTCCTTGGCAGCGTGTCGATGCAGGTCTTGCAATACGCGCACTGTCCGGTGCTCGTCGTGCGATGACGGCGCGATTGTACGTTTAGACTCGTTGACCTTCGTACGCGTTGCGCGAGCACAGAGGATCGGTTCGGGCCGCCCTCACATTCCTCTTTCGCCTCTGCTAGCCCTTCTCCTCTGCCTGAACCCCAGGATGATAGGTGCCATACACATACACGGGGATCGACAGGTGGCCGAGATGTTTTTCCATCAACGGCTTCACGTCCTTCCAGTCAAGTCCCCCCACCCCGGTAGCCAAACGTGGAAGCGCCACCGTCTTGAACTTCTCAGCCTCGATCACCTTGCACAACGCTTTGAGACAGTGGTTCACATTCTCGATCGTAGCCCGGCCCGGCTTGGCCCCATGACTGGCAGCAGCCTCCTGCGTAAACAGATTCACAATCCGGACAGCTCCGACGCCGGACCAAGTCCACAACTCACCGGTCTTCGGGGTAAATGTTTGAGAATAGTGACGGAAGTCTTTATACATCGCCGGCCACCGCTCTCTGAGTGCCAGAGCTAACCCGTTCGCAAAGTTGTCGTTCGGTGCAACACCGTGCGCCAGAGCTTCCGCCTTCGTCAATAATATGTCTCCTGCCACTTCCTTCAACATATGAGGACCTCTCCGTGTAGTTATTAATGAGGCGCGTTTTTTCACCGAAAGCGAGATGCACCTCTCTCGCTCCATCATCGAACAACAAGCACAGTACAGTTTGACTGCTGCACCACCCGCGTCGACACGCTCCCGAGAAGGAACCGGGCAATGGCGCCCAGCCCTTTGGCTCCCATGACAATCAGATCGGCATGCTTTTTCGAAGCCACCTTTATGATTTCTTCAGCAGGATTCCCAAACTGACACAGAGGCTCAGCGGTAAACCCCGCCTTGATCAGCTTCTTCACGCTCCGTTCGACTAGTTGGTGACCTGCCTGCTCGAGCCCTGGGTACTTGATGGGCGCCATCACGTGGACCACCGTCACGTGAATCGGCACCCCCCCACCCTCGTCGGCTAAACGATCCGGCGGAAATTTCGCCAACACAAAGGCCAGCGCCTTGCCAGATGCGTTCGATCCATCGGTCGCCAAGATGATCCGCCGCACTGGCGCCGCTTCGCCCTTGACGACCAGCACCGGGCAGGTCGCATGGTGGATAAGATTCGTTGACACGCTGCCGAGCATGAAACGGTCGAGGGCGTCGAGGCCCTGACTACCCACCACCAGGAGCCCGTCCTGTTTCGGCGCACGCTTCAAGATCGTCGGCGCGACTGCCCCTTGTTCCTTGCGGACCCTGCCCTTAAGCTTCAGCGCCGCCAACTCCTCTGTGGCCTCCTTGAGAGTTTTGGCCGAGCGAGTTTCCATGCGCTGGAGTTCCTCCTGGATGTATCGCTGGGTTCCTGCCATTACCGGCTGCGATAGAAATGGCGCGCGGAGCCTGGCGATATCCAGCACGTGCAGCACTGTCACCCTCGGCGGTTTGACGAACGGCAGCGTGGCCACCCAGTTGAGTCCCCACCCCCCGTACCTCGATCCATCCGTGGCCACGAGCACATTCATGTCATGCCTCCTTATTGAATCGACACCTTAGGAGTCTGTCCGAGTAATGCCATTCTACTGCGGCAAACGATCTGCAAGCATCTGCATCGTTCTCGGCCCGAAAAAATCCTCAACGTATTCCAGCGAATACGCTTCCGGTTTTTTCGCGCTTGCGGTCTCGCATCTACCAGCAGCTCCTTTGCCTCGCAACGAAGGATTACTCGGACAGACTCCTAGCCGTCGTGCCTCCATCGGAAAAAGCGCGCCGCACATTCGCTCCGTCATCGAACGACGAGCACAGAACAGTTCGCGTGCTGGACCACTCTCGTCGACACGCTCCCGAGGAGAAACCTGGAGACGGCATCCAACCCCTTGGCCCCCATCACGATCAGATCGGCATGATGTTTGGAGGCCACCTCCATGATCTCTTCAGCAGGATTCCCAAGCTGACACACTGGCTCGGCTGTAAATCCCGCCTTGATCAGCTTCTGTATGCTCTGATCGACCAGCTTGCGCCCCGCCTCCTTCACCTCCGGGTACCTCATGAATGGCATCACATGGACGACGCTCACGTGAATCGGTACTTGCTCTCCCTTCCCGCTCGAACGATTCGGTTTAAACACGGTCCGTACAAACTCCAGCGCCTTAGCTGATGCGGGAGACCCGTCGATCGCCAAGGCGATCCGCTTCAACGGAACCGCCTCACTCTTGACTACCAGCACCGGACAGGTCGCATGTTGGATGAGCTTCGTCGACACGCTCCCGAGCATGAACCGGTCGAGGGCGCCGAGGCCCTTATTGCCTACCACCAGGAGCCCGCCCTGTTTCGGTGCGTGGTTCAAGATCGTCGACGCGACTACCCCCTGTTCTCTGCGGACCCGGCCCTTGAGCTTCAGCGACGCCATTTGTTTCTTGGTGTAGGCAATGGTTCTGGCCGAGCGCGCTTCAATACGCTGCATTTCTAACTTTGTCCGGAACGGTAAACTATGTACGGCTCGATCGAGCACATGCAGCGCCGTCACTCGCGGCGGCTCGACAAACGGCAGCTTGGCCACCCAGTTCAGCCCCCATCGTCCATACCTCGATCCATCTGTCGCAACAAGCACATTCATCGTAGCGCATCCTTTCGTTTGAGTTCCTATGGCATTCAACGCAAATTACTGAAACCGGTGCTGAAAGGCCTCCGGCGACAGCCCCACGAGAGCTGCATAGCGGTCCAATGCCACCGGATCCTTGAAGTCCTCGCCGGAGAGTCGAATCATGTACTGACGCGCGATTTGGTACGACTGAGCCGTGACATCCACCATCCGCACTTTCGCCTTGCCGGTGGCAGGATCTACCATCTCTTTGAAAGGAATCGGCACAAACTGTCCATTTTGGATCGAGACCATGGCCGCCGTGCCCCCATCGAGAAGGAACTGCGCCGCACAATAGCCGAGGTCGCGGGTATATTCCATGTCGAACGGAATTGGATCCGCGCAGCGTAATTCATACCCCACATTCTTCGAGACGATCGTCGTGACAAGCCCCAAGGCCTTCATGCCCCGTGTCACTTCATGCCGGAGCACATCGCCGATATCCACGTCTGCTAATCGCAGATTGCCATGTTCATCCCGCTCGACATGGTCCAATCCACCCAGGTCTCGCGGGTCAAGCATCTCGATCAACCCTTCCGCCAACACAATCACCCCGTCAGAACGCCCCTCACTGAGCCGCTTGATCATCGTCCCGATCACCAGATCCACCAAACGTTGGAGCGTCACAGGCCGCTCCACAAATTCCTCAGGAATGACGGTGAGAGTCGCGCCGGCTGCCTTGCCGATTCCGAGGGCCAAATGACCGGCTTTGCGCCCCATGGTGACAGCCAAGTACCAGCGCGACGTGGTACGGGCGTCTACCATAAGATTCTTGACGATCTCGACTGCCACATGACGGGCCGTTTGAAAGCCGAACGTCGGAATGCCATGAGGAAGATCGAGGTCATTGTCGATGGTCTTCGGCACATGCACGATTTGCACAAGCCCCGTCGCCTGCTCTTCCAATTTGAGCGATGAGAAGGCCGTATCGTCTCCGCCTATGGTCACCAGATTTGTGATACCCAGCCTCTTCAAGGAGGATAGGACGTTGGCAAGAGACTCGGCCCTCTTCGTCGGATTCGCCCGCGAGGTACCCAGACAAGACCCTCCTCGAAAGTGAATGCGACTGACCTCTTCGGTCGAGAGTGGCCTGACGTGGCTGACATTGTCTTCCATGAGCCACTTAAATCCGTCGATGATACCGACGACGTCGCACCCGCCGAGGATACTGCGGATCGTCACTGCGCTTATGACACTGTTAATTCCAGGGGCCGGTCCGCCCCCCACCAGGATGCCGACGACTGCGCGAGGAGAATTCATGACATGGAGACTCCTGTGGTCTATTTTGAGCTTCCTACATACACCGGCCAATAGAACAAATACCGCTACACAATCAACTGGCGGCGGATGTGCTGGAGTTTCACTTCATCTTCCGGATCAAGTTCGTCCCGTTCAACCGGTTCGACGCGCACGGCGGACACCTTGTACTCCGGACACAGATACCCCTGAAGGACTCGTTCGCTTCCCACGACGGGAAGCAGAAAAGGAGCGAAGGCTGAAGGTTATCAGCCTACTTAGCAGGCGCGTGGCCCCCTCCCGAAACACCATCATGTTGGCCGCCCATCATCCCCATTCCTTGCATGCCGTGCATCCCCTGCATCCCTCCGTGCATTCCTTGCATCTTATTTCCATGGCCATCCCTTCCCTTCGCTCGTTGTTCAGGGGTCAGGACCGCGAGCGCATCGTGCCGGGATTTGAACGCCAACATCCGTCGTCCCACATCCAGCGCCCCGCTTTGTTTCACTTTGGCTTCGATCGCGGATAGGTCGGCCTTTTCATCTTCTACCAACGCCCGCAATTCCCGTTCGGCAATCTGGATCTCCGCGTCGATTTTGATCTGTCCACGATCGAAGTCCAATTCAATGGCCTTCAGCTTCTTCACCTGTTCCTCCGTCAGCCCGATTTCTTTCTGGTGTTTCAAGAGGTGACGGAGATGGTCTGTTGATTGGGCATCCTGTCCCGTGTGACCCATATGCCCCATCATCATTTCACAACAGCCATGTTTGCCGGAATGCGCATGTGAACCCCGTTGTTCATAATCCGCCAGACTCGGCTGCACGCCCAATCCCAGCACGGCAATGAGGCCCACACCACTTATGAACACCTTCGTCTTCATCGCATCCTCCTTAGTTGACCGGTGTTTCCACATGTCTCGCGCTTCTCACGTATCTAGCAAATCTTGCAGCTACAGACCGGACCTGCCCGAGTTGTCATCGAGGGATCTCGTCGAGCCCCACATGGGCCCTCAACCTGTTATAGTCGAACGTTGCATGACCCGTGCGCCTGACTCCGGGGTCAGAGCGCTCCATGTCGTCAATTAAAGCAGCGACCTGCTCCCGACCTGCAGCTGAGGCTGCAACGTGACGAGGCATATGATCCCCAAGCGACGGACAGACTCGTTCCGCCCACTCTAAGTACAAGGTTTCTAAAAATCTGCTCAGAAGGGCCCGATCTTCCTCGGCCGAAATGATCAAGGTCAGGGGTTCTTCGACGGCCAGTTCTGATTCCTTGAGCTGCCGGGGTGGCGGTGTACTGGTCTCCCCTCGAAAATGAAGCGAGAACCCGAACGTCGCAGCCAGCCTGTGTTTGACGGCATCGAGCCGCTCTCGCGAATCGCACTCGAGCCACAACTGGGTCGCAGTAAGGATCAGCCTTGCGACCACCGGGGGTTCAAGAGTCTCGGATGCTCCCCTCTGCACGAAGTACAGAGCCTTTTTCGAGGGGGAGGCCTCGCCAGGTGGAGGAACCGTCACCTCCCGCTCGAACCCTTCAAGGCTTGCGAGCTGGTCACCCATGTATGCGTACTCGCTATGATCGTACAAAGCCAGGGCATACAGGTAGGGTTGCCCCCCTTTCACCACATAGCGAATACTCACCACTGCGTCGAGGAGCGCGGCAAGCCTCATGCGGGCGAAAGCCCACAACAAGACATGTCCATAGCGCTTAGCAAATTCCGGCCAATCGCCGAGTTCGAACGACCCGGATGAAATTTCCACCTGCCGTCGATAGTCGAGCGTCGCGTCCAGCAAACCCTTGGCATCCTCATTGGGCAATAGGATTGCGGCCCCTGCGATCACTGCTCGTTCCCATTCCACATCGCCAGGCTCGCGGATCAGCCGTGTCAATAACACTTGCCCCGGTTGCAGCCCCTTACTGAACGCTCCGCCCAGTACACGATAGACCCGCGCATTCCCTATCGAGCGGAAGACCAGGCGCTGCTCCTGTTCGTCGGTCGCCAGGAATTCAGCCAGATCGATATGGGAATGTTTCACTGGGTCAAGCCACTCACGTTCTTCCTGTGGAATATGCTCCGTGATCATGTCGCGCAACTGCTCGATCAACGTCAGTTGGCCGTCCTGCGGATAGAAGTCGGCGTAGAGTATGAGATTGGCTAACTCGGTTTCCTCCGGCAGGGGGGACAAAAGCGCACCCCCGCCCCTCTCAAGATAGGGCTGGAGGGCAAGTCCCAGTGCAATCTGCCGCTGGGCGGCCATCCTCGGTTCCAACGAAAGGGATTCCAATCGGGCAAGCAACGCCTCGAGTGACGGTAGAAGAGGTACCCACAGGCCGGCTGTAACCTCATTCGCGAGCTTCATGAATTTCTTCCATCACGATAACTTCGGCATCGAGCCAGTCCTCCAGATCCTGTCCATCTCGGTACCCTCGTTCTTGCCACAGTTCGTAGGCCTTCCTCGATATCCGTTCCCTCATACCATCCGGTAACTCAATGGCTTGTGGCGATGCCGCCAAGGGGGAACGAGTCGAGGGCTTCTTTTTTATCGGGGATTTTACCGCACTTGTCATGACCGGCTCCTTGGTTAAGTGTGCGTGCCAGGTCCGAACTTTTGGCTGCGTACTGCTATGACAGGACAGAGCGCTTTCCGCAGGACTGCCTCAGCTATGCTGCCGGAGACGCTGTGCGAAATTCCACGCCGTCCGTGCGTCCCCATGACAATGAGATCACAGGACAGGGTCTTGGCAGAATCCAGGATTGAATCGGCCGGAGAGCCGCCCCGTAACTGGGATTCCATCAGTACATGGGAATCCCGGTGCGCGCATGTCAACTCTTCCAGTCGTTTCGTCCAGCTCGCTCGTTCCTGGTCGCGTTTCTTGCTATCGCCGAAGCTAAAGTCCAAACCGTACGAGACCGGCTCCAGAACATGTAGCAACATGAGGGAGGCCTTCGCCTGCTGCGCCACTACAACCGCATACTCCAATGCATCGAGGGAGCAGGCTGAGAAATCGACCGGCACGAGGATCCTTTCAAGCGTGACCGGTTTCGACAGAGTACCGCTATCTTCTGAGTCCGACGGCTCCGTTCGCACCGTCAACACCGGGCAAGGAGTTCCACGAATGACCCGCTCAGCGGTGCTGCCCAACAAGATATGTGCGAGGCCGGTCTTTCCCCTGGTCCCTACGACGAGGAGATCCGAGTCCTCTGCCTTCGCGGCAGTGATCACCTCTTCACTCGGAATCCCCGTAGCCACTCGCGTCGTAACCGCAATGCCACGTCGCTCCGCACGGGCCTTGAGGTCGACTAACTGCGACGATGCCTGCTTGAGCAGCTCAGCCAAATATTGCTGATTGACCGAGTAATCGGGATTGAGCCCCGGTGGAAATTCCGCGACGCTAAGGACTGTCAAGGAAGCCTTCCACGAGCAGGCGATAGAACAGGCATAGTCTTCCGCCCGCTGGGCCCAGGGTGAAAAATCCGTGGCAAACAGGATTCGCTTAATCAAGAGTTCATCTCCTTACAACCTCAGCAGAAACACGTTCCAGCAGGCTGCTCAAAAAGACCGTCCAGCGAGGCCGCAAGGCCTGAAGAAGGCTAAGGCTGAGGTTAAGGTTAAGTATCGTTTTCTCAACCTTGACCTCAACCTTCCCATACGCTGGCGGGTTTTTTCAGCATCCTGCTTTTTACACCGCCTCCGCGCTGAGCACCAGCAGCTCACCCGCCATATTCGGATGGATGGAGCAACGGAACTCATATCGGCCAGGCCGTGACATGTCAAACCGAATCACCGTATCCCGTTTGGGGTCGAGATAGACTCCCCCGAGGCCTCGCCCATAGACAATTACTCCGTCCTTCTCGATCTTGGTGGGTAGGCCCTCAAACATAGCCGACCCAAAATCGTGCCGTTCGGCATCCTCATTCCTTACCTTAATGACTGTGGGAAATCCGAGACGGAGCACGTCCTGTTTGGTCACGAACTTGAAATTTTTGATCGTGACCTGGACGACCTGCTCCGATTGCGAGAACACCGGCCCTGCAGTCTCCCACCAGAACCAACCAGTGATGGCAAGCACCAGAAGCCATCCCTGCTGCGCCTTTCGACTTATCATGCTCACCTCCCTTGGCAGGCTGCTGAAAAAGGCCGCCAGCATCGTTCTCGCATCGTTCAGACCCTCAACGTACCGCAAGGGTACGCCTCGGGCCTTCACTCGCTGCGGCCTCGCTGGACGGCCTTTTTGAGCAGCCTGCAAAAATGTCATTCTGTTGCGTCACACGTGCCAACGTAGTTTTTCTACAACCTGCAAAATTCGTTTCTCCATCATCGCCTCGGCTTGGACGGCAATGGAACAGTCAGCACCGGACAGCCAGCGGTTCGTACCACTTTTTCTGCGGTACTGCCGAAAAAAATCTTATCCACGTTCCCTGAACGCCCGCCATAACTCCCCATCACCACTAGATCCACTTTTTCGATCCGGGCTGTCTTCGCAATTTCCACAAACGGGCCGCCCTCCACGATGATTCGTTTTGCAGTCACACCCTTGGCTGCCTCCACTTCAAGCAATCGACGCACATTCAGTCGGGCATGATGCCGCAGCCGACGCTTCTGGCCTTGCGCATCTGAGGGCACCGCCAATAACCCCAACTGATTGAAGGTCGCCAATGCACTCGTGTCGACTACATGCAACAGCAGCAACTCCGCTTGAAATGTCTTGGCAAGAGTGAGCGCGACACGAAAGGCTTCTTCCGAGCAAGGAGAAAAATCTATTGGCACAAGAATCTTTCTGAAAAGCGACTCTGCCATACCACTCCTCCAAGAGTTTGACTCATTCCTTGTATCAGCAAAGCCGGTGCCATCCGATCTAGGCTGAAGGTTGATCGCTGACCGCTTGATGGAATCAGAGAATTTCTCTCTCCTGCCGGGCCATAAGTCATCAGCGGTCGGTTTCTCGCATGTCAGGCGGGGGTGTCCTGCTACAGTTTGACCTTTCTCTCTGTAGCAAAAAGCAACAGATACCGCGAGGCATAAGAGATAAACCGGAAGGGAGAAGAGCGACGACCCCTCGACCTGCCGTTCTCCTTAGCCTCACCCCTTAGCCTCAGGTATTATTATCAACGGCACCGGACTTGCTGTTCTCTGCGTAACGCAACGGAGCATGTATCCATGACAGGAACACAATGGCTATTGCTGGGAGCTGTTCTAGTCGGACTCGCAGTAGGGATCTACATCTTGTTTTTCTGCCCCACGAATTGTCAGTGAGCATCGAATGGTTACCGCGCAACGATATGGACGGTTTTCCCATGATTGCCCCGCAACATTGGTCATGGGCGTATCGCTCAAGATGAGGGGCGATGAGTGAAACAACGGTAAAACTCACACGGGGTCCACTCTCCCTCGAAGGAATCCTCAGCCTTCCGACGCAGGCGCTTGGAATAGTGGCTTTCGCCCACGGAAGCGGCAGCGGGCGATTCAGCCCGCGTAACAATTTCGTCGCCCACCGGCTCCAGCAAGGAAGGGTGGCCACGCTCCTGATCGATCTCCTGACTCCCGATGAAGCAGAGGACCGGAACAAAGTCTTCGACATCGACCTCCTGACAGATCGGGTTCTCTGGGCAAAAACATGGCTCGAACAGGACGGTCGAACGAAGGGCCTGCACCTCGGCTATTTCGGCGCCAGTACCGGAGCTGGCGCAGCCCTGCAAGCGGCAGCGAGAGATCCCTCATCCATTCGCGCTGTCGTGTCGCGGGGTGGCAGACCAGATCTGGCCGAACCCTACCTCTCGTCGGTCGCAGCGCCGACAATGCTGATTGTCGGCGGAGACGACGAGCCGGTCATTGAGATGAATCGAGCAGCCTACCGGTTGCTGACCTGCCCAAAACGTCTGGTCATCGTGCCGGGCGCCTCGCATCTCTTCGAAGAACCAGGTACGCTTGAAGAGGTTGCCGAGCAGGCGCTTACCTGGTTTCAGCAATACTTTCGCCCTGCCTCGCCGAGGGCACAGGCCCACAAACAAAGGAGCGTCCTCGATGAAAACCATACTCGCGGTTGACGGATCGGATAATTCCTATGAGGCAGTTCACGTTCTGAAATACTTTGCCAGGGCAGAACAGCTCACCCTGCTTCATGTGCTGAACGTGAAGAGACCGGCCTACCCGATGATGATGCCGGAAGCGGCGGAGGAGATTTATAAGACTCTCGAGCAGAGCATGAGAGAAGACGGCGATCGGCTGCTCGATCGAATTCAGTCCCTCCTCCCGCCGCACGCAGGCCCTTCGACGAAACAGCTTCGAATTGGGTCTCCGGCAGAGGTCATTGTATTGATGGCTGAAGAGCAGAAGGCCGATCTCATTGTGATGGGGGCACGGGGCCTTGGCCCGATCAAGGAGCGGCTGTTCGGCAGCGTGTCACATCGCGTCCTCACTTTGGCCCCCTGCGCCACCTTGATCGTCAATGGCCCGGTCAAGGCCATGAAAGAGATCCTGCTACCACTCCAGGGGCAGTCTGACGCGGAGGCAGCGGTTCGCTTTCTCCAACTCAAGCCGTTTCACGATACAATCAAGATCACACTGCTCACCGTATTGCCTGAAACAGCACCACCCTGGCCAAACGATGCCGCTGCGGCCGCTGCCTCTACCGAGATATTGGAGAAGCAGACTGACTTCCTCAACGGTGTCGCGGAACGGCTTCGCGCCATCGGTTATCAGGCGCACGGAGTTGCTACGGTCGGCATACCTGCTACCATCATCCTGCAACAAGCAACTACGCTAAGATCTAATCTGATTCTGATGGGCACAAGAGGCCGGCAAGGAATCACCCGCTTCATGCTCGGCAGCGTATCCCATGCCGTCTTACACAACACGCCCTGTCCGGTACTCGCGTTTCACTGAGAGACGGTCATCTGGTTGGCGATGCGGGCCAGGCGATCCCGGCTCAGCAGCGTGATGGATCGCCGGTCGAGATTGGTGAGGCCCATTTCCCATCTTCTGACTCGTCACGTACTGCAACATCAGGGTAATCCGTTCTTCGTCCTTTCCAATAGGCGTGACGGCATGCCAGAGCTTATCGCCGTTAAAGAGCACGACTGTCCCAGGGTACATGGGAATCCGCGTTTCCCTGATTTCTTCGGTCTTCCCGCGCTTCCGCACGCGCGCCACCAGTCGGCAATGTTCTGATCGCTCGACCAGGCCAACCAATACCGTGTAGTGTTTCCCCTTATAGTAGGACGTATCGTAATGAAAGCCGATATGATCGCCTGGTTCCTTGTAATAGGAGAGAGTGCATGAATGGGGATCGTCTTCAGGACAAAGCAACAGGGGGGCATCCACCAGCCGGCTCAGGAACGTGAGCAAAGCCGGCGAGCGATACAGGGAGAGAATGGCCGGAGCCTGGTTCTGCAACGCAGAGAAATCTACGCTGCCTTCCTTTTTGTACCCGGAAACGTCATCCCGGCTCACCCCGGGTGTCAGCAGATCTACCTCGCGGAGGAATTCTTCGACAGCTGGTCGAGTCAGGAAACGATCCAGCACGACAAACTCATTCTGCTCCCGGTAGCTACGGCGGGTTTCTGTAAGATCCAGTCCCTCAATGGCACGGGCAATCTCTTGCTCGATACTGAGTCCCAGATGCTGCATCATTCCTCCCGCTTGCAGGATGCCCAAAGGGCGCCCTCTTCGTTAATCGCTCATTGCCGGAGGTTCTGATTGCGAGTGAAAGACGCGTTTCAACGCGCATGGGTAGGTGAAAAGAGCGGCTCTTACAGTCTCATCACCTATTTTGCCTTGAACGTAAACCCGGCCGACGCCGTGCCGTTGGCCGCGACCGTGAGCTCCTGCACCTGCTCACCCAGGATCGGATGCCAGGCCTTGATCCGATAGGTCCCCGCCGGCAGCTCCCCGATCGTAAAGGTCCCCTCCAACCCGGTAATCGCATAGTACGGGTTCTCCACCGCTAACCCATGCCCCTGCATGTACGGATGCATCCCGCATTGCATGATCACCCCCCGCCGGTTCCCCGTGAACCGCACCAGATCACTGGTCCCCGCTTTCGTCAGGGCCGGCCGGTGAAACATGATGAAAATATGTTCCCATTCCCGTTCATAGACCTGGAGGTCATGGGAGACGTCATCGAGATTCTTCACCACGAGGGGGTGCTGATCGCGCATCACCGACACGAAGGGCACGAACTGACAGATATTCGTCTCCAATTTCGTCTCCTCGAACGGAAACGGTTTGCCCTGCTCGACGCCTTGGATGGTGACGATGACATCCTTCAGCCCCTGGGCCGACCCCACGGCCACCTCGCGCAAAAACCGGTAGCCCGAGCCATCCGACAGGGCTCCGCAATAGTCGCGGTCGGGATAGCGCCGCAGCTCAAACCTCGTCGGGGGCGGGAGCTCGCCGGCAAACTGGACCGTCCCGGTGACGGTCCCTCCCTGCGAGACCGGCACTACCTCATAGGCCCAGGCAGTGAGCGGGCTCAGGAGCAGCAGGCACTGGATGACCAATTTCATATAGCGGCCATGTTGCATCATAGATCACCACCTTCAATAAGAAAAAAATATGGGGGAGCCTCTGAGCTCCCCCATAGTCCGAATCCTGTTACCAGGCCTTGCGGCCGACAAGGAAGCGTAGGCGTTGATTCATCGCCACGCTTCCCGATGTCTGACTACTGTCCCTGCATGGACGTTTTTGACACGATCCCTTCGTCATGCTCCCCCTCCGCCGTCTTGGTCGGCGGCACCTGCGGCATCAAGGGCAGCAACCGCTGGTCTCCCACGGGCAACACCTTGAAGAGTCCCCACTGCCCGGCATTGGCAAACGCCGGCCGCTGGTTCTTCCACAGATAGTCGCCGACGATCTTGTTCGGCCCGCCGGCCCCGCCCGTCAGATAGGCGTTGATCACTTCCGATCCGCCGAACTCCATCGTGCTCACCTGATCCGCTCCCTGCATATAGGGCTCATGCGGCCACTCGTGGCCGTCGATCGTGAACAACTGCACCTGTTCACTGAAGGCCCCCAGCACATGGATGGCCACCGGATCCCCGACATGGGCCTGGAGCAGCGGGGTCGCCGGGGTGTCTCCCGCTTTCACGCAACTAAATATCTCCGCCACTTCACAACCCTTTTCGATGCGCCAGGCGGTCGGCTCGGACCGGTAGTTCACTGCCGTGATCCCCGCCACCTGCTGGATATAAGGCATGAAGCTCACGCCCACAATGTTATCTTCATCCTGGAACATGAGCGAGAACGAGCGGTAATTTTTCCGGTTCTCATTCCCCGGGAGCGATCTGTTCACCATGACATCCGCACGCCAACTACTCTGCATCGTCAAATCGGCTCCAGTGACCGGATCACGATAGGTTGATCCCTTGGGTCCGACGATGATAGAGCCGAACAGCCCGTTGCGCGGGTTTTCGACCACGTTCCCCCAATCCTGAATGAGCGCGGCCAGTTCGCCATACTCCGGATGGGCATAGTAGGTGTACGTCTTGCTCTGCCCCGGCCCGATCGTTTGATCACCCGGATTCTTCCCCACATTGGCCCCGAAGGAGTCTTTCGGGTCAAACGCCATCATGTCGACGTGGAAGCCCGCCCGGTCTTTCGCCATCTCATTCTTCAAATGGATCTTCACGCAATCTCCGACGTTCACGTGCAGGGTCAGCGGGCTCGGCTTCAGCTCGCCGGCCTTCACCCGGCCCCGATCCCCGTCGAGCACATACATCTTGCCCTGCTCATTGCCGAAGACCATCTTGCGTTCCAGGTCCACTTCCATCACCCCTGGTGCCCCGTCATGATAGCGGAGCATCTGATCGATCGCCGAGACGTTGAACGTCTTCACCGGCGCGTCCGCCGGACAGACTGACGGCGCGGACTTCTGAATCTGCTCCCGACTGGGCAAGGGTTTCAGATCCCCCTGCAGTTCGTCGAAGACGCGGAAGAGCCCCCAACTGCCTTCGGCAAAGTGCGAGGCCCGGCCACTATGGTAGAGATAGTCGCCCGCCTGTTTCTGGGGCCCCCCGGCCGCTGGGATGGCTGGGTCATAGCGTTCGCCGATCGCTAGATGGATGGTGCTGCGCGGCATCGCCTGGGTCCCATACCGCTCCATCGGGAACCAGTGGCCGGTCACATGCCACGTATGCACTTCGTTGGCCGAGCCCACCAGGGCCCGCACCAGAATCGGATCACCGAGATAGGCCCGCAATAATGGTGTACCCGGATCCCCGTGAATCCCGGAGACAAAGAGCTTCGAGGGGTCCGGATCATTGGCCAGACGCACGCTCAACGGTTCCACACGCATACTGTAGCTGCTACCCGTCGTCGCTTCACCACCGTTCAAGAACGTCATCGAGGATTTGTTAATGCGGGCCGGGAATTGATGCGAGGGCGGCCCATCCACGGTCACCGCATCGAGCTTGGCTT
>Ga0207701_10002413_pt1 | contig 19384 bp, 18 predicted proteins | sample KBSSwiSSwithPhiX_FD_184294 | JGI IMG/M metagenome (GOLD analysis project Ga0207701, IMG submission 184294) | Switchgrass rhizosphere bulk soil microbial communities from Kellogg Biological Station, Michigan, USA, with PhiX - S5 (SPAdes) (version 2) | ecosystem: Environmental > Terrestrial >... | reverse complement strand
CCAAAGGAATTCATGCTGTCCTGTTTGAGCGTATCGCCGCTAGATGACTTCCAGCCGAGGTTCCACATGGGTAGGCTGTCGCGCAAGAATATATTGCTGAGTATGCTCTCGCGCGCCTGGTCAATGGAATCGAGAACGTTTGTCACGCGTCCATCCTGAACGCTCACTCGTGATTGCAGGGTCAGGGCCCGCGCGCGTTGTTCTTGAACGGCTGCACGCGCCCCTCGGATTTCTTCAATCAGGCTTTTCAGACGATCGAGAACTTCAGTCGGGGCGCTGGCCTGGCTCGCGGCGGTCAAGGTCTGCGCCCAAGTCTTCGCCAGGTCGTCGAGTTGTTCGATTTGCCGGTCGAGCTCGGCGACACGGGCGCTGAGACTCCGATTACTGGCGTTGATCTCGCGACGGAGACGGCGCCACTCTCCTTCCAGGCTGCCGAGAATTTCGACGGACGGATGTTGCGCGAGAATTTTCCGGCTCTCGCCGAGTCGCGTATCGATTTCGCCGGTCAGCGGCGTCAGCCGCTGAGCAATCAATGTAGCGCTCCGATCTGTTGACAGGTCAGTGCGAAGATCGCGGATGCTCGCGCTCACCGATTCCGATTCGGTGAGCACGTCAGCGAGTGGCACCGCAGTTTCGGCGCTTGGCTGCGATGCAACGTCACTCTCTGCCGTCTGCTGGGCGCGTGCCGCGGGCGTCAACAGCATGATTACGACAACCAGGCACTGCCATCGATGAATAAAACGTAACAAGAGGCGCAACGAGTGTGGCTCACCCTTGGGGCGCATGTGCTTAGAGCTAACAAAAAGATAACAAGCTTTGAAGCCTGGAAAACGGATGGAAGGCGGTTTCAGCCGCCGCGTTACGAAAGGTTTTGACGAGGATTGATGTTTGCCTGACGCTGATCGAAAAAATTCGTTAGAGGAACCTTAAAGGTGCTTTACTATGGCAGAACGGCGTGCAAACGGTGCCCATCGTTGCCAAACTGATGAAGATTCCTCTGGACTTAGCCGGAAAATTAACAGTATGGTGTTGCCTGACTCACCGGTACCAGAAACTTAGGTCAGCGAACAAGCTAATCAGCGAGCTCGCAAGCCGCGAATAGCTACGCATCGTAGATGGAGAGCCTGTTATGACGACGCTTTATGGGCGACGGGTAGCGCAGAGATCTTCGCAGGTGCCGTACGAACGATGCAGCCGCCGAGCGTCGCTGGAAGCTCGGCTCCTTTAGCGACGCGCTCACATTTTTTGGTGAACGTCGAAGGCAGTCTCGGAATTCCACGTCCAGAGTGGAGTTCTCTTCTGTACTGCATGAAACTCGGAAAAGCGCAAGATGGATGCCATTGACCGTTAACCATGAGCACCATCACAGCAAGCATTAGCGCATGAGCATCGATCACAATTGAGACAATCGTTTGGGGAACGTTCGCAGGATTAAGACACAAACGCTTCGAAGATCCGGCAAAATGATCCTATGTAGGTGCGGCGCTGAGGTTCGGCTTCCCCTCGTCGATCCACTTTCGCGCCAGCTCCAAACCTTCCAACTCGGCCTCACGCTCGGTTGAAAACGCCCGAGTGAACACCAGCGGTTTGCTCCTCTGTTGCTGCCCTCCGTTCCAGGTTACCGTTACGCGCGGCTCCCAATGACCTGAACCGGAAAGCTGCCAAGTTGATGCAACGATTTTATGATGGTTGTATGTCTCTTCCATGGTTTCTACTCAGAGTTCATTGTAAAAGCTCGGACGCCTTCACCGTAACAGCGGAGTCGGGGCAACGAAATAGCTGGATGGCCAAGCCTGTCATCACACCACGATGTGATACAATTGAGCAACGTGGCATATGAATGCCGAATGGCTGATAATAGTGAACACTGATCATTAGCATGGTCTCATTATGGCGAGTCCTCTGATCTCTTTTCTGACCGGCCTCGGCTCTCGTCGAGTCGTCGAGACGGTAGTACCGGCGCGCACGTTATCCGAGGTCGTTCTGCCGCCGCAGACCCGACGGACCCTCGATCAGGCTCTGGCCGAAGTTCGCAATCATAATTTGATCTTTACTCGTTGGGGTCTAGGGGAGCGCCACACCTCGGGACGCGGTTTGGCGTTCAATTTCGCAGGACCTCCGGGCACCGGCAAAACTATCTGCGCCGAGGCGATCGCGCATGCGCTCGGAAAAAAGCTACTGGTCGTCGACTATGCCGAGGCCGAGTCCATGTGGCTCGGCGAGACGCCGAAAAACATTGTCGCCGCATTTCGAGCGGCGAGCGAGCAGAATGCCGTCCTGTTTTTCGACGAAGCGGATGCAATCGCAACGCGCCGCTCCATCGGCGCCGGCTCTGCTCCGGATCGCGAACGAAACCTGACGGTGAACGTTCTGCTGAGAGAGTTGGAGACCTTCAATGGCATTGTGATCTTTGCAACAAATCTAGCGGCCAACTTTGATCGCGGCTTCGAGCGGCGGATCCGGACGCATGTGCTGTTTGAAATTCCGGGGGCCGAAGAACGTGCGCGGATTTGGCATCTGCAGATCCACCCGACTAAAACACCGCTAGGACCGGATGTGGATTTCAACCAACTTGCCGAACGCTATGTTGCAACCGGCGGCGACATTAAAAATGCCGTCATCAAGGCTGCTGCAGCAGCAGCTGCAGAGCTTGGGCCCGACCTTGGCAAAGAGATCGGTCAAGGGCATTTCGAATCGGCCATTCAAGAGGTGCTTGCAGCGAAAACGGTCATGCGGCAGTCGCTCTTTGATGAAGAGAATGGCAGTACGCCGGACCCCCTCAATCTGCTAACGCAGCGGGACAGCCGCTGGCGGATTGCGATTATGCTTGCGATCGGGTTATCCACTACGGCGTTCATCGCTGCCATCGCCGCAATCGCATTGGCGTTCTTGCGTTAACCGACATCAGTATGAGGCGCGTAAAAACTTGTGAAACTCACTTGATTTCAACGCAGTTTGCAGATTAACTGGGGCAATGAACTTATTTGATCTCAGTCCCAATCAGCTCAAGCGCGCCGCAGCGATCAAAGAGCAAATCGACCGATTGAACGCGGAGCTGCGCAGAATTCTCGGCGCTCCAAACCACTTACAACCGGCGCAAGGAAAAACGCGCACGATGAGCGCTGCTGCGAAAAGGAAGATTGCCGCGGCTCAAAAAGCGCGCTGGGCGAACTTTCGACGGGGTAAGTCGGGCACGCGCGTCTCCGGCAAAGCGACCAAGAATGCAAAGAGTCGGGCAACTCGAGCTAAATTGTCGGCCAAAATGAAAGCCTATTGGGCGGCGAAACGAGCCGGCAAAGGTGCAAACAACAAGAGTCAGACGAAGGCCAAGGCGTAGCGCAAACCGTTTGGCCTTATTCTTACTTATCTAACTTTTTTATATAGTCCGTCGGTAAAACCACTCTGATCAAGCTCCTTCACAAAGGTTGAATCAACAAAGTCTTCCGGTTTGCCAGGTTTTCCTTTGGCCTCGGTGGCCAGGATCGTCTTGATACCCTCGAGAGACGGGTATTGTTTTTTCGGTAACACCGCTTCGCTGAGCAGATTTTCCCAGGTCTTTTCCAGCACGTCCCGGTCCACGGTGCGGCCGATGAAGCGCGCGAATGCTCGCACCGAAGCCTCTTTGTCCGTGTAAATACGGTGCACCGCTTCGACCTGCGACTTCACATAGCGACGTACGATATCGGGATGCTCGCGAATGTATTTTCGTGTGGTTGCCACAGCGGTGTGTTGATAGACCAAACCCAGTTTAGGCAGATCGGCTAGCATATTCATGCCACGCTTTTGGGCGATAATGCTTGCCGGCGGATTGACCACCGTTGCCTGCACCCGTCCGGACAGAGCCGCGTCGACGCGCGCCGTGGTACTTCCGATTTGCACGATCGTCACATCCTTGCCAGGCGTTAGGCCGATTTTTTGCAGAGCATACCGAGCGATGAAGTCCGATGAGGATCCAAACCGGCTGATCGCCACCGAGCCTCCCTTGAGCTGCTCCGGGGTTTTGATATCGGGGCGAGCCAAAAGATAGTAATTGAGCGAGGTCACGCCGCCGGCGACTAACGCCGCATCCGAGCCCGCTAACACCGAATTGACCACTGCTGCGCCGGCGAGCTGCGTAATCGGCGTGTCGGCGGAAACCAGCGCCATCACCGCGGTGGTGCCGCCAGTGAAAAACACCAATTGCACATCGAGCCCGTTCTTTTCGAAGATGCCGGCGTCTTTAGCGATCCAAGCCGGCAGCGCATCGCCGCTGATCGCGCTATAGCCAACGCCGATCCGCGTGTGTTGAGCATGGGCAGGGTGGTTAGCGAGTCCGAGGAGAATCGCGAGGCAGAGCAAAGATGGGAATCGCTTGTTGATCATTGTGTTGTTATCCTTTCTAGAGAACGCAGTCAGAGCAAAGCCAGTCGGATCTGTTGCTTTATTGGGCTCCCCTGGCTAAAAATGAGATCACCCGCCCGTCTAAGGTACCCTATATTAAGGAGTGGTCAATGGCGCAAAAATACGTAAATAGTTTCGGTACGCGGCAAGCTCTCAAGGTCGGGAGCGAAAGCTACGATATTTTCAGCTTGCCGCAGTTGGAGCAGGCGGGTTTCAAAAACGTATCCCGCTTACCGATTTCACTGAAAATTCTTCTCGAGAATTTGCTGCGGCAGGAAGACAACCATCACGTCAACAAAGCGGACATCGAAGCTTTAGCCAATTGGAAGCCAAAAGCCAAACCGGATAAAGAAATCGCCTTTATGCCGGCGCGGGTGCTTATGCAGGATTTGACCGGCGTACCGGCGGTGGTCGATCTGGCTGCGATGCGCGAGGCGATGAAAACACTTGGCGGAGATCCGAAGAAAATAAATCCGCTGGCGCCGGTGGATTTGGTCATCGATCACTCCGTTCAAGTTGATTACTTCGGCTCTCCCGATGCCTTTCATAAAAACTCGGAGCTCGAATTCGAACGCAACGTGGAGCGCTATGCCTTTCTGCGCTGGGGCCAAGGCGCGTTCGACAATTTTCGGCTAATTCCGCCCGACACGGGCATCTGCCATCAAGTGAATCTCGAATACCTCGCGCCAGTGGTCTTCCGCGCAAAGAAGGACGGCGCTCACTTCGCGTATCCCGACACGGTGGTCGGAACCGATTCGCATACGCCGATGATCAACGGTTTGGGCGTAGTCGGATGGGGTGTCGGCGGCATCGAAGCAGAAGCCGCACTTTTGGGACAGCCGATCATCATGCTGATTCCGGAAGTCATCGGGTTCAAGTTGTATGGCAAGCTGCCCGCCGGTGCCACTGCCACCGATCTGGTTCTCACGGTTGTCCAGATGCTGCGCAAAAAGGGCGTGGTCGAAAAATTTGTCGAGTTTTACGGCACCGGATTATCGAGCCTCTCGCTGGCGGATCGCGCGACCATCGGTAACATGGGGCCGGAATATGGCGCGACGGTCGGCTATTTCCCCATCGATGACGAGACCCTAAGGTATTTGGATCTCACCGGGCGCGATGCCGATCTGATCCAGCTGGTCGAGAGATATGCCAAAGAGCAGGGAATGTTTCGCACCGATCAATCTCCCGATCCCATGTTCAGCGATACTCTCGAGCTCGATCTTTCGACTGTGGTGCCGAGTATAGCCGGGCCGCGGCGGCCGCAGGATCGCATCGCCCTGACCGAAAGCAAGAACGCCTTCAAGGAGGCGCTGCCCTCTTTGATGAGAAGCGGCAGTGCGGAAAAAACCGTTCCCGTGCAGATGAACGGCGACAGGTTCGAGCTGAAACATGGTTCGGTGGTCATTTCTGCGATCACGAGCTGTACCAACACATCGAACCCTTCGGTTTTGATTGGCGCGGGCTTGCTCGCAAAAAAAGCCGCTGAAAAAGGACTCAAGCCGAAGCCGTGGGTAAAAACCAGCCTCGCGCCCGGGTCGCGGGTTGTGACGGAATATTTGAAGGACAGCGGTTTGTTGTCCGCTCTCGAAAATATCGGCTTTCACCTGGTCGGCTATGGTTGCACAACCTGTATCGGCAACAGCGGTCCGCTCCCGGAGCCGGTCGCCAATGGCATCCAAGCCGGCGATCTCGTCGCCGCGGCGGTGCTCTCCGGTAACCGGAACTTCGAAGGGCGGATTCATGCGAATGTGCGCGCCAATTATCTTGCTTCACCGCCGCTAGTGGTGGCCTATGCATTGGCAGGGAGCATGGACGTCGATCTTTACCATGATCCGCTGGGCCGCGATTCTGAAGGCAATCCGGTTTATTTGAAAGATATCTGGCCCTCGCCGGAAGAGATTAATGAGACGATGCGCAAATCCGTGCGCTCGGAGATGTTCAAGCGAGAATACAGCCATGCCACGGAAGGCGACGATCGTTGGAACAAGATGCCGGTCCCTCAGGGCGAGCTCTTCAAGTGGGACATGCAGTCCACTTACGTGCGTCAGGCGCCCTATTTTGAGGGGATGAATAAAATTCCGGGCGAGCCGAAACCCATTCACGGTGCCCGCGTGCTCGCACTGCTGGGCGATTCCGTAACCACGGATCATATCTCGCCTGCAGGATCGATTGAGAAGAACGGACCGGCGGCGCGTTACCTCACCAACAATGACGTCTTGCCCAAGGATTACAATCAATACGGTGCGCGGCGCGGCAACCATGAAGTCATGATGCGCGGAACCTTCGCGAATATTCGCTTGAAAAATTTCCTTGCGCCCGGGACGGAGGGCGGCGTGACGGTGCACTTGCCCGATAAGAAGCAGATGTCGATCTACGATGCCGCCATGCAATATCAAAAAGAAGGTATACCGCTCATTGTCATCGCCGGTAAGGAATACGGCACCGGATCGTCGCGCGATTGGGCGGCGAAGGGGCCGAGGCTCCTGGGCATCAAAGCGGCCATCGCTGAAAATTTTGAGCGTATCCATCGCAGCAATTTGATCGGCATGGGAATCGTGCCGCTGATTTTCAAACCGGGCGAAAATCTCAAGACTCATAATCTGACCGGCTTCGAAACGTTCGATATTTTGGGCATCGGTCCAGGGCTAAAGCTGCACCAGGAATTGACCGTTAAAGCCAGCGCCGATGACGGCAAAGTGACCGAGTTCAAGGTGATCTGCCGGATCGATACGCCGGCGGAAATGGATTATTACCGCCACGGCGGCATTTTAGAATACGTGTTGCGGCAGTTGTTGGTAAATTAGTTGGCGTCTTGAGTCTTGAGTCTCGGGTTTCGGATTCGTCGCTAGACGCGAGACCCTAGACCCCGTACTGAATTTCATGAGACGACGCGAAGCGCTGGCGACAATCGGCAAAAGCGCGCTCGCGCTTTTTTTTGCTCAGGCGAGTTTTCACCGTCAAACCTTAGGTGCTGCAGAAGGAGACATTATGGCGACACCGGACTTTATCGGAAAGTTCACGGCAAACAATCCGGGCATCATGACGCTCCAGGGCACCAATCAATACGTGGTGGGCAGAGAAAACGTCGTCGTCATCGACGTCGCCTTGAGCGCAGACTCGAACCTCGATGGAATCATCGAGCAAGTCGAAGCCATGGGAGCGAAGAAAATCGACAAGATTCTGCTCACGCACATTCACAGCGATCATTGCGGCGGGGCATTGGCGTTGCGCAAGCGCTGCGGTGCCAAGCTGGGCATTCACCGGTCACGCAAAGGCTATCTCGGTGGCGAGGATTTTCAGTATGACGACAATGATCGGATCTCATTCGGCGATGGCGAGCTCAATGTGCTGCACACTCCGGGCCATGAATCGGGCCATTGCTGTTTCTATGAGAGCGATGAAAGGGTCCTATTCAGCGGCGACAACATTCTCGGCTACGGCACAGCGGTCATTCATCCTCCCGACGGCAACATGACCGACTATCTCAAATCTCTCGAGCGGTTGCTCGGCTTCGACATCAGCCTGATCCTGCCGGGTCACGGCCCGCTGGTCGGCAAACCCGAAGCCAAAATCCGAGAATACATCAAGCATCGGCTCGAACGAGAGCAACAGATCCTTGGCGCGCTGCGCCAAGGACGCGAGACCATCGGCGATGTCACTCAAACGATTTATGTCGACGTTTCACCCGCATTACGGCGAGTGGCGGAGTTCTCCGTCCAAGCACATCTGGAAAAGCTTATGCGTGAAGGTCGGGTAAGACAGGAAGGGACGCGCTATCGGCTCATCAGTGATAGTTAATGGTGGAGCGCGCCGAAATCGAAAGGGCTACGATCACCTCGGGTTCGATCCTCAGATCTTGGGAATCTCGGTGAAATTGCGTCCGGTACGCCTCACGACATAGCGAAAGCAACCGGCCGCGCGCCTATCGAGCCCAACAGAGTCGCCCGGCGATGAGCTGAGCTCCATTCATCTATTTCTCCATGATGATCACCGAATAACCCGCTTGGCTGATTTGCCTGGCGCGTTGTTCGGCGTCGGTGCGGCTGGAGAAATTTCCGAGATGCACCCGATAATAAGTGGTGTCTTTTCCGTTCACAGGGCTGATCGTGACTTCCCCGAAAGACTCGGCTAAACGGTCGCGTAATTGTCGGGCATTTTCCAATTGAGCAAACGAGCCAAGTTGCAGCGTATAATCAAGGGAGCTGCGAATCGATCGAATGCGCGCTGGATTTTCGACCACGTCGAGTCGGACCAGCGCGGTTCCCGGTCCAATGATGCCGATGGCCTGAGCGGCGGCGTGGGATAGGTCGATGATGCGCTCCTTGGCAAACGGGCCGCGGTCATTGATGGTTACTTCCGTGGTGCTGGCGTTTTCCAGGTTGGTGACCAAGACCCGGGTGCCGAGCGGCAGAGTCTGGTGTGCCGCAGTGAATTCGTTTTGATCGTAAATGATCCCGCTCGCTGTCGTCTTGCCATGAAAACCAGGACCGTACCAGGATGCGATGCCGATTTGGCTTAGCCCGATCTCGGGCGAAGGAACGCGGACTTTCGCCGGCGGCACCGAACAGCCGAGGACAAAACAAAAGAGAAAAATGAATTGCCAAGAATGAATCCAAGGAAACCAATAACGGCTGCTACTCAAGTTCGAGCTGCGCGCGAGTGACATGGCGCGGAGTATATCGGAAAGCAAGCTGGGAAAAAAGTAAATAGCCGCCTAGTGTCACCTCACGCAGTGGTAGTGAGTCGATGCAAGCGGTTTACCCTACGGAGTGTTTGTGTTACCGTACCGGGTGATTTAAACGGGGAAGGTCTGGTATGTCCGGTCATTCGAAGTGGAGCACGATCAAACACAAGAAAGCTGCCAAGGACGCGAAGAAGGGCAAGCTCTTCACCAAGTTCATCAAAGAAATCACTGTGGCTGCGCGCATGGGCGGCGGCGATTTGAACTCCAATCCACGGCTGCGAACGGCGGTTGTCAGCGCACGCGCGCAGAGTATGCCGAACGAAAATATCGAGCGCGCCATCAAAAAAGGCACCGGCGAGCTCGAAGGGGTCACCTATGAAGAGATTCAGTACGAAGGTTATGGCCCCGGCGGCGTGGCAATCATTGCGCAAGTCGTGACCGATAACAAAAATCGGACGGTTTCCGAAATCCGCAAGCTTTTTAGCAAACACGGCGGCAATTTGGGCGAGAGCGGCTCGGTGTCATGGATGTTCGACAAGAAGGGCTTGATCACCGTCGAAAAATCGCAGGTGGATGAAGATCGTTTGATGGACGTGGTGCTCGACGCCGGCGCCGAAGACGTCCGCGACGAGGGTGATATTTTTGAAGTGATAACCCGGCCGGAAGACTTCGAGAAGGTCAAGGATCGTCTCGATCACGAGAAGATCGCGGTCGGCAGCGCGCAATTAACGCTGCTGCCAAAAACCACGGTCGACGTGGACGCCAAAAATGTCGAGCAGGTTTTAAAACTCAGTGAAGAGCTCGAAGAGCATGACGACGTGCAGAACGTCTCCGCTAACTTCAACATTCCTACCGAATTGATGGACAAGGCAAGCTAAAGCCGTGGCGCCGATGCCGAAGAGCAGCGCCAAACCGCTCCATCGTGAAATCATTCTCGGCATTGATCCTGGCTCACTGATCACGGGCTGGGGGTTGATTGAACTGATCGGCACTGAGCTGCATCATCTTGCGCACGGCACCATCGCGACGAACGCGGCCATGGCTCTACCTTCGCGGTTGAGCCAGATCCACAGCGGTCTGCGCGGCATTATCGAGCGCCATCAGCCCGCCACAGTAAGCTTGGAGAAGGTGTTTTTTTCGCGGAACGTCCAAAGCGCGCTTAAACTGGGTCAAGCCAGGGGGGTTGCCCTGCTCGCGGCAGCGGAGCGTGAACTGAGCATTAGCGAGTACTCTGCCGCGGAAATCAAGCTCGCCGTGGTTGGCTACGGACGCGCCACCAAGGAACAGGTGCAAAGAATGGTGAACGCGCTGCTCTGTTTGCGTGGCGCAATTCGTGCCGATGCTGCCGACGCGCTGGCGAGTGCTATCTGCCATGCACATCGGCGGAGTTTTCAAGATTTGGTCGTCCGTTCCTACGGTCGGGTGAAGTCCAGCAGCTGGCGCGACTATCTCGAAACGGCTTCAGGGCGCTAGCACGATCGCGAGAATTCATATGCTCCTTTGCGCTTCAACGACTTCGCCGCAAGATCCTCGCAATACGCCTTCGCTCGTGCATGGATCGAGCGGCTTTCGTCTCGATCTCAGCAAATGCCAAGGTTTTTGCCGCGCTTCGTTCCGATTCGTTTACTGATGTGATCGCGCAAATCAGCGGGGCACTGGCCCAAAAAATTCCAGGCGAAGCCATCGTCGATGTCGGCGGCGTGGGATACCAGATTTTCATTCCGCTGAATGTTTTTTATCGACTGCCGGAAATTGGCGCACCCGTCAAATTGCAGATTCATACTCACGTACGAGAGGACGCGTTGCAGCTTTTCGGCTTTAACGATTTTGCTGAAAAGCAAGTTTTCTTACTGCTCATAAGCGTCTCGGGAATCGGGCCCAAGCTCGCCGTCAATATACTTTCCGGTATCCCTGCCGAAGAGCTGGCGCGCGCGCTGCGCGAGAGTGACCAAGCGCGTTTGCTCAGCATCCCCGGCGTAGGCCGTAAGCTCGCTGAACGCATGATCGTCGAACTCAAGGACAAGCTAACGACGCTGGCTCCGCCGCCGCTGGAGAGCGCGGACAGGGAGCCCGGTTCGCAGCTTTTGTTGGACGCGGTTTCGGCGCTGGTCAATCTAGGTTATAAAAGAGTTGACGCCGAAAAAGCGGTGCGGGATGTTCTGAAGCGGGGCACGCACTCACTCGAAGGCGTATTGAAAGAAAGCTTGCGGCTTTTGAGTCCGTGATCGCGGATAGGTTGCGTGACTGATTATGACAGCCATGCTGAGTGGAACAAAACTCGATGAGGATCTAAGCTTCGACGTTACCCTGCGGCCGCGCGGCTTCGACGAGTACGTCGGCCAGGACGCCGTCAAAGAAAACCTCAAGGTCGCCATCGCTGCAGCTCAAGCTCGTGGCGACGTCCTGGATCATATTCTTTTTCACGGCCCCCCCGGGCTGGGCAAAACATCTCTCGCGTACATCATCGCGCGCGAAATGGGCGTCAATATCAAGGCCACCTCGGGACCTGTGGTGGAGCGGCCCGGTGATCTCGCTGCCCTGCTCACGAATCTCGACGATGGGGATATTCTGTTCATCGACGAAATTCACCGGCTGAACCATATAGTCGAAGAGGTGCTTTATCCGGCGATGGAGGATTACCAGATCGATATCATGGTCGGCCAGGGACCGGCGGCGCGCTCTATCAAGTTGCCGCTCAAGCGCTTTACCCTGATCGGCGCGACCACTCGCTCGGGGCTTTTGACCTCGCCGCTGCGTGATCGTTTCGGTCATATCCACCGTCTCGACTTCTACGACACGGCCGCGCTGGCGAAAATCCTCCAACGCTCGGCGGCAATTCTCAGCGTACGCGAAGAAGCCGAAGGCATCATGGAGATCGCGGCGCGCTCACGCGGCACGCCGCGCATCGCCAATCGCCTGCTCCGGCGAGTGCGCGACTACACTCAGGTTAAAGGCGACGGCACGATCACCAAACGACTCACGGAGCAAGCGCTCAGGATGCTGGAGGTTGACCGGCTAGGGCTGGATAAAATGGACACGATGCTGCTGCTCACGCTCATCGACAAGTTTGCCGGCGGTCCGGTCGGCGTGGAAACTCTGGCGGCAGCGATCGGGGAAGAGAAGGACACGATCGAAGATGTTTACGAGCCGTTTTTGATTCAGGCCGGTTTCATTCAACGCACCCCGCGCGGACGCGTGGCGACGGCGCGCGCTTATGATCACTTCGGGCGGCCGCAACGGGAAGGGGCGGCAAACCTGGCGCGAAAGCAGCCCACCCTGTTTTAGTCAGCCGGCGTTTCAGAATCAAAGCGAATGGAGTGATCGCCCATGTCTGGATTGGGTAAGACATTGATCTTGATCGGCGTTGTGCTGGTTGTCGTCGGCGCGGTGTTTTCTCTCGCGGGCAAACTGCCCTGGTTGGGGCATCTTCCTGGAGACATAACGATCCAGCGGGAACGCTTCAGTTTTTATTTTCCGCTGACGACCTGCATTCTCATCAGCGTCGTTATTTCCCTTGTTCTTTATTTTTTTAGAAGGTAAAATTTTTTGTTGTTTCACCGGCCCTAATCTGGCCTCTATGGAAGCCGTAAATCCTGCCGCCGCCGTCGCGCAAAGCCTCAAGTTCGAAGAGAACAAACGCCGCAAGCGCGAAGGCATCGTCATCCTGGTCACGGCGCTGATGGTTGCCGCCCTGATCTTTTTTGAAGTACAGTTGCCCGATGTCACGCCCGAATACTCGCTCGGCGGCAATGTCGTTTTCTTTTTACTGATCAACATCAACATTATCCTGCTCGGCCTGCTGGTTTTTTTGGTCGTGCGCAGCTTGATCAAGCTCGTCGTCGAGCACAAACGGCGTATGCTGGGCTCGCGCTTGCAGGCGCGCCTGGTGCTTGCCTTCGTCGGCTTGTCGATCGTTCCGAGCGTGCTTTTGTTCATCATTGCCGGCGGCTTGTTACGGCGCTCGTTTGATCGCTGGTTCGATTCCAAAGTCGAAAGCGCATTGCAAGGTTCTTTGGAAATCGGCCAAACTTATTACCAAAACTCCGCGAACAACGCGATTTTCTATGCGCGGCAACTAAGCCAAAGAATCACCGAAGAGGGATTGGTCAACCCTTCTCGAGTCGCAGAGTTGAAGCGATTTGTCGAAAGTAAGCAGCTTGAATACAACCTCGGCACCGTGGAACTTTTTTTGCCGGATGGTCAGCCCTTGGTCGTCGCCTTCAACCAGCAGGTGCCGACGGGGGTCACGCTCAAGCCGGAAAGTGAATTTCTAAATCGCGCGCTGCGCGGGCTGGAAGTGACGCGCACGGAGGCCTTCGGCGATGGCGATGTGATTCGCGGTGGCGTGCCGGTGTATGCGCGCGACAAGCGGATCATGGGTGTGGTGGTGGTGGATTATTATGTGCCGAAAAGTATCTCCAAAAGAGCGATCCAGATTTCTCAGTCCTACGAACAGTATAAATTTTTGACTTTTCTCAAGGCGCCGGTGAAGAACAGTTATCTTCTCACCATGCTCTTGATTACGCTGGTGATCATCTTTGCCGCGATCTGGTGCGGCATATATTTATCCAAGGGCATTATCGTGCCAATCCAGAAACTTGCCGAGGGAACTCATCAGGTGGCGCACGGCAACTGGGACTATAAGATCGAAGCCGGCGGAGACGATGAGCTCGGCGTGCTGATGAACTCGTTCAATCACATGACCGCCGATCTGAAGCAGATCAAGCTGGAGCTCGAGCGGCGCGGCACGGTGGTGCAAACCCTGCTCGCCAACATCGCGGCGGGCGTCGTCTCGGTCGATCCGGCGGGTAAAATCACCACCTGGAATAAGGCTGCGGAACGAATTTTGGCTGTGCCGGCGGAGCGCGCGCTGGGCAAATATTACCACGACGTGTTTCGCGCCGAACCGCTGCGCGTCATTCGTGAGATCGTCGACAGCGTCAAGAGCGGCGAAAGCGTCGAACAGGAGATCAAACTCTCGCTCCAGGAGCAGTTGCGAAACATCATGGCGTGCGGCGCCACGCTGCACGATGACGATGGCTCCATCCTGGGCGTAATGCTGTTTCTGGAAGATATTACTCAGATTCAAAAGGTGCAAAGAATGGAAGCATGGCGCGAAGTCGCACGCCGGATCGCACATGAAATCAAGAATCCACTGACGCCGATCCAACTTTCCGCAGAAAGATTGCGGAAACGCTACGCCCGGGTTTTGGTCGAAGACGGGGCCATCCTCGACAAATGCACCGCCACCATCATCCAGCAGGTCGAGGAGCTTAAAAAGCTCGTGAACGAGTTTTCGCAGTTCGCCCGCTTGCCCACCGCTCGACTCATGGCCAGCGATTTGAACGAGGTCATTAGTGACGCGCTGGTGCTGTTCAAAGAAGGCCATGCCGGCATTCAATTTCAATTTCTGCCGGGGATGATTCCCGAATTGGAGCTCGATCGTGAGCAGATCAAACGCGTCTTGATGAATTTGCTGGATAACGCGGTGGCGGCGGTGCAGGGACAGGGAGAGATCACCCTCGCGACCCACTTTGACCCTGAGGGCGCTGTGGTGACGTTCGAGGTCGCCGATAATGGATGCGGCATCGCGCGGGAAATGAGGAGCAAGATTTTCGAGCCGTATTTTTCGACCAAGGAAAACGGCACGGGTCTTGGACTAACGATTGTGAGCCAGATCGTCGAGGATCATCGTGGCTACATCCGGGTGCGGCCGAACGATCCTCAGGGAACGCGGTTCATTGTCGAATTGCCGGCGGGAATACGCGCGCGAGTTCACGTTACGCCGAAAAACGCGCTACACTCATTATAATCGGAGGATCGGTGCAGGAACCGGCGACACAGAAAACCATTTTGGTGGTCGACGACGAAGACGGGGTGCGCGAATCCGTGCGCGAGGCTTTGAGCGACGAAGGGTATCGAGTCGTTGATACCGCCGATGGCACTGAGGTGCTGAGGATCATCAACGAACAGCGTCCCGAGCTCGTGCTGCTCGACATTTGGATGCCTCAGATGGATGGCATTGGCCTCTTAAAAGAGATTAAGAGCCAGAAACCAGATATCAATGTCGTGATGGTTTCGGGCCACGGTAATATTCATACCGCAGTGACTGCGACAAAGTTCGGCGCTTTCGATTTTATCGAGAAGCCAGTTTCTCTCGACGGATTGTTGTCGACGGTGCAGCGTGCGCTTGGCGAACTCCCGGTGGCCGGAGGAAAAACACCACCCAGCGCGCGATCCAAAAAGATCCGCGCCGGCAAAGCCGTCGCGGCGAACACAGCGCCCGCCGGGCAACGGATCAAACAAAAGACCCTCGCCAAAAGTGTCGTTCTTTCCGGCCAAGGTCTCCATTCCGGTGTCAAGACGGGTCTCATTTTACATCCATTGCCTGCGAACAGCGGCATTGTTTTCACCGGCATCTCCGGCGATGTCACGGTGCCTGCGCATCTGGACTACGTCGGCTCCACCGGATACGCGACTTCGCTCCGATCCAAGGACTATGCCGTCGGGACGGTGGAACACCTGCTTGCGGTATTGCATAGTTACGGAATCAGCAACCTGCTGATCAAAGTACAGGGAGAGATTCCGATTCTGGATGGATCGGCATTGGAGTTTTGTGAGGCGATCGATGAGACCGGCATCGAAGAGCAGGACGAAGAGATAGCCGCTATCGTGATTGACCGGGAATATCGGATTGATGCCAAAGGCGGTCAATCGATCAAAATCGAGCCGGCGGAGAATTTTTCCGTGCGCTACCTCTTGCGTTATCCCCAACCGGTAGGCGAGCAGGAACATCTTTATGTGTTTCACGGCCCGGAGTTTTTCAAAGCGGAGATCGCGCCGGCTCGCACGTTCGGCTTTCTGAAAGATATTGCGCAGCTGCAGAATATGGGACTGGCCAACGGCGGGCGCCTCAGCAATTTCATTTTGGTCGATGATGAAAAAATCGTGAATACGCAACTGCGGTTTGAAAACGAATTTGCTCGCCACAAGATTTTGGACATTTTGGGTGATTTCTACTTGCTCGGCCGGCCGATTCTCGGCGCGCTGACGGCGATTATGACCGGCCATTCAGACAACATCGCGCTCTTGCGCAAGGTGCGCGAAGGCATAGGACTCTAAGCACGCTGCCGGACCTCTATGGACGCTCGCTTTCCGCGCTTGTTTACAGTTGATGAAGCCAATGAATTATTGCCGAACGTGCGCGTCTTGGTGGAGCAGATTTTAGAAAATATTCGCCGGCTTAAGAGCGCCAGTGAAACGGTGATTCGAAAAGAAGGGCTCGATCCGGAGACGCCGAATCTGATGAACCGGCTACGCGACGACAATGAAGTCGCAAAATTAATCGGGCAGGTGAAGGGTTGGGTCGATGAGATCAATAGCTATGGTTGCATTTGCAAGGGCGTCGAGCAGGGTCTGATCGATTTTCCGTGCATGCTCGGTGCGGAAGTGGTTTTCCTCTGTTGGCAAATCGGCGAATCGAACGTCAACCACTGGCACCGCATCGAGGATGGCTTTGCCGGTCGCAAACCGCTGCTCGACAGCGAAACCGGCAAGCCCGACAGCAAGGTTTCCTACCATTAGTCCGGCTGCATGGCCGGTCGTGTCGCGCCTCAGAAAATTGCTCGAGATGAGATCAGCGCTCCAACAGAGCGAAGCCGATTTATCTCTTCGCATCAAAGCAGAGGCGCAACAGTTGGGCTTCGAATTGACCGGGATTTCGGCGGTGGCGCCGCCGCCCCATGAACAGTCCTTCGCTCAATGGCTGCGCGCCGGGCTAGCGGGAAAGCTTGATTACATGCACCGTACCGAGTTTTTGCGCCGTGATCCGCAGCAACTCGTTCCGTGGGCGATTTCGGTCATTTCCGTTGGACTGAACTATAATACCGATCATCCCCGTCCGCAGCCCTATGCCCAAAAAACCGGCTGGATTTCGCGTTATGCCTGGGGAGATGATTATCACGCTCTGATGCAGCAGCGGCTCGAATCTCTTCTTGACCGAATCCAAACTCTAAATGGAGGTCCGGTCCAAGGTAGGGCGTTTGTCGATTCCGGGCCGGTTTTGGAGCGCGACTTTGCCGGGATTGCCGGCCTCGGCTGGATCGGCAAGAACACTCACCTCATTTCTCCCAAGCAAGGCTCTTGGTTTTTTCTGGGAGAATTGTTCGTCGACTTGCCGCTGGCTTATGATCGACCGATTCGCGACCGCTGCGGCCGCTGTGATTTATGCATCCAAGCCTGTCCCACGAACGCCTTTGTCGGACCCTACATTCTGGATGCGCGGCGCTGCATTTCCTATCTGACTATCGAGCTAAAAGGTTGGATTCCGCGCTCGCTACGGCCGCTGATCGGCAATCATATCTTCGGTTGTGATATCTGCCAGGAGATCTGCCCCTATAATGCGAAGGCTCCCCCCAGTTCCGAGCCGGCCTTTGCGCCGCGCGCGGGGCTTTATGCGCCGGAATTGATTCCATTTCTGGCGCTCGATGAAATGGAATTTCGCCGACGCTTTTCCGGGAGCCCGATTTTGCGGGCCAAACGGCGCGGGTTCTTGCGCAATGTCACCATTGCGCTGGGAAACCTCAGGAGCACCGTAGCCGTGCCGGCGCTCATCGGCGCGTTGGGTGATCACGAAGCGCTGGTCCGCGGCCATGCCGCTTGGGCATTGGGCGAGATCGGATGCCCAGACGCGATGGCGCACCTCGCGCGAGCTTTGGAAAATGAGTGCGATGGCGAAGCTCGCGATGAAATTCGCGCAGCGGTTGGCGCCCTCAGCGACGCCGACCGCGATGCAAAGTGACTAGACCGCTGCCTTCTCCAGAGCGTCTAGTAAAATTTTCGGAATTCGAATCATGTGGCCGGTGAGATCCGTACAGGCATGCTTGGTCATGCCGGTTGCGATGGTCGATCGGTCGCTGTCGCGCCAGATCATATAGTTAAACATCAGCGAAGCGCGCCGGCACTCGGACAATTCGGTTTCTATTTGGATCAAATCGTCGTAGCGAGCCGATTCGACGTACCGACAGCTCACTTCGACCACGGGAAAATGAAACCCCTGCCGCTCGATCATCGAATAGGGCAAGGCGATTTCTCGTAGGAACTCGGATCGGCCTTTTTCAAACCAGCGCAAATAATTTGCATAATAGACGATGCCCATTTGATCGGTGTCGCCGTAAATTACGCGATAGGAAGTGGTTTTTTTCAGGGCGACCGATAGGTTTTTCATCGCTATATCGTTCTAGTGGTTTCGCGCGCTGTTCTCAACGATCTCGCCGCCCGGCTTACCTTGACAAGGGAAACTCAATTATGATTTAAGCTGATAAAATTATCTTTTTAACGAAGACTATCGAGCTTTCGAAATAGTTGATTTCCGAGGAGGATCGCGAATGAACAGTTCGACAACGATTTTTTGGCCGCTCATCGTGACGCTGATGATTGTGCTGGCAATCGCCTGCAGTTCGGTGGATGAGAAACCGGCACCCGCACCGGCAGCATCGGCTGCCAAACCTGCGCCCGCACCGGCTCCGGCGCCGGCACCCGCGCCGGCAAAATCAGAAGCCGCCAAGGCCGCAAAAACCAAAGCCGTCGAAGTCGAGGGCGTGATCAGTGCCGTGGGTCAACGAACGATAACTTTTCAACTCGAGCGCAAGGGCAAAGTACGTGAAGAGGTTGTCGGCGTTGATGATAAGACGAAAATTGAAAAAGGCGGGGCCAACGTCAAGCTGCGCGATCTACAGGAGACCGACAAAGCGCTGATCAATTATGAACCGGAAGCCTATACGCCCGCGATTGGTATAAAAGTCACCGGCAAGGGAGAAATTAAAAAGGTTGGAGGCGACGACTAGGAGCGATATCGGTCGGCGCGATCTGCACCGACAATTTCCAAGTCAAAGGACTGATCGTCCCGCAGAATTCTAAAAGAAATCCGTTCCCCCGGGCGCTTTTTCCACATTTCCTGATAAAGCTCCTGGCGCGAACGGATTTCTTTTTTCTCGACACTCAAGATGATATCGCCCTGTTGCAGACCGAATTTCGCGGCCGGCCCGTTGGGGACCACACCGCCAATGACGATGTGTCCGGCCATCACCTGGGGATAAATCCCGAACCATGGCCGCCGCGGGCGGCTTCGAACCTGGCCATACTGTTTCAGTTCGTGTTCATAGGTCCGATAGTAATCGATCGGAATCGCCAAGGTAAACTTTCCGACTTCATTCAGGTTCAACGATACGACGCCGAGCAGCTCGGCACGAAAATTTGCGAGAGTACCCCCGCCGAACCCGGGATTGGAGGCGGTGATCCGAATCGTCTTGTCCAGCATGT